>Ga0126371_10001780_pt1 | contig 18300 bp, 7 predicted proteins | sample PanSoiMetaPlot_4_FD_110145 | JGI IMG/M metagenome (GOLD analysis project Ga0126371, IMG submission 110145) | Tropical forest soil microbial communities from Panama - MetaG Plot_4 | ecosystem: Environmental > Terrestrial > Soil > Tropical forest > Bulk soil | place: Panama | collected 2016-02-17 | reverse complement strand
GACGGTGATGGCTTCGGCGATCTCAAGGGGTTGCTCGAACGTCTGCCGCACATTGCATCGCTCGGCGTCGATGCGATCTGGATTTCGCCGTTCTATCGCTCACCGATGCGGGATTTCGGCTACGACGTCGCCGATTATCGCTCGGTCGACATTCGCTTCGGCACGCTTGCCGATTTCGATGCCGTCATCGCGCGCGCCCACGCGCTCCGCCTGAAGGTTATGATCGACCAAGTCTGGAGCCACACGGCCAGCGAGCATGCCTGGTTTGCGGAGAGCCGCGCATCGCGCACCAATCCAAAAGCCGACTGGTACGTCTGGGCCGATCCGGCTTCCGATGGCGCGCCGCCGAACAACTGGCTGTCGGTCTTCGGTGGCAGCGCTTGGTGCTGGGACGCGCAGCGCCGGCAGTATTATCTGCACCATTTTCTGACGTCGCAGCCCAAGCTCAATCTTCGGAACCCGGCCGTTCTCGACGCGCATTTCGCCAACGCCGAATTTTGGCTGGCGCGCGGCGTCGACGGCTTCCGCTTCGATGCCGTCGATTTCATGTTGCACGACGAGGCGCTCGGTTCCAATCCAGTCCGACCGCTGCCGCCAGGCATTGAATGGCCGTGGAATCCGTTCCGTATGCAGCGTCACGTCCACGACATGGCGCAGCCCGGCATCGCCTTGCTGATGAGCCGCATCCGGGAATTCATGAACCGATTTCCCGGCTGCGCGACGATCGGGGAAATCTCGAGCGAGCCCGGCGCGTTCGACCGCATCGCCCGGTTGACTGGCGCGATGCGGCTGCACATGGCGTACACGCTGGGCGTGATGAAGGCAGCGTTTGCGCCTGGGATCTTCCGCCAAGCGGTCATCGATGCCGGAACACTCAATCATGCGGGCTGGTTGTGTTGGGCGTTCAGCAATCACGACGTCGAGCGCGCGGTATCCCGTTGGAATCGGGCCGGTCAGGCGCTGACCGCCTTTGCGCGATTGCAGATGGGGATATTGCTCAGCTTGCCGGGCAGCATCTGTCTCTATCAAGGCGAGGAACTCGGCCTGCCGAACGGCGCCGTGGCCGCGAAGGATATTCGCGATCCGTTTGGCCGCGCTTTTTATCCCGCCTATGCCGGCCGCGATAGCGCGCGGACGCCGATGCCTTGGGCGGCCGACGCGCCGAATGCCGGCTTTTCGGATGGCAATCGCACATGGCTGCCGGTCGATCCGGTGCATGCGACAATGGCGGTCGATCGGCAGGAAGCCGATGGCAGTTCGACGCTGGCTGCTTATCGCCGGATGATCGGCTATCGCCGCGCGCGGCCGTCGCTCGCGCTTGGCGAGACGGAGTTGTTTGACCTGCCTGATCCGGTCGTTGGTTGGCGCTGCCGGCTCGACGGCGAAGCCACCGTCGCGCTGTTCAACCTTTCGCCCGAGCCGGTATCGGTGCCCGCGAACCGTCTGCCGCCGTTCGAGCCCGCCGATCTGCCGTTCATCACGGCGCCGTCGGGCGACGGCGTGACGTTGCCGCCCTTCGGCTTAACGCTCGGCGCGGAGGACGGCCACCGGTAGCTCGGCGAGCGCCCGGTCGAGCGCGATACCGTTCTCGCAGGCGTCGATACCGGCGCCGGTGAACACGTCGGTCAATCGGCCGCTCCTCATGCCGCGCACGCTGCGACCGGCGAAACTGCCGCTAGCCCACAGCGCGCCGGGCGCCGGGGCCGGCAGCCGCCGCACCAGACGGCTGACGAGCACGACGATTTCGCTGTCGTCGAAGCGGCGCGAATAAGCGACGAGGTGGTTTTTGGTCGCGTCGTCGACTGCCAGCGGATGATACGAACCGCAGCGAAACAGCTCGGGAAACCGTGCGCGCAGGGCCAGCAGCTGGCGCGTCAGCCAAAGCTTTAGCCATCCTTCGCGCCACCGCCGTCGCGCGAGTGCGTAGCCGCCACGGTCGAGAGCGGTGAGCGCATCGCGTCGCGCGGCAAAATCGACTGGGCAGCGATTGTCCGGATCGACCAGGCTCGTGTCCCAGAGCTCGGCGCCCTGGTAGAAATCCGGTACGCCGGGTTGCGTCGCCTTGAGCACGAGCTGCGCCATGCCATTGATGGCGCCGAGGCGCACGAAATCCCCTGCGAAACGCGCCATGCTTTCAAGGAAGCGGTTTTCCGCCTCGGGGGCGAGGATACGCGTCACGAAGCCGCCGAGCGTGCGCTCGTACGCCTCGTTCGGCGCCGTCCAGCACGTCTCGAGCTTCGCCTCCCGGGCCGCCTTGAGAGCGTAGTCCGCGATCCGCTGGGTGAAATTGCCGAGCGCCACATCGCGCGGGCGTCCGGTCGCCGGCCACGCGCCGAGGATGGTCTGATAGATCAGGTATTCGTCGGCGGGCGTTGGCGCCGGCGCGCCGTCGATCGTCGTGCGGTAGGCGGCGGTGAGCTCATGCCATCGCGCGACGCGGCGCGCCCATTCATCCGGGTATTCCGACAACACGTTGAGCCGGGCGCGTAAATCTTCGGCGCGTTTGGTGTCGTGCGTCTCACTGGCGAGCATGGTGTTCGGCCATTGCGCCAGGCGCTCAGCCGCTGCTTGGTGGAACGCCTCGATTGACAGGCTCGGCCGCCGCGGATTGGCGCCGACCTCATTGGCGGAAGCGAGCGGCGCGACACGGTAAAACAGCGTATCCTCGATCGCTTTGGCGGTGATGGCGCCGGTATATTGCTGGAAGCGGGTGACGAAACGCAGAATCGCGTCGCGGCTGATGGTGAAATGCTCCGGTCGTTGGTGCGCAATGTCGAGCGTCAAAAGCGAGACGATGAAGTCGAGTGCGGCCGGATCGCCGCCGGCCGAACGCGAGAGGGCCTGGCGCCAGGCGCGCTCGATCGTGCGACGGTCGGCGTCACCGATGCCGCGCTCGGTGACGTACGTGCGGTAGACCGGAAATGCTGCAACTAGCGTCGTCAAGGCGTCGCGCAGGCCCTTGCGCGTGAAGTCGCGCGTGAACCACGAGGCCTCGGCAATCTCCTGAAGCCAATCGACGAGATAGGTCAACTCGCTCGCCAAGCTGCGGTCGATCATCAATCGGCGGCAGCGGTCGATGGCCGCTTCGAGGCCGTCTTCGATGCCGGTGAAGCCGCGCCAACAATGCACCAGCCGGGCATAGCCTTCCGGCGCGACGAAGAGAGCGTTGGCGAGCGCCAGGTAATCATAGCCGGTGGTGCCGGAAACCGGCCAATCCGCCGGCAGCCGTTCGCCATCGCCGAGAATCTTTTCGACCACGATATAAGGTCGCCAGCGGCGGCCCGCTGCGTCGCGTGGCGCCAGCGCCGCGGCAAAGGCATTGAGTCGTCGGCAATAGCGCTGCGGATCGGCCATGCCGTCGACGTGGTCGATGCGCAGGCCGTGCAGCGCGCCGTCGGCGACGAGGCGGCCGAGGAGTTCGTGCGCGTCGCGAAACACGGCAACGCGATCCATGCGCACGCCGGCGAGATCGATGATGTCGAAGAAGCGGCGATAGTTGATCTCGTCAGCCGCAGCGCGCCAATGGGCAAGGCGATAATGCTGGCGTTCGAGCAGCGCATGGAGCGCCGCGAAGCTGTCGGTGTCGCCCGGCGCCCCCCCATAGCGGCCAACGGCAGCCGTGATCGCTGCTAAAGTCGCGGGCTCTGCGGCGGCCGTAGCGAGCGCTTGTTTCATGGCAACGGCCATTTCGTACAGCGAGCGCGGAGGCGCGACTGGGTCCGTTTCGCCGATGGCGGATATCGATCGCGCGAAGACGGATCGATCGTCGACCAGCGGTGCCAGCACTGTCGGATAGTCCTGCGGCCGGAGCGGCAGGCGATGGTCGGAATACCAGAAATCCAAGGCACCGCCGCCGGCATCGAAGCGCAGCGCGATTTCGCCTGCGGTCAACGCCTCACCGTAAGCGCGGCCAAGAATTGGCAGCAACACCTTACCCTCGAGCGCGTGCTTGGCGGGGTGCCAGTCGATGTCGAAATGGCGCGCGTGGTGCGCGTACTGTCCCCATTCAAGGACATCGAGCCACCAAGCGTTGTCGGCCTTGCCAACGCCCATGTGGTTTGGCACGAAATCCAGGATCAAGCCGAGCCCATATGCGGTGAGGGCGGCGCCAAACCGCGCAAGCCCTTGCTCGTCGCCGATCTCGGGGTTGAGGTGATGATAATCGACGATGTCGTAGCCGTGCGTGCTGCCAGCGCGCGCTTTCAAAAAGGGCGAGGCATAGACATGGCTCACACCGAGCGCCGCGAGATAGGGCACGACCGCCGCGGCATCGTCGAACGTGAACGTGCGATTGAGTTGAATCCGATAAGTCGCAGTCGGAATGGAAAACGGCGACATCGCCGGACGCATCTCAACGCGGCCGTTCGGCGCGCATCGCCGCCAGCATGGCGTTCGCCGCTGGATCGGCGAAGATGGCGTCGAGGTCGCGGCCAAGCTTGCGCGCAAAGCTTGGGTAAGCGCCGGCAGGCGCGCCTGGCAAATTAACCTGCTCTATCTCTTGCGCCAGGTCTTCGAGTTGCACCAGCGCTAGCCGGCTTGGCGTGCGCGCGAGAAAGCGGTGCGCGGCGACCGCGGGCGCTGCCCCATCGCCGCCGGCATCGAGGCCGGCGCGCGCGAAAGCGTCAAGGATCGATTGGCGTTCGGTCGCCCGCGTCGCAAGCGCTTGGTCCTGCGTGAGCCCGACCGGCTGAATGCCGAGCCCGAATTTGAGCGCGATGTCGCGGCTGTCCCAGAAACCGCGCCAAGTCGGCAGATCGTGGGTCGTGAGTGCTACTAGCGCATTTGGCGGATAGTCGGCGGGATCGAGATATCGCCCGTCCCGGCGCGCGAAGATGAGCAGCCAGTACGACAGGATGCCGGTGGCGGCGAGGCGCGGCGGCAGGTCGGCCGGCACCGTCCCAAGGTCCTCGCCGACGACGATGCAACGTCGTGTGGCGCTTTCGGTCGCAGCGGCGGCGGCGAGCGCATCGAAGGGCATGCGCAGATAGGCGCCATCGATCGGCTGACCGCCTGCCGGCACAAGAAACAGGCGATTGAAGCCGAGCACGTGATCGATGCGTAGCGCGCCGGCGTGCGCCATGTTGGCGGCGATGATACGACGATAATCGGCGCAGCCCGTGCGCACCGTCACCGCCGGGTTATAGGCGAAAAGACCCCAATCCTGGCCGTTGGCGTTCCAGTCGTCGGGCGGCGCGCCGACATGGAAGTCGAGAATGAGTTTGTCTTGCGCGGCCCAGCCTTCGGCGCTGTCGGGTGCGCAGCCGAGCGCGAGATCGAGGTAAAGCCCGACACGCATGCTGCCGACATGCGCCGCGGTCGCGCAAGCCGCAAGTTGCCGGTCGGCTTGCCATTGCAGGAACGCGTGATAGCGCAAATCGCGCGCATGGCGTTCGGCGAACTCGGTAATGGCAGGCGCTGCCGGGTCGCGGAATTCCGCCGGCCAATTCATCCAATCGGGGCCGAAGCCGGCAAGCGATGACAACGCCTGATAGAGGGCAAAACGCCGGAGTGGTGCCCCGCGGACGCGCACGAAGTCGCCGAAGTCGCGTACGGCGTTGTTGCGCGGCGCCGTTCGCATGCGATGTTCGAACGCCTCGAATATCACGCGGAAGATGCTGTGCTTGGCGGCGGCGATTTCGGGGTAATCGACCGTCGGACGTTCACGCTGCGCGGTCAGAAATTCCTGGAAACGGCGGCCGGCGACCGCAGCGCGGGCCGCGCCGGCATCGGCGTAGCCGGTCATGGCGAGCGGATCGAGATAAAGCACGTTGAGGAATTCGCGGCTCGACGGCGAATAAGGGCTGATGCGCGCTGGATCGGCGGCGTAAAGCGCGTGCAGCGGATTGACGCCGACGAAATCCGCGCCGGCAGCCGCCGCCAGTTCGACCAGCCGTCGCAGGTCGGTGAAGTCGCCGATGCCCCAGTTGCGCGCCGAGCGCAGGCCGTAAAGCTGTGCCGCGATGCCCCAGCCGCGCCGCCAATCCGGCAGGAAGCAGCGTGTATGGCGTGGCAGCGTGTTTGCGGTGCGCTCGCTTTGGTGCGAGCGCTCGAGGGCCGCGATCAGGCGCGATACGGCCGCGTCGGACAAATGATGATGATGGCCAAGCGCGTCGTCGTAATCGCGTTCGATCAGGTCCTTCACCGTCGCGCTGCTTTCGCTCATGGTCCGGCCTCAGTCAGCGTCCAGACCACGGCCCACGGCGGCAGCGTGGGCGCATTCACGTTCCGGCCCCAAAGGATGCGGCCGCCGGTTGATCGGTTCGGCGCGGCCGTCGCGGTCGGGCCAAGATTGGCGACGAGCGTCAGCGCGCTGCCGTCGCCGAGCCGCCACGTCACGACAAGTCGGGTTGCTTCAACCGCGTATTGGGCGCCGCCGCGTATCCCTGGAAGCCGTGGCACGATTTCCTGCTGGCGAATCTCGAGTAGGCGCCGGATCGTTGGCGTGGCGGGCGAGTGCGTGCCGAGTTGGCTGGTCGCGAAGGTCTCGGGAGCAACCGGGTCGGGAATGGTCGCCATCGCTACTGCCGTCGCGAAGGCCGAAAACTTCGCGAACTCGCGTCGCCGGCCATCGCGCACCGCGGCACCGAGCGTGCCGGCAAAATCGCAGAAAAATAGGAACGGTGTCGTAGTATCCCATTCTTGGCCCATGAACAGCAGCGGCGGCGATGGGCTGAGGAGCAGGATCGCGGTCGCCGCGTCGAGTGCCGCGGGCTCGGCGAGCGTGGCCAGGCGCTCGCCAAACGCGCGATTGCCGATCTGGTCATGGTTTTGGAGGAAATTGACGAACGCGGTTGGCGGCAGGTCGCCGCTCGGCTCGCCGCGCGTCACGCCGCGATAGGCCGAGTGCTCACCCTGGAAGGCGAAACCTTCGGCCAGCGCGCGGCCGAGCTTCGCGACCGGATCGGCGGAGAAATCGGCGTAATAGCCCTCGGTCTCGCCCGTGAGGATGACGTGCGCAGCGTGATGAAAGTCGTCGTTCCACTGGGCGTTGTAGGCGGTGACATGACCGCCGGCGTCGCGGCGCAGGTAGGTCGCCTGATTGGCGTCGTTTTCGAGAATGAGGTGGACGTGGCGATCGGCGGGAACCGCAAGGCGTACGCGCGCCGCGAGCTCTTGGAGAATATCGGGCTGACTGTCGTCGTGAATCGCATGCACCGCATCAAGGCGCAGGCCATCGATATTGAATTCGAGAATCCAATAGATGGCGTTCTCGATGAAGAAGTCGCGGACCGGCCGAACGGCGAAATTGATCGCCGGACCCCAGCCGGTCTGCGCGCTCGTGAAGAAACCGGGCGCATAGAGACCGAGATAATTGCCCTCGGGTCCGAAGTGATTGTAGACGACGTCGAGCAAAACCATCAGGCCAAGCTCGTGCGCGGCGGCGATGAAACGCTTGAGCGCGTTCGGCGTGCCGTATCGCGAATCCGGCGCGAAGGGCAACACACCGTCGTATCCCCAATTGCGCTTGCCGGCGAAATCAGCCAGCGGCATGAGTTCGATCGCGGTGACGCCGAGCGCCGCCAGCCGCGCAAGATCGGTCCCCGCCGCGGCAAAGGTGCCTTCGCGCGTGAAGGCGCCGACATGCAGCTCGTAAATGACCGCCTCGTGCCACGGCCGACCGCGCCACGCGGCGTCGGGCCAATCGAAGGACTCCGGATCGATCAATTCGCTCGGACCGTCGACGTCGCTCGGCTGAAAGCGCGACGCCGGATCAGGCACGGTACGGGTGCCGTCGACGATGTACTGATAGGCGGTGCCGGTGAGCAGATTCGGCACACGCAGGACGTGCCAGCCGCCATCGGCCGGCGTCATTGCGAAATCACGTCGCGTTTCCGGCAGATGCAGCGCGACGCGCCGCGCCGCAGGCGCCCAGAGCCGGAACGCGGCGCCTTGCGCGTCAAGCGATGCACCGAACGCCATGCGATGCCGGCGCCGCACGGCGGTCTATGCCTGCTCGCCGACGAGCGCCATCAACGATCGCGGCCGCACTTCCAGCCGATCGGCGGGCGCTAAAACAGCGTTGCCGAAGCCGCTGTCGGCGGCCGTGTCGATCTGCACGTGCCAGGTTTTGATGTTGGGGGTCTCGGGTAGGGTGAACGTCACAGTCTCGCTGTGGGCGTTCATCAGCAGCATCAGCGGCTGGCGTGTTGCGTCGAACACGGCCGCCAGAAATCGAGCGTCGGGCACATGCCAATCGGCATCGGTCATCTCGGCGCCGTCGGCATGCAGCCATGTCATGTCCTTGCGTCCGTCGGCAATCGCCGTGCCGTCGAGAAATCGGTCGCGCGTCAGGTGCCGGTCGTGGCGCAGGTCGATCAAACGCCGGATGAACGTGGTCAAGTCGCTGCCCGGCCGCCACAGGCCCGACCAGTCGACCCAGCCGATCTCGTTGTCCTGGCAATAGGCGTTGTTGTTTCCGCTTTGGCTGTTGCCCATCTCATCGCCGGCCAGCAGCATCGGCACGCCCAGGGACAACAGCAGCGAAGCCAGAAAGTTGCGTCGCTGGCGATTGCGCAACGCGACGATCGCCGCGTCGTCAGTCGGTCCTTCGGCGCCGCAATTCCAGCTCAGATTCTCGTTGGCACCGTCGACGTTGTTTTCCCGATTGGCCTCGTTGTGCTTGGCGTTGTAGCTGACGAGGTCGGTGAGAGTGAAACCGTCGTGCGCAGTGACGAAATTGATGCTCGCCGACGGTCTGCGATTGTCGTGCCGGAAGATGTCGGCAGAGCCGGCGATGCGTCCAGCGACGGCGCCGATGACGCCGCCGTCACCGCGCCAAAAACGGCGCAGATCGTCGCGACACCGGTCATTCCATTCGCTCCAGCCGGGCGGAAACGCACCGAGGCGATAGCCGCCTTCGCCGACATCCCACGGTTCTGCGATTAGTTTCACCTGCGCCAGAACCGGGTCCTGGCCCAGGGCATCGAGAAAGCTGCTGTTCGGATCGAAGCCGTTGGGTCCGCGCGCCAGCGTGGTTGCCAGGTCGAACCGGAAACCATCGACATGCATGACCTCGACCCAGTAACGCAACGAATCCGTGACGAGCTGAAGCACGCGCGGATGGTTCAAGCGCAGCGAGTTGCCGACACCGGTGACATCCACGTACCGGCGCGGATCGTCGGGTGACAGCCAGTAATAGGAAAGATTGTCGATGCCGCGGAGACAGAGCGTTGGCCCGAGTTCGTTGCCCTCCGCGGTGTGGTTGTAGACGACGTCGATGATGACTTCGATGCCGGCGGCGTGCAGTGCCGCAACCATCCGCTTGAATTCGCCGTCGCCGCCGCCGAGCATACGCCGATCAGGCGCGAAATAACCGATCGTGTTGTAGCCCCAGAAATTGCGCAGCCCGCGCTCGAGCAGCAGCCGATCGTCGACGGCATAATGCACTGGCAGCAATTCGACCGCCGTGACGCCGAGATGGCGCAGATGGTCGATGACCTCTGGTGTGCGCAGCGCCGCAAACGTGCCGCGCATGGATTCGGCGATGCCGGTATGGAGTTTGGTGAAGCCTTTGACGTGCAGCTCGTAAATAACGCTGTCGCACAAAGGCCGACGCGGCCGCCGGTCATCGCCCCAGTGGAAGTTATCGTCGATCAGCCGGCATTTAGGCATCACACGCGCGTTGTCGCGTCGATCGAAAGAGCGATCGCCGCGCGCGCTGCCGACCCGGTAACCGAAATGCGCGTCGCTCAGATGCAGTTCGCCGACGATGTCGCGGGCGTACGGGTCGAGCAACAGCTTGTTCGCATTGAAGCGATGGCCGTGCTCCGGGGCGTACGGCCCGTGCACGCGGTAGCCGTAAAGCAACCCCGGATAGGCCTCGGGCAAATGGCCGTGCCAGACGCCGTTGGTGTTCTCGGGCAAGGGCAGGCGATCGGTCTCGTGCCGCCCATTGGCGTCGAACAGGCAAAGCTCGACCTTTTCCGCGTGCGCCGAAAATAGGGCGAAATTCGCGCCACGCGGATCGCAATGCGCGCCAAGGGGATAGGGCCGTCCGGCCCCAAGTCGTGCCGCCATCGATTAACCCGCCGCAGGCGCCAAGAAGACCGCCGCCAGCGGCGGCAGGGTCAGCGCGAGCGATTGACTGCGGTTGTGCCATGGCAATGCTTCGGGCGTGAGAACGCTGGCGTTCAGAACGCCGCTGCCGCCGTAACGCGGGTCGTCCGAATTAAGGATCTCGCGGTACGGCGCTCCCGACGGAACGCCGATGCGGTACCCGTGCCGGACCACCGGAGTAAAATTGACGATGATGACGATGTGGCTACCCGCCGTACGACTGTTGCGCTGAAACGACAATACGCTGCCGGCGCGGTCGGAGGCGTCGATCCATTGAAAGCCGTCGTGCTCGTGGTCGAGCTCGTGCAGCGCGGGCAATTGCCGGTACAACCGGTTGAGGTCGCGGACGAGCGCACTGACACCTTGGTGCAGCGGGTCGGCCAACAGGTGCCAATCGAGGCTCTGATCGTGGTTCCACTCGTTTTCCTGGGCGAACTCGTTGCCCATGAAAAGGAGTTTTTTCCCTGGATGCCCGTACATGAAGGTGTAGTAGGCACGCAGATTGGCGAACCGCTGCCACCGGTCACCGGGCATGCGACCCAGGATCGAACGTTTGCCGTGTACGACTTCGTCGTGCGAAAGCGGCAGAACGAAGTTCTCATTAAACGCATAAAGCAGGCCGAACGTCAGTTTCTCGTGATGATGCGACCGGTGGATTGGGTCGAGCGCCATGTATTCGAGCGTGTCGTGCATCCACCCCATGTTCCACTTGAAGCCGAAGCCGAGCCCGCCGTTGTAGGTGGGCCGTGATACCAGCGGCCAAGCGGTCGATTCCTCGGCGATCGTCGTGATACCGGCGAAGCGTCCGAAACAAATCTCGTTGAGTCGCTTGAGGAAAGCGACCGCATCGAGATTCTCGTTGCCGCCAAAACGATTGGGCACCCATTCGCCGGGCTGGCGGCTGTAGTCGAGGTAGAGCATCGACGCAACCGCGTCCACGCGCAGGCCGTCGACGTGATAATGATCGAGCCAGTGCAGCGCACTGTTGAGGAGGAATTCGGTGACCTCAGTACGGCCGTAGTTGTAGATCAACGTGTTCCAGTCGCGGTGCAGCCCCTGTCGCGGATCGGCGTGCTCGTAAAGATGCGTGCCGTCGAATTCAGCAAGGCCGTGTGCATCGTTGGGAAAGTGGGCTGGAACCCAATCCAGCAACAGCCCGATTTCAGCTTGATGGCAGGTGTCGACGAAGAATTGAAAGTCTGTTGGGCTGCCGTAACGGCTCGTCGGCGCATAGAGGCCAATCGGCTGATAACCCCAGGAGCCGTCGAACGGATGCTCCGTGATCGGCAGGAGCTCGAGATGCGTGAATCCCATCTCTTTGACGTACGGCACGAGGATCTCGGACAATTCGCGATAGGTCAGAACGCGATCGCCTTCCTCGGGGCGCCGACCCCACGAGCCGAGATGCGCCTCGTAAATCGCCATCGGCCGGCCATACGGATTCCGGCTGGTGCGCTCGGCCATCCAGGCGCCGTCCTCCCATCGATGCTGGTCGATTTTCGCGACGACCGACGCGGTTGCCGGCGGCCGTTCCGCCGCATATGCCACGGGATCGGCTTTCAGCGGCAAGATCGCGCCGACGCGGTCCTTGATCTCGTATTTGTAACGCACGCCCTCATCGAGACCGGGAACGAACAGCTCCCAGATGCCAGCGCCGGGATGGAGCCGCATGACGTGACGTCGCCCATCCCAGAAATTGAAATCGCCAACGACGCTGACGCGCTTGGCGTTCGGCGCCCAGACACAGAAGACGACGCCCGCGATCCCATCGACAGTGACGCAATGCGCGCCGAATCGCCGATGCGCCTCGAAATGCGTGCCTTCGCGCAGGAGATAAAGGTCCATTTCGCCGAGCCATGGCCCGAACTGGTATGGATCGACGAATTCGGCGTCGCTGTCACGCCAGGCGGCACGGAATCGATACCGATTCGGCGGTGGCGCCGCCAACGGCAGGACGAAAAGTCCGCCGCTCCCAGGCACGGGGCGCGCCGATGCCAGTGCCTGGTTGGTTGCCGGATCGATTAGTTCGAGGCCGATTGCGTCGGGCAGGAACGCCCGCACAACGAAGCCGGAACCGGTCAGATGAGGTCCCAAATAGGCGAAAGGATCGGTATGGTCGCCCCGAAGGATCGCATCGGCCTCGCGATCGAGGGCAGGCGATGCAAGCGTCATGGCGAGATCAGTGTTTTCAGCCCTCGCAACGGAGTGGCGATCCAGTCGGGGCGGTTCCCGAGTTCGTACGCGGTTTCGAGCGCGGCCTTCTCGATCAGGAACAAGCTGAGCAGGCGGCGCGCGACCTCTTCATCGGCCGGCCACAGCGGGCATCCGGCGATGGCGCGGCTGTAGGTATCGAGGAAACTGCAGGTGGCGTCGTCGCGCCACAGCAAGACGGCCTTGAGCAGATCGTTGCGCAGATCAGGCTGATTGGCGGTCGCGTGTTCGAGCGCCGTCCAGGCCGCGTAGTCGAGCGAGCGCAGCATGCCGGCGACGTCGCGGATAACCGAATGCTTGCGGCGGCGCTGATCGAGCGGGAGCTGGGGCGGCCCCTCGAAATCGACGATCTCGACGTCGTTCTTCACGACGAGGATCTGGCCAAGATGGTAGTCGCCATGCAGCCGCGACAGGATGACATCGCGATCGACCGCGGCGAGCGTACGAACCTGCGCGACGATCGCGTCCTTGCGTTCGAGAAGCTCAGCCGCGAATGTGCCGGCCTCGCCTGAGAAGCTGGCATGGCTGCGCGAAAGCCGCTCAAATGTCTCGCCGACCGTGCGGGCGATGTCGTCGCCCCAGCTCATGACGTCCGAGGGTGTAGCCCGTACGGTGCAAAAAGCGTCGTCGCCGGTCTCGACGTCGAACGCGCGATGTAACTCGGCCGTCCGCAGTGCCAATTGTTCGATTTGCGAACGATAAACGGCGTGGGCGTCGCTTGCGGCGTTCGGCTCGACCACCGGCGCGACCCGCGATTCCTCGAGGAAGCGGGCAAGATAACCGAGCGTATAGGACCACGCGTCGCCCTGGTTTTGGACCCAGCCGTGGAGCACGCCGAGCGCGGTCTCGCGGCCGTCTGCTTCGATCAACGCGAAATGACCGAGAAGCGGCGGCACACTCTTGAAGCCGACCCGTTCGGTGAGGAACGTGCCGATTTCAATCTCGGGATGGGTGCCCGGCGCGACCTGGCGATAGAACTTGACGATCGCAGCGCCTTCGACGATCGCCGAGCTGTTCGATTGCTCGACGCCGCCGATGCGGATAACCGGCTGCTCGGGCCACGGCTGATCGGCGAACGCTTGGCTCGGCCGGAAGACCAGCCGCCCGTGCGGGGTCTCGATTGTGCGCGCGTCGCGGACCGCGGCGATGGCGGCGGCGACGAAGGCCTCGCTGTGCAGCGCATCGATCAAATACCCTTCGCGCGGACCGTGTCGAAGCTTGGCCAGCGTGACGGCGGGGGCCGGTACCGCAGGCGGTAGCCATTCGTCCATCAGCGGCAACGAATAGCGCGCCGTAAAGTGCCGGCCGCGCGCTTCGGCAATGCTCCATAGCCAATCGCGCTCGCCGAGCCGGAACGTCGTCGACCACGAAAGGCTGGTGGTGAACGTGTGCTCGCCTTTATGGGCGAACCAGCGATGCTCCGCGAGAAATTGCGGCAGGATATCGCGCTCGAAAATGCCGCGGTTGCGCCCTTCGAGCGCGGTTGCCAGCCCGCCCAGCGCAACGAGGGTATCGAGGTCGCGGGTGCGAACGTTCGTCAGTGGTCCCTGAACCGGCAACGCCAACTGGAACCAGTAGAAGCCGTGACCTTGCAGCGTGACAGTATAGACCCCCCCGTCGCCGATCATCGGAAACGCCGTCTGGCCGAGTAACTCGACGGGAATTCGACCGGCAAATGCCGATAGATCGAGCTCGGCCGCTTGCGCCGAACGCGACAGGTTCGATACGCAAAGAACGGTGAAATCCTCGTACTGGCGCAGATAGGCGAGAACCGCGCGGTTCGACGGGTAGAGAAAGGTCAGCGTGCCGCGGCCGAAGACCTTGAATGACTTGCGGACGGCGATCAGCCGTTTCATCCAATTGAGCAGTGACGTCAGGCTGCGCGACTGCGCCTCGACGTTCACCGCGTGATAGCCGTAGACGGCGTCCATGATCGGCGGCAGGTAGAGCGTTGCGGGGTCGGCGCGCGAGAAACCGGCATTGCGGTCGGGCGTCCATTGCATCGGCGTGCGCACGCCGTCGCGGTCGCCGAGATAGATGTTGTCGCCCATGCCGATTTCGTCGCCGTAATAGAGAATCGGCGTGCCCGGCAGCGATAGCAGCAGGCTGACCATCAGCTCGATACGGCGCCGGTCGTTCTCCATCAGCGGCGCGAGCCGCCGGCGGATGCCGAGATTGAGCCGTGCGCGGCGATCGGCGGCGTAGTTCGACCACAGATAGTCGCGTTCGCTGTCGGTCACCATTTCGAGCGTCAATTCGTCGTGATTGCGCAGGAAGATCGCCCATTGGGACGATTCGGGGATTTCCGGCGTCTGACGCAGGATGTCGGTGATCGGGTGGCGGTCCTCGCGCGCGATCGCCATGTACATCCGCGGCATCAGCGGGAAGTGGAACGCCATGTGGCATTCATCGCCGTTGCCGAAATAATCCTTCACGTCCTCCGGCCACTGGTTGGCTTCGGCCAGGAACAGCCGGTTCGGGAACTCGCTGTCGAGCTGCGCGCGCATCTGCTTGATCACGGCGTGGGTCTCGGCGAGATTTTCGTTGCTCGTGCCCTCGCGCTCGCAGAGGTAGGGCACGGCATCGAGACGGAATCCATCGACGCCGATGTCTGCCCAGAACCGCATGTTGTTCAGAACCGAGCGAACGACGTGCGGATTGTCGAAATTGAGATCCGGCTGGTGCGAGAAGAACCGGTGCCAGTAGAACGCGCCGGCGACAGGGTCCCACGTCCAGTTCGATTTCTCCGTGTCGTTGAAGATGACGCGTGTGTCCTTGTATTTGTCCTCGGTCGCGCTCCAGACGTAATAGTCGCGGTAGACTGAGCCGGGCTTCGCTTGCCGGGCCCGCTGGAACCACGGGTGTTGATCCGACGTGTGATTGACGACCAGCTCGACGATGATACGCATGCCGCGGCGATGTGCTTCACGCACGAGTTGGCCGAAATCGCGCAACGTACCGTAGGCCGGATGGATGTTGCGGTAATCCGAGACGTCGTAACCGTCGTCGCGGAACGGCGACGGAAAGAACGGCAACAGCCAAATGGCGGTTACGCCGAGATCTTGAAGGTAATCGAGCTTGGCGATTAGGCCGGGGAGATCGCCGATGCCGTCATTGTTGGCGTCGAAGAACGCCTTGATATGCAGTTCATAAATAATGGCGTCCTTGTACCAATCCGGCGCATCGGACTGGACCCGGGCCCCGGGTATGGCGGTCCGCGCCGTGACGTCAGGCATCGCTAGGCTCCGCCAGCTTAAAAGCGAAGATCGGTTGGCCTAGTCCGATCCAGATCGATTGCCGCGCGCCCGCCCATTGCAGGGTCTCGTCGGTGAACAGATTGCGGACGACGAAGCGCGCATCGTCACCGAGCCCCAGGCGCTTCAGCGGCATTTCGATCGTCGCCACCTCGTCGGCGGCGGGATTGAGGCTGATCGCAATGAAAACGCTCTCATGCGCGTCCGCCGGTATGCGGGCGTAGAACAGGATGCGGGGATTGTCCGCTGTCAGAAATTCGAGATTGAGGCCGTCGGTGAACGCAACATTCTCGTGTCGGATGCGGTTGAGTTCGGTGATGAAGGGTTTGATATTGCCGGGCCGGTCCCAGTCCCACACCTTGTATTCGTATTTCTCGGAATCGGCGTATTCCTCGGAATCCGGCAGCGCGCGGTTCTCGCACAGCTCGAAACCGTTATAGATGCCCCAGAGTCCGCCGAGCGTGGCCGCAAGCGCGGCGCGAATACGGAACGCGGCAGCGCCGCCGGTCTGGAGAAAACGCGACAGGATGTCGGGCGTATTGGTGAAAAGGTGCGGGCGGAAATATTCGCGGGCCTCGCCGCGCGTCAGCTCGGTGAAGTAATCGGTCAGCTCGGTCTTGTCGTCGCGCCAAGTGAAGTAGGTATACGACTGGGTGAATCCGAGCTTGGCAAGCTGGTGCATCGGCTTGGGCCGCGTGAACGCCTCCGACAGGAAGATGATGTCGGGATGCGTCGCCTGAATCTCGCGAATCAGCCACTCCCAGAACGGGAAAGGTTTGGTGTGCGGATTGTCGACGCGGAAGATCCGCACCCCGTGCGCGGTCCAGAAGCGAACAACGTCGCGCAGGGTGTGCCAGATGCCGCGCCAATCGGCGACGTCGAAATTGAGGTTGACGATATCCTGGTATTTCTTCGGCGGGTTCTCGGCATAACGGATCGAACCGTCAGCGCGGAATTCGAACCAGTCGGGGTGTTGCTTGATCCACGGATGATCGAGCGAGCACTGCACCGCAAAGTCGAGCGCGACTTCCATGTCGCGCTCGCGGCAAGCGGCGACGAAGGCTTGGAAATCGGCGATGGTGCCGAGTGCCGGGTCGATGGCGTCATGGCCGCCAGCGGCGCTGCCGATGGCATAAGGGCTGCCGGGATCGGCGGCGGATCCGCTAAGCGCGTTGTTGCGGCCTTTGCGATTGGTCAGGCCGATCGGATGAATCGGCGGCAGATAGATGGTGTCAAAGCCCATCGCCGCAATGTCGTCGAGCCGCGCGATGCAATCGGCGAAGGTCGCGCTCTTGCCGGGTACGGTGCCCTGCGAGCGCGGGAACATCTCGTACCAGGCGGCAAAACGGGCCTCGGGCCGGTCGACGACCAGTGGCCGTGCGGGCTCGAGCCGCGTCACGTGCCGGCGCGGGCCCCACTCCGCCATGGCGGCTTCGAGCGCCGGTGCGAGAAATAGATCGACGGCCGTCGCGGCGTCACGCTGAGCGCTTGCGAGCGCATTTTCGATGGTTGTCCGGCCGTGGCCGTCGGCGTAGTGCACGGCCTCTGCCAGCAGCGCGATGCCTTCGGCGAATTCGTCGGTCAACGGTTGACCCGCTTGACGTTTCGCGGCGAGCCGATCGCGCCAGCTTGCGAAGGCGTCAGTCCAGGTCTCGATGGTATAAAGATGCCGACCAAGTTCGGTCAGCGTGATGGTGCCCGACCAACGGTCGTTGTCGACGGGCTGCATCGCTCCCATGCGCCAGTCGACCGTGCCGGTACGGCACAACAGGAGCGCCGCGCGCAGCCGTTCGTGGCCGTCGCTGAAGATATCGGCGGATACCTCTAGCTGTTCGCCGACGACGCGCTTCACCGGATAGCGGCCGCACGCAATTTGTGGCGCGATGCTTTCGATCGCGATGCGATGGTTGCCGGCAACCGGCTGGAGACGCGGCATCTGGGTCTTCGCCTCGGCCGCCGCTGGCGCGGGCGCAATAACCGCCATCGGTCGAGGCACTCAGGCGACGCTGCGTGACGCCACCGGCAGCGACGTCATCGCCGACTCACGCAGCGAGTCGAGGAAGCCTTCGTACCAGCGATTGATATTGCCTCCGCGTAATGTCTTCATCATCGCGTTCCAACGTTCGATACGCTCCGTGCGTTCCATATAAAGCGCACGGTAAAGCGCCTGCGCCAGTTCGCCGATGTCGTAGGGATTGACGACCAAGGCCGCGTTGAGTTCCTTGGCGGCGCCGGCGAATTTCGACAGCACCAGAACGCCAGGATCCTCGGGGTCCTGCGAGGCGACATATTCCTTGGCGACGAGGTTCATGCCGTCGCGCAGCGGCGTCACGCATCCGACCTTGCTGACGCGATAGAGCGCCGCGAGCTGGTCAGGCGGAAAGCTCTCGTTGATGTACCGCAATACCATCCAGTCGACGTCGCCGTAGCGCGCGTTGATGTCGCCGGCGTGGCTCGCCAGCTCGGCGCGGACGCGACGATAGCTGTCAACCGCCGAACGGGTCGGCGGCGTGATCTGTAGAAACGAGACGCGCTTGCGTTCGTCCGGATAGATCGTGAGGAACCGCTCGTAGGCGGCGAAGCGGTCGGGCAGCCCCTTGCTGTAATCAAGCCGGTCGACGCCGATTACCATCTTGCCGTGATGCAGGCCGCGTTTGATTCGATTGATCTTGCCGCTGTCGATATTTGCGCGTGCCGCGTCGGCGAAGAAATCGACGTTGATGCCGACCGGAAAAACGCCCAGCCTGACCCGGCGCTCGTCGAATTGCAGCTCGGTCTG
>Ga0126371_10001779_pt1 | contig 18302 bp, 20 predicted proteins | sample PanSoiMetaPlot_4_FD_110145 | JGI IMG/M metagenome (GOLD analysis project Ga0126371, IMG submission 110145) | Tropical forest soil microbial communities from Panama - MetaG Plot_4 | ecosystem: Environmental > Terrestrial > Soil > Tropical forest > Bulk soil | place: Panama | collected 2016-02-17 | reverse complement strand
TTTCGAAACCGCCGGCTGACTCAATCGCCCCGGTCCAAAGGAGATTCCGTATGAAAGTGCTTTAGTAGCAGTGCCCTCGCATTCGGAGCGATGGTGTTCGCCATGTTCACACTCCGCGAGCTAGCAGCCGAAACGCAGCACGCAGCCGCGGAGTATCGCATCAGCGGTCCGTTTACACACGACAATCTGTCGGTATTTTTGATTCACGGCGTGGCTAGGCAGGTGAAGCCGCTGCTGTCTCTTGAGAAGCGATCGCGCAGCACAAGGTCATCGTCTATGAAACACGCAACGTGAATGAGCTGACGATTGAGAATGTTTCGAACGAAGACGTGTTTATTGAATCGGGCGATATCGTCAAAGGGGGCGCGCAGGACCGCACGCTGAAAGACGACATTATCCTTCCGACCAAGTCAGGCCGAGTGAACATCAGCGCGTTTTGCGTTGAGCCTGGGCGCTGGAGCCGGCGCGGCAACGAATCCCTCATGACCTTTAACACCCCAAGCGACGCGATTGCGACGAAAGATCTCAAGATGGCGGTTCGCATGAAGGAAGATCAGCGGTCCGTTTGGGACCAGGTAGCAGCCGCTCAAGCCAGCATATCGAGCGCACTGCAGACCGACGTGCGCGCCGCTGCTTCGCCCACCAGCATGCCTATGACGATGCGGGCGCCGGTGGTGCAAAAGTCGATCGATGGCTATCTCGCTGATCTCAAGAAAGTCGTCGAGGGCAAGCCCGATGTGATCGGCTATGCGTTCGCTATTAATGGTAAAGCGAACAGCGCCGACGTCTACGGATCGCATGATCTTTTCCTGAAGCTTTGGCCGAAACTGCTGCGCTCGAGCGCCATCGAAGCGGTTTCGAAATACGATGCAAGCAAGAAATTCGCGCCTGCTACGGTGACGACGATTCAATCCGCGCTGTACGAAGCTGAATCGGGCAAGGCGAGCGCGCGTCAGCTCACCGACCGCACCAGCCTCCACGTCAAAGAAACAGCGCGCAGCGTCGTGTTTGAGACCCGCGACCGCGCGCAGTCCGACTCCTGGATCCACCGCAGTTACATGACCAAGTAAGTGGCGTTTTAGTGGCTTCCTCGGCTGGGTGATGGCCCCCCCCCAGCCCCCGATTCTTAGGAGTATGCTTGAATGAGCACCTAAGGAGGGTACGTGACGTCCATTCTTAGCCCTGAACACCAGGAAGATTTCCTGCGGCGTGGTTTTTCGCGCCGTAACTTCGGCCGCCTTGCTTCGGTAATCGCGGCTGGAGCTGCTTTGCCGTTCTATAACGAAGCCGCGTTGGCACAGATGTCGAAGCGCGGCGGGCCGATCCCCCCTGACGCTGTTCGGCTCAACGCTAACGAAAGTCCCTGGGGACCCTTTCCCGTAGCCGCCGACGCGGTTCGCAACGTAGCGGCCAACGGTGGGCGATACATGTACGAGCAGACCAATGAGTTCATCGAGCTGCTCGCTTCCCAGGAGGGTGTTCCCGCGAGCTACGTGAGAGCGTATCCGGGGTCGAGCGCGCCGCTGCATCAGGCGGTGCTGGGGTTCTGTTCGCCGCAGAAGAGCTTCGTCGCTGCTGATACGACATATGAAGCAGGCGGGGAAGCGGCGAAGTTTGTGGGCGCCAAGCGGGCTCTGGTCCCTCTGCGCAAGGATTGCTCACACGATGTAAAGGCAATGGCCAAGGCGGATCCGAACGCCGGACTCCTGTATCTTTGCAATCCGAACAATCCTACAGGGACCCTGACGCCTCGCGCCGATATCGAGTGGCTGCTCGAAAATAAGCCGTCCGGTAGCGTTCTGTTGGTCGATGAAGCCTACTTGCACATCGCCGGAGCGCTGCCGGGGTTGTCCGTGGTTGACCTGGTGGCGAAGGACAAAGAAATCGTCGTTCTGCGCACGTTCTCCAAGCTCTACGGGATGGCTGGACTGCGCCTGGGAGCAGCGATCGCGCGGCCGGACCTGCTCAAGAAGATCACTAATTACGGTGATTTCGCGGTGCCCGTGACCGCTGTCGCCGCTGGTATCACCAGCTTGAAAGCAGCGGACGAAGTGCCCAAGCGCCGCAGACTCATCGGCGGCATTCGCGAAGAAACCGTCGCGTTCCTCGATAAGCACAACTTCAAGTGCACGCCTTCCATGAGCAACTGCTTCATGGTCGAAACCGGGCGCCCGGCGCAGCAGGTAATCGATGCGCTCGCAGCGCAGAAGATCATGATCGGTCGCGTGTTTCCAGCGATGCCGACCCACGTGCGCGTCACCGTTGGCACTGCCGAGGAAATGAAGAAGTTCCAGGACGCGTTTCTGAAGGTAATGGCGTAGGCCGTTAGTTAGCCTCGATTGATCTAAGCCGCACTCGTACCCGGTGCGGCTTTTCTATTCCCGCGCGGCGATCCAGTGAGTGACCTTGGGCGATTCTGAGCCCCTATGATACGCGTACGCCTTCGATTCCGATTCGCGATCCGTTCTCGTCATGCGCTCATGCTGACGCAGATGCTCTGCCCAACTGTCGACGACGAACGTTTCGATGTATCGTCCCGGTGCGGCGGCGTCTTCAAACAAACCCCATCGCACAGCGCCGTCGCGCCGCCGGATCCTGCGGATTGCGTCCATAGCATGCGCAAAATCGGCTGCGCGCGTTGGATCGATTAGATACTCGACCGTTACCAGCACCGGCCCATGGTCCGGATGGGTTTCTACGAGCAGCGCCGGCTCGGGCAAGTGCAACGAAGGCGTCACATCCAGTTCCCGCGAGGTTGTCAGGCGCAACCGCATCGTCGCGACGGAGGTGACGCATAGCGCGATTCCTGCCGCCACTAACGTCACGCGAAGCCCGAAACTCGATGCGACTTCGCCCCAGATCACGCTGCCCACCGCCATGGCGCCTTGAAACACCAGTAGGTATAACGCCATCGCACGCGCCCGGACCCATGAGGGAACCGACGTCTGCGCTGCCGTGTTCAGGTTTGCGTTCACGGCCATCCAGGTCATGCCGCCGGCAAGCAGAACCAGTGCTACAGCGGTAAAGCTCGTCAGATAAGCGAGCGCGATGTTCACCAGTCCGAAGGCCAGGACCGATGCGGACACGATCGCTTCAACGGGAAATAATTGCCTCACGCGTCCGATGATGAGCGCGCCCAGAATCGAGCCGCCTCCCAGGCATCCGAGCAGCAGCCCGAAACCTCTGCTCTCGCTGTGCAGTTGAAGCTTAGTGACCAGCGGCAAAATCGACCACAACGCGCTCGCCGACAACACGAACGTTCCCGATCGCAGCAGTACAGCGTGCATCGTCGGCGCGAAGCGGACGTAGCGCATGCCCGCACCGATCGCTGCGACGACGCTCTCAGTGGACGTGTTCGCATGTTCTGGAGCGCGCTTCCATACATAAAGAACGATGAGCACCGCCACAAACGAAATCGCGTTCAGGATGAAGGCGGCGCCGGCGCCGATCCAGGCGACGACGATCCCTCCGAGCGCCGGCCCTACCGCTCGTGCCAGGTTGAAGCCCATCGAGTTGAGCGCGATCGCAGCAGGCAGCTCCGCCTTGGGAACCAGCTCCGGCATGATCGCTTGCCACGCTGGACCGTTCATGGTTGCGCCGAGCCCGAGCGCGAACGTCAGCCACAACAGCGTCCACGGTCCGCTTACCCCGGCTATGGTAAGCGCGCCTAAAGCAGCGGCTGCGACGAGCATCCAGCCCTGCGTGAACAGCAGCAGCTTACGGCGATCCACAATGTCGCCTACCGCGCCGGCAGGAACGCCCAACAGGAAGACCGGAAGATTGGTCGCCGTTTGAACCAGTGCGACCAGCAAGGCCGACGGCGCCATCGTCGCCATGGCCCACGCCGCCCCGACGTTCTGCATCCAGGTGCCGATGTTCGAGACGATGGAGGCGATCCAGATCCAGCGAAACCACTCAAACAGGAGCGGACTCCACGAGCTTTGCGCTCGCGCCGTGGCCGTCTCAAATGCCGCTTGCGCCAACTTCCATTCTAAGATTTGGCGATCACCGAGAGCGTCGAAGTGATGAACTCGCCCTTTGCATAGCAATAGTCGAGTGAATCGGTGACCCCTGATGCGAGAATGCGCTGCTTGTCGGCTTCGTAGGCGCGGCGGAGGCTTGGATCGCTGCGCAGTGCGTCGCGGAAAGCCACCAGTTGGCGATGTTCTTCGCAGTCGCGTTCGATCACATGGACGTGAACTCGGAAAATGGATCCGAGCGTGGTTAAACAGCCCTCGCGCATTGGCCGCGACTCCGGAAATGGATCGCGCCCGTGTTGCGGTTGGAAGCCGAGCTTCGCCAGCGCTGCTTTGGCAACGGCGAGATCGCCATTGGTGTACGTCACCACCAAGTCGATCACGCCCTTGCCGCCGCACTCAGGGACGGATGTGCTGCCGACGTGCTCGGCGCGTAACAGGGGATCTCGGTTTTCGATCGCCTCGATGAGGATCGAGGCGACACGCGGCCATCGCTCGTCATAAAGGAGAAAGGCTGCGGGCTTTACTTCGTAAGGCTGGATCCGAACCGTACTCATGATGCGCTCCTCGGCAGCAAATGCTTTTGTACCTTGCCCAAAGCGTTACGCGGCAGCTTTTCGACCTTCACGAACGCACGCGGGATTTTGAACGATGCCAGTTTTTCCCGGCAGCAAGCTTCGAGCTGCGCTGTGTCGATCCCGTTTTCGATCACTATATAAGCCACCGGCACTTCGCCACGCACGCGATCGGGCATTGCTGCCACGGCCGCCTCTACCACTCCAGCCTGCTCTTCCAGGAATTCCTCGATCTCGCGCGGGTAGATGTTGAATCCGCCGGAAATGATCAGGTCGCTCTTGCGCCCGCTCAGAGTGTAATAGCCGTCGGGAGAACGCACGGCCAGGTCACCCGTCCGAAAATAGCCGTCGACGAAAGCTGCGCGTGTGGCATCGTCGCGCCGCCAGTACCCACCGAAAATGTTCGGGCCTTTCAAATAGACCTCGCCCGTCTCGCCGTCCGCTACGGGCGTGCCTTCAGGATTCAGCAACTGGACCGAAACGCCCGGCATCGGCAGGCCGACGCTTCCGGGCCTCCGCTCGCCGATGTACGGATTGCTAATGTTCATGATCGTTTCGCTCATTCCGTAGCGTTCGAGAATCGCGTGCCCGAACAGCGTACGGAACTCCTCGAATGTCTGCGCGGAAAGCGGCGCCGATCCCGAAACAAATAGCCGCATCGCCGCCCCGATGGCGCGCGCTTGATCGGGCGGGATTTCGAGAAGCCGGACGTAGATTGTCGGCACGCCGAAGAACAACGTTGGTTTGAAGTCCAGGAACTCGGCCGCGGCTTTCTGGTGCTCGAATCGTTCCAGCAGACGCATGCGGCAGCCGCTCGCGAGCCAGCAATGGATGCCGTTGCCGAGCCCGTGGACATGAAACAAGGGAAGAGCGAGCAAGAACCGGTCGGCGGAAGTGATCTGCCAGCAGGTGAGAAGATTGATCGCGTTCGCGGCGAAATTATTGTGCGTGAGCACCGCGCCTTTCGAAGTTCCTGTGGTCCCGGAAGTGTAGATGATGCCCGCTGGATCGTCCCCATCGAGCGTAACGCCGGGCGGTTCAGTGGAGAATCCTGCCGCTTGGCGTGTCAGATCGGCCGGGTTCCAGATGGGGACCAGGTCCGGAAACTCGCTAGCCGTCATCACGGCCGCCAATGGCTCCGCATCGCGAAGGATGTGGGTGATCTCACGGTCGCGATACAGAATGTTGATCGGAACGAAGATCGCACCCAGCTTGATGCAAGCCAGGTAAAGGTCGATCATCTCGACGCAATTGGCAAGATATACGCACAACCGGTCGCCTTTTTTGAGGCCGCGCTGGGCGAGCAATCGAGCCAGCCGGTTGCTGCGCGCGTCAATCTCGCCGAACGTGAATGTTGAGCCATGGAAGTCCAGTGCCACCGCATCGCGGCGGCCAACGAACGACAGATCAAAGAGATGAGTGAGATTCATCGCGGCAAACAGCCATTTTAACGGCTCAGACGGTCACGCACGCGACGTCGTCCGCGCCGATTGGGTTGCTGCCTTGGCGCGCTCGAAGAGTTCCGGCGCACCCATTGCTCTGCTCATCCCTTCAAAGTCGGCGCACGGCCCTTTCCAACGAAGCTCGTCCACAACGTTGAAAACGGGTGCATCGAGCCGCAACGTCGCAAGCGTCCGATACAACAACGCCTCGTCCCAGGCGCTGAACAGCGACGTCGCCAGACGCCTGGCGTTGCTGATCGGCGAATTCCACTGGCGCCAGTCTTTCGGAATGCTCTCCAGCCTCTTGTAGCGCGATAAAACCTGAGCTGCTCCCTTTTCTCCCCATCCTGCAATTCCGGGAAAACCATCCGCGCTGTCGCCGACGACGGCCAGGTAATCCGGAATCGACTCGGGCGGCACTCCAAATTTCTCGACAACGCCGTACTCGTCCCGCGTGATGTTTCGCCGCCGGTCCAACTGAACCACTCTCTTCCCGGCCACGCATTGCGCGAGATCCTTGTCCGGCGTGCAGATAATGACCTGGCCAACGCGCTCGTCTTGGGCTGCCTTTGCCGCGGCAGAAGCCAGCGCATCGTCGGCCTCGAACTCCACCATCGGCCAAACCATAACGCCCATCGACTCGAGGGCTTCTTCGAGAATCGGGAACTGCGACAGCAGGTCTTCGGGTACGCCCTCGCTGGTCTTGTATCCTGCGTACAACAAGTTCCGAAAAGACTCCACCACGTGATCGGTCGCCACTCCGACGTGGGTCAGGCCATGCTCAAGCATCCCGAGTACAGACCGCAGCACTCCGCGAACCGCACCAATCTCTTGTCCCTTTGCATCCCGCGCCGCTGGAACGGCGAAAAAATGGCGAAATAGCTCGTAGGTGCCGTCGACCAGGTACACGTCCATACGATCCGAGTATACAGGGCGTTTCGAGACCCTCGATGCGCCATTGCAACGCTTTCCGCCGCTGCACCGTCACAAATCTAGGGTTACTGTGATATTCTGCGTGTAATCCAGATCCCCAAATTATTATCATGAGCCTTACCCGCAAGAAGTCGTTGAACTCTCTGCTCGAGCAAGCCAGCCACAGCGATCTGAAGCGCACTCTTACTGCGCGCAGCTTGATCGCGCTGGGCATCGGCGCCGTTATTGGCGCTGGAATATTCGTCCGGACAGCCGCAGCTTCAGGCGAAGCAGCGGGACCGTCTGTCATTCTCTCGTTCATAGTGGGCGCGCTCGGCTGCTGCTTCGCCGGACTTTGCTATGCCGAATTTGCCGCCATGCTACCGATCGCCGGCAGCGCCTACACCTACGCGTACGCGACGATGGGCGAATTTGTGGCTTGGACCATCGGATGGGCACTGATTCTCGAGTACGCGATGGGCGCGGCAACGCTCGGTATCGCGTGGAGCGAGTATTTGAACAAGCTGGTCGAGGGGGCGATTCCGTATCAATGGTGCCACTCGCCGATGGAGGTTTCCGACGTCGGCGTTCACGGCATTATCAACATCCCGGCCCTGCTGATCATCTTGGCGCTCACGGCATTGCTGATCAAGGGGACGCAGGAGTCGGCCACGGTGAACTCCATCATCGTTGCGATCAAGGTCAGCATCGTACTCATCTTTATTGCCGTGGGTTGGAAGTTCATCAATCCGGCCAACCACACACCATTCTTCATCCCGCCGGGAACGCCCGGCCATGAAGGTACGATGCAGCACGGCATCGGCGGAATGCTTCGTGGAGCAGGCATTGTCTTCTTCGCCTATATCGGTTTCGACGCTGTGTCCACTGCGGCACAAGAGACGAAAGACCCCGGCAAAGACATGCCGAAAGGCATCCTCGGTTCGCTGGCGATCTGCACGGTTCTATACATTCTTTTCGGATACGTGCTCACTGGCGTTGCGAACTGGCGCGAATTCTTGACGGCCGGTAAGGAAGCTTCCGTAGCTTACGCGATCCAGAATCACATGCCAGGCTTCGGATGGCTGGCAACCTTGGTCACGGTCGCGATTCTGTTCGGGTTCTCTTCAGTCATCCTTGTGATGCTGCTCGGCCAAAGCCGCGTGTTCTATTCGATGGCGAATGACGGTCTGCTGCCGAGTATGTTCTGCCACGTGCACAAGACGTTCCGCACACCATACAAATGCAATATCACGCTCTTCTTCTTCGTGGGCGCCCTGTCGGCGTTCCTGCCTGGTTCGCTGCTCGGGGATCTGACCGCGATCGGAACGCTGTTCGCATTCGTGTTGGTTTCCCTTGGCATTTGGATATTGCGCCGCGCCGAGCCGGACCGGCCGCGACCGTTCAAAACACCGCTGGTGCCACTGGTCCCGATCCTGGGCGCGATCGTATGCTCGATCATGATTGTCTCGCTCGACACATACACGCAGATGGTCGCGCTTGGCTGGATGTTGATCGGATTCGTGGTCTACTTCTTGTACGGGCGCGGCCACAGCAAATTAAACGCGGCGGGGCCTGAGCCGGAACTGGCGACAGCCGGGGATTAATTCAGAGCTACGGGACGATCGAAGACCACGTCGAGCGTCGAGCCGCGGCGCAGCTGCACTTCTTTTCCGCGCGTGAGGAGAACGGTCGCGACGCCCACGCCGGCGCCAATTCCGGTTCCTATTCCGGCGCCCCGCCAGCTTTGGTCGGTCAGGCCGCCGAGGGCCGCTCCGGTTCCTGCCAGGACTGCGATGCGCTCAGCATCTTTGCCGGTGCTCGGCCCAGCCCGAATCGTGTTTTCGTTGCGCTTCACCTTCTGGCCATTGTCTTCGTCCTCAACGGAGCTGACGTGAGGCGAAAACTTGAGCACTTTACCGCTGGCAAGCGTCAGGGTTTCAAGCCGGATGGCCAGCTCGGCGCGGCCAGTTACGCGGCCGCTTCGTTTCGCCTGAACGATCACGCCCTGCACATAACTTCCTTCCGGAACCACGATCTGTGCGCCCACCGCAATTGGATTGGCGGTGCGCAGATACACGTAGTCGCCTTCACGAGCAGTTCGCGTGTTGATGGAATTTTCCATCCTCAGCAGAACGTGCGCACCTTGCGGGATCTCGGCCGAGCCAGCTACCGCGGACGCTAAGAAAAAAACGAGAGCAATTCGCAACATCGAGATTAGAGATCCTCCTTCGAGGGCAATCCGGTTGAGAGCAATTCTCGGACCAGGTGGCAGACCTGGTTCACGCTGATGTTAGCTAACTCGCCACTGACAATCCGAACCCGCTCTCCCCGAGGTGCCCAGATCTGCAGGTCCGACGGACCAAAAATTGCCACGACCGGAGTCCCTACAGCCGCGGCTAAGTGCGTTATCCCGGAATCGTTTCCGATGTAGAGGCGAGCGCGTGCGAGCCACCGCGCTAGGTCCCAAAGATTCTCCAAACGCATGGCGCCGTCGAGCGATTCCTCCCGACCGGCGCACCAGCGCACTGGAATCGGCATGCGGGCAGCCAGGTCGTGAAATCGATCGATCGGCCAATTCTTGCGCCCGCTTCCCGAGAAAGGATGAATCACGGCGAAATTGCTTCGCTCGACATCGCATCGAATTCGCGGGATCGCCGTCCCTGTGCCGCCGGCCTGTTGCAGGAAGAAATCTGAAGCATGCATCCGAGTGTTGGGATCGGGCAGGGCGCTCAGAAACCGAGCTGGCAAGCCCAGGGCGGTCACGCGCTCGCGAAATTCGATGCGATTCGATCCGTACCAGGAAACGATCGAATCGAACGCCCGCAAAGATTGGAGCAAGTCGGGCGGCGGATCGCTGTCCGGCAGTTCCAGAAGGTCCAACCCCGTCGACGCGATGGACCGAACGCGATCCGCGAACCGCACCAGCGGAACCACGTCACCACGCACCCACACTTCGGTGTAGCCGGTCTTCAGATGCTCGATCGCGGGGAAGGCGAGAATCGTGTCGCCGATTCCGCCGGGACGAATCACAAGCCGGCGCAAAGGTTACTGCATGCTACGGCTGGTCTCGAAGGTCGGGCCGTCCATATCGGTAATGGTCATGTGAATCGCCTTGGCCGTTTCGAGGTCGTGATTCTTCAATTCGAATCGCACGGCGACCATGCGATCCACGGTAGTATGCGGCGCGATCCTGTCCTTGATCGCGAGCCCGTCGTTATATTGCTCACCCAGGAAGCGATTGTACTGGAAAAGCTGCTTTAAATCGCCTTTGGTGACGTTCTGGCCGTCCAGCATGTTGCCGTTAGGCTGTTCCAACGTGACGTCGACCTCACGCACGACGAACGGAACATCCGTCGGATTCTCCACGCGGAAGTCGAGGACGGCGATGCTATCGGAATCGCCGAGAGCGCCGTTTCGAATCTTCAGGATCTTGCCATTGAGAACCAGGTGATTGCCTTGGGTTTTCTGAAGAATCGCCGTCACGGCGACCGCCACCACAACCACGCCAATGCCGAAAAATATGAGGAACTGCTTGCTCATCGCGGGTCAATCCCCCAACAGCTTGCCGTATCCCTGCAAGCTGCTGACATTATCGCAGAAGGCTTTCACCGCGGCGGTTATCGGAATCCCCAACACCAATCCAATGCCTCCCCATAGGGTCCCCCAAAACATCAGCGCGATTGTCACTACCAGCGGATTCAAATGGACGCGCGATCCGACTACTTTCGGATAGAGCAAATTCAGAGCGATCAGGTGCAACACAGCAACAACGATCAGCATCATCAGGTAGATTGCCGGTTCGTTATAACGGATCAATCCGGCCAGCAGCGGCGGGACCGCGGCCAGAGGCAGCCCCACATAGGGAACCAGGCTCAAGAAACCGCTCAGCGGTCCGATCACCGGCCAATACGGCAAGTGAATGGAGAAGAAAAACAGAGAGCTCAAAATCGCGAGCATGAGTCCGAGGACGAAATTGCCAATCGTATAAGCACGAACCATGTCGGCCACGCCGTCCCAGCTCTTTCCGACAATGTGCCGGTCTGGATCGTTGAACAGATAGAAAAAGCTCCGGCGCATGTGATCGCGCCAACTCAGCATGAAGTAGACCAGGAATGGAACGAAGCTCGCCATGAGCAACACGTCGTAGAAGGACCGCACATAACCATAAACGTAGGTCAGCAGCGGCGTCTGCTCGGCATGGATCCTCACCTCGGGAATCGCGGGCGGAGCAATCGGCTCGAATGGAGCAGGCTGGCTCTTGGTGGATCTTCTGCGGTTCTTGGTTTCTACCGGAGGCGCAGGCGGCTGGGGTTGCGTCTCCTGAAATCGTTTCGGCACCAGGAACTGATAGGCCCGCTTTTCGACTTGATCGGCCCGGGTAGCGACGTTATCCACGATTTCGTTCATTCGCTGGCTGTAGGTAGGCAGATCTTCCATGAAGGAGGAGATCTCGGTATATACGCCCAGACCTAATAGATACAGGATCAGCAGCGCGATGGCGCAGACGATAAAGCTGGCCACTGCTCGCGGCAGGCGCAGTCGAACGAAAACAGTAACCACCGGATCGAGCAAGAATGCGATGACGGTGGCGATCACCACGGTGATGAAGAACACGCGCCCAAAGTACAGCAGAGCGATACCGGCGGCGGCTGCTAGAATCGCGATGCTGGTTTGTCCTGCTTTCACTGAATGTAACGCCGGTGTAACCGCTGGCGGGGTGATGGAGGGTGGGAGGGTGGTGGACATGCAAGGCCCCAGGTGCTGCTTCTATGATGAAATGAAACTGGAGCGCGTGCAAACCGCGCCCTATCGGCACAATCATGAATCAAAGCGGGAATCACGGCCGAATACTGGCTCTCGATTTGGGCAGGCGGCGCATCGGCCTGGCCCTGAGCGATGAACTTGGTCTGACGGCTCAGGGCTTAGAAACACTGGAACGGACCAATATCCGCGCCGATCTTGCCCGGCTGGCCGAGCTTGCAGCGAAGAACCACGTAACGAGCATCGTGATTGGCAATCCGATCCACATGAGCGGTGAGGAGGGGCGGCAATCCGGGTTTGCGCACGATTTCGGCGCCCGTCTTCAAGCCGCTACCGGACTGCCCGTGGAATTTTGGGACGAGCGCCTTACCACGGTGGAGGCGCAGCGCGTTTTGCGGCAGAGCGGGATCAGTATTGACAAACGTGCCAGCGCGGTGGACCGCCTAGCGGCCGTAATTTTGCTCGAGAGCTATCTCGATTCGCGGCGTCTATGATCCATCGTGGCCCTCAATCCGGGGGGATGATTCTGCGTTTGGCCGTCTTGCTCGTGCTGATCGGTGCGGGAGTCGTGCTGCTGCTCGCCTCCACGCTGGCGATGGCCTATCAGGGTTTTCCCAGCGCGGTAATACTCGACTTTCCGAAGGGGACTAGCACGTCGGCGATGGCCACGCAGCTTGCTGAGGCGGGAGTGGTGCGCTATCCGTGGCAATTCATGCTGGCCAGGTTGCTCCACCCGGCCGCTCGGCTCCAGGCGGGCGAATATCAATTCTCTCATTCCGACACCACCTGGAACGTTTTCAACCGCATCGTGCGCGGCGACGTTTTCTTTTATGAGCTGATCGTGCCGGGAGGCAGCAACATGTTCGACATCGCGGCCAGCCTCAAGCAGTTTGATTTTTTGAGCGCCGCGGACTTTCTTCGGCTTGCGCGCGATCCGGCGTTGATTCGCGACCTTGCGCCACAGGCGCCAACGCTCGAAGGCTTTTTGTTCCCCTCCACCTACCGCCTGACGCGGCGGACCACGGCGGCCGAACTATGCCGCATGATGACTGATTTGTTTCGCAGGCAATGGTGGCAGATCCAGAGAACCGGCAGCTCGCTGAATCCCATGCAGGTAGTGACGATGGCGTCGTTGGTGGAGAAGGAGACGGCAATTCCGCAGGAACGGCCGCTGGTTGCGTCCGTTTTCGTGAACCGCTTGCGCCTGAACATGCCGCTCGCTTGCGACCCGACCACCATCTACGCCGCGCTGTTGGACCAGCGTTACCACGGAACGATCTACCGCTCCGATCTGGCGAACCCAAACGCGTACAACACGTATCAGCATGCCGGTCTGCCGCCGGGTCCGATCGCGAATCCAGGCCTAGCGTCGCTCAAAGCTGCTGGCGAGCCGGCAGCCACAGACTATCTCTACTTCGTTGCCAAAGCCGACGGATCTGGCAGCCATCAATTTTCAAGGACCATCGACGAACATAATCGCGCTGTTCAGAACTATCGCCGCAGCACGCACAAGGGGGAAGCTGCGCAACCGCGCCGGCGCGCTCACCACGTATAGCGGATCGATCCTGAAATGCTCCCGTTTCGATTGATCTATCATCCGGGATACGACTTGAATCTCGGCGCGCACGTCTTTCCGTCACGCAAGTATCGACTCGTCCGGGATCATCTGATCGACGACGGGACGGCGCATGCAGCGGACTTCGTTGCGCCTGCTCCGGCATCTGATGAAGACATTCTGCGGGTGCACGACGCGGGCTGGGTACATCGTTTGAAAACCGGGACCATGACCGAAGCGGAGATGATTCGCCTCGAAATTCCTTATTCGCCGCAAATGGTGAATGGCTTCTGGCTGGCGACGGGCGGGACCGTTCTTGCCGCGCGGAACGCGCTCCGCGATCGCATCGGTTTCAACATTGGCGGTGGGTTTCATCACGCCTTTCCGGGACATGGCGAAGGCTTTTGCGCGATTCACGACGTCGCGGTCGCGATTCGTGCCCTGCAGCGCGAAAAAATGATCGAACGGGCGATGGTGGTGGATTGCGATGTGCACCATGGAAATGGAACGGCTGCTATATTCGCCGGCGACAGATCGGTTCTCACACTTTCATTGCATCAGTTCAATAACTATCCGAGCGAAAAGCCCTCCTCTACGATCGACGTTCACCTCAGCGACGGGATCGGCGACGACGAGTACCTGGAACGTCTATACGGCGCGCTCGATCTCGCGATGGGATTTGGCCCGCACCTGATCGTCTACATCGCTGGGGCGGACCCCTATCGGGACGATCAGCTAGGCGGGCTCAAACTCACCTTCGACGGATTGAAGGAGCGCGATCGCCTGGTGTTCGATACGGCACTGAAGAAATCTGTTCCCGTTGCCGTGACGCTCGCCGGCGGATACGCACGCAATACCGATGACACAGTCGCTATCCACTGCAACACCGTGAAGGAAGCTGCCGCCACTCTTATGCAAGAATCAAAGCAGCAACAAGGATGATTAGCGCAAGAGCGGTCGATCGTCACGTGGAACAACTATTCGACGTACTGCGACGTCTTCACTCCGCGCCTGCGAATTCAGGAATACCGTATCGACTGGTGGGCGGGCTGGGCGTGTTTTTCCAAGTGAGCCAGCGAAATCCACTTGCTGCACGTCTGACCCAAGACGTCTATATCGCGGTGGATCGGAACGATCTTCAGCGTATCGCCGCGGCTGTGGAAGCGTTCGGCTTTCGTTATCGGCACGCAGCCGGGGTTCTATCTTCTGGTGGACGCAGCGCTGCCGAAAACTCACAGCGCGGTGCACTTTGTCTTCGTGCGTGAGAAGGTGCGACCTGAATACCCCGAGCCGGTGCCGGATTTCTCCAACCCGACACTCACTGAGGAAGGAATCCTGCTCGCACCGGTCGAGGACTTGGTGAAGATGAAGCTCACCAGTTTCCTTCTGAAGGACAAAGTTCACCTGATGGATCTGGATTCCGTGCAACACATCACCCGTGAAATCGAAACCAGTCTTTCGGAAGAACTCCGTGCTCGGCTGCATCAGCTTCGCCGCCAAGAAGCCTAATCGCGCAGCTATCGCAATTGATTCTCGACTTCCTCCAGCCAGTCGGGCCGCTTCAACACCTCGCGTGGCTTGCTCCCGTCCGGTGGCCCGATGATCCCTTCGTGCTGCATCATGTCCAAAATCCTCGCCGCGCGCCCGTACCCCAACCGCAGGCGCCTCTGCAGCGTGGAGGTAGATGCTTTGCCCATCTCCAGCACCACGCGCACCGCATCGGTGTATGCGGGGTCGTCTCCGCCTTCGAACTCGCCGGCTTCCGAATCCGCGGCATCCTCGGCGGGCGGTGCGATCAGGAAACTCTGGTCGTAATCGGGGCGCGCCTGATCCTTCCAGAAATCTACTACGCGATTGATCTCCGCCTCCGTCACAAATGCGCCGTGGACACGATTCAACCTGGAAGAGCCGGGCGGCAGGAACAACATGTCGCCTTTGCCGAGCAGGTGCTCGGCGCCCATGACGTCGAGCACGGTGCGTGAGTCCACGCGCGTCGCCACGCGGAAGCTGATGCGTGAAGGGAAATTCGCCTTGATCAGGCCGGTGATTACGTCGACGCTGGGACGCTGCGTGGCGAGAACCAGGTGCATGCCGACAGCGCGAGCCATTTGAGCCAATCGCGTCACCGCCTCTTCGACATTCGCGCGCTCCAGCATCATCAGATCCGCCAGTTCGTCGATGACAATCAGAATGTAGGGCAGTGGCCGCAGGTCCTCGGACTCGGTTTCTTCCTCGTCTTCGAACAGACTGCGGGGCTCGTTCATCAACTGGCGGATCTTCTTGTTGTACTGATCGATGTTTCGCACACCCTGCGCGGCCAGAAGCTTCAGACGCCGCTCCATTTCGAGCACAGCGTTGCGCAGCGCGTTGGTGGCCTTCTTCGCGTCGGTGATCACCGGCGTCAGCAGGTGCGGAACGCCTTCATACAACCCCATTTCCAGGCGCTTCGGGTCGACCAGGATCATCCGAACTTCTTCCGGGGTCGCCTTGCAGAGAATCGACATGATGAGCGAATTGAGCATCACGCTCTTGCCGGCACCCGTCGAACCGGCAATCAACAGGTGCGGCATCAACTCGAGAGCCGCCACTTTGATGCGTCCGCTAATGTCTTTCCCCAGGCAAATCGTGAGGCGGGAATGCGAATCTCGAAATTCGTCGGACTCGAGGATCTGGCGCAGGCTGATCACCTCGCGCCGGGTGTTGGGAACTTCGATGCCGATGGTCGGCTTGCCCGGGATGCGCTCGATCAGGATCGATTCGGCGTGCAAGCCTAGGCACAAGTCTTCGCTGAGCGTCGTGATTCTCGTGTACTTGATGCCGGCCTCCGGCTTAAACTCGAAGGTAGTTACTACGGGGCCGGGATTGATCTGGACCACGCTGCCTCGAACGTTGAATTCTTCGAACTTGCTCTTGATCCGTGCAGCAATGTCCTTGAGCTCTGCCGAATCGTAGGGGTTTCGCGCAGGTACTTCGTTGAGGAGCGCGCTGGACGGCAACCGGTAATCCGGGTGCTCGGCCATCTCGGGCGCCTTCAGCCTTGGTTGACGCTCGCGGCGCGGCTCTGTGGCCGGTGCGGTTTCGAATGGCGGAGCGGACGCAATCGGGTCAATCGCGACCGTTGTGAACACGGGTGTGTCAGCTGGCTGCTGCTCTTCGATCTCGTGAATCGGAATCTCTTCCTCGGCCTGAGGCGCCGGCGATTCCTCTTCGGCGCAAGCTCCAAAAGCCGCCGGTTCACCGATCGGGATTGCAGGCTCGGCCGCTTCTGCATAGGCAGCTTCTCGCGCTTCCTGTTCGGCCAAGGCCCTGCGTTCGGCACGCAGGCGGGCACGCTCCAAGGCCGCTTCATGACGCTGGTGACGCCACTCATCCCATCGAACGTGCAGCACGACCAGATAGTTCATTAGCGGCCGCAACAATTGCGCCGCCATGGACATCGAGAAGGTCGACACCAAATAGAGCGACAAGATCAAGCAGACCAGCGTCAGAATCGCAGTTCCGGCAAGGTTCAGCGAACCGCGCAGCGTCTCCGCCAGCAACAGTCCCAGCATCCCGCCGGCCGAAAATGTTCCCGCCCACGGCCGCCACGGGCCTCCCAGCGACAGCGCCGTCGACAGGCTAAAGAACAATAGCGCCGCACCGAACACGCGCACCGCGGCCCCGTCGATCTCTTCTGAACGCAGCCATTTCCACGACAGCATCCACAGAAGCACGGGAATCGCGAAAGCTCCGAGGCCCAGCAGTTGCAAGAATAAGTCGCAAAGATAGGAACCTGCTGTCCCGGTCAGGTTGTGCGCGCGCACTGCGCCTGCCGCCGTGTTCCAGGACGGATCCTGAGGATGGTACGAGATCAGAGAGAGGGTAAAGAAAAGGCCCGCAAAAAGAAACACCACACCTGCGGCTTCGTTTAGTCGCTCGAAGCGAGTCGGTCCCAGGATTTTCATTCCGCGCCAGCGCGGAGGAATGCAGCAAGAGCGATTACTATTATGCCAAAAACGATACGGTAATAAACGAACGGCATCAGGCTGTTGCGCCGAAGATAACGCAGGAAAACGGCGATTACCAGCGCTCCGGCAATGCCGCTAATCGCAGTTCCGGCGGCGAAGGGTACTTGCATATCGTGCGGGATGCCGCCCTCTTTATGAACGTCCCAGAGTTTTTTCAACACAGCACCGGCGATGATGGGCGTAGAGAGCAGGAATGAGAATCGCGCGGCGGTCGCGCGTGTCAAACCGCGGAACAAACCAGTCGTGATGGTGATTCCGCTGCGCGACGTTCCCGGGACCAAGGCGAGGGCTTGCGAGAGTCCAATCGCGATGCCGTCGCCCCAGCCCACTTGATCGATCGATTTTCGTTCGCTTCCGGTTCTTTCCGCGATCCACATCAGCACGCCGATGCCGATCAGCATGCCGCCGATTAAATAGGGACTCCGCCAAGACGTTTCTGCCTGCTTATCGAGGAAAAAGCCCGCCACGGCGGCCGGAATGGAAGCGATGGCTAACAGCCACAGCAATCCCTGATTTCGCCGCAGTTCGTCGTCACTTCCGGCGTTGATTCCGAAACCGTGCGCGATGATCTGAATCCAATCGCGGAAAAAATAGATCAAAACTGCGATCAGCGTTCCCGCATGTAGTGCGACGTCGAACGTGAGGCCCGGATCCTTCCAGCCGAATAGCCACGGAACGAACCAGAGATGCGCCTGGCTGCTGATTGGGAGGAATTCGGTGAGCGCTTGGACGATCGCGAGAACCACGGCTTGGTAGAGTGGCATGAATAGCCATCCTACCAAGTCGAGCCTGCGAGCCGAACGGGTCGACTTACTTCGATTTTGCCGGAGCTGCGGTACCGGTGGCCGGAGCGTTCTTGCTGGCCGATTTACTCGCCTTGTGGTGTTTCTTGGTCTTCGAGGTTGGCTTCGCCGATGAACTCGTCGAGGCATTCGATTTGGTATTGGTGGCGGGCGCGGGAGTGGTCTGCGCAAACGTCAGTGAAATTCCCAACGCGGCCGCAAAAGCGAACACGAGAAGTTTATTCATGCTTCCAGCTTAGGAATTGAAGATGAATTCGCCCGGAATATACG
>Ga0126371_10001777_pt1 | contig 18320 bp, 19 predicted proteins | sample PanSoiMetaPlot_4_FD_110145 | JGI IMG/M metagenome (GOLD analysis project Ga0126371, IMG submission 110145) | Tropical forest soil microbial communities from Panama - MetaG Plot_4 | ecosystem: Environmental > Terrestrial > Soil > Tropical forest > Bulk soil | place: Panama | collected 2016-02-17 | reverse complement strand
GGTGCAACCCGCTGACGCACCTTCGCTGCGAAACCCGCCTCCCACGCGGCTTTGCAAATGATCTTCGCGTCGTGTGGAATCGCTGAGATCCAGTAGGAGTTTGTCACATCGCTGTGAAAATCACGCAGAACCAGCGTCAGACGCGAGCTTTAAGGATCAACTTCGCCAAGGGAGAGGAGCGACGGGCTGTTTTTCTACGCGCACACAAAATGGCGCCTGCTTGTGGACATCCGCTCGTATTTGCCCTAGTTTTCGTGGACACACCCCCGGTATATAGTCGGTAGATAAGGGGCTGTGATTATGCCGTTGTTTAGACCTGCGCTACTTTCCGCACTCATCTGGGTCTTCTTCGTTCTTGCGCAAGCTGGCCTGGCACAGAGCGATCAGTCCTGGACGTCCAGCAGCCAGCAGGACAGTCCCAATGCAACTATGAATCCCCTGCGGACCACCGAATCTCACACAGAATCCGACGGCAGAATTATGAATCGCACCTCGGTCGAGACGATGGGTATGGACGGACGCTACGTTCCCTACTCCGACATCGAAACGCAATCCGTCCGCGTGAATGACACCACGGTTCGCAACATCCAGCGCGCGTTCGGCAGGGATGTCGACGGCCACAGAGTTCTGATACAAGAAAGACAGGAAGAAATTCGAAGCCTGTCTGGCGGGGCACAGACCGTAACACGTACGTTCTCCAATCCTGACGCCAACGGCGCACTGCAAGTCGTGCAGCAGGAGATGGAGAATTCCAAGCAGATCAGCCCCGGCGTTCGCGTGACGAACACGACGATTTCCAGCCCTGACATTAATGGAGGACTGTCCCCAGCTGTTCGCACCGAGCAACGGGAGACGCGCGGCAACGACGGAACCATCGAATCAAGTAAATCTACGCTCTTGAACATTGGGACCGGCGCATGGAAGCTGAGCGAAGTTCGCGAGAGTACTAGCAAACCCGAGAGCCCCGAGTTACGCACGAAGGAAGAGCGCATATTCCGGCCCGATTCCACCGGCAAACTGGCCCTTGCCGAGCGCACCGTCAGCCACGAGTCACAAGACAATGGTGGCGAGAAACGCGAGACGGTCGACGCTTACTCCACCAACGTTCCGGGCGTCGCGGGGGACAACAGCCTGCAACTTGTCCAACGCTCGACTACGGTGCAGCGCAACTCCACGGAAACGCAGAGCACGGTCCGGCAGGTCGAACAGCCGCCCCCAGGCTCTGTCGGCGGAAGTCTCCACGTCACGCAGGAATCGATCGACATTGTGCGGCCTGATGCCAGCGGGAGTGCGCAGAAAAGTCGCATGATTCTTACTCCGGATCCCGATGGGCGCATGGGTCAAGTCTGGGTCGACACAGGCAAAACCGATAACCCAGCCGCGGTCCAGGTTGATATCAAGACCCCGGCGCAGAAGGCTGTAAAGAAGTAGGGGTCTGGGCAAGAGTTTCGAGTTTCAAACTCCAGGAAATTCTTCTTGTTTCTTCATGACTGCTAACTGCTAATGGCTGACTGCCGAGTGCTGATTGCATTTTTTCGAGTTATCTTCAGCTCAACTAAAGCAATGCTGAAACGCCCGATACGTTTACAATGGCTCGCAAAATTATGTTTCGAACAATCGGTGTCGCCATCCTCGCCGTCATTATTCTCCCGATCGTCCTCATCAGCCAGAGCCAGCAAGGCAAAACAGTCATCAGAGTCGACGCTGCCCATCCTGGGGCGGCGATTTCGCCGAAGATGTTTGGCATCTTTTTTGAGGACATCAATTTTGCCGCTGACGGCGGACTCTACCCTGAACGCATCAAGAACCGCTCATTCGAATTCGATCAGCCGCTCACGGGCTGGCATGCGATTTTGACGATCAGTTCCAAAGGCACACTCGACAGCACAAAGGGCGAACTGGATGTGCGCAGTGCAAATCCGCTCAATGAGACCAATCCCCATTATCTGAAGATGGCCGCGTACGAACCAGGCTTTGGACTGTGGAACACCGGCTTTCGCGGCATCGGCGTAGAGAACGGCGGCGAGTATCGGTTCTCAGCATATGTTCGCACCGCCGGACCAACCAGCATTCGCGCGACGATTACCGACGACAACGGCCGCGAACTCGGCAGCGGATCGTTGACCGGATTCGACCGCGAGTGGAAGCGTTACGAGACCACAATCCGCACTAATGCCACCGAGCCGCACGCCCGCTTCAATCTGTTTCTCGATGAGAAGGGATCTGTCGACCTCGACATGATTTCTCTTTTTCCCGTGGACACTTGGAACCACCGTGCGAACGGATTGCGCAAAGATCTCGTGCAACTGCTGGCAGACATGCATCCCGGATTCATTCGCTTTCCTGGAGGCTGCATCGTCGAAGGCCGCCGACTGGCGACGCGTTATCGCTGGAAGACGACGGTCGGCGACATTGCCAAGCGGCAGACAATCGTCAACCGCTGGAATGACGAGTTCGATACCAGACCGGCACCCGATTATTTTCAGTCTTTCGGACTCGGCTTCTACGAGTACTTCCAACTCGCCGAGGATATCGGTGCCAGCCCGCTGCCCATCCTGAATTGCGGGATGGCATGCCAGTTCAACTCGAGCGAATTAGCAGAGCTGAGTGAGACCAAGGAATACATTCAGGATGCCCTCGATATCATCGACTTTGCGAACGGGCCCGTCGAAACTCCATGGGGAAAACTGCGCGCCGACATGGGACATCCCTCGCCATTTCATCTAACGATGATCGGCGTAGGCAACGAACAGTGGGGACCACACTATCTCGAACGCTACAAGCTGTTCGCGGCCGAGTTGAAGGCTAAACATCCGGAAATCAAACTAGTAGTCAGTGCCGGGCCTGCACCGTTCGGCGACCAGTTTGAATATCTTTGGTCGAACTGGCGTCAGCTTGGCGCAGACATCGTCGACGAGCACTATTACATGAGTCCGGACTGGTTTCTGAAGAACACTGCGCGCTACGACAACTATGATCGGTCTGGACCCAAAGTTTTTGCGGGTGAATACGCAGCCCAAACGTCGGGTATCGCGAAGACCGACAACCGCAATAATTGGAAGACCGCGATCTCCGAAGCTGCCTTTATGACGGGACTGGAGCGCAATGGCGACGTGGTGCAAATGGCGTCCTACGCGCCGCTGCTGGCGCACGCCGACGCGTGGCAGTGGACACCTGATGCCATCTGGTTCGACAATCTGCGCTCCTACGGCACGACCGACTACTACGTCCAGCAGATCTTCGCGCGTAACGTAGGAACGCGTCTGATCCCCATAACGCCGCCCGCCCAAGGCGGACTCTACACGAGTGCATCCCTCGATGAAACCACGCACGAACTGATCGTCAAGGCGATCAATGCAACCCTCGATACTCGCGCAACCGAGATTGCGCTTAAGGGAGCAACTCCGGCAGGCAAAGCGAAAGTTACGATTCTCGCGAGCTCCGATCTGAATGCGGAAAACAGCCTCGAGGCGCCAAAAAAAGTCGCACCCCATGACTCGTCCGTCGCGATGAATTCAGGCACGATTTCAGTGCGTCTCGCGCCTTATTCAGTCACTGTCTATCGAATCCCGCTTCGCTAAACCCGTCGCGCAGAATTCACACGCGGAATTGCTCGCCGAACTCGGCGGCCTTTCTTCGCGGACTCAGCGGTAAGAGAAATACCGCGGAGAGCGCAGAGGCTTTTTGCGTCGGCGGAGAAAATCGACGCGAGGGGCGGCTCGGGATCTCAACAAAAGGAGACGGGAAACGGTCCTATTTTTTCGCTTGACCATAACTATATACTTATATAAGTTACTACTTATGTCATTTGATCTCAATGCCTCTTTCGCCGCACTCGCCGATCCGACGCGACGTGCGATTCTGGCGCGGCTTGCCCTAGGAGAGGCAACTGTCACCGAGTTGGCCAGGCCCTTTGAGCTGACGCAGCCGGCGATCTCGCAGCATCTGAAGGTCCTGGAAGAGGCCGGCCTCATCGTGCAGCGAGTCGACGGCACCAAACGTCCGCGCCGGCTGGCCAAAGCGGGCATCGAGGCCATGGATCAATGGCTGGCCATGTTGCGTAAGGCGCTCGAAAAGAACTACGGCCGGCTGGATGGAGTTCTGGCGGCTATGCAATCAACCAACGATACAGAGAGGAAATTGTGATGAGTAAACTGACGCTGAAGACAGAAGGCAATACACACATAATGATCACCCGGCATTTTGCAGCGCCGCCCGAAGCGGTGTACCGCGCGCATATCGACCCGAAGATTATCCAGCAATGGATGCTCGGTCCGGAAGGCTGGACCATGCCGGTTTGCATCAACGAGGCGAAACCGGGCGGCAAACTTCGCTACGAATGGAAGAACTCCAAAGGTGAGGGATTCTACCTAACCGGCGAATTCGTGGAGCTGAAGCCCTACAGCAAGATCGTTCACGTCGAGCGGATGCACCTGCCTGACCCAACGCCCGACAATCATGTCGAAACCACATTCGAAACAGACGGCAACGGCACGCTCATGACGATGCGCATGACGCTCCCGGACGCAAAAACGCGCTCTGCGATGCTGGCCACCGGCATGGAACGAGGCATGGAAGATAGCTACGTCCGGCTGGAAAAAATGGTCAGCGACTCGACTGTACAATCTTCTCGCTAAGAAACCACGAAAATTCAGCCACTCGGGGCTCTCAGGCTCCAGTGGCTTTCTTCTTGCTCGCGGCGGAGGCTTGCTTCGTGCCGGAGCCCTTGCGGTTTTTGCCGTCTGCGATGAGATCAGCGACGGTGGTGTTCTCGAGGATTCTGGCGGCCGCGTCGCGGACTGCGAGCAAGACTTCGTACAGCGCGCGGTGGTCAGCGTCCTGCGCAATCATGCTGCGCAACTGTTCGGCATCGCCCATGGGGGCGAGAGGCCCATCCACAAGCCGGATGATATCGCTCAAAGGGATCTCTGCCGGATCGCGACGCAGCTGGTATCCGCCGCGTGCACCCCGGACGCTGTCAACGATGCGGGCGTTCTTCAGCTCCAGCAGGATCAACTCAAGGAACTTTTCCGGCAGATCACTCTCGGCCGCAATTTCCCGGATCTTGATTGCTCCCTGCTCGTGCCGCCGCGCAAGTGTCATCATCGCCTGTAGCGCGTACAGGCCCTTCTGCGAAATCTTCAACTCGCACCCTCCCCGCCCAGCATGATTGTGCCCCATTTCCGCGTTTCTGCATAGACATAGTATGGATACCTAAAGGATCTGGGCTTGTGATTGGGTGGTTGGTGGTTAGCGGACCGTAGTTAGTGATCAGTTGTCGTGGTCAGAGCAGTAGGTTGCATACCAATATCCAGTGAGCATTGACTTATTTTATTCAGGCACTAAATGAAACTTTGGTAGCACACAAACTTCTGATCCCTGAACAACGAATCACTGATCAGTGCCTTGGTGCCATCGAAGGGACTCGAACCCCCACACCGTTGCCGGTACATGGACCTGAACCATGCGCGTCTGCCAATTCCGCCACGATGGCAAGTGGACTTCAGCCGCAGCGGACAGAACGCCGCCGCATCAGGAAGACCTGCATTCCTATTTTACAGGCACGAAGGCGAGTGTCAAACCATTGAGCTGGACAGCCGATTCCAGGTTGTCCGCCCTGGCTCCGACGCACTGTAGCTTAGACGGATTGAGCCCGAGTCGCCCAATATTCCTGGCTGGTCAGAACCGGAACAATTTCAAAGTCGACAACGTCATCCCAGCGCCCCACCCAGGTCATCAGGGCGCCGTGATTCGGCGCCTCCATGATCTGATAGCAGACGCTGCCATCGAAAACCAGCCAGCTCGCCCTGTAGACAACATCGTCGGGCAGCATTCTCCCATGCTGCTCGTATCGCTCGCGCATGAGCTCTAGATTTCTGGGCCGTTCAATAACCATGAAAAGCATATGCAATGTGAAGTCGCTATAAGTGGAATGAATACTGGCGGGTTCCCCACTTCTGGCCGGTGTTGCCAGAAGTGGGAATCTACGCACGAAAGATTTATCCAGATTTGGCGCTGCGGAAGGCGAACGCCGGCAGCCCAAAGCCCCTTTTTACTCCAGGTTCGCGTTCATCGTGATCTTGGCGTTCAGGACCTTCGAAACGGGACATCCCTTCTCAGCCGCTTCCGCGTATTTCTGAAAAGTCGCCGAGTCGGCGCCCGGTACTTTCCCGACCACATCGATATGGCTTGCCGTGATGGTCCAGCCGGAATCCAGCTTGTCGAGCGAGAGCGTCACCGTGGTCGAAATGCTCTCCGGAGTAAGGTTGGCACCGCCGAGTTGCGCCGAGAGTGCCATCGAGAAGCATCCGGCATGCGCCGCTGCGATCAGTTCCTCGGGATTCGTCCCTGGAGCATTCTCAAACCGTGTCGTAAACGAATATGGCGTATTGTTCAGTACTCCACCGGGCGCCGAGATTGAGCCTTTGCCGTCCTTCAGACCACCCTTCCAAACCGCACTTGCCTTGCGTTGCATGACGTTCTCCTCACAATCTTAGAAATGAAGTCGCGTTGCCCATTGTAGACGGAAACGAACGGAAGCGGCGGATCAGAGAACTGCAAGTCTCAATTGTTGATTCCTCGATTGATGATTGTTGATTGAAAAACCGACAGGCTAGTTGGAGTCAAAAAAGAAGCAGGCAAAATCAGCAATCAAAAATCATCAGTCAGCAATGACTTCAGTAGAAGTCCGAACAACTCAAATAGAACCCGCACTGCGGACACTTCAGCTTGCACCGACTCTCGCAAAGCTTGGCAGAGCAGTTTGGACAATACTGCCCGGGATCCTCTTTGACCGCGGATTCTCTGTCACGCACAGGTGCAACGGGCTGATCGTGATTCATTGCGTCCCCAGAGCTAACTTGCGACGCCCACTCACCGCAAGTATCACTCGCGGCTCTCTCGGAATTTTCTGCATCAGGCAGCGCGCTCGTTTGCCGCTACCGGTGTCCGGCTCCAGCAGTCCGCGATGAGCAGCCATGCTCCCAGCCGTCGCCATACTCGTACATACTTGCCGCGCTCGGGCACCAAGGCCCCGTCTTGCTTTTGCAGCACGACGGAGAACAATCCCAATTCCATCGCCATATCACCCGAGTGTTCGACACGGGTCGTTTCCATCCGGAGATTGCAATATCCGGCTACACCCAGCCGACGAAGCAACTGCTCGACCGGCTTTTGCCCCGAAACGCCCTCGTAATGAGGCGCCAGCAGCGTGCCGTCATGCGAAAACATGCTCGCCGCCTGGTCGTAATTGCCGGTGTTGAATGAAGTCGCAAAATCCTGGGTGAGTTCTCGAAGCAGGGACTCCACATCCCGAAGCGGACGCGAATCCGCTGGGAAATTGGGGTAAGGCCGATACATCTACTACCTCCTGGGGGAAGGCAATCGAGAATCCGCACTCGCTAGCAAAAGGCGCCAGCAAAAAGTCGTACGATTCTAACCCAAAAACATTGGACGAAGAGAAAAGTTTTCCTCCAAAGATCAGAAGCCAAGCACTAGCCAATTTTGAAATAGCCCGCAAGAAAAGATTTATCGCTCTAACGGGACGGAGCGGCTAGGCAGCCGCAAGGTAGCATCGGAATGGATCGGCGTGACTGAACCGCCGGAATTGTCACCACTCTTCTGGCCTGAGCTGCCACGCTCGGCGATCTGTCGCTTCACGCGTTCCATCAAAAGCGCCAGTTTCTTGGTCTCATGATCTCGCTCCGCCTGCTTGCACATCTTCTGGAAATCCTGCGGGGCATATGTAACGCGATTCGTCATGAAGGGGAGCCTCAGTTCCAGTTTTTAAAGAAGGCATAGCCTAACTCATCCCTGGCATCTTGCCAATCCCCCGAACGCCGCAAAACGGCCGGAATTTTCACAGGTAGAACGGGCTGACTCGAGGGGCTAAAACCAGGCCAAAAGACAGAGATAGCTTCTTCCCCAGGAGGTGCGTGACCTTAGTTACCTATGACGCGGTACGGACTTTAGTCACAATCGTCAGGAACGTTTCCCCCTTCAGGGAGCGAAGTGTGTTCCACCGTCGAATCTTAGCTATGACCTTATTTATCGCGGCTGGAGTATCGGTAGCCGCCGCGCGAGACCTTGCCGTCGTGTCGAATAAGGCCAATGGTCTCTCCGCAATTAGTGTGCCGGACCTCGTGAAGGTCTGCAAGGCGCAAACCAACCGCTGGCCTGACGGAAAGCCCGTAACCTTGTTCATGCGGGCCCCTTCCTCGCCCGAAATGAAAGCGATGATTGAGAAGATATTCGAGCTTCCCGAAGCACGGGTAATAGATCTGATTGCCGCGGCGAATCACGGCCGCGCCAATCATCCGGCCATCGTTGTTGTTGATTCCGACGAGGAACTGGTAAATAAAGTCGCTTCAATTCCGGGTGCAGTCGGCGTGGTCGATGTCTACTCCATTAACAGCAGCGTGTCGGTTGTGAAACTTGCCGGCAAACTGCCGCTTGAGCCGGGGTACTGGCTACACGGGAACTAGCAAAGGGTGAAGCCGCGGCTCAGAAGCCGCCCGCAAGATTGCATGGATATGGATAAAGATACGAAAGCCCGGGCAGCAGCCGCCTCCTCTGACGGAGGGACTTCCGCTCCCGCTCCCAACTCGAGCCCGGCCAAGCCGTTCACGCGTCGCTTCCCGCGATTCATGATCGACGTTCGGCTGCAAGTCAAGATGTTCCAGGCGGGAGAATTCCGCAGTTGCTGGGGACGCTCCACTGAAATGGGCCAAGACGGCATCGGCGCCACGCTCACAGGCAGCCTTGAACCCGGCGAGATTGTTACGCTGGAAATCCCCCTGCCACTGACGCCTTATCCGATCAAAGTCCGCGCCATCGTCCGCTACCGGCAGGGCTTGCGCTACGGCTTCGAATTCCTCACCTTGAACGACAATCAGCGCGACACCATCAAGCGTGTCTGCGACTACCTCGCCACCAAAGCCTAGCTTCGGAGCGCTTTGCTTTCTTTAACTGAGGTTGCCTTTCGCATACTCGGCGGTCAAGATGTACACTCTCGTCTCCTTCAAGTTGCCATAAGCCTTTGACACCGCTGTTATGGGATGATTACCGCTCTGCGTCCTTCCCAATTGCGCCCCCAAGCGGATTCAACCTCTGCGAGAGGCACTTTCTCGGCATCTATCTTCAACGCGCCACGAGTGACATTCCCGAGCAGCCACTGAATCGCCTCACCCCACGCCTCGCGCGAAGCCGGAGCATTGCCGCTCCCAGCTCCCAGAATTTCCAGTCGAGAACTTCGGAGAACCGCCGCCGGAAGTGAAATTGTAGCGCCGGCGCTTTCACCCACCTGGACGATTCGAACCCTCGATGCCGCCGCATGGAAGTCCTTCCGCGTGATGGCGCCAAGCAGCGCCTCAACAGGTGCGCCCCAGAGATAATCAATGACGACGTCGAACCCTTTCCTGCCTGCTTCCTGCGCGAAGGCTTCCGAAAGTTCTAGCCCTGTCTTGCCCAGTCGAATGATCGCGTCGGCACCCAGTTCCTGCAGCGAGTTCAGCACTCTCTCGCTCCGGCCGGCGGCGATCACACGACCCGCTCCCAAAAGCTTGGCAGTCTGTATGGCCAGCTTGCCTGTCACACCGGTCGCGCCCAGAATCAACACTGTCTCACCCGACACGATCTGCGCGCGCCATTTGAGCGCACCCAATGCCGACAGTCCGGGATTGAACACGGCGGCCGCGGTCACATCGTCTACGTTGTCAGGAAGCGGGAAGCATCGCATGGCAGCCACAACCGCGCGCTCAGCCATGCCACCGAACGGCGCGCGTGGCGCCGCGAAGAAAACCCGGCGCCCGTCGTCGAGACTGCCGACGCCATCCGAACCGCAAACCATCGGCAAATTACGCTGCGATGCATAGTGCGCCCCAGTCGCCAACTGGCGATCGATCGGCTTGAGCGCCGCCGCGCGAACGCGAACGATGACCTCGCCGTCGCTGGGTGTGGGATCCTGAAAGTCTCCGCAACGCGGAGCCTGATCCAGAGCGGAGAGTACTGCGGCTTTCATGATCGAGAATTCTACACAGGCGGCGATCGTTTGCACGCAACGCCCCTCTCGGCACCATGCGATGTCATCCTGAGGAGGGCGAAAAGCCCTCCGAGGACCGTACCAAGCTATGCACCAGCCCAGCGCTTCCCGCATTGATCAACGCGGCGAAACTCTCCGGTCAACGCAATCGACTCATTGGCCGACTACGGTCCTTCACGGCGGCTTCGCCGCCGTTTAGGATGACATCAAAACAATCTCACTAATGGCTCTCTGCCACACGCTGAAAGTGCCATGGCGTTTTCTGGGGCGGAGCCTGATCCGGTGACTGCTCTCGGTCCAGCGAGTCCCCCACCGCGAGCACCTCAGCGTCATTGAATCCCTTCAAAGTAAGCTCGAAGTGGATGGAATCGTGCCCGCCAATCCGCAAGTCGAGCTTATTCCCAGAAGCTTTCGCCTGCACGACTTCCTGCTCGGTGAACTGATCGCTGCCTGGGACTAGTTCGCCGTCCGCTAACATGTCCAACCGATCCACATGGATGCACGTTCCACCCAACTTGCCGTTCTCTGACTTGAGTTTTATGGTGATAAAGGTCTGGCCCTTATACTGCGTCACCCACGTTCCCACGAAACGTTGAGTGTCCGCCGAAGTGGTATCAGCGCCCACGCGCACTGAGAATGCGGAAGTCAATAGTGAAACCGCACTCACCAGAACAAACGCCATCAGAATTCTGGTACGGCTTCCTCGTCCTGCGTCTTTGGGCATCCCGAGAATATTCATAATTCGCTCCTCCAATGCGTGCGTATCGAACAGCCCCATTGCATAGTTCGACTTTGCCGAAGGGGCGGCGGCAAAGATCGTCTGCGCGATGTGCAGCAGCGAGCGGGCGTACTGCTTTCCCGAGGGCAACAGGCGGACGGCCATCTCGTCGCACGCCAGCTCTCGGGTCTGCGCGATCCGTGTCTTCATGAGCGCTGCCGCGGGATGAAAGCACAGTGGCACCGAGATCAATTCGTACAAAAGGTTCAGTGCGAAGTCCTGTCGCCGAACATGAGCCATTTCGTGCGATAAGGCGGAGATCGCATCTTCTTGGCGGACGTCATCACTGAAGAAACTCACCGGAACAAGCAAGACCGGATTGCGCCATCCCACCGTCGACGGGCTAGCGATTTCTTCCGAGCAAAGCAGGGGAAGCGGCGGAATCGAGAAAAGGTGTCGACAGGTTTCGCCGGCCTGTGCAAGAACCAGCGGAACGCTTCGTTCGTAGGCCAGCTTCCGGACGCGTGATGTGTGCCGATAAATCCAGGTAAGCTGTAGGCAGCGGAGAGCCAGCAGGGTCAAGTACGACCATGCCACGGCATTCAACAACATCGCTGCGAACTGGACTGGACGAGTGCGGCTGCGAAAACTAAGGAAGGACCATCCTCCCGACTGTGAGACGGCAATGTGCGCGCCGGTATCAGCGAACACATGAGTGCCGTAGTCGGCTTGCCCACCACCACCGACCTGCATCACTACTGTCGCCGCCGGAACGAGCGTGCTGGCTGCCAAGCACAAAACCCAAAGGACATGCCGAGAGCGGCCCGGCGCCCGGCGCAGAAATGTCGAACATAAGAGCCCGAGTGCTGCAATCACCGTAATCTGCCAAACAGAATTCAGCAGATAACCCACGATCATCCGGTTAATCATCTCCATGGTCTTCCTCCTTGCCGCGCTCGTGATGATCGACCAATTGCTGCAACTGCGCCAGTTTCTTGGCGTCAATCTGACGGCTTTTCACCAGGCTCATCAGCAGTGCATCCACCGACCCCCCAAACATGCGGTCCAACAGATCACTCGCCGCTTCCCGCAACGCACGCTCCCGGCTCAACACCGCACGGTATTCGTATGCCTTGCCCACCAGTTTGCGTTTCACCTTTCCCTTGCGCTGCAACACATTCAACATGGTTTGCACCGTGGTGTAGGCCAGTGACTCTCCCGGCAACTTTTCCTGCACAGCCTGTACAGTGCTAACGCCGTTCTCCCAGAGCACCTGCATAATTCGAAGTTCTAGTGGGGTAAGTTGTGATGGGGATTTGCGGTTCGGACCCAACGGAGATTACCTCCTAAGTTTTTAGGACATTACAACAGAAAAACCTGCTTGTCAACTAAAACTTTAGGAGTTAATTCAGCAAAGAGAAGAGGATCTCCCCTCAACACTCGGTCTACATCCCGGTTCCGGAAGCCTCTGCACCGTCCTCGTGGCGAATGCGATCGATCAGATATCCGACAACGGCGACATTGACGACCAGCAGTGCGATCTTCACCACGCTGGGATGGCGATAAATTTCATAAACTTCCACCGGAACCAGCATTCCAGTGAGCACGACCGTGACCCACTCGCCCCACCGTCTTTGCAGCCACAAGCCAGTGCCTTCCACCAGGAAAAGACCAGCATAAAGCAGCCCGACCAGCCCGATTCGCTTGATCTGTGCGGGGCTCAGGTCCGACACCCGCAGCAGGGCATGCTCGATATAACGGTTCCCAGGATCCAGCCGCATGGCGCGCACCCAGTGTTCGAGTCGCATCCCTAGATCCTGATGCAGCGTGCGGAATACGCCCACCGAGAGCGCAGTCAGCGCCGCAGCCTTTAGAAACTTGAAGATGGCGATGACGCGCAACCAGCGACCGTCCGCCGGGCGTCGCCTGGAGGCCGAGCGTATGGAGCTTCCACGGGCCATTTCGGGTTCAGAATCAAAAGCGGATGACGCTACCATGATTTACTGTACGGCAGGCGAGAAGAAAACGTTTGATTTTTTAAACTACCGCGAAAACGGCTCGCCGCAGGCATTCGCCGAAGACCGGAAGAACTTCTTCCTGCCTGGCGATGATGTGTGCGCGCAAGAAAGCGACGCGGCTGGCGGTCTCACAAATATTGGCCCGGATCGCAAACGCCCGGTCCGCTTCCCGCATGCGATCGGCGGTGAAGGCAAAGTTGGCGGTCAGCCTCAGGGCTTCTTGGGAGGTCAACTGCGACAGCATAAGGAGGGAATCCTTCTGAGCGGGTAGTGGTAGTTTATCAAAGACTCCGAAGTTTGGGTATCAGCGACATACAGAGAAAGTCGCGGGATGCGACGGTATCCATCAGCCATGTTTTTCTTTCGCGAGGAAAGAAAAGAAATGCGCCGCTGACATCTGGCATTTATTACGTTAAGTTTTGTATATACAGAAGTTTAAGATAATACTGACACTTCGCGAGGTAAGCCATCGTGGAGATTTCTGCCTCCCCGCTCTTGCGCCCCTCCGGCACAATCGGCCGTGGGCCCTACGCACTCATCGGACTCATCGGATTTGTTCTTAAACACAACCTCGACCGGATCGTTGCCACTTACGAATTCCACCGGCCCTGGGATCTTTTCAATTACTGGGTGCCCCTGCGGAACGCGGCCACCATCGCCTCACTCGATCGCAGCCAGCAAGTCTTCCTGGCGACGATGGTGGCCGTGTCACTGCCGTTTATCTGGATCGGCGTCATGCTCACGCTGCAGCGTTTGCGTGGCGCTCGACTGCCGTTATGGTTGGTCGCTCTTTTCTTCGCTCCATTCGTCAACCTGCTCTTCTTTCTTATTTTGTGTGTGATTCCGGACCGCGATTCGAGCCAGTCGGAACTGGCAAGAACCTCGATTTGGGTCCGGGTTGTACCCACCGGTGCGCTCGGCAGTGCCGCTGTATCCCTGCTGATCTCAGTTCCGTTGGGACTTGGCCTCGGCGTGTTTGGTGTCAGAATCATGGCGAACTATGGCTGGGGACTCTTTGTAGCCGTTCCCTTCACGATGGGTTTCGTCGCAGCGCTGCTCTACGGCCTTCGTGCTCCTCGCTCTCTGCCGAGTTCCATCGGTGTCGCTTGCCTCTCCGTCGCATTGCTTGCAGGCCTGCTGTTTGGTGTCGCTGTGGAAGGCTTGGTTTGTCTGCTCATGGCCGCGCCGCTAGCTCTGCCGCTGGCCGCGTTCGGTGGCTTTTGTGCCTACCAGGCACAAAGGAGTCGCTGGGTTCAGCGTGATGGGCCCGTGATCCTGTCATTTCTTATCCTGGTTGCGCCCGGCATCCAGAGCGTCGAGCATCTGGCAGGACGCCCCTCTCCGGTCCTCGTCGTCCGTACCTCCCTCGATGTAAACGCACCACCAGAAGAAGTCTGGCGCCAGGTGACCGCGTTTAGCCAGATTCCGCCACCGACCGAACTGATGTTCCGTGCAGGCATCGCGTATCCCATTCGAGCAGAAATGGTCGGTGCCGGAGTTGGTGCGGAACGTCATTGCGTCTTCTCCACTGGCGCATTCGTAGAGCCCATTCAGGTCTGGGATGAACCTGACCTTCTCAAGTTCTCTGTTATATCCAATCCAGCTCCGTTGGAAGAGTGGACTCCTTACTCTCATGTCGACCCGCCGCACTTACACGGATTCCTGGTCTCTGAGGGCGGCCAGTTCCTGTTGGCGCCTCTTCCGAACGGCGGCACACGCCTGGAAGGCACAACGTGGTATCAGCACGGCTTGTGGCCGTCGGCCTACTGGCGCCTCTGGTCCGATGCCATCATTCACAAGATCCATCTACGAGTCCTTCGGCACATCCGCGAGCAAGCGGAACATCAGCACACTCTGTATCGGGTAAGTGAGCCTTGAAACGTTGCGCTGCGACAACCATTCCAACACCTCCTTGAAACCATGCATCCCACCGTAAAATACTTGCGTACGAAATGCGCGTTCTCTTCCTGACCGTCGTGATTGCCTGTACGGCCACCGCCCAAACCGCGACCGGCCCAACGATTGCAGTTGTCGACGAGAACGGAGTCGCCGTTCCGTCCGCTCGCGTTTCGCTGCAAAACCCTGAACAGCCTGCCGTCCACTGTGAGACGAACTTCACCGGACGCTGCTCGCTTCCCGGGGTTATTGCCGGACTCTACACGCTTCGCATCCAGAAGGAAGGCTTCTACGCACTGGAGCAACCCGCGGTGGAGGCATCGCCGGGTGCAACGGTCGAGGTTGCACTCACGCATACGCAAGAAGTTCATGAAGTGATCGACGTCCGCGAATCGCCGCCAGCGATTGATCCCACCCAAATCTCTTCGAAAGAAACCCTCACCGGCCTCGACGTGGTGAACATGGTCTTCCCTACCGCTCATGACTATCGGAACGCGGTCAGCTTCATTCCCGGCGTCGTAAGCGATCAGAGTGGACAGCCGCACGTGGCCGGAGCGCAGACGTATCAGACGATCACAATGCTCGACGGTTTCAACGTAACTCAGCCCGCCAACGGTGAGCTTTTGATTCGCGTCAGCACCGACGCTTTTCGCTCCATCCAGGTCGAGCCCTCGCGCGAGCCGGCTGAATTCGGCAAAGGATCAGGCGGCTTGCTCCTACTGAACACCGGCATCGGCGACGATCACTTCCGCTTCTGGGCGACGAACTTCATCCCTTCGTTCCAGAACAAGCATGGATGGCGCTTCGACCAGTTCCTGCCCCTCTTTACGTTTTCAGGTCCAATCGTAAAGCACAAGATGTGGTTTTATAACGCTTTTGACGGCGAGTACGACAATCTGGTCTACACCGCGCTTCCAGTCGGGCAAGACAACGACCATATTCTGCGCTTCGGCAATCTCACCAAGCTACAAACAAACCTCACCGAACGCAACATCCTTACCACAAGTTTTCTGGTGAATCATCTCCACGATCAGTATGCGTTTCTCTCGCCACAGAGTCCGCAATTGGCCAATCCCAAAGATGTGGAGTACTCCTACTTCCCCAGCATCAAAGATCAGCACTATTTCGCCAACGGAATGTTAGTCGAGACTGGTCTCGGCTTCGATCAGTACGATATCAATCTCACTCCGTATGGATCGAACCCGTACTTCGTCAACACAAACACCTCCGGAGGCAATTACTACCTCAACGCGGAAACCATCGCCACGCGCTGGCAAGGTCTGGCGAATGTCTATTTGCCTCCGCAGCACTGGCACGGACGCCACGATTTCAAGGTCGGACTCGATCTGAACCAGATCTCCTACGACGCCCACTTCTCTCGCCACCCGATTTCGTATCTCAGTGCTAACGACACACTGACTTCCGGCAATCTCTGCCTCACCGCGATACAGAACGCCCAATTCCCCTGTACCCGCTTCTCCACCTTCACGCAAGCGCCGCTGGTCGAGCAGAACAACTCCGAAGTCTCCACCTATGCCGAGGATCGCTGGGCCATCACCGATCGCCTGCTCCTCGAACCTGGTGTCCGATTCGATTGGGATGACATTGTTCATCACGCCAACTTCGCTCCCCGCCTTGCAGGCACCTACGTACTCGATAACTCGGGCTCAACGAAACTTTCCGCCGGCATTGGCTTGATCTATGAGGCGACTCCGATCTTCCTCATTGCGCGCCCGTACTCAGGTACGCGGCAAGATACCTTCTTCTCGACGAATTCGAACTGCACGACTCCAACCAGTTGCGTCACGGTCTCCGGCCCGGTCGAGACACGCTTCAGCCTGAACACCGCGGATCTGGAGTCTCCACGGTTCCTCAACTGGAGCGTGGGCCTCGAGAAGAAACTTCCGGCCGCGATCTACATGAAGGCCGAGTATTTCCAGCGCCGCGGCAACAGCGGATTCGTATACGACACACCTGCCAACTCCCCCACCGGCAACTTTGCTCTACAGAATACCCGGCAGGATCACTACGACTCCTTTCAGATCTCGTTGCGCCGCAACTTCCACGAGACCTACTCGATCATGGGGGCTTACACGCTCTCGAGCGCCCGCACGAACCAGGCGCTCGATTTCAATGTCGACAATTCCATTCTCGCCCCACAGCAGCCGGGGCCGTATCCCTGGGACACGCCGAATCGTTTTCTTTCCTGGGGATACCTGCCCTTCTTCCCGCTGCCGATCATTCATCAACTTGAAATCGCCTACTCGATGGAAGCCCGCACCGGATTTCCCTTCAACGAGTACACCGACCAACTGCAATTAATTGGAAAGCCCGGCGCCCAGCGTTTTCCCGATTACTTCTCGTTGAACGTTCAGTTGGAAAAACGCTTCCACCTGCTCGGCTACTACCTTGCCCTCCGCGGGGGCATGGACAACATCACCGGCCGGTGCGATCCGTTTGTGGTAAACAGCATCATCGACGCGAGCCACCCGCAACCAACCTTCACCGCATGTCTGGGCCGCGCGTTCACGTCGCGAATTCGCCTGCTGGGTCGGAAGTGAAAAGAAATTGTGTAGGGGCGGACGCATTTCGTCCGCCCCGCCGAAGCGAACCGTGCTCTCGGTTGCGGATCGTACGTCGTCGAGCGCTCGTATCAGCGGCCCGGCGCTATAATGTTGGAACCCTTGCATCGAAAACCAATTTCCTGTCATCTCAAAAGCCTGGAGGAACGATCACAATGGCTCACGAACTACCCCCACTGCCGTATGCGTATGACGCATTGGATTCCACGATCGACAAGCAGACCATGACTCTGCATCACGACATGCACCACGGCGCTTACGTGAAGAATCTCAACGCCGCTCTCGACAAACATCCTCAGCTCGCTGGCAAGTCCGCCGAAGATCTCCTTCGCGATCTCAACGCGATTCCCGAAGACATCCGCGGCGCGGTCCGCAACAATGGCGGAGGCCATGTCAATCACACCATGTTCTGGAAGATCATGAAGCCGCAAGGCGGAGGCGATCCGAACGGACCCATCGCTGAGGCGATTCAGAAAACCTTTGGCAACTTCAACGATTTCAAAACCAAATTCAACGATGCTGGCGCGAAGCAGTTCGGCTCTGGATGGGTATGGCTTGCGGGCAAGTCGAACGGCGAAGTGCAGATCATGTCGACGCCAAATCAGGACAATCCCATTTCGCAGGGACTGTATCCCATCTTCGGCAACGACGTCTGGGAGCACGCCTACTACCTGAAATACAACAACCGTCGTCCGGAATATCTCGCCGCCTGGTGGAACGTCGTCAACTGGGACGAGATCAACAAGCGCTACGCCGCCTTCAAAGCCGGCAAAGCCGCGCATGAACCGGCGCTAGCGCACCGCTAAACCTGGGATTTTGCAGAAAGCACTAGAACCCCACTTCCAGCAGGAGAAGTGGGGCTTTTCTTTGTGTAGGACAGACGCATTCGTCCGCCCCGCGAATCCTCAACGAAGGGGGAGCAAGCGACAGCGTCCAATCTCGTTGGACTCAATTTCTGAGCAAAGGCCCCTGCCAAAGCAAGGGCCTACACGTTGCTCTACCACAAATCAAGCTGCCGACGTCGCATACTGCTCCGGCTGCTGATCGAACTTCGTCTTACACTCCTT
>Ga0126371_10001775_pt1 | contig 18323 bp, 17 predicted proteins | sample PanSoiMetaPlot_4_FD_110145 | JGI IMG/M metagenome (GOLD analysis project Ga0126371, IMG submission 110145) | Tropical forest soil microbial communities from Panama - MetaG Plot_4 | ecosystem: Environmental > Terrestrial > Soil > Tropical forest > Bulk soil | place: Panama | collected 2016-02-17 | reverse complement strand
AGCTGGGTTCAGAACGTCGCGAGACAGTTCGGTCCCTATCTGTTGTGGGCGCAGGAGATTTGAGAGGACCTGTCCTTAGTACGAGAGGACCGGGATGGACGAACCTCTTGTGTTCCAGCTGTCACGCCCGTGGCATGGCTGGGTAGCGAAGTTCGGTTGTGATAACCGCTGAATGCATATAAGCGGGAAGCACTCCTCAAGATGAGATCTCCCAACCCGTAAGGGAAAAGAAGGGCCCAGGAAGACTACCTGGTTGATAGGCTGGAAGTGGAAGCGCAGTAATGCGTGCAGCTTACCAGTACTAATCGCCCGTTCGGCTTGACCATAAAATTTACTCGGTGCAGAAAACCAGTCGTCGGTCGTTGGTCGTCAGTCCTTAGTCAGAACCTGGACTGAGACTGAAGACGAATTCCCCGCCGCCAGAAATTGGGCGAGCGTGGAAACGAAACAACCGACGCTGGGCGCCGACGAGACAAGCCTTGAAGAGCTACGAGCCTCGAGCTACGAGCTTAAGAGAAATACCCAATCTATTCAGTTGTGAGGCATTGGCCTCGGGATCTTTGAGAAAAAGCTCTCAGCTGTCAGCCTTCAGCTTTCAGTGAATACAAAAGTTGAAGCAGGAAGTTGAGAACGATCAAGTTTGCTGGGCATCAGCCGGAAAGTCAGTGCAGCACGCAGTTGCTGAGAGCTGACGGCTGATCGCTGACAGCTACGACTTGTCGGTGATCTTACCGCGGGGGCTCCACCCGTTCCCATCCCGAACACGGAAGTTAAGCCCCGCAGGGCCGATTGTACTGCACGCGAAAGTGTGTGGGAGAGTAGGTCATTGCCGGCATAAATAAAGGCCGATCATGGAAACATGGTCGGCCTTTTCCTTTGCGAGCTGTCAGCTCTCAGCTCTCAGCTGTCAGCTGTCAGCTGTCAGCTGTCAGCATTCAGCCAGTGGAGGTTTTGGGGCAAAGGGCAAGGTTCTTTTTCCGCGGGGCGCCGGGTCCGCAAAGTGCGCCCTCAGGGTTGCGGCGGGGAGTTCGCGCGAGCGAAGAGCGCTCGCTCACGCCCGGAAGCTGCAGGCATAAATGAGAGCCAGGTTGAGAAAACAATCTGGCTCTTTCCTTTGCGAGCTTTCAGCCGTCAGCCGTCGGCATTCAGCCGGTGAGCGGTTAGCGGTTGGCGGGGAACATCCCCATGGCAATAAACCGGGTGATGACGGCTGCGAACAGAGTACCGATGACAAATAGGACTTTGCGGGAGCGGCGCCAAATCTCGCGAAATCCCGAGGTTTGGGCGAAGATGTCTACCAGGTACGCAGCGCAATATGCGACATTCGCGATTACAGCCAGAACGAACAATCCGAGGCAAAAATCGACCGTCACAGCGGATTTTGATAATGGATAGGCGAGAACAAAGTAGAGGATGACGACTGCAGCGAGTGTCAAATTGTAGAGAATTCGCCAGGGCTCCCAAAACTTGATGGCATCGGTGGCGTACTCGCGCAATTCACTTCTTTCCATGAACGCGGAGTATACCGCAGGCAAGGGAGCCTTCGCGAAGAACGGTCAACTGGGGCAGCGAGTTGCCGCTCCGCCCAGGTTTGCCTGACAGCTGCAAGGCGCGCCAATACGGCGGGAGACCCTTCGCCTTTCAAATCAGGACAAGCCCGCATTTGCTGAGAGCTGACGGCTGATTGCTGAGAGCTACCCTTTGGTACTCCCAGTTCCCAGACGTCGTGCTCGATTAATCGGGGTGAGCGGCTAGGGCGATCAGGGCCACGTGCGGCCTCGACGCCGGAGGCTCGTTTGGGTTAGCCTGACGCGCCAGGCATGCACACCCCCTCTACAACAGTCGCCGAACCGGGCACTTGGCTCGCGCGTTGGGCTCGCCGGAATCCGCTGCTGGTTTTTTTCGCGGTCGCTTACCTCTTCGGTTGGATCGGCTTCCTCCCTCTGGTCTTGACCAACCCTGGGCTCGGAATCATTCACGCCAATGTGCCCATCGAAATCATCGCGGTTGGCGCATTTGCGCCAACAGTCGCGGCCTTGTGCACCCAGTGGCTGCTGGAGAGGAATTTTCGTATCTGCCATTTTTCTACCTCGTGGCAGAAATTGCTGTTGGGATTCGTGACCGGTCTCGCCGTGATCATGATCGGGTTCGTGATCTTGCCCAGCCTGGCCCTGGTGAAAGCTTCGCCGCGCAGTCTGCACTGGTCCGCATTGTGGACTCCGGCTGCCTATGCCATGAACTGGACTACGTTTCTGGGCGGACCGATTAACGAAGAGCCGGGCTGGCGGGGCTTTGCCTTGCCGCGGCTGCAGATGCGATTTGGTCCGGTGCTGGGATCAGTCGTTCTGGGTGTGTTGTGGGCGGGATGGCATCTTCCACTATTTCTGATTCACTTTGTGAATATCCCGGCGTGGGCGTTTGTCATCGTGATGGTGGACGTGTCGATCTTGTTGACCTGGGGGGCCAATCTTTCGTCGTTGAATATTCTGGTGCCGATGCTGATGCACGCAGCTTTTAACACGAGCTCGCGGCTGCTGGCCGCGATGTGCGCCGGTGTACCAACGCGAGCTCGCGAATTGCTGTTCTATCTGTGCGCGGCCAGTGCCGCGACATGGGTCGTCGTCCTGGTCACCGGCGGCCGCCTCGGGTTGTCCAAAAGACGACATTCGGTTGGATAAACGCAGAAGCGGGATGCGCGCTCCGCGATGCTGAGACGGGTGGTGATGGTACGCCCGGGGGGCCCTTATTTTCCAGGTCCCGAGGCTCCCGGGTCCGGGTTTGGGGCATTGTAGTTGCACTGGAAGCGGAGCAGGATTTCCTTTCCGCGAAAGTTCGCGGGCAACGGCGGAAACGGACTGGCTGCCTGGAGGGCACTTCCAGCGGCCTCGTCCAGTTCGTCTTCGTTGGTTGACTGTTGCAACTTGAGGCGGCTGATCGAACCATCCTTTGCGATGGCAAACTCGACCACTACCGTGCCCTTCTTCACCGCCGCTGGCGCACTGACCTTCTGAATTTGTGCCGCCCAGGCCTGCTGAATCTTCGACATGACATCGCGGTTGAGATAGGAATTGAAATCGACGCCCTGGGGATCGCTGAGTAACAGCAACCCGGCTGTAACATTGATTTGCCGGTTCATCCTTGGAACCAAGGTCGGCCGCGGAGCCTCTCCGGATTCCACGCTACCCTGCTCCCCTACACTCCCGTTCTGGTGCGCCGCACGCATCTGCTCCGACGATTCTTTGAAGCGTTGCGCGCTGGCCAAGGCCGCCGATGCCGCCTCCCGTTCCTGCGCAGTCTTGGCCATCGAGACCGCCAAGGTGGCGACTCGCACCGCGTCGTCTGGTCGTTGCTGCTGCTCCAGAACCTCCATCGTACGGATCCGATAAAAAACGTTGCCTGGCTCCATTTCCACGGCTTGGAGTGCCATCATATGCGCCTCATCGGCTTTCTCCTTGCCGCCCTCCAGATCGAGTACATACGCCAAGGCATCATAGGCTGGTACGAACTGCGGGTTGCTTTTTATCACGATCCGTAGACTTGCTTCAGCCTTCGCCGCCTCAGCCTCATCCGGGGTTCCCTCTCGGAGCAGGCTCCACGCATAGTAGTAGTTCGCGCGGTAGCCGGTAGCATTGAGCTCCACCGCCTTTGTTGACCACTTCGCCGCGTCAGCCACCTTGCTCTGCTGTAACGCAACGAACGCGAGGGTCTCATAGGCCGCTCCGAGTTTCGGGTCGGCTTGCAGTGCCTGCTCCAGCATCTGCTGCGCCTCGGTGTAATGCCGATCATGCGCCATCAAATCGGCGCACACAGCGAGTCCCTCTGCGTCCGACATTGGTCTTACCTGAAAAGTAGTCTCATCGACATTGGGTACACTGGCGGGCGACATTCGAAACTTTGTGTTGCGCACGTACTTTCGGAGCGGCTCGTCGAGGGAAGCCGGATTGCCTATGGTCTTCGCCGCAGCCGCATCCGGATCTTCTCCTTGCTGCAACAGGGCAAGGAAGGTTGAGACGCGTTGAGTGTGTTCTTCATAGTCACGGATAAATAAGTAGTGCGTCAGGGCCCAGGATTCTGCATAAAAAATCGACGTCTTGTCTTGCTCGTGGTAATAAGGCGAGGAGGCATTAATCGCAAAGAGCGTTTGAACCGGCAGCAGACTGTTCTGTTGAAGGATTTGCAGGTTGGTCAGGCTATACCTTCCCACCAGAACCGTTTTGCCTTCCACTCGCGTATTGCCGTAGAACTCGGCCAAGCCCTCTACCAGCCAAAGTGGCATGCGCGCGATCATTTTTCGGGTCAGATAATGGACATATTCGTGATAGACGGGCTCGTATGGCTCGTCAGTATTGCTGTTGAGGCTGACATCTGCGCGTATGGCGATAAAGTTTGAATCCGTTCCCCCGAGGTAGATTCCAGCCGGATGCGCCAAGCCCCTCCGTTCCCAGAACTCAGGCAGAAGGGACTTCATTGTCCTCTCGTCCTTTGCTGCGAGGATGGTAACCGGTAATTCAGTGTCGCCGGGCTTCCGCCTGAAGTCATACTGGAACACGGAACGTATCATTTCGAACTGGTAGGCCACCCTCCTCGCCAGCCCTTCGTTCGCGTTCGTCACGACAATGAAGTTCGGGCTGCGCAGCTCGATCCACTCTGGTTTATTCGCGGCCCAGCCGGACTCGCCCAAGCCGGCGATCATCAAAGCTATAGCTACCCACCGGCCCACCCACTTTTGACTTACTCCCAAGTAAGACAGCACCGCCGGCCATAGAGTCATAGGTCCTCGTCCCGCGGGGAGGAGCGGGCCCGTAAGTGTATGCCAACTTGTTCGTCTCGGGAAGCCCTGTCGTTTTGGCGCTTTTGCCCGGGACCGAGTAAAAGACTTTAACCGCTGAGATCGCCGAGGGCTCGCAAAGGACGCGGAGCAAAGACTTCATCAAATTTGGCGGAGAGATCGAGGGGGAATGAAGAGTCCGAGACAACTAAGAGTAAGAGAGAACGAAGAATAGGGAGAACGAGGAGTTAGGGGAGGACGAAGAGTTATGGCAGAACGAAGGGGGAAACCAACGAAGGCACGACGGGGCTCGAGAGAATCGTAAGAGTTTTTCGGTACTGGGCGCCAATTACCTGCTGCCGGGAGCGAACGCGATCGCACCGGAAGGCGTTCTCCGGTCTGGAATCCTCGCCCGGTTCCGCGCATCCAAGGTCGGAGGAGGCCTTATGCACGTGATTCTTGGAGCTAGTGGCAATACTGGACATGTGGCCGCTCGGACACTTCTGAGCCTGGGAGAGAAAGTTCGCGCGGTTGCGCGCAACGCGGATAAGCTGGAGGCGCTCGCTGCCAAGGGGGCGGAGATTTTCACCGCTGATGTGACCGATACCGGCGCTCTCACGAAAGCGCTGGCGGGCGGCGACTGCGCCTACCTGATGATTCCTCCCAACCTCAGCGCTCCCGATTTCCGCGCCTTCCAGGAGCGAGTCACTGATTCGTTCGTCAATGCGATCAATCGCTCGCGACTTTCGCACGTCGTTTCCTTGAGCAGCGTCGGGGCGGACAAGGCGAGCGGCACAGGCCCGGTCATCGGTCTGCATAATATGGAGCAGAAGCTCAACCAGACTTCAGTTCCGAATATTCTTCATGTGCGCGCCGGCTATTTCATGGAAAACACGTTGCCGCAGGCCAGCATTATTCGCATGAGCGGCTCCTGTATGGGGCCGCTGCGCCCGGATCTCAAAGTTCCCCTGATCGCCAGCCAGGACGTTGGGGCGTTCGCTGCTGCCGCGCTGGCGAAGCGAAATTTTCAAGGCAAGCGCACGCAGGAACTCCTTGGCGCGCGGGATGTCGACTACAACGAAATCGCTGCTGTCATTGGCAAGGCGATCGGCAAGCCGGATCTGCGTTATAGCCAGCCGCCGAACGATCAGCTTCGCGGGGCGATGATGCAGATGGGCATGTCGGGGAGTCTCGTCGACCTGATCCTCGAAATGGCGGGCGCTCTCAATTCCGGACACATGCGCGCCCTGGAGCCTCGCTCGGACAAGAACACCACGCCGACTTCCTATGACGCGTTCGTGAGAGAAGCATTGGTACCACGCTACGAGGAGCAGGCTGCTGCCTGACCTGGCGGATCTCACGCAAGGAGAGTCCCAGAAACTTGAGAACGACGATCTGCTCCAGACGCACCAGGTCGCGATCGGTATAGAGCCGGTAGCCGGCGGCACTCCGGGCCGCCGGCTTCAACAGCCCTTCGCGGTCGTAGTGATGCAGCGCCCGAACGGTCACGCCCGACAGCTGTGCAAACTCATGCACTTGATAGCAGTGTTTCTCAGGTGAAGGCATAGACGGCCTCATTCGCAATCTTCCGGGTTGCGGTTGCAATCAACGAACGGTCGCAGCCGGAAAACCTCCCGGTCCCCAAGCTCATCTCACACCGCGCATTTGAGGAGGCTTCGATGTCGAGAGCGTGTCTGCCAACAGCTCTTACTATGGGATTCTGTATGGTATTCGGATCCTTTGCATTCGCTTTCACCCCAACACTCACCGTGACCTCGCCGCACAGCGGCACCACCATCGAGTCGCCTGTGCACTTTGTTGCATCCGCCAGCAGTCCCGCGTGCGCGAACGGAGTTTCCGCGGTCGGCGTCTACACTTCGGCCGGCATCCTGGCTTACAGCGCGACCGGCTCTCGGCTCAACACCTACATTCCGCTCGCATCCGGCAGCTACAACCCCGTGGTTCAGGTTTGGGATAACTGTGGCGGCGTCGCAAAAGTTCCGCTTAACATCTCCGTCCAAGGCCAAATCCAGCCTATCGGTCATCTCTACACGGTTAGTAGTAATTACTACTTCGGAAACACCATCAACCAGGTCAACGGATTTCAACTCCTGCCGAACGGCGCCCTCGCTCCCACCGGGCAGGCTCCGGTCAAAGCCAATGTGTTTCCGATGGCCGTAGCGGGGGACAAGGGCGGGTTCCGTCTGTATGTCGGGGATTATGTCTCGGGCGATGTCTTCGCCTACTACATTTACCGTAACGATGGGTACCTCGTTCCTGTTCCTGGGTCGCCCTTCCCGGTGAACCATTCCGTCACCGCTGTCGCGGTGCATCCCAGTGGAGCATTCGTGTACGCGACACGCGACGAAAATGCCGCGGGCGATGGCATCGAAGTTTTCCGAGTCCAATCCAACGGGAGTCTCGCTGCGATCCCGGGCACGCCCTACTCCACGGAAAACGGACCGCAAGCTCTGGTCGTCGATCCTTCCGGGAAATACCTCTACGTCGCGGACGCCACCGGCTTCATCGACGCTTTTAACATTGATCAGACCTCCGGAGCGCTGACGCCCCTTCCCGGTTCCCCTTTCAAACTGAGCACTACCAAGCCGGCGTGCGGACCCTTTCCCGATGACATCATCGATCCAATCGGCAAGCGGCTGTACACTTCGAACGCATTCGACGACTCCATCTCCGGATTCAAAATCGCGGCAACGGTGGGCACCATCAGCCAGATCGCCGGTTCTCCCTGGCCGGACGACGGCGGATGCAACATTAACGATCCGAGTTCCGCGTTCAATCCTGAATCGATCACCATCGATGGGACGGGGAAATTCCTGTACGGCATTAACGGCGACGTCGAAGACATCGCCATCTACTCCGTTCAGTCCAACGGCGCGCTCAAGTTCCTCAGGTACACGCCTAACACAAGCGCCTGCGGCGGCCCGATTCGGACCGATCCCAAGGGTAACTATCTCTACGCGGTGGGCTGCGCCAATACCGGATCGCCGGGCATCGTGGAGTACACCATTAACCATACGAATGGGAACCTTACTCGGCTTGCGAGTTCTCCAATGATCGTGAACGTTCCAATCATGAGCTTCGCGGTTACGCCTTAGCCAAAAATGCGCGCCACTCCGCTCGCAGTCCATTTACGCCTCGTCAAGGGAGGGGCGGGCGTGCTGGCCGCCAACGCCGGCGGGCGGGTGTATATTTACTCGAAGTGCGTTCGGAGTTCCTGATGCTGCACCGCGGCTTGGCTCGCTTCCTGAGTTCCGTTTCTCTGCTAGCTGCCCTGGCCTTCGCCCCACTGGCCCTTGCGCAGGACAATTCGAACTGGACTTCCAGCAGCCAGCGCCAGGATCCTAACGGGAACCTCAATCCTCTGCGCACACGCGAGTCGCATACCGAGTCGAACGGCCGAACGATCGACCGCACAACCACTGAGACCCTAGGACCCGACGGCCAATATGTTCCCTACCTTGAGACCGAAACCGAATCCGTCCGCGTCGATGCCAACACCGTGCGCAGCGTCCAGCGCACTTTCGGCCGATCGCCGGACGGCTCGCGAAGTCTCGTCCAGCAGAGCCAGGAAGAATCGCGCACGCTCTCCGGTGGCGAGAAGACTCTGACTCGCACTACGTCCAATCCTGACGCCAACGGCAGCCTGCAAGTCGTGCAGCGCGAAGTGCAGCACGTGCGCCAGATTTCCCCCGACGTGCAGGAGATCCAGACCACGGTCTCCACACCCGACATCAACGGCGGCCTCGCTCCCTCGATGCAGATTCACGAGCGGGACCAGAAGAATGCCGACGGCACCATTATGTTCAAGAAATCCACTTCGCTGCCGGATGGCGCCGGTAACTGGCAGGTCGGAGAGGTTCGTGAAGGGACTCGCAAAGAAGAGAAGGGCCAGGAAGTGAGCCGCGATGAGCGCGTGCTTCGTCCCGACTCCACCGGGGACCTGACCACGATTGAGCGCACGGTGACTCGGCAGACGGAAACCGCTCCCGGGGAAACGCACAAGACGACCGAGACCTTTTCCACGAATGTGCCCGGCGTGGGCGGTAACAACGGCCTGCAGCTGGTGCAGCGTGACACCACGGTTCAGCGCACGAACTCGGCCGGCGATCAGACTACGACTCATCAGGTGGAGCAGTCGATGCCCGGAGCGCTGACCGACGGGCTGCGCGTCACCGGTCAGACGATCGACATGGTACGGCCGGGCGCTGGGGGTGTGGCCACGCAGCAGCGCACCATCAGCACCACCGATGCCAATGGCAACACCAACCAGGTCTGGGTTGATGTCGGCAAAACTGATAATCCTGCGGTGGTCCACGTCGACACAAAGGCTCCCGGCAAGCCCAAGTAGTGTGGGGCTGGCACGCCTGCCCGCCAGATCCAACAGCAGAGTGCGCCTCGACTAACTCTTGTCTAACATGCACAACCGCTCGTGACCTCAGTCACTAACATTTCCGGCTTCAGCTACTAAAATCCATCTTGCAAAGTCCATCGACATGTTAGACTACCGAGTCTCATTCTCGGTTCAGCACCTCCAGGATGCGTACGATCGCGCCACTCGCGAAGATGCGTCGAAGTATTCCAACCTCAAAAGGATTCCTTTTCACTCATGGGCCCCTATCGGACTGCTGTAATCTCTCTTGCCTGTATTCTCGCTGTCGCCATCGGTCTGGCCACGTGCGGCGGATCTGCCAACAACTCAACCGCAGGCAACGACCCCGCCCGCATTCAGCACATCATCTTCATCATTAAAGAGAACCGCACCTTTGATACGTACTTCGCGGGTTTCCCGGGTGCGGACGGCGCCACGACCGGCACTACTTCCACGGGGCAGACCGTTCCTCTGGCTGCCATGCCCGACTGCTATCAAACCAATCTATGTAACGGTTGGGCCTGTGCCATGCAGTCGCTCGATCACGGCAAGATGGATGGCTTCGATCTGGCTACAGGCAATCTCGACGCCTATGCTCGAATGGCCGAAGCCGACATCCCCGGCTATTGGGCTTATGCGCGCCGGTTCGTACTGTCCGATCGCTACTTCTCCTCTGTGCATGGTCCCAGTTTTCCGAATCACCTCTTCTCGGTCGCCGCGCAATCGGGCGGCGCCATCGACAACATGAGCGGTTCGACGGGGGGCGTCGGTTGCGATGGCAATCCCTCGGGCACGGTTTCCGTCATGGACGCGAACGGCAACGTCACCCCGCAGTCACCCTGCTTCAACTTCAAAACCCTGCCCGACGTCCTCGAGCAGGCGGGCATTTCCTGGAAGTACTACGGGATTGGCGGCGGAGTCCTGAGTACCATCGGCCACATCTACAACAGCCCGCTCTTTCAGCAGCGCTTTGCAGATCCTTCACAGTTCGTCGCCGATGCCGCCGCCGGCAACCTTCCCGCGGTCAGTTGGCTGTTACCGCCCGAGGGCATGGGCGAGCATCCGCCCGAAAGCGCCTGCCATGGAGAGAACTGGACCGTGGAGAACCTGAACGCCATCATGCAGGGGCCCAATTGGAACTCGAGCGCCGTCTTTGTCGCTTGGGATGACTTCGGTGGGCTCTACGATCACGTCGCTCCGCCACGAATCGATCAGCTCGGACTGGGCGCGCGCTCTCCGCTGCTCATCATCTCTTCCTTTGCCAAGCGCGGCTACATCTCGCACACCGTTTACGAGCAGTCTTCCATCTTGAAGTTCATCGAGCGCCGCTACCACCTCGCCCCGCTCACCCCTCGTGATGCTGGCGCCAACGACATGCTTGACAGCTTCGACTTCAGCCAGGCTCCCCAACCGCCGCTGATTCTCTCGCCACGCCAGTGTCCGGCCGAGCCCCCAGGCATAGCCATGCCCCACGCGTACACCGCGTTTGACAATGACTGATCCGCAGCCCAGGGCTCAAGTCCATGCTTGATCCAGGCAATTGCTTCTCGTTCTGTTTCGGTGAAGATGCCCTCCCCGCTCGGGATCTTCACTGACCATGGTCGTGAATGACCACGAGTTGAGTCGGCCTGGAGGGAAGGCCTGCACCGTAGCGGGCAGCAAAATTAAATCGAAAAGGGCACGAAGGGGCGGCTAGGGCACGAAGAGTTCATCATGCAAGGACACATGGTTTCAGGGGATGGAGGTGCGGGTGGCGGGGGACGCGCGCCGCTCCAGCTAAAAAAGGATGAAAAGTGAAGCCTGAAAACGTGGCCTCATCGCAAGCTGTCGCGCCACTTCAGCATTGCGTCGGTCAATGCTGACGAGACTTTCGCATACTGCCCGCCCGGTTCAATGGCTTCGGCTGCCGCATCCTTCTGCCCCGAAAGAGCGAGCGCAACCACTTTGGCCGCCTCGAGGTGGAACTTCGCATGGAGGTGTTGGACCGCCCGGTAGTGTTCTGTCTGTTTGTCCGCGGCGGACAGGTCTGCGCTATACAACCATTTCCCCAGTTCACAGTGGTCATCGCTCTTGACCGCGGTCGTCATGCTGTCAAACTTTCCGCTGCCCGCGGCGGAACGCAAACGCGCTTTCCAGCACGCATGCGCCGTAATCGCTTTGTCCAATACCCCGAGTTTGATCACAACCAGCCCCTTTCCAGGTGTACGCAGTCGCCCAATCGAGGCTCCATCGTTTCTGCGGTTCGACGTCCCTAGAAGCCGCACGGCGATGCGAAGCCCTGTGAGTATCATCGGCGGACGCATCCAGGGGCTTCAGCTGCGGGGTTGAAACGAAAGTGTCAGCCCATACCTGCACTGGTCCAGTCCGGTTGAGGTGGGCCGGGATCCGCCTGGCGCGCGGCGAGGGCGCTAATAGTTCTGAAATCAGAATTGAAAGCTTCTCGCGGATGGCAGAAAGGTCAGAACGATCGCAGCGGACGCAACGGCCCACACTCGTCTGCGCTCACAGCTGCTTTCCATAGGTCTTCAAATACTTCATCCCGGTATCACACATCACGGTGACCACGGTCGCGTGCGGCGCCAGGCGGCCGGCGACGCGCAAAGCGGCAACCACATTCGCGCCCGTCGATGTTCCAGCAAACAGGCCTTCTTCACGCGACAGGCGGAGGGCCATCGCCATCGCTTCCTCGGTGGAGACGCGTTCAATCTGGTCCGCCATTTCGGGGCGCCACAGGGGCACCACGAAGCCGGCGCCAACCCCGTCAATCTTGTGGCCGCCCGGCATGCCGCCCGACAGCACCGCCGACTCGGCGGGCTCGACCGCCACCATCCGGATTGTTTGCTTGCGGCGCCGCAATCCTTCCCCGATCCCGCGCAGCGAAGCGGCGGTCCCCACGCTCTGCACGAAGGCGTCGATGTTGCCATCCGCCTGGGCCCAGATCTCCTCGGCCATCTGGTGATAGGCGGCCAGTTGATCCGTATTCTGGAGCTGGTCGGTCCAATAGGCTCCGGTTTTTTCGGTGATGAGCCGCGCCGCCTCGACCATGTCGCGCGTCAGCTTCTCCGTCATCCGCCCACTATCGCTCGGGACGATCTGCAGCTGGGCGCCCAGGATCTTCATGTGGTCGAGCTTTTCGTGCGAAAATGCATCCGAACTTACGATGTGCAGCGGATATCCCTTCACTGCGCAGATCAAGGCCAGGGACACGCCCGTGCTGCCCCCGGTGTATTCGACAACGCATCCGCCTGGCTTCAGGCGCTCGTCTGCCTCGGCGGCTTCAATCATGGCCAGGGCCATGCGGTCCTTCATGCTGCCGGTGGGATTCTCGCTCTCCACTTTCAGCAGAATGCGTGCGCCGCTGGCGGGCACGACCTTGCGCAACGGCAGCATCGAGGTGTTGCCGATGCACTGGAGGATGTCTCGCCGCAATTCGGTCATGATTTGCTGTTTCACCGGGACACTCGCCTTTATCGCTTCGCAAGAACCTCGAGCAAGGCTTTCTGCGCACTGGTTCCCGCGGGGCTCAGGGATTTCGCGCTGAGGTAAGCGGCCAGGCCGCGCAGCATATAAGTCTGATTTTCCGACGCTTTCAGCAATGTCAGCTTCGGGGGAGAGTCCTTCCACACGATCTGCCACTCCGCATCCAGCGTGGTCAACCACGTCTGAAATGCCGTCCGATCAAAGTCGTTCCTCTCGACGACGGTAGCGACCACGGCCGCCAGCCGATCTTGTTCCCCATAGGTATAGACCTCAGGCGCAGAGGAGATCCGGCCGGCAATCGCTGCCAAGATGCGGCCCTGGTCCTGGATCCGGAGCAGCGGATTCCTGGCCAACTGCGCGATCAGGTCCGCCGTGTGCGCGGTCGCATGAATCCATCCGAGCTTGGGGTCGAATCCGCGCAGGTCGGTCTCATTCTCCAAGTACGCCAACGACTCCGAGAGCAGTCTCCGGTAGCGCTCGTCCTGAAGGAACGGAGTACTCAAGTCCCGTTCCGCCAGGACCGCCAGGCACAAGGCCGAGAACGACCGCTTCAGGACGCCGTTTGGGGCATCCATTCCCGAGCGCAGGTTTTGCTCCCAGGGATCCACCAGGGCATTCAGCTGGACGGCCGAGAACTGTTTCTGCGCCACGATCCACGTGTAGATGATCGAGTAGGTCAATTCGTCGCGTAATTCAGGATCCGTGGATCCCAAATATCCGCTCAACTCGCCGACCAGGGCAAAGGCATCCTGTCCCGCCGGAACCGCGAACTTGTTCCTGGCGATGCCGCGCCAGAACTCCCGGTCGTGGACAGGGGTGGGTAGGATCTCAGGCTGCGCCCCGGTCTGGGCCAACGCCGGCAGACAGACCAACATCACGGAGAGCAACAAAATGTAGCTGGCAATCGTTTTCATCGTCTCTACCTTCGGGGAACTGAGCGGATTGCGGTGGCCCGGAGCCGGGAACAGATAGTAGTGCGTCCATGAAAACAGGCATCACGACAATCAAAAACAGGTATTACGACCATCGTGATCTGTTCGACGAGTCTACCTTTGCGTTACCTTGGAATGTGCACCCCATTCAGATCATCGAAATCTTCGTTCTGGCCTACCTGATCGGGTGGCTGATCGCCCGCATGCCGTCCTGAAAGTTCTCATCGGATCGCCTTAACTACTGGCAGACGAACGAGCCGGGCAACCACCCTCGTGATCTTTCGACGTTCGCGGCGAGAGAACGTCCCAAGGGACGGTCGTGCAGGTCGCGCGCAGGAGGCTTAGCGCGTGGAGTCGGAATAAAAGCCGTCATGGGCCTGAACGATGACGGCATTCTTCTTTGGGGTTCCTTGAATCATGTGGAAGCCGATGGCGGCCACGCCGGGAGCGGTTGAGAAGCCCGAGGGCGTACCGATTGCGAAGCTCCTGTTCGATCGGTTGGCGTGTGGGGAGGCTCCCGAATCGGGAAGGGGTTGGGCAGATTTGACGATTCGCGTTGACTTAGGTTTCGGATATAGCACATGATCATAGGTATAGCTGGGTAGTTCTAATAGTGGAGTAAGTTATCCGGTAAGTAATGGGCTACAAGAGCTCCTTCAGGCGGGAATCACCTGAGGGAGCTTTTCTGTCTGGGGTCATGAGAGAGGAGTGGTTATGAACGTGGAGGACGCGGTACGGGCTGGAGAATGGCTGGGGTGGATGGTGGGTGAGGATATGGAGTCGGAAGGTGACGGGTTGACATTGATGGCGGTGGCGGAAGAACGAGGAGAAACGAAGAGCGGAAGCCGGCGGGCGACTGCGCCGAAAGGATGGATCAATCGGCGAGTTACCTGGAAGCAACTGGGCGAGATGGCGGAGGCGAAGTTCGTCGGGAAGATGGCGGAGATCGGGATGGGGTTGTCGAAGCCGTGGGGAGACAGCGAGCGGTACGACTTCATCGTCGATACGCGAGCGGGACTGTCGCGAGTGCAGGTGAAATCGGCGCACCGCGAGGGGAAGGATCGGGGATACGGTGTTCGGACGCATGGGCATTCGTTGAAGGCGTACCGAGCGAAGGAGGTGGATGCGCTGGTGGCGTATGTAGTGCCCGAGGATGCATGGTACGTATTTCCCATCCGGGCAGTTCGCGGGAGACGATCGGTGAAGCTGTATCCGGGAAGCCGGAAGAAGCGATCGAAATACGAGAGGTATCGAGACGCATGGGAGTTGTTGCGGAGGAAGTAGGCCAGGCAGTTTGGAAAAGCGCGAGCGGGGGCGGCACTTCGTGGGTGTTGTCCCCCAAAGCGGACCCCGATCTGCCGGTGGGGTTTTTCCAGCACTGACGCGCTGGGCTGAAGAATGGCGGCTCACTTCCGCTCCTTGTTCACTTGGGACTGCTCAGGATTACTGCACGGATTTGGTCACCCGGTCCTGCATCCTGCATGTTTCATGAGACCTCACGCGGGGCGCGCCGGGGATGGCACATGAGGATGGTAGAGTGAGGGCGCTGATGGGGCCGTAAGTGGGGAGGGATCGGCATGGTTGTGCGAGAAGCGAGGCTTCCACAATTCCATGTGTTCGTTACAGTGATTTGCTGGTTCCTGTGCGGACTCGCGGGGTGCGGGAGCTCGTCGCCGGGGAGCAGCATGAATCCGCCGCCAGCGCCGCCGCCACCGCCCGCGTCGAACAGTCCATTTTGGGGGCAGTGGGCGGCGACGGCGCAGCATACCGGCATGGTGAGTGTGGCCGGGCAGGGGCTGAACCACAAGCTCGCAGACTTGGTCTACGACCCGTTTGCGGCACAGGAGCAGGCGGAGTCGAAGGGAGAACTGCTCGCTCACTATCAGGCCACGCTGACGGATGGAAACGACTTCTACATGGAGAGCAAGAGCGGGACGTATCCGTCGTGTACTCCGGCAGGCGCTTGGACGAAAGGCACGGCGTGTGGGCCGAACGCGTGGGATCAGTTGACGTGGAACGTGACGCGGTACACGTGGGAGAGCGGGCAGCCGGTGTCGATCTGGACCTTTGCGAGCGACTGGAAACCGGAGCCGAATGGGACGGATGGGTTGGGCGGATGGGAGCCGGTGTTTCATTCCGTGCTCGCCAATGGAGCGATCTACGTGCCGGGAACCGGAGGGACGATCTGGAAAGTAAGTAAGGATACGGGACAGGCGGAGAGTCAGATCAATCCGTTGGGGGCGGCCGTGAATCCGGCGCAGACGTACGTGGCGGGGCCGCTCACGACGGATGCGAACGGGAACATTTACTACAACGTGATCTGGCTGGCGGATCCGAAGACGGTGGATCCGTGGTTCAACAGCGACGTGCTGGGAGCGTGGCTGGTGAAGGTGACATCAACGGATACGGCGAGCGTTGCCAGTTACGCCACGCTTGTGCCGGGGGCCCCGGCGGCGAGTGGGATGAGTTGTCCCGGAACGTTTTTTCAGGAGCAGCCGAGGCCGGCGTTTCCGTGGCCACCATTTGCGAGCGCGGTGGCTCCGTTGCAGGCGTGCGGATCTCAACGACCGGGAGTGAATGTGGCGCCGGTGGTGGCGCCGGACGGGACGATCTACACGGTGAGCCGGGCGCACTTCGATCCGACGGTGAGTTACCTGGTGGCATTGAATTCTGATCTGACGCCGAAGTGGCAGGTGTCGCTGCAGACCCTGCTGCAGGATGGATGCGGAGTGTTATTGCCGATCGCGAACGACACGACCACGCCGAACAGTTGCCCGGCGGGGACAACGGTGGGAGTGGATCCGACGAGCAACGCGGCGGGATCGCTGGCGGTGTATGACATGGCGTCGTCGACACCGACAGTGTTACCGGACGGCAGCGTGCTGTTTGGAGCGCAGGATGATTACAACTTTGGGCGCGGGCGACTGGTGAGGGTGGATGCGACGGGGAAGGTGGCGGGCATGTATCCGTTCGGATGGGATTCGACGCCGGCGGTGTACACCCATGGCGGGACTTACTCGATCGTGATCAAGGACAACCACTACGGGACGTCAGCATATTGCTACGACCCGAATAACCCGGTGTGCACTCCAGTTGCGCCGGGGCCGTTCTACATCACGCAGTTGGATGCGGAGTTGAACGTAGAGTGGCAATTTCAAAATACGACGACGGATGCGAAGCATCCGAATGGATTTGAGTGGTGCGTGAACGCGCCGGCAATCGACGGGAGCGGCATGGTGTATGCGAACAGCGAGGATGGGAACGTGTATGCGCTGGCGCAGGGGAATCACGGGGTGTTTACGACGCCTGCGCAGAAGATTTTTCTACAGCTGGCGCTGGGAGCCGCGTATACGCCGCTGTCGATCGGGCCCGACGGCAAGCTGTATGTACAGAATGACGGGCATCTCTTTGTGGTCGGGAATTAAGGTGCGGACCGGCGCGAGCGGGCATGTATGGCGACCGCGAATAAAGATGGATTGTGGTGTCAGAGTGCAGGCGTTGGGAATCCCGTGATTTGTTCGACCTTCTGTGCTGTACGAAGGTAACCTCGCATTTTCCAGATACAACGGCGAAGATGGGGCCTTCTGGCCGGGTGCAAGCTTCCAGCACCGCATGGGGTCATTTCTCCAAGTAACCAATTGAATGTGACGGTCGTAACCAGGTCTTGTGGGCGGGTTGCAGAACAACTTTGTCAGAGAGGGGTTTTGATGGGCATGAACAAACTAACCAACTCGCTCTTAGTCCTGGCAGTGGGGGGACTGATGTTTGCCGGTTCCGCCGCTGCTCAAACCACAACTAGCACTTCAGGCGCAGGTCCAGGCGCGGTCGATCCGGGACATCCGCGCGTGAACCAGGTGAACAAGCGCGAGACACGGCAACAGCAGCGGATCGCGAACGGGATTTCGAACGGCACAGTGAATTCCAAAGAAGCCACGCACCTGGAGAAGCGCGAAACGGCGCTGCAGAACCAGGAACAGAAGGATATGGCGAAGCATAACGGCCACCTGACCAAGGCCGAGCAGGCGCACCTGAATCAGCGGGAAAACCGGATCAGCAAGTCCATCTATAAGGACAAGCACAACAACAAGTAGACATCCGGGAATCGGCAACGAGTTGAGGAGAGCCGCGGCGGGAGCTGCGGCTTTTTTATTATTTGGGGGTTTCAGAGATTCAAGGTTTCAAGGTAAAAGCGTTTTGTGGTGAGGGGAGGAAAATCTTAAACCGCAAAGACGCGAAGGGTGCGCAAAGGACGCCAAGAGTGCGCGAAGGGGACGAAGGGTGCGCAAAGGACGCGAAGAGTGCGCGAAGGGGACGCTAAGGACGCGGAGAATTCACAACGAGAGGGAGGAGGGGCGTGAAGGCTTCATGGATGGGACGGGGCTCGGGTGGACGGGCGAGGACGCCCGTGGCTCCATGGTCGAAGATGGCTATGGTCTAGGGCGGCTATGGTCTCAGACGGCTATGGTCTAGGGCGGGCTCGAGGCAACTATTTTGTGATTTTGGCTAAGGCTGTGGCGAGAAGATCGGGCTTGAAGCCGAAGGGGCCGGGCTTGGTTTTAAAGACGATACGGCCGTGCTGGTCGATCAGGTAGATGCGATCGGGCCAGCCGGTGTAGGCCTTTTCGGTGACGTTGGAGAAGTCATCGAGGACGGCGGGGAATTTGATGCCGAGCTTGCGGACACAGGAGCCGGCGATTTCGCTGCGCTCGTCTTCATTGCGCGGGCTGGCGAAGACGACTTTGTCTTTGAGGTT
>Ga0126371_10001773_pt1 | contig 18326 bp, 11 predicted proteins | sample PanSoiMetaPlot_4_FD_110145 | JGI IMG/M metagenome (GOLD analysis project Ga0126371, IMG submission 110145) | Tropical forest soil microbial communities from Panama - MetaG Plot_4 | ecosystem: Environmental > Terrestrial > Soil > Tropical forest > Bulk soil | place: Panama | collected 2016-02-17 | reverse complement strand
CCCACAGCAAACAAGGGTTCACCGCAATGCATTTCGCGGCGCGGGTCGGCGACGTGGAGAGCGTGAAACTGCTGCTGGCCGCCGGCGTTGACATCAATATCCCGACCCAAGCGGAGGGCGAAAACGTTAGAAATGCGACCGGTAGCGGATACACTCCGCTGCTGGTGGCGACTATGCGGGCTCAAGTGGACCTCGCGCTGAATCTGCTGGCTAACGGTGCCGATCCCAACATTCTTGCGGCGGGTCTCACGCCCTTGCATTGGGCCTCCACCAGTTGGGAAGGCTTCGCGTCGAATCCTGTATATGGTTTTCAAGATCCCATGTCCGGGATTCCGGATCGCCAAAGCAAACTCCGGCTGGTGAAAGCTTTGCTGGCCCATGGCGCCAACGTGAATGCGCGTATGACGAAACGCCAGCCGTCGTTCGCCACGGGATACACGGACTCTGTGGGAGCAACCCCGTTTCTGCTGGCTGCATCGGTGGACGACGTCGATATGATGCGCATCTTGCTCGCCGCGGGCGCCGATCCTAAGATCGCCACGGCGACGAATGCCACCGCCATCATGGCGGCGACGGGTTTGAATCACGGCATTGGGGAATCTCTGCTTACCGAAAAGGACGCGTCGGAAGCCGTAAAACTTCTGCTGGATCTCGGTCTCGACGCCAAAGGCGAGACGACATTCGGCGAGAACGCCTTGTTCGGTCCGGCTTATCGCGGATGGAACACATTGCTGGCCCAACTGATCGATCTAGGCGTAAACGTGAACGCGGTCAGCCAGGCAGGGGTTACGCCCTACCTCGCGGCGGCCGGCTATGGCGACCGCCTCGGCGGCGTGCTCTATAACAAGGAGGGCGCGGAGTTGCTGTTGAAGCATGGCGCCGACCCGAAGCTGGGGCATCCCTGCGAAGCGCAGAACAAATGCCGCGCGCGGAGCGACGATGACACGCCTTAGCCGTTGTCTCTCTTGGTGTGCTTGCTTCGCTTTTTGTGCTGTCGCCTTGGGTTTCCAAGCCAACCCGCCCACTCCGGCGCGCGAGCTCGTTTCCACCTACTGCGTCTCCTGCCACAACCAGAGAGTCAAGACCGCTGGTTTGGCGTTAGACGCCGCTGACGCGGATCACGTCGCCAATTCCGCGGAGACCTGGGAAAAAGTCATTGTGAAGCTGCGCAGCCGCGCGATGCCGCCCGCGGGCGTCCGGCGTCCGGACAACGCCACGTACGATCGAGTCGCGTCGTGGCTGGAATCGGAGATCGACCGCGCCGCCGCTGCTCACGTGAATCCGGGCCGCACCGCGAGTTTGCATCGTCTCAATCGCGCCGAATACGCCAATTCCATTCGGGACTTGCTTGCCGTGGAAGTCGATCCGCAGGCGATGTTGCCTCCAGACGAGCAGGCCTTCGGCTTCGAGAACAACGCAGAAGCGCTTTCGATTCAGCCTGCGCTGCTGGACCGCTACGTCACCGCCGCGGCGGCCGTGGCACGCCGCGCCGTAGGCGATCCGAACCTACCGCCGGCATTCGTCCGCTACGGCGCACTCAAAGGCAGCGCCAACGATCAGAACTATCTTCGCCAAACCGAGCGCTTGGGCGAGGATTTCCCGCTTGGATCGAAAGGCGGCGTCGCCGCGCGGCATTACTTTCCCATCGACGGCGAATATGCCTTTAAGATTCGGCTCCAGCGGACCTGGGACATCCAAATCAAGGGCCTGAACGTCCCAACCCAGTTCGAAATCCGCGTGGACGGCAAACGCGTCGCGCAATTCACTCTGGGCGGTGAAAAATCGCCGCTGAAGACCTTCATCTACGACGCCGACGATGTGCTCGAAGCGCGCGCGCCTGTGAAGGCCGGCTCTCATGAAGTGGTCGCCACGATGCTCAAGTCCGACGACGTTTTGCCCGAGGGCCCGGGTCCCGATCGCCTTTCGCTTTACAGCCGCAACGCCGATAACGCCAACTCGCCCATCGCGATCGCGGCATTGCTCGTCGGAGGCCCCTACCGAGCGCAAGCGCCGCTCGATTCGCCTAGCCGAAAGCTTCTGTTCGTCTGCCATCCCCCAAACGCCGCCGAAGAGCTTGCCTGCGCCACGAAAATCTTGTCCACCTTGGCCCGGCGTGCGTATCGCCGATCCGCGACGGATGACGACGTGCAGACGCTGCTCGCCTTCTACCAGCGCGCGAGAGCGACTGGAACTTTCGACGAAGGCATCCGCGCGGCGGTGGAGCGCGTGCTAGTAAGCCCCGATTTTCTCTTCCGCATTCAGGCCGATCCTCCGGGCGCCACTCCCGGTTCCGTCTATCGTATCTCCGACGTTGAGCTAGCCTCGCGACTGTCGTTCTTTTTGTGGAGCAGCGTTCCGGACGATGCCCTTCTCGACGTTGCGATCCGCGGGAAGCTGCATGAGCCGGCGGTGCTGGAGCAGCAGGTTGCGCGTCTGCTCGCCGATCCGCGCGCCCGCTCGTCGCTGATCCAGAACTTCTTCGAAGACTGGTTCGAGACCCGTAACGTATGGCTGCTCAATCCGGACAGCACGAGATTTCCCTGGTTTGATGACAATCTGCGCTCCGCGTTCGTCACTGAGATGGAGTTGTTTCTCGACGCTCAATTGAAAGAGGACCGCGGCGTCATCGACCTTCTCACTTCGAACGAGACATTCCTGAATGAGCAGTTGGCGCGCCACTACGGCATCTCCGGCCTCTATGGAAGCCACTTCCGGCGCGTAAAGCTCGCCGACGAAAACCGATTCGGACTGCTGGGAAAGGCCGGCGTTCTAGCGGTTACTTCTTATACAACGCGCACATCCCCGACGATCCGCGGCAAATGGCTGCTGGAAAATATACTCGCCGCGCCCATGCCCGCCCCGCCCGCCAATGTTCCATCGCTCGAATCGAGCAACAAAGAAAACAAACCGTTATCGGTGCGGGAAATGCTGGAGATGCATCGCGCCAGTCCCGCTTGTGCGGGTTGCCACGCGCGCATGGACCCGCTCGGACTGAGTCTGGAAAATTTCGACGCCATCGGCCAATGGCGCGCAACCGACGCGGGCCATCCGATCGATGCCTCCGGCGTGCTGCTGGATGGGACGAAGGTTGACGGCCCGAGCCAATTGCGTCAGGCTCTGCTCGCGCAGAAAACACAGTTCGCCAAAGCCGTGACGGAAAAACTGCTGACCTACGCTCTGGGCCGTGGACTTGAGTATTACGACGCCCCCGCAGTCCGCGCGATCGACCGCAGCGCGGAAGCCAATGACTACCGCTGGTCATCAATTGTTCTTGGCGTTGTGAAGAGTGCGCCCTTTCAAATGAGAACCGCGAGACCCTAAGGAGAACAACGCGATGTTCGTAACGAAGAAGGCGATTTCGCGCCGCACCGTCTTACGAGGAATGGGCGCCACGGTGGCGTTGCCACTGCTCGACGCCATGATTCCAGCCCTGGCCCCGGCCGCGGCCACGACTCCCGTTCGCCGATTCGGCGTCGTCTATCATCCCAACGGCGTTATCTACGACCAATGGCTGCCGAAGGCCGCCGGCGCTAACTTCGAGCTTTCGCCGACTTTGAAAGGGCTGGAACCGTTCAAGAACCAATTGATCGTCATCACGGGCTTGTTCAGCGATCAGGCGGAGGCGAACGGCGACGGCGGCGGCGATCATTCTCGCGCTTGTGGCTCCTACCTGACTGGCGTGCACGTGAAGAAGTCTGATAGCAACGTCGAGAACGCCGTCTCCATGGATCAGATCGCCGCCAAGGCGTTCGAGCGCGAGACGCAGCTCTCTTCGCTGCAAATTACCGCCGATGAAAATAGCCTGTTGGGTTCTTGCGATCTGGGCTACAGTTGCGCCTATTCGAGCACGCTTTCCTGGCTCACTCCGACCTTGCCGCTGATGGCCGAAAACAATCCGCGCGTGCTGTTCGAGCGGATGTTCGGATCGAGCGACAGTACCGATCCCCGGGTACGGGCCTCACGCCTCCAGCAGGACCGGAGCCTCCTCGATTCCGTAAGCGAGCGCGTGAATCAACTTCAGCGCCAACTCGGGTCCGCCGACAATCGCAAGATGAGCGATTATCTGGCCTCTTTAAGGGATGTGGAGAGACGCATTCAGAAGGCGGAAGAACAAAGCTCCAAGGAATTGCCCGAAGTCGCGCAGCCCGCGGGCATCCCCGCCGACTTCGATTCGCATGTTCGCCTGCTGTATGACTTGCAACTTCTGGCTTACCAGGCGGACCTGACGCGGGTGATCACTTTTATGTATGGCCGCGAGCAGACTGCCAGACCGTATCCACAGATTGGAATCCCGGAGCCGCACCATCCCCTGACGCATCATCAGCAGAACCCGGAAAAGATGGACAAATGCGCCAAGATTCAGCGCTATCACATCGCGCTGTTTGCGCAGTATCTCGAAAAGCTGCGCAACACTCCCGATGGCGATGGCTCATTGCTGGATCACCTCATCATTCAATTTGGCTCCGGCATCAGCAACAGCGATCGCCACACGCACGGGCCGCTGCCGACGTTTTTGGTGGGCGGAGGCGCCGGGACGTTAAAGGGCGGCCGCCACCTGGTCTATCCGGAACATACTCCGCTGACGAACCTTCAGTTGACCCTACTGAACAAGCTTGGTGTGCCGTCTGAAAAGCTAGGCGACAGCACCGGCCAGTTCAGAGAGCTATCGGAGGTGTAAGCGAAGGCGTCATTCCTCGGAGACGCGCGCGTGCGGCGCCGGTTCATAGAACATCGCGGTTTTTTCGCGGCGGAACGTGGCAAAGCCCAGCCGCCCGAAGAAGGAAGTCTGGCTGGTGACGGCAAACAACTCTCGGATTCCGCGTTCTTTCGCGCGCTCGATGCAACGCTCAACGAGCCTGGAAGCCACGCCCAAGTCTTGAAAATCGGGATGGACCGCCAGGCTACGCACCTCCGCCATCCTCTTCGAATAGATCTGGAGCGCGCAGCAGCCGGCCAAGCGATCTCCTGAAAGGGCGACGAAGAAAGAGCTCGCGCGCGGGAGATTCTGTTGGACCAGTTGCCGGGGAAACAAGCGGATCAGTCCGCGAATGCCGGCCATGTCTTCCGTTGCGGCGGGGCGAATCTCGACGCGGCTGCGCCGCAGGAGGCTACGGCCTCCCCGCTTGGAACAGAAACTGCTGCCGCGGTCTTCCGTTGCGGCGCTAGTTTCTGAGGAAGCTTGCTTCGACATTTCTCAATAATCGCAAATGAGTGCGCGCGCCCGTATTAGAATCGGATAAATAACCATGTCGAATCATTCCCCGTCGAAGAACATCCCGGTCGCCGCGGACGGATTGACGCTCGGGGTGATCGGTGCCGGCGTCATGGGCCAAACCCTGATCCGTGGGCTGGTCACGAGCGGCGTTGTTTCGAAGGAGCGGGTCTGGGCGGGCGACAAAAACCCATCCGCGTGCACCAAAACTGTTGAGACGCTGGGCGTGCCCGCCGAAGTGGACTTTCGGGGCCGCGTTCCTACGGCTGACGTCGTCTTGATGTGCGTGAAGCCTGCGGATGCGCCCATCGTGCTGGCGACCCTTCGCAACTCCGGCTTGCGCCGCGATGCTCTGCTGATCTCGATCCTGGCGGGGGTGTCCACAGACCGCATCGAATCTCTGCTCGGCACGGAAAACCCGGTGGTGCGCGCCATGCCCAATACTCCCGCAGTGGTTGGCGAGGGGATGACGGTGGTGTGCGCCGGATCAAGCGCCTCAAACCTCCATCTGGATCGCGCGGAACGCATCTTCGAAGGCGTGGGCAAGTGTCTGCGGCTGGACGAAGTTCACTTCAACGCGGTCACCGCGCTGAGCGGCAGTGGACCGGGATACCAGTTTCTGATCATGGAGGCGCTCGCCGACGCGGGCGTGCGCGTGGGCCTGCCGCGTCAGCTCGCGCTGACGCTGGTGGCGCAAACCGCTTTGGGAGCCGCGCGCATGGTGCTTGAATCCGGCCGTCATCCCGCCGCTCTTCGCGACGACGTCACTACGCCTGCCGGCTGCACCATCGGCGGCTTGCTCATGCTGGAGGATGGGCGCATTCGGTCCGTGCTCGCGCGGGCGGTCGAGGAGGCGACGAAAATCGCCGCGCACTTGGGAACGACGACTTCCAAGATCTCCGAGAATGCCGCCAGTCAGCGAGCTGGCCGTTAGCATGCAGCCAGCCAAATGCCGCGCGCCGGCCGAAGAGCTGATCGCGCTTGAAGATCAATGGGGCGCTCACAACTACCATCCTCTGGACGTCGTGGTGGAGCGCGCCGCGGGGGCCTGGGTCTATGATGTCAATGGCCGTAAGTACCTCGATTGCTTGAGCGCCTACTCGGCGGTCAATCAAGGCCACTGCCATCCGCGCATCATTGAGGCGCTTAAAGAGCAGGCTGAGAGGGTTACGCTTACCTCACGCGCCTTCCGCAACGATCAGCTTCCGCTTTTTGCAGCCGAGCTCGCGCAGGCATGCGGCATGGAGATGGTGCTCCCGATGAACACCGGCGCGGAAGCGGTGGAGACGGCCATCAAGGCTTGCCGCCGATGGGGCTACGCCCGCAAGAACATTCCCCAGCATCGGGCCGAAATCATCGTCTGCGAGAACAATTTTCACGGGCGCACCACCACGATCACGGGCTTCTCCTCCGAGCCTCTTTACAAGGACGGCTTCGGACCGTTCACGCCGGGCTTCGCCGCCATTCCTTTCGGTGACCCCGAAGCGCTGGAGCGCACCATTACGCCCAACACGTGCGCGTTCCTCTTCGAGCCGATCCAGTGCGAGGCGGGCATTCTGATTCCGCCCGAAGGCTTCCTTCGCGAGGCTGCGGCGATCTGCCGCCGCGAAGACGTGCTGCTGGCGGCGGACGAGATTCAAACAGGCCTGGGACGCACGGGCCATTTCCTCGCTTGCCACGCCGAGGACGTGCAGCCGGATGTGCTGATACTAGGCAAAGCTCTCTCCGGCGGAACGTATCCCGTATCAGCCGTGGTCTCGAGTCGCGAAATCTTGGGCGTGTTCCGTCCTGGAAGCCATGGCAGCACTTACGGAGGGAATCCCCTGGCTTGCGCTGTCGCTCGCGCGGCCTTGCGGGTTCTCGAAGAGGAGCGGCTCCCCGAACGGGCCGAAGAACTCGGAGCCTGGCTCCTGTATGAGTTGCGTAAACTCCGACATCCGCATATCAAGGAAATCCGGGGACGCGGCCTGTTGCTCGGGATCGAGCTGTTGGGTCCCGCGCGTCCCTATTGCGAGCGCCTGAAGGATTTGGGCGTGCTCTGCAAGGAGACTCACGATCATGTCATCCGCCTTGCGCCGCCACTCATCGTCACGCGAGAGGAGTTAGCGTGGCTGACGGCCCAAATGCACGCGGCCTTCGATGGCTGAGCGCTCGCCGAACTTCGTCACAACCGCTCCCTCGCGGTTGCGGCTCGGAATGGGCGCTTGCATTTAAAGCCAGTTACAGAGCCGCGACCGTGAGGGAGCGGTCTTCAGCTACTTACACTCAAAGCTCGCCGGATCTTCGGTATTCCCGGACCCCTTGTAGAACGCGACCTGCGGATATTGACAACCAGACGCCGGCCCACCTCCTTGCCGTCCTTGTAGTGACTCACGATGAGTTGATTCGGGGCTTGTCCTCCCTGCTTCCACTGCTCGATCAGCGCGAGTGTGTCGGCGTTGAAGTTCTCGGCTCCCCTTGTGCCTAAGCCGTGCGCCATGCCTGGAACCATGAAGAACCTCATGGATTCGCGCGTAGGCGCCGCGCCGGTCTTGGCGACAACAGCCTTGTAGTAATTGACCGCGACGTCGGGCGGCACTGCGGCGTCGTTCCATCCTCCGATGAGCAATAGCTTGCCGCCGCGGGTGAAGTATTTGCGGAGGTCTGGATCGACGGCGTTCACGGGAGCGACCTCCGCTCGGTCCGCCTGCTTGACGTCACTGTCGAAGTTGAGACGCCTTGTCTTGTAGTCCCATCTCGGGTCTTGAAAGACGTAGTAGCGGAAGAAATCGACCGGAATGTCAAGCGGCTCGGCGCCGCCCGCCAGTTGCTCCCATCCCAGTTCGCTTCCCGGATGGATCGGCGAATAGACCTGCTCGCCGGTGCGCGGATTCTTCGGGCCGGCATAGATTTTGCGAGCCGCCTCCACTTGCGGCGCGGTAAGACAGTCCGGCGCGTCGGCGCCGCGGCATTGGATTACGGCGGGATCGAAGCGGCATCGCTCCACTGCGCCAATGATTCCGTCGGCCAGTCCGTCGTCGGCGTCGCAAGCCTTCAGCGCGGTTTGATGCAGCACCGCATACTTCGAGGTAGGAATGAAACTCGCCTGACTTTCGTGTGTGGCGTACCAAGTCCACATCTGCCCGAATGTGTGATGGGACAAGTAGGAGGACATGGAAACGACTGCAAGGACGTCGTAATCCTGCGGAAAGCGCTGAGCCGCGCTGAGAGCGGCGATGGTCCCGCCTCCAGATTCCGCCATAAGAGAATACTTCAGCGGCGAATCGTAGTAGGCGGCGATCAGGGCCTTGGCGAACACGGTCATTTCGTGCGACGAGCGGTAGCCGAAATCCTTGATTTTCTCCGGGTGACCAATGGCGTAATCCGAGCCTCCTTCATGCCCTGTGTTGTTGCCGGCCGTCGCATAGCCATCGCGCACGGCGTTGGCGAGCCCGCCCGGATTGACAGCGGAGCCGCCTCCCAATCCGCCGTTTCCGACGCCCCGAAACTTGCCGTTCCAACGCGAGGCCGCCGGCATCCACAATTCCACCTTGATAGCAGAGTCGCTCGAAGGCGCGAGTTCCGCCTGGACCCGACAGAACTCCGGCAGATCCGCGAATTGCTGTGGACCGCCGCGTCCTCCCGGCTGTGGTTGAAAAGCGCCCGCGGCCACGGTCTCAGCCATTGTGATCGTGGCGTGCGGTGAGGAGACGTTCTTCAAGTTCGCGCATGCCGTAGCGGCGTGCGCGGGCATGGCTGTCAGAACCGCCGCGCTAAGAAGGACGGATTTACAGTTCATTGCCGCTGGCTACTGCTTGGGCGCGCCACCCTTCTGTCCGCCGCCGCGAGCGGGCGCGGGAGGTAGCGTGCCGCCTTCTGCGAGGGTCTTCATGTTTTCGAGCGCCCTGGTAAACTGCGTGGTTCGTCGCGCTCTGTCCTGCTCGCGCGCCGCATCGTCCGGGAGCGTGGAGTTATCGTAGACCAGCGTGTAGACAAGTTTCGATGTGGTCGCGGTGACAGGCCTCGCTTCCAGCGTGCCGTGATAAAGAATGTAGGCTTGGCCCACTCGTACCGGCTGCGTGTACGTGTAAGAAAGCTCGGTCTTTCCCACTAGGATTTCGTTGCCGACGGACCGGACGGCGCCGAATTCCCCGTCTTTGCCCGACGCGATGGTGCACGGGATCTGAAACCACTCGCCGATGTCGCAGTATTTCCCGACGCGCTTCCACACTTCCGCGGCGGCGCGGTTGACGGTGATTTCCATGGGGATTGAAACATAGTTTGGATTGGGGATCGCGAGCGGCGCAGGCGCCGGCGCTTGCGCGCTCGCAACGCCCGCGAGGCACACCATTCCAGCCACGTAGCAGACGTGAGCTTTACTAATACAACTTCGCATGAATTCCTCCCAGTGGTTCTGACGCCTCATGTTGTCATAGTCGCGGCGCGGAATCAACTTTTGCGAAGAGCATCCGGCTTTGGGAGGCACTGCGCCGTTGCAAGCACGGTGCAATATTCGCCCAGATTCGCGAGCGACATCGAGTGAACCTCTTCGGCGGTTCGCAGACGGCCGGAGAAGTCCGGGCGAGCGAACGTGAAGCAGGCGTCTCCGGCTAGATAAGTTTCAAATCCCAAATTTCCCGCCATGCGTACCGTAGCCTCCACCGAGTTGTTGGTGATCACGCCGCAGACAACCAGCGCTTTGTGGCCTGCAGCCCTGAGCCGCGATTCCAGATCCGTGCCGATAAAGGCGCTATTTGTCCGTTTGACTATGACTGGCTCGCAAACGAGCGGAGCCGCTTCGATCTTGAACTCGTTGCCGGGCTGGCCGGGCCGGTATGCGGAACCGGCTTCGAGAGAGTCGTGGCGCACGTGATATATGGGCAGACGCAAGCCCGCGCCAGGCTTCGAGCAGCCGCGCAATATTCCGCTCGGCATCCGGATTGTTGCCCGGGCCATAGCGGGCCCAGCGTGCGTCGTCTATCGCTTTTTGGACGTCAATTACGATAAGGGTAGGCGCCTCTCGAATAGCCATGTTCTGAATGGTAACGTGGCTGGTACACTATCCTGGGGGTAGAATGGCCAGTTCTCTAGCCACGAACCTGCCGGAAACCGCGCTCGGCGGCCCGGCGGCGCAGTTCGGACGCGAAGACCTGCTGCGAGCCTACCGCATTATGTCCGTCTCCCGCCGCATCGACGACCGGGAGATCGTGCTGAAGCGGCAAAGCAAGATTTTCTTCCAGATCAGCGGCGCGGGGCACGAAGCGATTCAGACGGCGGCGGGTATGCACCTGCGGCCCGGGCAAGACTGGTTTTTCCTTTACTATCGCGACCGCGCGCTGGCTTTGACCTTGGGCGTGACGGCCGAGGATATGCTACTAGCATCGGTTGGGGCGGGCGCGGACCCGTCTTCCGGCGGGCGCCAGATGCCATCGCACTGGAGCTTGCCCAATCTACACATCGTTTCGCCTTCCTCGGCGACGGGTACGCAGTTCCTACCAGCCGTGGGCTGCGCTCATGCTGAAACGCTCCTGGATCACGGGTCGGATGCGATCACGTTGGTGAGCTCGGGGGAAGGCGCCACGAGCGAAGGGGAGTTTTGGGAATCCCTCAATGCCTCCTGCTTGGAGCGGTTGCCAATTTTGTACTTGGTGCAAGATAACGGCTACGCGATTTCAGTGCCAGTGGAGAAGCAGACGGCGGGAGGGAATCTGGCGCGGTTGGTGGAGAACTTTCCCGGCCTGGCTGTATTCGAGTGCGACGGCACGGATTTTCCGGCGTCGTACAACGCCATGGCTGAGGCGGTGGCGTATTGCCGCAGCCGGCGGGGCCCGGCGCTTGTGCACGCCACTTGCACGCGGCCTTATTCTCATTCGCTCTCCGACGACGAGAAGTTCTACAAGACGCAAGCGGAGCGGAAAGCCGAAGCCGCGCGCGATCCGATCTTGAAACTCCAGGAGTGGCTGATCGGGGAAGGCGCGATTGACGCGCACGGCCTGGAGATGTTGCATCACGAGGCGGACCTGGAAGTGCAAGCGGCTACTCAACGCGCTTTGAAAGCCGCGCCGCCCGAGCGCGGCTCGGCCCTGACGTTTCTTTATTCGAATCGCATCGATCCCACCTCCGATGAGTTCGAGGCGTGGCCTGTATTTTCGGGCGAGCCGCGCACCATGGTCGATTCGATCAATCGCACGCTGCACGAGGAGATGCGGCGTAATGAAAGGATCGTGGTATTCGGCGAAGACGTGGCCGATTGCAGCCGCGAGGAAAATCTGCGTGAGGTGAAAGGAAAAGGCGGCGTTTTCAAGGCCACGCATGGGCTTCAGATCGCCTACGGCTCCGAGCGGGTGTTCAATACACCCATCGCCGAGGCCTCCATTATCGGCCGCGCGGCGGGTATGGCCACGCGCGGGATCAAGCCGATTGTGGAAATCCAGTTCTTCGACTACATCTGGCCCGCAATGATGCAGATCCGCGACGAGCTGGCGAGCTTGCGCTGGCGCTCCCATAATGGCTTTTCCGCGCCGATGGTAATTCGCGTGGCCATCGGCGGATATTTGAGCGGCGGCGCGATCTATCACAGCCAGTGCGGCGAATCCATTTTCACGCACCTTCCAGGGCTGCGGGTCGTGTTGCCCTCCAACGCCCTGGACGCCTGCGGGCTGCTGAGAATGGCCATCCGCTGCGACGATCCGGTGATGTTTCTGGAGCACAAGAAGCTATATCGGGAGGCGTACAACCGCTCGCCGCATCCCGGGCCGGATTTTACCATTCCTTTTGGGAAGGCGAAAGTGGTGAAGCAGGGATCGGCGCTGACCATGGTGACCTTTGGCGCGCTGGTGCAAAAGTCGCTGCGAGCTGCGCTCGAAATGGAGCAGAAATATCCGGACCGGACGGTGGAGGTGATCGATTTGAGGTCGCTCGCGCCGTACGATTGGGAGACGATCCGCGCTTCGGTGGAAAAGACCAGCCGCGTAATGGTGGTTCATGAGGACTGTCTCTCCTGGGGCTATGGCGCGGAGATTGCGGCGCGCATCGCGAGCGAGCTGTTTTCTTCCCTGGACGCTCCCGTGGGACGAGTGGCGGCGCTTGACACATGGGTGGCATATCATCCGCGGCTTGAAGAGGAGATCTTGCCGCAGGTGGAAACCATCGCCGCCGAGGCGGACCGGCTGTTATCGTATTGATGGCCGGGGTGCGAGCGCGCCGCTACCCTTAGTTGCCTATTCGCTGCGGAGGGCGATCAGCGGATCGACCTTCATAGCCCTACGGGCTGGCAGAACGCTGGCGAGGGCGCCCACAGCCAATACCAGCGCCAAAACAGCCGCATACGCCGGCCAATCCGTTGGATACACGTGAAACAGGAGATTAGAGAGCAGGCGCGTAAGGCCCAGCGCTCCCGCCACGCCTGCGACCAGTCCGAAGGCAACCGGCGTTGCGCCCTGCTTCAGCACGAGCCGGAGCACACGCGCGGGCGTGGCTCCCAGGGCAATGCGAGTGCCGATTTCATGAGTCCGGCGCGCGACGCTGAACGCGAGCATGCCGTAGATTCCGATGGTGGTCAGCGCCAAAGCCAGAGTGGCGAAAAGGCCGAAGAGCCAGGCGTCGAAGCGCGAATCGGCGGTGCTGGAAGCGATGGCTGCTTCCATCGTCCGGACACGCTCGACGCGCTGACGGGGATCGATCTCCTTAATCGCTTGGCGAAGCTCGTTGGCGAAAACGGGAGAGAAATCGCCGCGCAATGCCCAGCTTACGCCCGCGGGCTCCCACTGAGCCAAGGGAACGTAAACCGTGGGAGGGGACGGCTCTTTTAGGCTCAGGCGCTTGGCGTCCTCCACCAGGCCGACGACCTGGCGCGGCGGATCATCGCCGAAAGACCGGCCTTGGAAAAGGCCGATGACTACGCGATCGCCGATCGGGCTGACCTGGCCCCACCAGCGCGCCGCGACCGACTTGCTCACCAGGATGACCGGCGCGGAGCCCTCTTTATCTTCTTCCGTAAACGCGCGCCCATACAGAACGTGCGTACCCATGGTCTGGAAATAATCGGGTGTCACCGCGCGAATCTCCATGCCGCCGATGCTCTGCTCGGGATGGCCTTCGCGCTGGGTGGGGAAGTTGTTGGGTCCGACGAGCGGAAGCATGTTCACGGCCGCGGCGCTGCGAACGCTCGGCAGATTACGGAGGCGGTCGAGCAGCACCGCGTTGAATCGGCGCAGCTCTTCCGGCTTTCCACGACGCTCGACCGCCGTCGGAGTCCAAAACGTCATCAGGCCTTTGGGAGAGAATCCGAGCCTTTCCTGGTGGAGGCGATAAAGACTCTGAACTAGGAGAGCCGCGGAAATCGACAGAGCGACGGAGATCGCGACTTGGCCAGCCACCAACACGCCGCGCATCCGCAGGCGGACGCCCGATTGTGGATTCCCGGATTTGAGCGCCTCGACGATGCCCACGCGCGAAGAAGCCAGAAGCGGAGCGAAGCTCAACAGCAGATTTACTCCGATCGCTGCCGTGAGAGCGAACGAGAGCACGGGCAGGTTCAAGCGAATGGGCGAAGAGACCGGGATCTGTGGAAACGGCATCAGGGCCAGAAGACCCTCCAACAGCCAAGCCGCGCACAGCAATCCGGCCAGCCCGCCGATGGCGCCGATCAGAACGTTTTCGAGCAAGAGCTGGCGCAGTAGGCGGCCGGAGTTGCTTCCGAGAGCCAGGCGGACGGCGATCTCTTTGCGGCGTCCGGCGAACCGCGCCAAAAGCAATCCGGCGAGATTCGAGCAGGCGATCACGAGCAGCAGGAAAACAGCGCCGAGCAGCGCCAACAGGATCGTGCGAAGGTCGCCGTTGTTGCGGCCGGTGAGCCAGTCCTGATAAGAAACCGGTCCTAGCCCACGATAGCCGCGCGACAGATAACGTGGTCTGGTCTGAAGAAAAGATTGCGTTAGCGGCGCTCTCTCCGCTTCGGCCTGCCGCAGATCGATTCCCGGCTTCAGCCGCGCGATCATGCTGGTATTGATCCCGGAATCCTCGATCGTGCCCGAGAACCGGAGCGGCACGAGGGCGCCGGCGGATTGAGGAAGCCAGAAGCTGGATGGCAGGATTCCCACGACGGTGTAGCTCGCGCCGTCCAACTTTACGATTTGCCCGATCGCATCCTCGCGTCCGCCAAGGGCGCTTCGCCACAAGCTGTCCGTGAGGATGATGGCTTGCGGTCCGTCAGGGCTGGCCTCTTCTTCGGTAAACTCGCGGCCGAACGCCAGGGCAACGCCAACCGTTCGCAAGAAACCGGCCGTGACGGGCTTCGCTTTGATCCATTCCAGCGTTCCGCCTGAATCAAGTTCGCGGTCAATGGCCCCGCGATACGCGGCTGCCGATTGATACGACGAGGCATGCTCCTTCCAGAACTGGTACTCGGGAACCGTTACCTGGGCGGCATCTGCTGAGCGCACCATGAGCGCCAATTGCTCTGGGTGAGGATAGGGCAGCGGACGCAGCAGGACCGCGTGAACAACAGTGAAGACGGCTGTGTTGGCGCCCGTGCCGAGCGCCAGCAGCGCAATGGCGACGCCGGGAAATCCTGGACTTCTCCGCAATCCGCGGAATGCGTACCGCAAATCGTGCCAGAGCGATCTCATGAAGGCACTGACGGGCAATTCCGCGGCCATTCCTGGCTATTTATCTTCGTCGTTTTGTCGTGGTGCGCCGTCCGAGTTTGAGCCGGAGTGTCCGAGGGCGGGCAGTTGTGATAGAAAAGACGGAGGTGGCTCCCTGTGATCAAGATCAACTTCAAGTACTTCACGATTACCACAGCGGCGGCGCTGGGCTGGACCCTGGCGACTGCGGCCCCGCCTCAAGATCAAGCCGGCGATAAGGCTGTTCCTCCCACGCAAGGCAAGGCTAGAGGATTTGGGCGCGGCGCTCCCAAAAAAGGGCCCGCCGGCGCTCTGCCGCGGCTTTCCGAGGGACATCCGGATTTGACTGGAATCTGGAATGGATTTGGAGGCAGTGGGCAAACGCCCAGCCTGCAATCGTGGGCGGCTCAGGTCGTTGCCGACCGGCGGGCGCACAACGGCGCGGAGGATTATGAGGCCCGTTGCCTCCCGGGAGGGCCGCCGCGCGCCGCTCCTTACCATACAGCGCTTTTCGCCACACCCAAGCTCGTCCTGATGCTATTCGAGGGCAACACGCATATGTACCGCCAATTCTTTGTGGATGGCAGCAATCATCCCAATAACCTCAAGCCCACGTTCTATGGAGACTCGCGGGCGCATTGGGATGGCGACACGCTGATGGTGGACTCGGTTGCGTTCTTCGAAAAGTCCTGGTTCGATTTCGCCGGCACGCCGCACACCAAGGATTACCACTTGATCGAGGCGTTCCACCGGCTGGACTACGGCAACATGGAAATGGACGTCACGATCGAAGATCCGGGCGTTTTCACGGCGCCCGTGAAAATTCACCGAACTACGACGCTGGAAACCGGAATCGAGATGACGGAGTATGTCTGCAACGAGAATAACCAGGATCCAGCGCATTTGGACACGCTGATTGGAAAAGAGACCTCGCGGCTCGCCAATGGCGTGCCGCCGGTCCAGGCTCGCAAGGCGCCTTCGCCGCCGTCCGGGGCTACTCCGCGAACCGAAACGGGCAAAGTGGATTTTTCGGGCGTCTGGGCGCCGGCGAGCGTCAACCTGCCCAGCGATCCTTCTTACCAGCCTTGGGCCAAGAAGCTGTATGACGAACGAAAGGCGAACAAAGGGAAAGACGATCCCGAGCGCCTCTGCCTTCCCGATGGCGCCGTGCGCATCAACCCGCTTCCCTACAAGATCGTCCAGCGTCCGGAAACGATCGCGCTGCTATGGGAAGGCAATACTCACAGCTATCGCCGCTTCTTTTTAGACGGCCGCAAGCACAATCTCGACCTGGAGCCGGAGAGCTGGACAGGACAATCGATCGGGAACTGGGACGGCGACACGCTGGTGGTGGACACCATCGGCTTCAACGATAAATCCTGGCTGGATCCGACCGGGAAGCCGCACAGCGAGGCGATGCATGTGGTGGAGCGCTATCACCGGCCTGATCTAGGTCATCTGAACGTGGAACTTCGGATCGAGGATGAGAAGGCGTTCTCCAAGCCTTATACTTTCAACCGGGCGTTTACGCTGGCGCCCGGCTGGGAGCTGCAGGAATATGTCTGCCAGGCGATCCTGGACGGAATCGAATAGACAATCCGAACGCCGAGCCATGCTCACTGGAAAGTGAGACGAGATCGGCCTGTACAACGAGCTTTCAATCATTTAGATCCGGGCCTCTGCGTGCCTTAACGTTCGACTGTGACTTGGAATTCCCCAACAGAAAGGAACAAACATGGCAAGCCCGGATACTCGGCTAGTAGATCGGCGTAGCGCTTTGCAGCAACGCCTCCCGCACCAATTAATCCCCACAAATCTGGACGGCGCCTTCGCAACGCCCGCCTACCCCAAAGAATTCGATCCCAATACCGCGAGCGCCTCCGAACTGATGAAACACGGCATCTTTCTGCGGCGCCCGTCTCAGGAAGACCCTCCCGAGGTCCAGGCCGCCTGGCAGAAAGTCTTCTCGAAAAAATGGCTGCCGGAGAACCGGATCGTACCGCGCCTGGAGACCAAGCGGGGCGTCACGCACAACAGGAGGAAGTTCATCAAAACGAATGCCGGCTTTTCCTCAAACAACTGGGGAGGCGGCAGCATTTCCGGCAGTTGGGTGACTGCCGTCGGAACGTGGGCGGTCCCCACGGTCAGCAAACCGCCAGAAGGCCAGGGAAAAGAAGGCGGTTGGAACTCTTCATCGTGGGTCGGCATCGATGGCGCTTACGGCAGCAACGATGTGCTTCAAGCGGGCGTTGAGCAAAGGGTGGACGGCAACGGCAACGCTTCCTACGTTGCCTGGTTTGAATGGTTCGCTCCCATTCAGAAGACCATTTTGGGCGATACCAGCCCTCTGACGCCCGCGCTGGCCTCTCTTAACGGGAACATGTACATCGGCTGGAAGGGCGACGGCAACGACAATCTGAACGTGATGGTCTCAAATGACAACGGAAACACGTTCCACAACAAGTTCATCTCGGGCGAAACCAGTCCTCAAGCGCCAGCGCTATGCGCTCACAATGGAAGGCTCTACATTGCGTGGAAGGGCGATGGCAACGACCAACTCAATGTAGCCCAGGTCAATCTCGACCGCCTTGGCAACCCGACGGGTTTCTCCAACAAGGTGATCCTCGGCGATACGAGCCCGCTCAGCCCTTCCCTTGCTTCCGTGGGCGGCAATTTGTACCTGTCCTGGCGGGGCGACGGCAACGATCAGTTAAACGTGATGGTCTCTACCAATAACGGAGCGACTTTCGGCGGAAAATTCATCTCGGGCGAGACCAGCACGGAAGGCCCGGTGCTCGGTACGTTTAACGGGAACCTGATGATCGCGTGGAAAGGCGATGGTAACGATAATCTGAATGTCGCTCGCGTGAATATCAATCCGTCGCCAACGGGCCTTTCGAACAAGGTGACTCTCGGCGACACCAGCCCTAAGAGCCCCGCGCTCGGCGAACTCAACGGTAAGCTGTACATCTCCTGGAAGGGCGACGGCAACGATTTCCTCAACGTGATGTTCTCGACCGACGGCATGAACTTCGGCAACAAATCCATCGGCGGTGAGACGAGCCCGGAAGCGCCGTCGTTGGTGAACCACAACGGCGACCTGTACATCGGATGGAAGGGCGATGGCAACGACAACCTGAACGTCGCCACAGTGACCGATTTGCCTGCTCCAGGATATGTTTATCAGACCAACATCACCAATTTCCCGGTTCAGCCGGGAGACACGGTGAACTGCTCGGTCCAGTACGTCAGCAGCGTCGCCGGCCAAATCAACTTCGCCAACCAGACTACCGGACAGCATTTCAGCATTACACTTGCCCCGCCGCCGGGCGCAAGCTTCAGCGGAAACAGCGCGGAGTGGATCATGGAGGCCCCGGACGGCGGGGAGCCGACCTCTTCGTTGCCGCGATTTACGCCGGTGAATTTCACTTCGGCGTTCTCGTGCGCGGTCGGCGGCAAACCCGTCGGGAATCCGCAAAATGGAGACACCTGGACCGTAGTGAACTTTT
>Ga0126371_10001772_pt1 | contig 18335 bp, 10 predicted proteins | sample PanSoiMetaPlot_4_FD_110145 | JGI IMG/M metagenome (GOLD analysis project Ga0126371, IMG submission 110145) | Tropical forest soil microbial communities from Panama - MetaG Plot_4 | ecosystem: Environmental > Terrestrial > Soil > Tropical forest > Bulk soil | place: Panama | collected 2016-02-17 | reverse complement strand
TTACACCCCGCATAAACATTGGCGAAAACTGCTCTTGGCCCCTGGCGGAAAAACTAACCGCCAAGAATTTGGTTTCTGCGGTCCCCTGCATCCCTCCTCCATCCCCCATTCCATGCTTATCCCATACCTATCGGCACACAAGGAATCACTGGCGTGGAGTCTTAAAACGCAGGAAGCAGTAGCTGGTTAACAGCGAAACCCTTCAGCATTCCTCCAGCGTTGGCCCTTTTCCCCTCGACACACCTCTGCCTGCATATCGCTCTCCGGCGGCACGCCGGGATCTACGACACGCCCGCAAAACGGCTCAAGTTGTCAAAGATCGTTACGCGCCAAAACACACTTCAACGCGCTCGCCCTGGGGCGATTCGCTCGGCAAATTTACGAGCTATTGGCGAGAATGACCGATCAGGCCAGGGAAGTCAAGATAGTGATGTCACATTGCTGTCACATGTTGGGTATAACCATCAAATGAAGCAAACAAAGGACTTAACTAAGAGGGCCCACGGACAAAAAAAGAGACGATGCTCCGCCCCAAAATGCGCAACATCAGCGCATGTTTGGGGACCCCGGCTGAGCACCGTCTCTACGATTCGCTGTTTTCCTATGCCTGGCCCTTACTGCCCTCCTGTCTCTTTCGACATGTCACATACTCCGTTCGTCGGCTGGGTGGGCAGGGGTGGCGGCACCAGCAGATGGGGAGTGGTGAAGTCGAAGAAGTCGCTAAGGTCGCTCACTGCTGACGATCCATCGCGCAGGGTGAGCGGCGCGAACTGGAAGCGGCTCTCAATGAACTTGAGGATCGAGGTGGTATCGCTCTTCACGTGCGAGACGAAGTTCGGCTTAACCCACGGCGAGACCACCACGAAAGGCACACGGAAGCCCGTGTCAGTAAAGTCTCCGGGCAGCACGGTGAAGGGGACATTACTGGTCTGCGGCTGCTGGCTATCCGGCGCCGGCACCTTGACGGGCACAACGTGGTCGAAGAGCCCGCCGCCTTCATCGAAGGTGAGAATGAAGACCGAGGACGGCCACGCCGTGCTTTTCATGAGCGAATTGAGCATCACGGAAACGGCCGCGGCGCCCACCTGCACGTTGTTGAGCGGATGCTCATCGTTGTTGATGGTAGTGCTGCCACGCTCGATGTACACCACCTGCGGCAGCAACTGGTCAGCGTTCGGCTGGGCCAGGATGTTGAAGAAATTGCTGATGGGCTGGACGTGACTCTGAATACTGGTGTTAGGTGTCCCATCAGGATTCTTCCAGTCGGAGAAATCAGCCAGGAAGATGCTGTTGTCCTGGAAGTAGTACACCCAGGAAATCTTGTTCTGGTTCAGCACGTCAAAAATGGTTTTTTGCTTGTAGGAGTCAGGGTTGAATTCCGGCGCTCCCGTAGTGGGATTGCTGCCGGGGTAGATGGTGCCGAATGATGTTCCGGTGAACAGGTACAGGCGATTGGGAATAGTGTTCGACTGCACCGGCGAGAACATGCTATCGCTGATGGCAAACTGGGTGGCCAGCTCGTAGTAGAACGGGAAGTCCGTCTGGTCGTAGTAGCCCATGGCGCGCGATCCGCTGGGATCGAACTGAACGGGCACTGAGTTGGTGGTCTGCATGAAGTTATCCATCTTGCCGCCGTCAACGTCAAAATGGCTCTCGTTCCACGCCGGACTAAGGTTCTCTGTGCATTCGGTGGCGTAGTGGAACGGATGCCGGGGATTGTTCTGCAAGTCCGTTAAATTCACGGCAGAATCACTGGGAACGCCGTTTACGTCTCCCGTTTTCGCGCCTGGAATCGGCGGGTTGTGATTCACGCGGTATGCGTCCAGTTTCCCAAAGTAGCTATCGAAGGACCGGTTTTCCTGCACGAGCCAGATGATGTGGTTCACGCTTTTCTGCAGAGCGCCGTTCACAGTGACCACCGCCTTGGCTGTGATGGTTACGCCATTGGGATCCTTCGCCGTGGCGGTGTAGGTAGTGAATCCGGGAGGATGCACCGTAACACTTCCGGATGCGGGTGGAGTTACGTTGCCTACGCCCTGGTCAATGCTTACGCTGGCCGCGTCAGTCGAAGTCCAGGAGAGAGTCACTGCGTCTCCGGCTGAAGAGATGGTGGCGGGCGTGGCCTTGAGAGTTACGGTCACGGGTGAGACGGTGACGGTGGCTGTTGCCGTTACGTTGCCGCCCGGGCCTTGGGCTGTGGCGGTGAAAGTTGTGGTTTGAGTAATTGCCGCTGTGGGCGCTGTGCCGGCCTGAGGGGAAACCGAGCCGATGCCGTGGTCAATGGTGAGAGCTGTGGCGTTTGACGTAGACCACGACAGGGTAGAAGTGCCGCCAGAGGCCACAGCAGTAGGCTGAGCGGTGAAAGTGACAGTCGGGGGCACCTGGTTTACCGTGACAGTGACGGTTTGCGTTGTCGATCCGTTCTGCCCTTTGGCGGTAAGGGTGTAAGTAGTCGTCTGCTGCGGTGTCACTGCGCCCTGACCGTTGAGCGGCGTGTTGGTCACGTCTTCCTTTGGAATCGCAGGATTGATGGTGACGGATGTGGCGTTGGTGGTGGTCCAACTCAATGTGCTGAATTGTCCGGCGGTGATGGTGGCAGGCGAAGCTGTGAGCGTGGCCGTGGGCGCGCCCGGTGCAGGCGGTGGAGGCGGCGTCGACCCGCCGCCGATACTGCCGCAGCCAGTCAGTAAGAAAGCAGTTAGAAACAGAGATACAACAAGACAACCGGAACAAAACGGGGCCCTGGACATGTTTAGATTCCTCTGCCTGATAAGAAGGCCGAAGAGAATTGCGTGTTGCCAGAGCTGCTTCTCAACTCTGTGAAATCTCTCTGAATTCTCAACAAAAATTCTGTAAATCCAGAGTTTCTGGATTAGTGTTTTTGAGTTAATCCCATGTCATCCGAGAGCTTTGGGCATTCAGCTTCTCTGGACAGCCATTTTTTGGCTGGATGCTTGTAGTACTAAGGTGTCCGGGGTGCTGCTCACTCGGAAAAATGTGAATTGCTGCTTGTACTAAGTATGAAAGCACCGCTTGAAACCAGAAGAAGAAGCATTTCAATTCTCTTTCTGATCTCTCAGGGTATTAAGAGCACACCTTAATCCCCGAGTAGTCCTCGATTTCAGGTTTTTTCGCGCTGCCGCAGAAAACAATTGAACCAGAGTAGATGTGTTCGTAATCTCCGCCTTCGCCTTGCAAGAGAGGCGAACATGCAGTCCCGAAAAAAACTCTCCCCTGGAGTTGAATTGAAAAATGCGAAAAATATTTCCTGGAATGGCATGCTTGTTCATCACCGCCGCAGCATATGCGGGCGTTTCAGTGAGCTCCCCCTCACCTGGCGCCACCACCGGTTCTCCTGTGCACTTTGTCGCCTCTGCGAGTGCCAGCACTCCCATTTCTGCCATGAGGGTCTATGTAGACGATAGCAACATGTACACCGTGTCAGCCTCTTCGCTGGATACGAATGTGAGTCTGGGCAGCGGCAGCCACAACGTGGCTGTAGTGGCCTGGGATTCCAACGGCACACCTTACAAGCAGACGTTCTCGATCACCGTCAGCGGCTCGGCTCCTCCTTCAGGATCGGGCATTACAGTGAGTTCTCCCTCAAACGGCGCAACCGTAGGTTCGCCAATCCAGGTGACAGCCTCTGCCAGCCTGGCAAACGGGGTATCTGCGATGCGGATTTATCTCGATGGCAGCAGCATGTACACGGTGAATTCCAACAGCATCAATACGACTGTGCCTGCCTCCACAGGAAGTCACACCCTCGCCATCGTGGCCTGGGACAACACTGGGGCAGGCTTCAAGCAGACCTTAACCGTGAACGTGGGTTCGTCCTCACCGCCGGGAGGCAACGGGATTACCATTTCGTCGCCTAGCGATGGTTCTACGACCAGCTCTCCAATGCATGTTGTGGCCTCAGTGAACGTGGGCAATCCGATCGCTGCAACCTGGATCTACCTGGACAGCAACAGCGTGTACCAGACTCAGTCCGGCCAAGTTGATACGACTTTGAACGCCTCTTCCGGCAGCCACAATCTGGTGGTGCAGGCGTGGGACAACACTGGAGCGGTTTACAAGAAGGCCATCACGGTGAACATCAGCGGTGGCGGTGGTGGCGGCGGCGCGCCCGGCAATGCCACTACCTTCAACCAGATCCAGCAGATGAGCGGATGGGGAAGCTGCACGGTTTGCGCCGGGGCCGGCGGCAGCGGTCCCTCGGCCGACTTCTCCACTACGCAAGGGGTCAACTCGCCCTCTCTGAGCGGCTCGTCCATGCTGTTCTGGCTGGGCGGAAGTACTCCCTGGTCAGACGCTCTGTGGTGGAAGGACGTTACGCCGAACGACGGCGTCTCCAATTTCCAATACGATCTGGATTTCTACATGACCAACCCCAGCCTCCCACAGGCACTGGAGTTTGACGTCAACCAGTCGCAGCAAAATGGTACTTATTTCATTTTTGGCACCCAATGCGACTTCCAGGGTTCAGGCACATGGGACGTCTGGGACACAGCCGGTGGGACATGGGTACAGACGAGCGTTGCCTGCAATCAACTCTCGGCATTTACCTGGCACCACCTGACCTGGGAGTTCTACCAGGATGGTTCCAAGGCTCACTTCGTCGCTCTCACACTGGACGGCGTGAAGCACTATGTGAACATGTCATTCTGGGGCAAGGCGCCCGATGGCAGCGGCATCAACGTTGCCTTCCAGATGGACGGCAATTTCGAGCAGGACGCCTATAAGGTGTGGCTGGACAATGTGACTCTGAGTTATTGGTAAACCCCTCCCTCCCCCACTTGCTCCCGGACTGAACTCGAATCCAGTCAGGGAGCAATTTTTTATTTGGGCAGGGATTTAAAGCGTTTTCCAGAGTTGGTTGTATCCTCAACGATTCCGCGCTTTCGCGCGGGAGACGTTGCCATGCAACGTCTCTACGCCTGCATTCTTCACCTTTCGACGATTACCGGTTGGGCTACATCAACGGGGAATAGCAAAAATTTACCCTATTCCCTTTTTATTCGCCTGCGTATATAATCTGCCTTCATCAAAACCTCTCAGGAAAAACAAAAACATGGCAGATGACAAACAGGAAAAAGTGAAAGCAATTGATCTGGCCCTGGCACAGATTGAGAAGCAGTTTGGCAAAGGCTCAATCATGCGGCTGGGAAGCAAAGAAGCGATCATTCCCATCTCGGTGATTTCCACCGGCTCCATATCATTCGACTCAGCGCTGGGCGTGGGCGGCTTTCCTCGCGGCCGGGTGGTGGAGATCTTTGGGCCGGAATCCAGCGGTAAAACTACCGTGGCTTTGCAGGTGATCGCGGAAGCGCAAAAGCAGGGAGGCATGGCCGCGTTTGTGGACGCGGAGCACGCGCTCGATCCGGTCTACGCCAAGAAGCTTGGCGTGGATGTGGACAACCTGCTGGTGTCTCAGCCGGATTACGGCGAGCAGGCGCTGGAAATTGCTGAAGCCCTTGTGCGCTCGGGCGCCATTGACGTGCTGGTGGTGGACTCGGTGGCGGCGCTGGTTCCCAAAGCGGAACTCGATGGCGAGATGGGCGACAGCCACATGGGGCTACAGGCCCGGCTGATGTCCCAGGCGCTGCGCAAGCTGACCGGCATTGTTTCCAAATCGCGCACCTGCCTGGTATTCATCAACCAGATCAGAGAGAAGATCGGCGTGATGTTTGGCAATCCCGAAACCACGACGGGCGGCCGGGCACTCAAGTTTTATTCATCAGTGCGTGTGGACATTCGCCGCATCGCCGCGATCAAGGAAGGCGACCAGGTGGTTGGCTCCCGCACCAAGATCAAGGTGGTGAAGAACAAAACGGCAGCGCCCTTCCGCGAGGCGGAGTTCGACATCATGTACGGTGAGGGCATCTCGCGCGAAGGCGATCTCGTTGACCTGGGGGTACTCAAGAACCTGGTGGACAAATCCGGCGCGTGGTTCAGCTATAAGAATGAGCGCATCGGGCAGGGCAGAGAGAATGCCAAGCAGTTCCTGAGAGAGAATAAAGATATAGCGACCAAGCTGGAAGCAGAGTTGCGCAAGGAACTGGGTATGAAGAGCAACGTGCCGGAACCTCCCGCTCCAACGCCGGAGCAAAAACAAGCCGCAGCCGTGGCTCACGGGAAGGTTCCGCCAGGTAGAAGATAGGCCGCTATTTCGGTTCGTTCGCTGAGCTGATCTGAGGGGCGTCAGTGGTATCCATAAGTTCCACTCCATCGCCCACACGCACTTCCTCATACGCGGTCATGATCATGGCCGTAGCGCTGCGGGGATGTACGGTGAGTACGATCATGTCAGCCACGCTTTTCCGCGGCAAGTCAGAGAGCTTGTTTTTGGGGAACTTCGGTGCTTTCTTTTGCGTCTCTTCGACCTCGGCGGCTTTGGCCGAGAGGCCGAATTCAGAATCGCGATAAGCGTATTCGTAGGTGCGAGTGGCCCGCAGGTAGTCGCCTACTTTGAGACCTTTATCTGAACCGATGTTCAAGTAAACTTTCTGCGGCGTGCCCACATAACTGTCAAAATCGTTGGTCATCACAATGCGGCCGGTGGCTTTTCCATTGGGAACGGCAAAGCGGTCCAGCTTGACGGAACGGAATACCGGCACTTCACGCTCGACCAGGGGAATGGCCAGGTCGCCGGGAACGATGTCCGAACAGCTCAGCTCGGGAACGGTAATGGCAACGTTTTTCTGGACTTCAAGAACCCGGACGTAGCCACGTTCGAAATAGACTTCGCCTACCTGGCGAATGGCCGACTTTTCGCCCTTAAAGCGCTCATAGTGATTGGGATCTTTCACGTGGCGGAGAATATGAAGCTTGTCTCCGGGTTTCAGGTCGGCCGCGCCATAGATGTAGACACGGTCGGTGGGTCCGGCGTAGTGGGTCTGCTCAGGGCTGAACCATCCACCGGCTACAAAACGGTTCTCAGGAACCTTTTCCGTAGTGATGAATCCGGAGCAGTACATGTCGTTAGGCGTCGGCTTATTGGAGACCACGGCCAAGCCCTGAATTGATTTCGGTTGCGGTGGTGGTTGTTGTCCGCTGCCCTGGCCCAGGGCGAAACTTGAAAGTGCCAGCAATGCCAGCCCAATTTGCTTCATAAATCCTCTCATTCCCATGATTCAGGTTGGTTTAACCGGGTCGGGGATACCGGTTTTGTTGCCCGGCAATGCTTTTCCGTCAGGCGCGGAGGCCGCCATGGTGGAGTTATCGGGCGATGCAGACCTATTTTAAGGCGTAAAAAGCCGATTTTTATTTACTGAAAAGATGCAAAGTGAGTACAGAAGTACAACTACTCTTGCATTCTCGTCTTGCATCTGTGATTTTTCCTCCGTATGATGGCGACCTTTATAAACCTCTAAATGATTAACCCTTCCGGAACATACACGCCCCGCTTCCTGCCGGCGCGGCTGCCGCGAATCTGTGTGCCCATTGTGGCCACGAATGCCGCGGAAATGATTGAAAAAGCGGACACAGTGGTGCGTGCTAACTCCTTTATTGAGTTCAGGTTAGACTATCTTTCCAAACCCGCGCTGGCGCTCCAGAAGATCAAGACTTTTGTGGAATACCACCCGGAAGCCCTGATTGTAGCCACCTGCCGACGGGCCAAGAACGGAGGCAGGTTCCGGGGATCGATAGCGGCAGAGGTTGACATTCTAGTAAAGGCAGCCAACCAGGGATGTCATCTGGTGGACGTGGAGGTGGAAACGGCTGCCCAGCTCAAGGAGATGGACTTTGCGCGGTTGCGGCGGTCGGCCAACCTGATTTTGTCCACCCACGATTTCCGCAGCACCAAGAAGCTGGAAGAGACGCTGGCCAAGATGACGGCCTACACTGCGGATTACCTCAAGATCGTGAGCACCGCCAACACTCTCTCTGACAACGTGGTGATGATGAAGTTCCTGGAGCGCCACAGCCATGAGCACTCGATGATCGGGCTATGCATGGGCGAGCAGGGGATCATCAGCCGAGTGCTCTCGGTCCGGGCGGGCAGCCAGTTCACGTTTGGAGCAGTAGGGCCGGGCGAGGAGACGGCGCCAGGGCAGATTTCCGCCAGCGCTTTGCGAGACGTCTACCGCATTGAGCAGGTGGACGCCGCCACCCGGGTCTACGGTGTGGCCGGCGATCCGGTGGCTCATTCGCTCTCGCCGATCATGCTGAACACGGCGTTTCGTCGAGAGAACGTAAACGCAGTTTATCTGGCGCTGCATGCCAGGTCGCTCAGTGACCTGCTGGCCTGCGTGCGAGACATTCCGATCCACGGCTTGAGCATCACCATGCCTTATAAAGAAGAGATACTCAAGCATCTGGACAAGACAGATCCGCTGACGGCCAAGATCGGCGCCTGCAACACCGTGGTGCGCTCTCAGGACGGAAAACTTTACGGATTTAACACGGACGTGAATGGAGTCGTGCGTCCGTTAGAAGTGCGGCTGCCACTGCAGGGAGCGAAAATCCTGGTGCTGGGCGCAGGAGGAGCCGCGCGCGCGGCGGTTTTTGGATTGAAGGAGCGTGGCGCGGAAGTTTATGTGTTCAACCGCACGCCCGGCCCAGCGCAGAACCTGGCCAAGAAGGCGCGGGCCAAGGCCGTGAACAAACTGCAACTGCGGAAGATGAGCTTTGATGTGATCATCAACGCGACTCCAGTGGGCATGGAAGGGAACCGCGACTCGATTCCGATTTCCGATCGCGAATTCAATGCCAAGTTCTTCTTTGAGATGGTCTACACGCCGGCGGAGACCAAGATGGTGAAAATCGCCCGGAGCCGGGGCATGAATGTAATTCTGGGTTCAGAGATGTTTGTGCAGCAGGGCGCGCGGCAATTTGAAATCTGGAGTGGCAAACCGGCGCCGATGATCGAGATGCAGCGCGTGGTGGAACACGCGCTGGCCCAGCAGGCGGCAGCCAAGGCGAACGAGAAGAAGGGGAAACGGTAATCTTGATTACAGCTCTCTCTGCCGGTGTTTAGAAGCGAGGCTAACCTATCTCACCTTTTCGAATACAGGCCAGAAGTTTTAGAGCTTGTTGAGCCCGTCCAGAGCCGCAACTTTGTACCCCTCAGCCAAGGTTGGGTAATTGAAGATGGCATCGCGAAAATATTCAATGGTAGCGCCCAATGCCATGGCAACCTGACCGATGTGGACGATTTCTGCGGCGCGGTCGCCAATCAGGTGGATCCCCAGCAGTTTCAGGGAATCCGGATCGAACAGCAATTTTAAAAGACCCTGATCGTCACCGAGAATCTGTCCTTTCGCCAGCTCCACATAGCGGGCGACTCCAATTTCATACGGGACCTTGTCCCGGGTGAGTTGCTCTTCTGTATATCCAACCATTGAGATTTCGGGAATCGAATAGATGCCGTACGGAATGAGCATGGCTGGGATGACTGCAGGCTTTCCAAACATATGGCAGCTTGCCAGCCTTCCCTGCTCCATAGAGGTGCTGGCCAGAGCGGGAAACCCAATCACATCCCCGGCCGCGTAGATATGTGGCACTGCCGTTTGGTAGTGTTCATTCACGGCGAGCCGGCCGCGATTATCACATTGAAGACCAGCCGCTTCCAGATTCAACTGATCGCCGTTGGCCTGGCGCCCGATGGTGTACAGCAGGGCTTGCCCATGAATGTGCTTGCCGCTTTCCAACCGGGCAAAAACACGATGACGTTCCTCATCAAAGCCGACGGAGACCACGCGTTCTCCGAGCCTGAATACCGTGCCGAGCTGCCGCAACTGGAAGCAGAGTGTTTCGATGATTTCGCGGTCTACAAAGTCCAACAGGGCGGGACGCTGGTCCAGCAACGTAACCTTCACGCCGAGGGCCGCGAACATCGAGGCATATTCCAAACCTATGATGCCGGCGCCCACGATAACGAGATCGCGCGGCACTTCTTCCAGACAATGAATCTGATCAGAGTCAACAATGTGCCTGCCGTCAATTGGAATGTCCGAGCTATGGGCCGGACGGGTGCCACAGGCTATCAGGATGTGGCGCGCACGAATGAATTGTGAACCATCTTCACTTTTCACCTCGATTTCATGCGGACCGGCCAGACGCGCATCGCCTTCGACCACGGTGACGTAGTTGCGGCGGAGCTGTGCTTTGATTACTTCTATTTCCCGCGCCATCACTGCCTGGGCGCGAAAGATCAGGTCAGACATCGCGATGCGATCCTTAAGTGAGTAGCCACGGCCATAGAATGTTCGCTGGCGGAATCCGGTGAGATAGAGCACTGCTTCGCGCAGAGTCTTGCTGGGGATTGTTCCGGTGTGGACGCAGACGCCTCCGATCGTCCTCTTTCTCTCGATGATGACGACCTTCTTTTGCAGCTTGGCAGCGCAGATTGCCCCTTTCTGGCCTGCAGGCCCGCTGCCTATCACCGCGAGATCATATTCATTGGCGTCCATGGAATTCAGCGAACTCTTTTTGCTCCGTTCGAGGAACCCCCTTCGGCAACACGGATGAAAAAGTCCTGCACGCCAAAACGTTTGCCATTTCGCATATTTCCGTTGGAATTCTGGCAGACCCGCGTGTAGGCCCCATCGCGCTCGAGAATCCTGGCTTTACTTGTATCCAACAGGTATTTGGCGAGAATTTCTTCCTGAACGTGTCGCCGGATTTCAGGATCCAACAGGGGAAACAATACCTCGACACGTTCGTAGAGATTACGCGGCATCCAATCAGCACTGCCGAGATAAACCTGAGGTTCGCCACCATTTTCGAAATAAAAAATTCGGCTGTGCTCAAGAAATCTGCCAACAACGCTGCGGACCCGTATCCGATGGCTAAGCCCACGGATACCCGGCCGCAACGCACAGCCCCCACGTACAATCAGGTCGATCTCTACGCCGGCCTTTGAGGCACGATAAAGAGCCTCAATGATCTTTTGATCCAGCAAAGCATTTACTTTGGCGATGATGCGGGCCGGGCGGCCACGTCGGGCGTGCGCAGCTTCCTGATTGATCAAGTCGACGCAGTTTTCAGCAAGATCAACTGGAGCCAGAAACAGCGGCCGATAGGTTCCCCGCTCAGAACGAGCGGTAAGGTAGTTGAAGACGGAATGAACGGCTGAGGTGATTGGAACACTGCTGGTGAGCAGGCTCAGGTCTGTGTAGAGGCGCGCTGTGTTGGGATTGTAGTTGCCTGTGCCGAGGTGGGCATATCTTCGTATTTCACCATCGGGATCCTGGCGAACCAGGAGAGCCAGTTTGCAGTGCGTCTTCAACCCTACGAGCCCATGAGAGACTTGAACGCCGGCTTCCTCCAGACTGCGGGCCCAGCGAATATTGGACGCTTCGTCAAAGCGGGCCTTAAGCTCGACCACAACCGTGACTTCCTTGGTCTGGGCGGCTTCCATCAAGGCGCGGACGATGGGCGAGTCTTCACTTGTCCGGTAAAGAGTCTGGCGAATCGAGAGCACCTGGGGATCGCGAGCAGCGGACTCGATGAATGAAGTCACCGGCTCATAGGAATCGTAGGGATGATGCAACAGCAGATCACGCGTCCGCAGTTCGTCAAACAAATTTCTGCTCTTTCCCGAGAATTGCAGGTTCCTGGGAACGAAACTTTGGAACTTCAAGTCCGGACGCGGCGTCTGGTCGGCCAGGAAAAACAAGCGGGAGAGATTCACCGGGCCAGGAGTTTTGAAAACCTGCCATTCCTGTAGTCCAAAGCGCATGCGCAAGGGCTCAACGATCTCGGCTGAAGCATGGGCATCTACTTCCAACCGGACAACGTCGCCTTTGCGGCGGCCGTGCAGTTGGCTATCGACCATTTCCAGAAGATTGCGGGATTCCTCCTCGTGAAGGTAGAGATTGCTGTTACGTGTAACACGAAAAGCGCCGACGGAAAGAACTTCATAGCCGCGGTACAGGTTGCGCGCGTGATTAGCGATGAGATCATGAAGAAAGATGTAATCCATGGTTTTGCCCGAGCTGGGCACACGCACCAGCCGCGGAAGTTTTCGCGGAACCGTTACCACTCCCACATAGGGCAATGGAGGTCGTCCGCGCCGGCGAAGCAGGAATGCGACACAGAGCGCTTTATTCAGAACATGGGGAAACGGGTGGGCAGGATCGATAGTGACCGGGCTCAGCAACGGATCTACCTGGCGTCCGTAGAAAAGATCGACGGAATCACGGTGGGCCCGGTCCAGTTTGGCAACCTGAAGAATGCGAATATTTTCTTTGTGCAAGGCGGGAATCAACTTCTGATTCCAGCAGTTGTACTGATCGGTTACAAATGACTGCATCTCGCCCGAAAGCAGACGCAACTGCTCTACGGGTGTGAGACCGTCAGGATCCGCCTCCTGCGATCCGTGCTCCACCTGTTGCAACAAGCTGGCAAGCCGCACCTCGACAAATTCGTCAAGATTGCTGGCCGTGATGGCCAGAAACTTTACGCGTTCCAGGAGCGGATTGTTTGTATCCAGCGATTCCTCAAGAACCCGGCGATTGAAATTCAGCCATGCGAGGTGACGGTTGATATAGAACCGAGGATCATCCAGAGAGACGCGGGACCGGGACACGATTCAGGCCCTCCATTTTGCCTGCAGGAAATGGCTACAACAGCCCACGTCAGGATGCCAAAAAGAAGAATGCGGAGAGCGCCATCGAGGCGGGCAAGTTGCAGTTGTAGCCATAAATCTCCCTCGGAGCGCTTGCCGCCCATAACACTCTTATAGAGATGAGGAGGGACGATACACCGAGTCTGAAACACGGGAAGTTAACGCCAGGTTAAAACTCGATGAATTTGTAGATTTTGCTGATTTTTGCGATATGTTCACGTGTGATTGGTCGTCGCAGGCCAAACCTGCTCGAAGGAGACTTTGAGTAGGGAAAATACTCAGGCAGAATACTCTTATCAATTGGGACCCCGGACCCAGAGAAGGTTGGAAACCGCAGGGTGGAGCATGTTCGTACCCGCAGCCAGCTTTTTACGACACGTCCGGAGTTCAGCCCAGAAAATCTGGAGTTGCGGACGTTCGAGCGCGACCATTCTTATCTTTGAAGACTCGCAAGTCTTGCGAGTCAGGCGCGTGAAGCGCAAGTGCTGCGCGCTCAGCTTGGCAGCTCTGCTGCTGGCTCTTTCCATTGCAACCTGGGCGCAACGCCCGCCCATGCGGTTCTACACCACCGAGGACGGCCTGTGGAGCGGTTTTGTGAATAGCATGATGCGCGATTCTCGCGGGTTTCTATGGTTCTGCACTCGCGATGGCTTGAGCCGGTTCGATGGCTACCGCTTCACCAACTACAGAATCGCAGGCGGCCCGGTGTCTCAGAATTTCACTTACTTCTTCGAGAGTCGTGACGGAATCTTCTGGATCGTCCTCAGCGATAGTCATGTATATCGCTATGATCCTCGGTCAGCAACCAGCGCCCCACTGGCGCAAACCGACCGGTCTGACGATGGCAGAGTTTTGCTCCATGCTGAACTGGTCAGATCAGACTTTTTACCGGTAATGCTCCAGGATCCGAGCGGCAATCTTTGGGCCGGTGGCCCAGGTTTGTTTCGGGTGGAAGAAAAAGCGGGTCGTGTCTCCTTCCTCAAGATTGACCTGCAGTTGCCGCAAGAACAGGGGCCGGCTTTCTCAGTGAATGCGCTGACCACAGGAGATGACGGAAGCCTGTGGCTGGGGACCAACCGTGGATTGCTCCGGCGACTCCCGGATGGCCGGATTATGCAATTCAAGGTGAACATTCGCTCTGGCTCTGACGATATCCGGGGCATTGTGGCAGATAAGCGTGGTTACATTTGGGTAGTATCCCTTGGCGGCGCGTACATCCTCAAACCTGGGCCGATTTCTGCGTTGGCAAGCGTACCCGCTTTCAGCTCGATCCGGCGGGTGGCTCGTCCCCTGAACTCGGAGAACCCGCTGCCTCAAACGGCCGGCGAGGCAATCGACCTTTCCCCATTAGGAGGCTCAGGTGAACTGGGCGTGAAACAGATCACAGACGTTTACCAGCAGTCAAACGGACAGATATGGTTGGTCGCCCAGAACAGACTCGTGGGTTTCGATGGCAGGCAGTTCCACTGGGTTGAGGATGCAAGAGGCGCCTTCACGGAAATGATTGAAGATTTGGACGGTGATCTGTGGCTTGTAACCACCCTAAATGGGATCGTCAGACTTTCGGTACGAGGAATGTTGAGCTATGGCCCGGGCGATGGCTTAGACAGCCAGGTTATCGGTTCGATTTACGAACACGACGGTCGGCTGCAGGTGGTCAGCGCGGGCTGGGTGATCAGCCAGCTTGAAGCCAGAAAATTCAGATCGGTTCGCGCCAACATTCCAGACGCTGGTGCAATGTGGAGTTCTCACTTTGGCCTTCTCGACCACACCGGACAGTGGTGGCTCTTAACCAGACGTGGACTTTATCGCTTCGCACAAACACGACATCTGGAGGACCTTGCACGGGCGAAGCCATTGGTCTACACAAATCTTGACGGCCTTCCCGGACAATGGGTGTATGCCATGTTTGAGGACTCCAGAGGCCAACTGTGGATCAGCGTACGCAACTATGAGGAAGGCATCTCGGGCCTGGTGCGATGGCGGCAGTCTGATGAAAGTTTTCATAAGCTGACAGAGGCCGATGGACTGCCCCCCGGAAAAGCGGCAGCTTCTTTTGCTGAGGACCGGGCGGGCAATCTGTGGTTCGGTTTTTACGATGGGGGTCTGGCGCGTTATGCGGCGGGACGATTTACGATGTTTACCCCTGCCGATGGCTTGCCTGAAGGATTCATCACTGCGCTTCATGTAGATCACCTCGGGCGGCTGTGGTTGACGTCCTCTGCCGGCGGTCTGGCACGGATAGACGATCCAACCGCCGAACATCCCCGCTTTTTCCACTTCACCACGCGAGAAGGCCTCGCCAGCGACAATGCCCGCTCAGTAACGGAGGATTTGGCAGGAGATATCTACGTAGGGACAGTACGTGGAGTCGACCGCCTTACGCCGGAAACAGGCAGGATAAGGCATTACGGATTAGCCGACGGCCTGGCCGGAGATTTCGTGAGCACCGCGTATCGTGACCGGAACGGCAATCTTTGGTTCGGCACGTTCAGCGGCCTCTCGCAGCTTGATCCGCGACCTGATTCGGTATCAGGAGCGCCGCCCATTCGGATTGAAGGACTACGCATCGCTGGAGTCAAACAGCCGCTGAGCGAATTCGGCGCGCCGAGTATCGCAGGACTGGAACTAACAGCCGCCCAGAATAACCTGCAGATTGATTATTCCAGCCTGAGCATGGCGCGCGCGGCTTTGCTGCAATATCAATACCAATTACAAGGGGTGGACCACGACTGGAGCGCGCCCACAGATGAACGTACCGTCCACTACGCAAATCTTTCTGCGGGCACATACCGCTTTCTTGTGCGCGCAGTTGATCCCGGCGGCCTTACCAGCGCTCAGCCCGCGAGTGTGGACTTCCGCATCTTTCCGCCGTTCTGGCAACGATGGTGGTTTCTTGCCCTGGCAGCGGCGGTGATCGGATGCGCGGTTACATTGTTATATCGCTTCCGCGTGGCCCGCCTGTTGGAATTGGAGCGCGTTCGCATCCACATCGCTACTGACCTCCACGATGATATCGGTGCTAGTTTGTCGCAGATAGCGGTACTGAGTGAAGTAGCCCGCCGCCAGGTCGAAGGGACTGAGTCTGTCTCGCAGCCGCTTTCTACGATTGCCGCCACCTCGCGCGAACTGGTGGACTCCATGAGCGACATCGTGTGGGCGATCAATCCCAAGCGCGACAATTTCGGAGACCTGGCCCAGCGCATGCGACGCTTTGCCAGCGATATCTTCACTGCCAAAGACATCGAATTTAGTTTTAACGTCGGCGAAACTGAGCGCCTCATGAAGCTGGACACCGATGTGCGCCGCCAGGTGTTCCTCATATTCAAGGAGTGCAGCCACAACATCGTCCGGCATTCACAATGTTCCAGCGTGGAGGTTGACCTGAAGGTTGAAAATCACGCGATCACTCTCACTGTAAAAGATGATGGAAGAGGGTTCGATATCCGGCAGGCCAGCCAGGGGCACGGACTCATCAGCATGACTCGAAGGGCCAAAACGCTGGGCGCGACCCTGGACATCAGCTCGCAGTCAGGGGGTGGCACTCTGGTTTCGTTAAAGGTGCCGTTGGCCCGGCACCTGGCGCTGCGTTGACGCCGATTTTTCGGGACGACCGGAGGACGCTGCGACGGCATACAGGCCGGGAAAGAAAGATTTACTACCTGAACAGGTGGTGAGTTCAAGAAAACCCCAGTTGTAAGATGTGGGCACCGAGGTAAGAGGAGCCACGTGCCTGATAACGAAGACAGTTATCCGCTATATATGCGGCCGCCCATCATTAAGGGTGCAATCATTGAGGACCTTCGCGATATTCGCGAAGGTCTGGCAGTACTCATCAACGGTACCGAGGGGTTCCGATGCACCGGCGCGTTTCGCTCCATGGAAGACGCGTTGGAAAGTATTGAGCGCGAGCTGCCTGATGTGGCGCTGGTTGATATCGGCCTGCCCGGAATGTCCGGAATTGATGGCATTCGCATCCTCAAAGGCCGGCATCCTGGTCTTGCCATGCTCATGTTGACGGTGTACCAGGACGATGACCGCATCTTCGATGCGCTATGCGCCGGGGCCTGCGGCTATTTGCTGAAGAACACGGCGCCTGCGCGATTGCTCGCCAGCCTGGAAGAAGCGGTGATGGGTGGTTCGCCCATGTCGCCGGAGATCGCGCGCCGCGTGGTTACTCTGTTTCGCGAGATTCGTCCGCCAGAAAAGGCCGATTACCAACTTACACCCCACGAAACCCGTTTGCTGAAGATGCTGGTGGAGGGCCACAATTATAAAACTGCGGCCAAAGAGCTTTCCGTGAGCGTCAATACCATCTCGTTCCACATGCGGCACATCTACGAGAAGTTGCAGGTCCATTCCAAATCTGAAGCAGTATCGAAAGCTCTCCGCCATGGCCTGATCCGATAAGCAGCCAACGGACGTCTCTCTTTAATTCTTCATTGCTACCTGTTCAGGTGGTGACTCCCTTTTTGAGACGCGCTAACTTGCAGCTTGGAAACAGATCCTAAAACGGGAAGTGCGTATACACAAGCCGTTGGAACTCGGTAATGTGCGTCGCTGGAAGATCATCGGAGTCTGTTTCAAAAATTACAACAGAATAAGGAGAAGCTATGGGAAAGCAAGTTGCACGAGATCGCAACGCTGCGCAGGTCAATAAAGAGCTGGATACTGTGGGAGCTGCAATTGCCAGTGATTTGGCGCCTGCCCACGCAGACGCTATCAAGGGATTGGCTGAAGAAGAACCAGCCATATTCAGCTCAATCATGGCATTGGTTCACAGCATCCACAAATCGAAACATCGGAAGTAAAACGGGTTCTTTCCGCCAGGGAGTTACTACCTTCTCAGGTGGTGACTCCCAATTTGAAACTAGATAACTTGTACCTCTGAGGCTGATCTGAAATTCACCTCGCACAGCCCGCATTCAGGTAGAGCCCTGACGGGACATTTGGATTCATGCGGAACTGTATCAGTTATAAATACGGGGCGGCACCCCCGATAAAAGGAGAACACAATGCCTAATGGAGAACATTTCTACACCACTGACGCGGCCGAGCGCGACCGCGCCATCCGCAACACTAACTTCGAATCGGAGGGAATCGCATGCTATGTCCTGCACTCTCCACCTTCGGGCCTCAGTCCCCTGTTTCGCGCCTACAATGGGGGCCATTTTTACACCACTGACTTTTCCGAGCGCAACACCGCCATCGGCAACGGCTATAACCCTGAGGGCGTGACTGCGTACGTGCACACTTCACCTGGAGCGGGATTGGTCCCCGTGCATCGGTTTGTGAACCATGCCGGCCGTCATTTTTACACCACGAACGCCGCGGAGGCATCCAAGGTTCTGCAGCTCGGCTACCGGGCTGAAGGTACGCCTTTCAATGTTTATTCCGCCCAGCATCCTGGCACGACGCCTCTCTATCGCCTATACCTGGCCAAGGACGACGACCACTTCTACACCACCAGCGCAGCCGAACGCGATAATGCCATCAAGAAATTCGGATTCAAAAGCGAAGGCAACATCGGCTACGTTAATCCGTCGGACCCCTCGGGAACGGAACCGTTATATCGGATGCGCTCCGACAAAGGCCATTTCTACACGGCCGCTCTCGACGAATTCGACAAAGCAGCCAAGGAAGGTCTGGTGCGGGAGGGCATTGCCTGCTACATTTACTCGCACGCCGGGGCCAACCGGACCCCTCTGTACCGGCTCTACCGAAGCGACATCGGGGACCACTTCTACACCATCAATCC
>Ga0126371_10001768_pt1 | contig 18346 bp, 17 predicted proteins | sample PanSoiMetaPlot_4_FD_110145 | JGI IMG/M metagenome (GOLD analysis project Ga0126371, IMG submission 110145) | Tropical forest soil microbial communities from Panama - MetaG Plot_4 | ecosystem: Environmental > Terrestrial > Soil > Tropical forest > Bulk soil | place: Panama | collected 2016-02-17 | reverse complement strand
GCTTTCCAGGTCGAAAATATCGCGGCGCAGCGCGGAGGACATTTCCAGATGATTGCGGATGATGCGGCGAACGGTTTCGCGCTCTTCTGGATCGAAATCGAGGCGCGCGAAGAGGCTTTCGGAGAGTTCGACGCTCTGCGCGCAGTGGTCGCCGGTTCGCCGCGCTTTTCCGGTGTCATGCATCAGGAGCGCAAGCAAAAACAAATCGAGGCGGTCAATTTCCGGCAGCAGGGCGCCGAAGTGTTTCTCCCAATCGTGGGCGGGCTGGCGCAGGGCGTGCACATTGTCAATGACCAGGAATGTGTGCTCATCAACGGTGTAGCGATGATACGAGTCGCGGATCACGAGAGCGTCGATGCCGTGAAATTCGGGAATGACGAGCTCAAGCACGCCAAGGGCGTGCATGGTTCGGAGGGCATGAGCGGCATGCGGACCTAGGAGGATTTCGCGGAGACAGTTCCAGAGGAACGGCCCTTCGGGCATCTGCACGGCAAGAACCGGCAGGGCTTCGGCGACACGATCTTCAGCGGACTGGCTTAACTTGTAGCCATGCACGGCGATGAGGCCGAAGATGCGCAGTACGCTGTCGACGTCACTAACCGTTGCAGATTCGTCTAGATCGAGCCGTCCGTTTTCTAGAAAGAAATCAGTCCCTGCAACAGGCGTGCGGCGGCGGCGGAATTGTTTATAGAAAGAGCGGCGGGGCGGCGGTACGTCGTCCATGAGCAATGACGTGCGGCGGAAGATGGTGCGCGCGTGGCGATAGTATGTTCGCATCCAGTAGGCGGGATCGGCGCTGCCGCTGGTATCCAGACCGATGCTTTCTTCCGCGGCTTCGTCCTGCGCATGCCAGTCGAGCGTATTGTCGTCGCGTCCGCAGCGATAGTGCAGGAAACATCGCACGGCGGCGAGGAAGTCGAATGCCGATTCGAGATCGTTATGGACGGTAAAAAAGTTATTGGATGAGGGTCGTGGCCAAGCCTTCTGTGCCTGCAAGGCGAAGAACAGACTAAGCCACTGCGAGAGGTGATAATCACGCAGGCCGCCCGGACATTCCTTAATGTTCGGCTCAAGATGAAAGATGGTGTTGCCGTATTTGATGTAGCGCGCGCGCGCTATCTCGGAGAGATTGTGGACAACAGTGTTCCACTCGCGCAAGACAAGCGAGGGAAGCAGATCGTTTTCCAGGCGCTTATAAAGTGTGTAATCGCCGCAGAGATAGCGGCGGTCTAGCAGCGAGACGAGGAACTCGAGATTGTCCGGATCGACATGGTCGCATTCCTTCCAGGTACGGGTAGCTGGGCTGGCGCGCAGGCCAATGTCCCACATGGCCTGTGTGCAGGCGCGGATGATGCCGTGGTAGTCGCGTTCGACGCTGTCGTTAGCGCAGAGAAAGAGAACATCGACATCGGAGTAGGGAAAGAGTTCTTTGCGGCCGAAGCCCCCAGTGGCTACGATGGCGATACTGGGGGCTTCGGATGGATGATCGGCAAGTTCATTCCAGAGCTGGCGTACGACTTTGTCGACGAGTGTGGATCGACGGCGGATTGCTGCTGAACCATCGCCAGTGCGCTCAAAGGTGAGACGCAGGTCGGCTGTGTCTTTTTGGTAGGTGTCCCGCATTCGCGGAAGGGATGGCGACTGTGGCGTCATGCGGTGGTTCTTAATGCGTTCTGTTTGTAAGTTGAGTTGAGTGCTTTTCCCATTCACAAAATGCGCGAAAGGGTGGGGCGCTCCATTTCGTTTCCTTGTTGCGAACTACAGGTTCCTCCCCTCCACGCCTTAGACGTTCCGGCCAGGAAGGCAAGTACTATGCAGCGCTGCTAAGAGTGTCCTTACAGTGCTGCAGGTCCGCGCTCGTCGTTGCGAATGCGGATAGCTTCATCGATTTTCGAAACGAAGATTTTGCCGTCTCCGATTTTGCCGCTGCGCGCCGAAGAGAGAATCGCCTGTATGGCTTTTTCGACCAATTCGTCGGGCACTATCATCTCAAGCTTGATCTTGGGGAGCAGATCGACTGTGTACTCGCGGCCACGATAGAACTCAGTGTGGCCCTTCTGGCGCCCGTGGCCGCGTGCCTCTAGAATCGTCATGCCCTCGATACCTACTTCCAACAGGGCGTCCTTTACTGCATCCAGCTTTGACGGTTGAATCACTGCTTCAATCTTCTGCATAGTGTCGTCTCAAGTGTTTCAGAGTAACAGGTTGCGTCCCCTTAAGAGGCGAAATCATAGCCTTCTTCGCCGTGCTGGGTCAGATCGAGGCCCTCGACTTCATGTTCGCGGGCAACGCGTAAACCAACCGTCAGGTCAACCAGCTTCAATAAAATCAGGGTGCCAACGATCGAGATGGTCCAGGCGATAGCGATTCCTACAAGCTGGTTCAAAACCTGGTGCCAGTTGCCATCCACTGCACCGGAGGGCAGCGCGTTCCCGTTCGTATCTTTAAAGATCGGATTGATAGCGCTGGAGGCGAAGACACCAGTCAGAAGCGCGCCCAGGGTACCGCCCGCTCCGTGCACACCGAAGGCATCGAGCGAATCGTCATAACCGAACCAGTTCTTGACCTTGATAACCATGAAGTAGCAGAAGATTCCGGCGCAGAGCCCAATGATGATGGCTGACATCGGCTGCACAAAGCCCGCGGCGGGAGTGATGGCAACCAGCCCGGCGACTGCGCCGGAGATGCCGCCAAGGGCGCTGGGCTTGCCGTTACGAATCCACTCGGCAACCATCCAGCTGAGGGCCGCGCCGGCTGCTCCAAAATGCGTATTCACAAAGGCGCTGGTGGCAAGCGTCCCGGAACTAAGTGCGCTGCCGGCGTTAAATCCAAACCAGCCTACCCACAAAAGACAGGCGCCAATAATACTGAGCACGACTGAGTGCGGCGGCATGGCCTCGCGGGGATATCCGACGCGCTTGCCCAGGTAGAGCGCGCAAATGAGAGCGGAGACGCCAGAGGTGATGTGGACGACGGTGCCACCGGCGAAGTCGAGTGTAGGAAAGCGGCCGCCGAGCGACGCATTGAGCAGCCCGCCTTTACCCCAAACCATGTGGGCCATAGGCGAGTACACGCAGATGGACCATAGGGTGAGAAAAAGCGCCATGCCGCTGAACTTCATGCGCTCAGCGAAAGCGCCGGTCACGAGCGCCGGCGTGATGATGGCAAACATCAGTTGGTAGATCATGTAGGTCTGCAGCGGCAATGTGGATGAGTAGTCGGGGTCAGGAGTGAGCCCGACTCCACGGAGAAAAATGTGATGAAGGCCGCCGATGAAGCTGGTGCCGGAGTCGAACGCCAGGCTGTAGGTCACAATCGCCCAGAGCAGGGTGATAATCGCCATCATGGCGAAGCTCTGCATCATAGTGGCGAGCACATTCTTTTTACGGACAAGACCGCCGTAGAAGAGTGCGAGTCCCGGGCCCGTCATCATGAGAACAAGGGCCGCGCTGGCCAGCATCCACGCATTGTCAGCGCCGGATTGCGCGGCCGTCACCTGAGCCTGGAGTTTTGCGATCTGATCGGCGGTGGTCCCTGTTTGCGCGGCGGCGGACAGCAGGCTGCCGCTACCGAATGCCAACGCCAAAAGCAGCTTCACACTACGAGGGTGCATATCACTCCGTCATGCTTGCGAGGGGCCTGCCGCCCTAAGTGTTAACAGACCCTGTGAATAGACCAATACCGGCCGGTTCTGCGCCGACAAAATAAAAGAATGCGAACGATAAGCTGTGCAGGGCGCGTGTGGATGCAGCCCGAAACGCCCGTAAGAGTTTCGTGAATATGTTGCAGTTACTTTTACATATTTCGTGAAAATCGCAAACAGCATTTTTCAACGGTGTCCGAGATTGTCAGTTCGTGCTCATTGCAACTTTTTATTTTTCAAATGTGAATGGAGCCGTTCAAATCGAAGGCAATGCAGCGTTATAGTAGAGATATGAGCGAATTAGCGCGCGACCGATATCTGTTTGGCTCGCTGGAGAGCAGCGCGAAGAACCGAGAGAAACTGCGTGAAGTAAGCTATGGATACGATCAGCCCGACGGCGTGTTTCTCACTTCGCTGGATGCTGCGATCAACTGGATTCGCAAGAGTTCAGTGTGGCCGATGACATTCGGCCTGGCCTGCTGCGCGATTGAGATGATGTCGATGGGCGCTTCGCGGTTTGACGTAGCGCGTTTCGGGGCTGAGGTGTTCCGGCCGTCGCCGCGGCAGTCCGACTTGATGGTGATCGCGGGTCGCGTCTCTCAGAAGATGGCGCCAGTGATCCAGAGGCTTTATGAGCAGATGCCAGAGCCGAAATGGGTCATTTCGATGGGCGCTTGCGCAACTTCAGGCGGAGTTTTCAACAACTATGCGCTGGTACAGGGTGTCAACCAGGTTATCCCGGTGGATGTGTATGTTCCCGGCTGTCCGCCGCGGCCCGAGCAACTGATCTACGCTCTGACCCTGCTGCAGGAGAAGATTCAGCGGGAGCGGGGAAGCCTGAAGCGAGTTTTGAACTTGCAATAACTGAAAAGATTCAATAAGTTAGATATGGGTCAAATTCAACGGGTGAATCGTTCGCGGAAAGTACAAGAAACGATCGCTCGTTCAGGGCGCTTTTCTGCTGCAACGGCGCTCTGACTTCAGCTTCGCCCCAAAGTAACTGCGAAGGTGCCGGGACCGCGAAAGGTAGCTTTTCAGGCAACTCATTGAAGAATTTGTGCTCTAACGTAATCAACCTGTGGTAGCTTTTTATACCGTCGCAGTTTTCGTTACCGAAGTTTGTCTTTGGGCTTTACCTGGGCTTGACGTTTGAGCCTGTTTCGTGGTTAAGCGTGAATTTTCAAAGTATGGTTTCGGAGGATAGACGCATGCAATCTCGTCCGTTAAGTTCCGTGAGCCGAATTCTGCTAGTTGGATGTGCCGTAGGACTCGGAGCTTCGAGTCTTTTCGGGCAGACTTCGACTCCAGCACCGGCTGCCCCGGCTGAGCAACCAGTGTCCCGTGTGGACGTATTTACGGGGTACTCCTACTTCGCACCACATGGAACGGTGAATACGCCGTTGCCGGATGGAACGACATTCAGCGATCGTTATTCATCGGTGGACTATGGTGCCCTCGCCAGCGTGGCCTATTATTTCAACCGCTATTTCGGTGGCCAGTTCGAATTTGGCGCGCACCCTGATGGTAATAATGACCAGTTCTACACCTACCAGGGCGGTCCGATCTTCCGCTATCCAACCTCGGAGGGGATTACGCCGTTTGTCCACGCCTTGGCCGGAGCAGCAAATGTGGGCGGTCCAAATGCGGAGCCTATTGCCGTGCATCACACGGTGTGGGGGCCGGCGCTTACAGTAGGTGGCGGCCTCGATTACAACTTGCCGTTCTTGAATCATCGTCTGGCTCTGCGTCTTTTCCAGGCCGATTATGAATACATCCACGCGAATTTTGGACCGCAGCCGGTTACTGGCGGACGCGCCAATATCGACGCGGCGCGCCTGAGCACGGGTATTGTCTGGAAGTTCGGCAACATCATTCCGCCACCTCCGGTTGAGTACACCTGCTCGGCCAATCCGGCATCGGTTTATCCGGGTGATCCCATTACGATTACCGGTACTCCCACTAACCTGAACCCCAAGAAGACAGCGACTTACAGCTGGTCTGGTCAGGGCGTGACGGTCAAGGGCGACACAGCGACGGCCAACGTAGATACCACCGGCTTGCAGCCCGGCAACTACACCGTTACCGGCCATGTGAGCGAAGGCCAGAAGCCCGGCCAGTTTGCAGACTGCACAGCAAACTTCACGGTGAAACAGTATGAGCCGCCAACGGTAAGCTGCTCGGTCAATCCGTCCAGCGTGAACGCTGGCGACAGCGCCACGATTACGGCAACTGGCGTTAGCCCACAGAATCGTCCGCTTACATACAGCTACTCCGCATCGGCCGGTTCGATCAGTGGCACGGGCAACACCGCAACCCTCTCCACCACCGGCGCACCTGCAGGAGCGATCACGGTTACGGCCAACGTCTCCGACGACAAGGGCCAGACTGCTTCTGGTACTTGCTCGGTTACGGTGAATGCTCCGCCGCCACCGGCTCCAAAGACCCAGACTCTCTGCTCGATCACATTCAGCCGTGACAAGCGGCGTCCGGCTCGCGTAGACAACGAAGCCAAGGCCTGCCTCGACGACGTGGCGCTCAATGCGCAGCGGTCGGCCGATGCATCCGTGGTAGTGGTTGGTAATTCAACGCCAGACGAGCAGAATCCGCCGAAGAAGAAGGGCAAGAAGGCGGCTCCGCCGGTTGATCTGGCCGCGCAGCGCGCAGTCAACACGAAGGACTACCTGGTGAAGGAGAAGGGCATTGACGCCAGCCGCATCCAGGTCCGTACAGGCACAGCAGGTGCGCAGGAAGTTGAGAACTACCTGGTACCAGCGGGTGCTAATTTCGATACGGACGTGCCGGGCACGACCGCGGTCGATGAGTCCACAGTGAAACCGCAGACTCGCAAACCACTACCTGAGCGGCATCACCGTAGCTCCAAGAAAACGTCCAGTCAGTAAAGCGTGATTGGATCTAACTAAAGGGCCAGCCTTCCGGCTGGCCCTTTACCTTTCAGGCGAATTTGTCATCAAAATAGAAATGAATGCTGGCGGATGTACTATGTTCGCGAATAGATTGATATCAGGACATCATGAAACGTAAGCTTTTGCAGCTGTTTCTGCTTGGTGCAAGCCTTTTTGGAGTTTCCACGCTGACCGCCCAGGGTATTAGTTCAAACTGGATACCGATAGGGCCTGACGGGGGTGATGCGCGCAGTTTCGCGGCTGATCCGGGAAACCCTCAGCATCTTTATCTGGGAACAACAACAAGCTGGATCTACCAGTCCACAGACGGCGGAAGCAGTTGGAAGCGGCTTGCGAAGCTCGGAAGAGCGAACGATCTGGTAGTCGATAGCCTGCTGGTAGATTCTTCCAATGTAAAAACGCTGTTTGCTGGAGTCTGGCAGGTGGATCGACCCGCTGGTGGCATATATATAAGCCATGACGGAGGCGCGACATGGACGGCAAGCGCCGACATGGAAGACCAATCGGTACGTGCGCTGACGCAATCACATTCCAATCCGAAAACACTCGTTGCGGGAACGCTGAAGGGCGTTTACCGCAGTGAAGATAGGGGCTTGCACTGGAAAGAAATCAGTCCAGCAGAGAGCAGCGAAATTCATGAAGTTGAGTCTATTGCGATCGATCCTTACGACCCAAAGACGATTTATGCAGGAACGTGGCATCTGCCGTGGAAAACAACGGATGGCGGAGAACACTGGCACAACATCAAAGAAGGGCTGATCGACGACTCCGACGTGTTTTCGATCATCATTGACCCGACTCGGCCTACTGTTGTGTATATGAGCGCCTGCTCCGGCATCTACAGGAGCGAGACTACAGGCGAACTTAACCGCAAAGTCCAGGGCATCCCTTCGACAGCGCGTCGCACCCGCGTGCTGATGCAAGATCCGGTGAATCCTAAAGTGGTGTATGCGGGTACTACAGAAGGTCTTTATAAAACCGCGGATGATGGCGTGGACTGGTCACGCCTTACCGGACCCGACGTCATCATCAATGACATCTATGTCGACCCAAAGGATACGCAACATGTTCTGCTGGCAACGGACCGTAGCGGTGTGCTAATGAGCAATGATGGCGGCGTGACATTCAACGCTGCCAATGCAGGCTTTTCACAGCGCCAGGTGGCCGCAATTCTTACGGATGCAAGGCACGAGGGCACGATCTATGCCGGCGTGCTGAACGATAAAGGTTATGGCGGCGTATTCGTAACGGAAGACGGCGGAACGAGCTGGCAGCAGCGCAGCCAGGGACTGGACGGCAAAGACGTATTCACACTTGCTGAAACCGATGATGGCGCCTTGCTGGCGGGAACAAATCGCGGCATCTTTCGCTGGTCAGGCTCAGAATGGGTACAGGACGGGAATGTGGTGAACTACGAGCAGAAGCCCATATATGTGATGAGAAAGGGCAAAAGGACAAAAACAACCAGGCAAATCACACGTTCTGGAGATCCTATTAACTCGCGGGTGAATGACATCAATATGGGAACCAGCACATGGTTTGCGGCGACCTCGGAAGGGATCTATCGAAGCGAAAGTCAGGGTAACTCCTGGATTGGGCCCGTGCTCAAAGGCGACAACTATCGATATGTCACTGCTAAAGGCAATGTCGTACTCGCCGCGAACCGCCAGCAGTTGATGATCTCTGATGATAGCGGTACAACCTGGCGCGAGATTACGCTGCCGCAGAAGCTCACAGCCATTCAGGCGGTAACCACCACGCCGAAAGGCACCCTTTGGGTCGGCGGCCGCGAGGGGCTCTTCTACAGCGAAGATGAGGGACAGGACTGGCTGCAAATGACGAAGCTGCCGCTGACCGACATCAATGGTCTGAGCTACAACCGTGAGATGGGAAGAGTCATCGTCACATCTTCGTTTTCTACGGTGGTCTTCGCCATCGACGAAAGCAGCAAAACCTGGAAATGGTGGGAGGCCGGCTGGACACTCCACTCGGTGCGCTCGCTGGGGAACCGGCTCATCGCCGCATCGCTTTATGATGGGGTCGTGGTCCAGCCTAGGATGGAAGAGACAGCGGCCGCTGCCAGCAGCAGGGGCGGAACGCAACCATAGACCTTGCAGGCCGTGATGCGATTGCGTCCGTTTGCCCGTGCAGACATAAATACCCTCTATAGAATCGACCAGATATGCTTTACTCCCGGAATCGCATACTCCGAGGCGGAGTTGGGTTACTATCTGCAATATCCGAAGTCGATCACCCTTGTTGCCGAAACGCAAACGCGATCGATTGCGGGTTTCTGCATCGGACAGGTCTATGCCCGCGAAGGCAAAACAATCGGACATATCATTACCATTGATGTGCTTCCCGATGCACGCAGGCAGGGCACAGGCCGCTTGCTGCTTTGCGCAATCGAGGAACATTTCCGGACAAAGAAGGTGGGTTTGATCAGGTTGGAAGTGGCCATTGACAACCTGCATGCACAGGCGTTCTACCGGGCAATGGGCTACGCGCGGATTGGGACAATCCCCAATTACTATGCTGGGCGATTAGACGCGCTGGTTATGCACAAAGCGCTCATGGCTGATGCGTAGCGGCTGCAACTGCATTCGTGAGGGATGTCTTTTTATCGCCGGTCATGCGCCCTGAGGTCTTCCAGAGCACCTGCCCGTTTCTATCGACAAGCACCAATATGATTTGTTTTTCGTTCGGGATGCTCAAGGCGCGGCGGAAAGTGTCTTTATTTGTATAAAGCGGAATGATCCAGTGCCATGTCAGCGAGTCGGTTTCTACGCTGCGCAATGAGGACGTGTCCCACCAACGAAAAATGAAATTTTCCTCGCTCGATATCGGCATCCGATAATAGCGGAACTGAAAATTCATATGCTGGAGCGCCTCTGCTGTGGGCATCCATGTGTCAATGTCTTTAGACTGCTCCGGCTCGAAGGAAACTAAAACCAGATTGACTTTGCCCTCGAAGTCGGATGGCAGATTGACTTTCGCTTTGTCGAGACTGTAAGTGGTGATTGCCGGGAACCTAATGACCGCCGGAGAGTCGCCCTGCTGTAAAGCGCGCGAAACCGGCAGGAAGACAAAGCAGAAGGCCACAAGAGACAACAATGAGGTGCGATGGGGCAAGCGAAATACCCTGAACGGTATGATTTGTGAAGCTTTCTTCTTGACGCATAGTATCAGCGCAGACGCTTTGCGCGCATGTGAAAGTTTACTGGCTTAGTGCCTGGCGAGGGTCGCTCCCCATTCCTCCGGACTCAAATCGCGGGCATGCCGTGAGAAAAGCCAATGGTGGCCGTCAAGGTCTACAACACTATATTGACGCTCGCCATACTCGGTTTCGTGCAGTTCTTCCACGATTCTTGCTCCCTCTGCTCTGGCTCTGGCGTAATGGCCATCCACGTCATCGAGGAAGATGGTGAGAGACTGTGTGCCATATCCCAATTGCGCTGGAGTTGCCTGATTTGGCTCATTTCTGACCATGATGCAGGCTTTGCCCGCATACATTTGCGCGCCGCTGACGGGATCGCCATAGCGATAGTGCTCGGTAAACCCGAAAACCCTTTTCAGCCACGCAATGGCTTCAGCAACGTCGTGATAATGGATGTGCGGGAGCACCGTATCTGTGGGCACGGAACGGTTTTGTTTCATATGCGCATCTTACGGCGGTCTGTGCAAGGTGTTTCTTGATTGTGACGAAACGTTTTTAATTCGCGGCTGTCATAAGGGGTTGGGCATGCCGAAAGGTCTGAATCACGGCATCATCTTGTGAAGCTGTTGCATTATCATAAGTAGTGATGAGCATAGAGACGGCATTCGTGGCGGAGCGGCGGCCTTTTGCGACTGACGATGCAAGGCTTCAACCGATAGCGAAGAAGGTGCTGGCAGGCGAACGGCTTGACTTTGACGATGGTCTGACTCTCTATCGTTCGCCCGACATACTGGCCGTCGGTTGGCTGGCGAATTACGTTCGGGAAAAGCTACACGGCAAGATTACTTACTTCAACGTTAACCGGCACATCAATCCCACGAATGTCTGCGTGGCTGCCTGCCGCCTCTGCGCCTTTGGCCGTAAGAAGGACGCCGACGGCGCTTACACAATGGCGCTCGAACAGGCATGGCAGACAGCGGCTTCCGGATACAGCGAAGCGGTGACCGAATTCCACATTGTCGGAGGACTGCACCCTGACTTGCCGCTTGAATATTTTCTTGATCTTGTAAGCGGCTTGAAGGAACGCTTCCCGCAGGTCCACATCAAGGCTTTCACTATGGTCGAGGTTGCATTCTTTGCGCGACGCGCGAAGCTTTCCATCCGCGAAACGCTGGAGCGGCTGCGCGACGCGGGCGTTGATTCGCTGCCTGGCGGTGGCGCGGAGATTTTCGCCGACCGCGTGCGGCACATCATTTGTGACCACAAGATCGATGGCGACGAATGGCTGGAGACGGCTCGCACTGCGCATCAGCTTGGCTTGAAATCTAATGCGACGATGCTCTACGGCCACATTGAAAACGAGGAAGACCGTGTGGATCATCTGCTGCGTTTGCGCGCTGTCCAGGACGAGACTCATGGCTTTCAGACATTCATCCCCCTGGCCTTCCATCCGGACAACACCCCGCTCGACCACCTGCCGCGCACAACCGGTCTCACTGACATCAAGCAGATTGCTGTGGGCCGCCTGCTGCTCGACAACTTCCCGCACATTAAGGCTTACTGGCAGATGATGACGCCAAAGATCGCGCAAATTGCGCTGCGTTTCGGCGCGGACGATATCGATGGAACCGTGATCGAGGAGAAAATTTATCACGACGCCGGAGCGACAACGCCGCAAGGCATGCGCCGCCGCGATTTGGAACGCCTGATCCGCGAAGCCGGCCGCGAGCCGTTCGAGCGCGATACCATGTATCGCACCGTCACGCGAACGGAAGATACCTTTACCGTCGCCGTTTAGCGCAGGTGCTAACAAAGCCTTCCACTTTTATTTAGTTGCCGCGCAAACCGGCTCTGTTTCCGTAGGTGATGGAACCGAAACTGGTAACTCGGCAGACATAACCTGTTTCCGGCGTTCACGTTTTGCGCGGGCTTCCCGCTGCTTACGGACCTCGCGCACCGCGACCAGCACCAGCGCAGCAAATGTAACGGCCAGCAGCGTGATCGCGACCCAACCGTGCAGTTGCGGAACATCACTGTACAGCAAGGCCAATCCGACAAAGACAAAAAACACATGCGCGCAAAAGACGTGCAATGATGCCTTGCCTAGTGTAAGGAACGGCTCCACGGCGACAATTCGTAGCACGTACTTGCGCATCCAATAGAAGACAATCGTAAAAGTGACGAGATTCACAACACGCAGCGGTCCAATCTGCCACTTATCGAGTTTCATGCCCAGGGCTTGTTGGGTAAGGTGTGGGCCTAGCCATTCATAACGTATGCCAATAAAAAAGAGGCAGATAGCCGCGGATGCGGCAACCACATATCCCGGAATACGTTTGAGGGGAACGTCACCTTCGGCGGATTTTGCGCCAAGCCACAAGCCTGCGATCCATACCGCCTGCCAGGCAAAGAGATTAAATGAGCCCGTTTCCTGTAATGGGATGGGCAAGTGCGTGACGTAGACGACGATTCCATGCACGAAGTCGCGCAAGCCGAATTGCGCTAAGAGCCATATGGTGCCGCTTAAGGTCAATATCCTTCCCCAGCCGCGCCTTCCGGCCGATGAAAGCACAAGCGGCGTAAAGAAGAGGAAAATGACATACATTGGCAAGATGTCCAACAGCGGTGGGCAGTAAAGCAACAGGATGGAACCGGCAATCGCGACGAATGGATGCGCAATATAGAAGTCGAGCAGATTGTAAATGGCTGCGCGATGGGTCGTGACGGCATAAGCAGCGACGACGGTGAAGGCAAGCGCCAGCATCAGCAGGTGATAGGCATAAATGCGTAGCGAGCGTTGCCACAGCCTGGCGCGCAGGGCTGATCCGTCTTCCAGCGCCTGCCGCAAATAGATGCGGCCGACCAGCAACGCGGAAAGAAAGACAAAACCCTCAGCCGAGGACACAAAGCCGATAGTCTGGTTTACAAAATCGCTGAAGCGCGTAGGCAGATGAGTCAGCGTCATCCAGACGAGGAACAGCCCGCGCAGGGCATCGAGTTCGGGGCGTCTCTGTGGCTTGGGAAGGTACATGAGCGGTTCGACGGACTCCAGCGCGTAGAACTTTCTTAATTAGAACACCCAATAAAAGAACGGGTTGCGTCAGGAGAATGAACGGCCTCGGGCCATGTTGAATCTTTTTCCGTGATCAAACATCTTGATATCAAGATAAATGAAAATCGCCGCTGCAAACTCGAGAACAGATACCAGCGGTATACACCTCTGGCTGGTGCTTTGGAAGGCTTTCCGCTCAGTGGAGGCCCATGCTCACAGACACATTGCTGGTCTGGGCATGTGCCTGAGCGACTTCGGCGTGCTGGAAGCGCTGCTGCATAAAGGTCCATTGACGGTAAACGAGTTAGGCGCGAAGGTGCTGCTCACCAGCGGGTCGATGACGGCAGCGCTCGACCGTCTGGAACGACGCGGCATGGTCGAACGAAAAGAGGATGACGTGGACCGGAGGAAACGTATCATCCGGCTTACGCAGGCTGGCACGGCATTGATTCGTAAAGCATTTGAAGACCACAAAAGAGCAATGGAACTGGCTGCTGGCGGCGTCAGCAGAAAAGACCGCGAAGTGCTGATCGATTTGCTGCGGCATTTGGGATTGAGCGCTGACCGGAATGCGGTGCAGCCGCCGAACAAGAGTGTTGGAAAGAGGAGCAGGAAGGAGTAAGGAAATGTCTGAAATGAAAAAAGTACTTGGAGTGTATGGACCTGGGTCAAACCATTGGGTGGGCGACGGTTTTCCCGTGCGCAACATGTTTCCGTCGAATGGGTTGAAGGATGAAATCAATCCGTTTCTGATGCTGGACTATGCGGGGCCGTCCTACTTTGAACCATCGAAGAAGTCGCATGGCGTTGGCGAGCATCCGCATCGCGGATTCGAGACTGTGACCATTGCCTATCAGGGCGCGGTCGAGCATCGCGATTCCGCCGGCAACGCAGGTGTGATCTTCCCCGGCGATGTCCAGTGGATGACAGCAGCATCCGGTGTGGTGCATGAAGAAATGCACGAGAAGGAGTTCGCCAAAAATGGCGGCACCTTCGAGATGATTCAGCTCTGGGTAAACCTGCCGAAAACGGTGAAGATGTCGAAGCCGCGCTATCAGGGCATCACAAAAGAGCAGATTCCATCGGTCGACCTCGGCAATGATTCCTATGCCCGCGTGATTGCCGGAGAACTGCATGGCGCGCGCGGACCGGCCATCACGTTTACTCCGATAAATCTCTTCGACGTGCGCCTGGCTGTGGGCAGCAAGGTGGAATTGCGGATTCCCGAAGGGCACTACACAGGCGTCTTCGTGCTGAAGGGCGATATCGTGTTGAACGGCGTGGACTCGATCAAAGGGGAAGCGCGTATCGCTACACTGAGCCCCGAAGGCGAGCTTGTCGCGCTCGAAGCAAAAGAAGACTCAACACTTCTGGTGTTGAGCGGCGAACCAATCAACGAGCCTGTCTTCAGCTATGGCCCGTTCGTGATGAACACGCGCGACGAGATCATGCAGGCCGTGCGTGATTACAACGACGGCAAGATGGGTCATTTGGCGTAATGCCATCTATTTTGCGGATCCTTCGTGCGCTGATGGAGTGTTGTCATCCTGAGCGAAACGAAGGATCTGTTTTTCTGCATAAACCTAATACGCCGGAATTCCCGTCACACTCTGACCAATAATCAGAGTGTGAATGTCATGCGTCCCTTCATAGGTCTTTACCGATTCGAGGTTCATCATGTGGCGCATGATCGGATAATCATCGGTGATGCCGTTGCCGCCAAGGATGTCGCGCGATAGGCGCGCGCATTCGAGCGCCATCCACACGTTATTGCGCTTGGCCATCGAGATGTGCTCGAAGCTGACTTTGTCAGCGTCTTTCAGTCGTCCGACTTGCAGTGACAGCAGTTGGGCCTTGGTGATTTCTGTGATCATCCAGGTGAGCTTTTCCTGCACAAGCTGGTGGCTGGCGATGGGCTGGTCGCGGAACTGCTTCCGCAGTAGCGAGTATTGCAGCGCCGTGTCATAGCAGGACATGGCCGCGCCGATCGCTCCCCAGCTAATGCCGTAACGCGCCTGGTTAAGACACATAAGCGGCGATTTCAGCCCGCCAGTGCCGGGCATCAGGTTCTTGGCCGGAACATGAACATCCTGCAGCGAAAGCCCTGAAGTAACCGAGGCGCGTAAGGACCATTTGCCATGCACATCGTATGCGGTAAAGCCGGGACGGTCGGTCTCGACCAAGAATCCGCGCACGCGGTCGCCTTCATCTTCCACTTTTGCCCAGATGACAGCCACATCGGCAATCGTGCCGGAAGTGATCCACATCTTTTCGCCATTGAGAACGTATTCATCGCCGACTTTGCGGGCGCGCGTGCGCATCCCGCCGGGATTCGATCCGAAGTCAGGCTCAGTCAGCCCGAAGCAGCCGAGCTTCTCGCCTTTCGACATCAGCGGAAGCCAGTAGTCCTTCTGCTCGTCTGAGCCGAAGGTAAAGATGGGATACATCACCAGCGCGGACTGCACGCTTACGAAGCTGCGCACGCCCGAATCGCCGCGCTCAAACTCCTGCATCACCAGGCCGTATTCCACATTCGACATCCCGGCACAGCCATAGCCATGCAGATTCGCGCCAAAGAAGCCTAGCTCGCCCATCTGGGGTATCAGCTCGCGCGGAAAGCGGCCTTCACGGTTGCACTCCTCGATGATCGGAATGAGGTTGTCTTCGATAAACTGGCGGGCGGTGTCGCGCGAGAGGCGCTCGTCTTCGTTAAGAAGCGCGTCGAAGCCGATAAAGTCGACCCCCTTGAACTTAAATGCCATTGTGAATGATTTACTCCGTTCTCAGGCTGAAACTACTCAGACTAACAGAGCAAAGAGACACAGAGCAAAGACAGATGCCGCTCAAACAGCATCCGCCTCCAGCACATTGGTTCTGATTCGCGGCAGCGCAAAGCTTACCGCAATCAACCAGATGAAGCCGGGAAACCGTGTCAGAGGCACGAGAAAGAGCAGGCCGGGAATGATGAGATGGAACCAACTGAGTTCTCCCGCGACAGCCAGCGCCAACCCGAGAATAACGATCCACTTTGGCAGAAGTTTGCGAAATGCAGCCGAGACAGAAATGCCTGCCATCAGCAATCCCATCGGAATGGAGAATCCCGGACCGCCGAAAGCATAGGAGAGATAGTACAGGCCCAGCAGAATCGACGGGGTCTGCACGACTGCTGGATGAATCATCGTCCAAGTAATGAAAACAGATGCTACTCCATCGAAGACAGTAAGCAGGCCACCGAACAGCGCGATCCACGGTCCCGCGGAGCGCACGCCGAGGAACCGCAGTTGGCTTACCGCTGCAACTGTAAATAGGCCGAGGCAGATGGTCGCTCCAAACTGCAGAAAGACACAGGCAAGCACCTGTGTGTGATGCGTCTGGAAATAGGGGACGATGACACTGGGCAGTTCCCACGGGCCAGGCCAATAAGGCTTGCCCGCCATTGCGGTCACCGGATACAGACCTGCATTGAACAGCAGCGTGTAGAGGATCGCCAGCAGCGCAAGATGCGGACCTGCGAAGCGCTGAATCCCGGATGGAGTGGATATGGCATGTAGGGTAGTCATTGCAATGCTGTCCTTTCTGGTTGGAATGCAACATTCCTTGAACACAGCCAAAGCTCGATGGCGACGGTGTTGATGGAAAACCCAATCCAGAAAGCAATGCCGAAGAATTGTTGCGGCTTCAGATGCGTAAGCGTGCTGGTAGCGAAGAATATACCCATCACCGGGCGCGTAGTCGCGATGCCGAGAAGAATTGCGACGGCCCTCGTCAGCCATCGCTGTTTGGGCGAGGAATTGTTAGTCCGTCGGTATTGCCAGGCGCGGAAGAGCGAGTAAAGAAAAAGACTGTTGAAGAAGAAAACAGCCGAGCGCTCGGTCCATCCGCCGACGGCGTACGTGCTCATCGCATATGCGGTAATGCCGACGACGGCTCCAAGAGGGTAGAGAATCTCCTCGACCCATTGAGAGCGGGCGAAGCGGCGGAAGTAGGTGAGCGCCAGCAGCACGACGAAAGCGAGCGCCGGCAGAATATGCGCCAGCGTGAGCGCGGCATGGGAGGCGAACCATTCATCGAGGCCGGCCATCTGTGGCGGCACAGACTGCGGCGGATGAGCCAGCGCGATCACGCGGCGCACGACAACTGCAACCGCGATTACAATGCAGATCCAAAAGCCAACGCGCAGCAGGCGCGGAAAGGCATCTTTACGAACAAAGATGTCAGGATTTTTCTCTGAATCGGGAACGGCGGACATCTTTCCTCCAATATGAAAATCATCGTATCATTTAATTTTACATATTGTAAAGCAAAATTTAAACGACTATGATCTTGACGTGGTGACGAAGAAAGCAGTTCCGTGCAAGCGGCCCTATTCTCTGGGCAAGCGCCTGGAGCAGTCCGATCAAAAGCGGACGAAGGTTCTTATGGCCTTGCGAAAGCAGTTGGAGGCTAAAGGTTTTTCGAGTCTCACGCTGGACGGCCTGGCAGCCGATAGCGGCGTTACCCGGCAGACAATCTACAATCTTTTTTCCACGAAGATCGGTTTGCTGGAGGCGCTCTTCGATCAGATCGCGATTGAAGGCGGCATGGAGCGGATGCGTAACGTAATGCAGGCTGCCGATGCCGCATCCATGCTGGCAGGCTTTGTTGAGATTTTCAGCGGCTTCTGGGCAAAGGACAGGCTGCTGATCCGGCGCGCTCACGGAATCGCAGCCATCGATCCGGAGCTTGGCGCAGTGGTCGAAACACGGAACCAGCGCCGCAAATTAGCGGCAACGCGCGTCGTCGAGATGTTAGACCAGCGGAATGGTGGACACGCCGCAGGCAGGGAACAGCGAATTGCTGTTCTTTACTCACTCACTTCGTTTGAGTTCTTTGACGCTTTGGCTGAAGGTTGTGGCAGCACCGAGGAGGCCGCGCGTTTGCTGCCGGAGATCGTCAATAAAGCGCTCCCCAGTCGATAACTGAGACTTCGCTCCGCTTACGTCAGATACTCTTTCAGAAACGGATCGTCAGAATGCACAAGATCATGGGTCGATCCATCAAAAGCAAGCCTGCCGTTGTTCAGAACGAGGAAGCTGGTTTGCGGATCGGAGTGGCCCTCAGGCAGTGGCTCCATTTTGTTGTTCTCGCGGTTGAAGCGATGCGAGGCGAGCACAAAGGCGTCCTGCAAACGATGTGTCACCAGCAGGGAACTGGTGTGATAGACGTCGCGTTGCTTGATGACTAACTCAATGATGGTGGTGGACGTGATGGGATCGAGCCCGCCGGTAGGAGAATCATAGAGGAGCAGGTCCGGTTTGGTGATAATGGCGCGGGCGATGGCGACGCGGCGGCGCATCCCGCCCGAAAGCTCCGACGGAAATTTGGTCAGAGTGTGCTCAAGCTCGACGAAACGCAGGGCTTCAATAACGCGACTGTCGACCTCGTCATCCGGCAAATGTTCTTCCATAAGACGATAGCCGACGTTGTCGCGGACGGTTAGCGAGTCAAAGAGTGCGCCTTCCTGAAAGACGATGCCGACGCGCCCGCGCAGCTTGAAGAGCTCTTCCTCAGGCATGGCGCTGACCTCTTCG
>Ga0126371_10001767_pt1 | contig 18353 bp, 15 predicted proteins | sample PanSoiMetaPlot_4_FD_110145 | JGI IMG/M metagenome (GOLD analysis project Ga0126371, IMG submission 110145) | Tropical forest soil microbial communities from Panama - MetaG Plot_4 | ecosystem: Environmental > Terrestrial > Soil > Tropical forest > Bulk soil | place: Panama | collected 2016-02-17 | reverse complement strand
CCGAGCGCATCCGACGCGCAGTTTTTACTCGAATTACCCTGGCGGACCCGAATGCAGCGACGCTTCTCGTTGCTCCTGCCGCTCCCCTGCTAGTCCCGCCCGCGTGATCACGTACAGGATTAGTTCCACGCGGCTCGATACTCCGAGTTTGTCAAAAATGCGCAGCATATAGTTCTTCACCGTATGCTCACTCAAATGGAGAATTTCCGAGATCTCGCGATTTGAGTGCGCGTCTGCCACGAGATCGACGATTTCCTTTTGCCGTTTCGACAGCAAATTCTGCCCTTTTGCGTCGACGATCCTTGGAGACGCAGCTCGCTGGCCTGTCAAGGTGTCCAAAATCCACCGAAGCTCGTGATGCTTGATCCATACCTCTCCGCGGCTCACCACATAAATGGCCTTGCACAGTGCATCAAATGGTTCATCGCGATTAAAAACACCGTCGGCGCCACTCTGAAACGCGTCCACAATCACATCCCTGTCACAGAAGTCGGTCAGCAAGATTGCTCGTGTGGCGGGCCGATCCATCCGAATCTGGCGGAGCAGGTCCAATCCGACCAAGTCGCCATCGCGCAACCGCATGCTGATCAGCGCAACATCCGGCTCCAAATCCCGAATCGATTCCATTGCTCCTGCAGAATCCGTTGCGCACGCTACTATGTCAAAACGGTAGCGCGAGCGCTTTAGTCCCGTCGTAATCAACGTGCACCGCATTTTGTCTGGGTCGGCGATGACTACGCTGATGCTTCCAATATTCGAACGAATGCTATTTTCGAGGTGGTTTAAGTTCAACACGTAGTTCCATTCCATGTTTCGAATTTTGGCTGGAAAAAAGAGATTACTAGCGGCGTTAGCTCAGCGCAAGAGTTCAACCGGATTTTTCAGCGAAACTGCAGTACGCAATTTGTTCACACTTGGTTGGCGCCTCGTGGAAGCTTGTTGGGATTCATGCTGCCCACTATGCGGCATCTAGAGAGTCCGGCCAAGTTATAGAAAAATCACGAGTCTGAACTCCTTTGCGCGAGTCTTAAACCAAAGTTCTTCCACCGATGCGAGAGAGGAACTTCCTGCGGTGCTAGAGTAATTCTTCTCTACGTCCTAGAACCGAACTTCTAGCCTGGCAGCGTCCGCAAGTGCCTAAGGTTCTCCGCGTTCCGAATTACACCTGCGCACGTGACTTTTCTCTCCTTGCGGCTATTTCCAACGAAACATATTCTCAGCGTGTGCTCGGGATGGTGCGCCCGGCGGAGCTCTCCTCTGGTTACGCAATCCCCGGAATACTGTTCCACCTTTTGATGGTTCGCACAGGTACCGGACATCTTCGAGACACGGCGGAGAACGCCGAGTGGGGTTCGGGCGATCCTAAACTCACAGGGCGAAGCTCTATGGTTTTCCTGAGTCCTCCATTACCGCCGAAAGATAGGGGCCATGCACGATTTTGCGATTCACGAGTGTATCTCGACCGGTTGTTGTCATGAGGAGTGGTATGCGATTTACACAAAGCATCAACATGAGAAAACTGTCGCGCGAACCTTGAGCGCAAAGGGCTTCGACACCCTGCTGCCGCTTTATTCCACCACGCACTCGTGGAAGACCGGACAAAAGCTGCTGAGCCTGCCACTGTTTCCCTGCTATGTGTTCGTCCGTGCTGCGCTCGAGAGGCGCCTGGACATCGTAACGACTCCTGGCATTCACGCAGTCGTCTCCCAGGCAGGCAAGCCCTGCCCCATTCCCGCGGCCGAAATGTTGGCCATCAAACGGGCAATTGCCTCTGGACGGCAGATGGAGCCGCACCCGCTGTTGAATTGCGGCGAAAAGGTGCGCATCAAGAACGGCCCCATGGCTGGAGTCGAAGGGTTATTGGCGCGAAAGAAGAACGCCTATCGCCTCATTATCTCGGTAAACATCCTCGGAAAAGCTGCCGCCGTTGAGATTGATTCATTCGTGGTGGAACGGGTTGGGGCACCTTCTACGGACGGGCATTCCGACCGCCACCCATGCGCATAAGAACCCGTAAACACGGTGGCAATATGAAAATCACTAAGATCTCACGGAAATATGGACAGCTGCTGTTAGGAGCTGCGGTGTCGTTCGCAATGACCGCCGCTTGGGCAGTCATTTGCACGCTGGCGTCGGCACAGGGGCAGCAGAGCCCGGCAAACCCACAATCTTCTCCCGCCAAATATGTTCTCGGTCCCGGTGACGAGATTTCGATCCGCGGCGTCGGCATCGACGAACTCGATTCCAAAGACTCGAAACCCTACACGGTAGATGTTAGCGGCGACATCAATATGCCACTTCTCGGGAAAGTGAAGGCTGCGGGCCTGACCGTGGAGCAGCTCGAGGCTCAGCTAACACGCGAACTGAAGGTGTACGTTCGCGATCCACACATCGCTGTCACGGTGGTCGAATACCGCAGCCAGCCCGTATCGGTTCTGGGCTCCGTTAACACGCCAGGCGTGGTTTTCCTTACCGGACCAAACACTCTCGAGCAGGTGTTATCGAAAGCAGGTGGTCTACGCAATGATGCTGGAAACGAAATCTACATTACGCGCAAGACCGATGCCGGGAAGATTCCACTTGTCTCCGCCAAAGCCGATCCTTCTGGCCAGTTCACCACCGCGAAGGTCGAAGTCAAGAATCTGTTGGAGGCCAAAGATCCGCTTGAGAACATCATTATCAAGCCTACCGACGTCATTTCGGTTCCCAAGGCCGATCTCGTTTATGTGATGGGCTCGGTCCGCAAGCCTGGCGGTTTCGTGCTTAACGAGAAGCAGGACATCACCGTCCTGCAAGCGCTCTCGCTAGCGGAAGGTCTTGAGCGGACCTCTGCTCCAAAGCGGGCCAGAATCATTCGACACCAGCCCGACGGCAGCAGAATCGAAATCGCGGTGAATCTTTCGAAGGTGCTGGACGGAAAGTCTCAGGACGTTCCCTTGGTGGGGAGCGACATTCTGTTTATTCCTAACAGCAGTTCAAAAGTCATTGCTTACCGCACGATCGAAGCGGCCATTCAAGCCGGCACTGGAATTGCGGTCTTCCGCTAGAGCCAAGCGCCCTTAGATCGTCTATGACGCCCAGTTCTTAACTCTTAACAGACATGTCAAAGCGAATCAGAAAACATTATCTCGCCGCCAACTCCACCAACACTGAAATCGTGCCGTCCAGGATTGGCGCGGAAATCGTGCCACACGCGTATGAGCACCTGCCCTCGGCCGGCAAATCAAAACTCCGCTTTCTCGTGCGGCGTTGGCGACCGGTCGTCTTGCTGTCCGTTTTGGCCGGACTTGTCCTCGGCTGCCTTATCACCGCATTGCAGCCGCCAACGTATCAGGCGCGGGCATCCTTGGAAATTCAAAGCCCCAACGACAATTTCCTCAACATGAAACAAATCTTGCCGATTGATGAGACTGCTGTTCCCGGAACGTTCAGCGATCTGCAAACACAAATAAAAATCATTCAAAGCGACAGTGTGCTGGGCCCGGTAAAAGCCCAGATCCTTTCCGACGCCCCTGCGGCCCTGTCTGCCCGGCCGTCCTACTCGTGGACGAGGTATCCCGTGGCGTTCCTGGTGGAGCGCGCTTGGCAGCTTGCGAATCACGACAGGTCTCGACCATCGGACCATTTCATCCAGTCGGAAGTAGCGAGATTGGTTGATTCGCTGAAGGTGAGAGCGATTGGCCAAACCCGAATTATCGAACTGACCGCCGAGTCTCGCGACCCTCGGTTGGCTACCGACTTCTTAGCCCGCATTTGTGCACAATATATCTTCAAAAATATGGACGCACGCTGGGAGATAAGCCAACGTACCAGCGAGTCTCTGGCACGTCTTCTCGAGGATGCCCGCGGGAGGCTGCAACAATCGGAAACCGCGCTCACGAACTATGCCAGCGCGTCAGGGCTCATGTTCACATCGGACCGGCAAAGCGTGGCCAAGCAAAAACTGAGCGAATTGCAACAGGAGTTTTCCCAAGCCCAGGCAACGCGAATTGCAGCGCAATCGCGGTATGAAATCGCCACAAGGAGTTTTGCAAATCAGGAATTGCCGGATTCCGTCGCCGAAAGTCCGATTCGCGATTACAAAACAAAACTGACCGAACTGCTGCGCGATCGCGCCGACTTGGCTGCCACCTACACCTCGAATTACGCGAAGATCGAGCGTTTAGACGCGCAGATCTCGTACCTGCAAACCGCCGTCAAAAACGAGGAGCAACACGAACTGCAACGTATTCACAATGAATATAACGCTGCGATGCGCCGGGAATCGCTATTGTCCGCCGGTTATCAGGCACAATCACAAATCGTCTCCGATGCGGACAAACGGGAAATCCAATACAACATCCTTCGCCGCGATGTGGAAGGCAATCAACAGCTTTACGATGAAATGTTGAAGCAGGTGAAGCAGGCCGCGATTTCCAGTGCTGTGCGTTCCAGCAACGTGCGGATCCTGGATGCTGCGTCGACGCCCGAACTTCCGCACAGCCCATCATTGCTCGCGAACTGCGTCGGTGCTGTTTTGATTTGCATCGCCTTCGGAATGTGCATCGGGTTCGTCAGGGAACGCGCCGATTCCAGCATCAAGGAGCCGGGCGAGGGACACTACTATCTCGGACTACCTGAATTGGGGGCTCTGCTGCACGATCGCGCCGGCCATGGCCTGCTACGCCTGCCGGAGCAAAAACGGCTTAGGGCGGCGGTTGCTCCTATGTCCGGCAACGTCGGGCCTGCGCAGACGTTGCGTAACCTGGCACTCCGTCTCGGTTCGCCCTTGGTTCAAACGGATTCAGCAAATCGGGGCTTCACACCCCTGACGCTCTACGAGAGTGCGCGCCCCGAACAAACAGACCGCCTGGACTTTCTCTGGCCTCGGCTCCGCGAGCAGCGCTTTCCCCACATTTCGATTCGCGGATCAAATTCCTTGGCAACGATAGAATCGTGCCGCGCTGTTGTTGCTTCCTTGCTCCTCCCGTCGCGCAATGGAAAGCTGCCGCGATCCGTGGTGGTCACAAGCCCAGGACCACGCGAAGGTAAAAGCACGGTTGTAGCCAATGTCGGCCTGACCCTTGCTTCGACTGGCCGGCGGGTGTTGCTGGTTGACGGTGATCTTCGCCGTCCGCGCCTGCACGCATTCTTTGGACTCGAAAACGAGAAGGGCCTCAGTGTTTTGCTGCAGGCGCCAAGGTGCTCGGATCAGGATCCCCTGGCCATGGTCCAAACCACAGCTGTGCCGTCATTGTCCGTGCTCACTACCGGCCCCACGCTCCAGCCGGGCGCCAACTTCCTGCAATCACCCGATGTGCCGGACCTGATCGAGAGACTCGAGCAGAACTTTGATGTGGTATTGATTGACACGCCCCCCGTTCTTCAAGTTGCGGACGCCAGGATTCTCGGGCGCATTGCAAACGGTGTTGTGCTTGTGGCCCGCGCCGGCCAGACGGCCAGAGAAGCTGTGGCGGCGGCTTATGATCGGCTGACGGCAGACAACGCGCGGCTTTTGGGAATGGTCCTCAACGACTGGAATCCCAGATCAAGCTCCTACCCCTACCTGGCCGACTACAACCGGGAATACCCAGACCGTTCCCGATAACCATTCCTTTATGGGTGAAACATTGTGAATTACGCTTCGGCCATTCATTACGCCCGCCGTCTCGCCACCTTTGACACCCAAGCCTGGAGGTATCTCCCTTATCGAGCAAAAATGAAACTGCTTGGCATTGATTTGTCCTGGGCCAGCGTCGAGCAGAGCGGACTTTCGCATGAACGTTCACACTGGTATAGCGATTCCGGCGGCCCGGATCTGAAACGGTTGCTCGACACACTGCCGATCGACAATTCCGATTCGGTAATTGACCTGGGATGCGGCAAAGGTGGAGCGATGCTCACGCTCGCTCGTTACCCGTTCTCGTGTGTCGACGGGGTCGAGATCAGCGAGCAGCTCGCGCAGACCGCCGTAAGGAATCTGGCGCGGCGCAAGATTACGAATTCGCGCGTATTTTGCGCAGATGCCACCGACTTTCTGGACTTGGACACTTACACCTACATCTACATGTACAATCCGTTTCCCGAACGCGTGACAAAAAGTGTGTTGAACAATATCAGAGCCTCATTGCTGCGGAGCGGCCGTACCATCACACTGATTTACAAAAATCCAATCTTTGACCGCCTCCTGCTCGAGTACGGGCTCAAAAAACTGCTGCAGACGGAACAACAGCACGCGGATTGCCCGCCATTCGGCGTTTATTTTGCCAATAGCACGACCATTCGAGCGCATTCCGCCGAACTTCAGCACTTTGTTCGATCATCTGTGGACCTCGAAGCCAAACAGGAGGAAACATGCGATATCTGATTACAGGAGGAGCAGGATTCATCGGCTCTCATCTGGCCGAAGAGCTTCTCGCGCACAACGATAATAAGGTCACGATTATCGATGACCTTTCCACCGGGTCCATTGAGAACATTCAGCACCTGCGAACCCATCCCCGTTTTCGTTATGTCATCGACACGATGCTGGATCGCCCGGCTCTGGCTGAATTGGTCGATCAAGTCGACGCAATCTTCCATCTCGCGGCTGCCGTCGGAGTACGCCTGATCGTGGACTCGCCGGTTCGAACCATTGAAACCAATGTCCGGGCCACGGAACTTCTTCTCGAACTTGCCGCCAAGAAGCGCAAGAAAGTTCTGCTGACATCGACTTCCGAAGTCTATGGCAAGAGCCGGAATCTTCCGTTTCGTGAAGAAGACGATCTGCTCATCGGTGCTCCCGACAAAGGACGTTGGAGCTACGCCTGCTCCAAGGGACTCGACGAATTTCTGGCGCTCGCCTACTGGCGAGAAAAAATGCTGCCGACCATCGTCGTTAGGCTGTTCAACACCATCGGCCCCCGGCAGACTGGTCACTACGGAATGGTGGTGCCCACATTCGTTCACCAGGCACTATCGTGTAGGCCCATCACGGTGTTTGGGGATGGTTCGCAAAGCCGGTGTTTTGGCTGGGTCGGAGACGTTGTTCGCGCGCTCGTCGTGCTCGTTCGTCATCCCGACGCTGTGGGCAAGATCTTCAATATCGGGAGCGATGAGGAAGTTACGATTCTGCAGTTGGCGGAAAGAATTCAAGCGTTAACCGGATCCAGCTCTTTGATTCGCCGGATCCCTTACGAACAAGCCTATGAGGCTGGGTTCGAGGACATGCATCGCCGCATCCCCTGTCTCGATCGCATCCGCAAACTGATCGGGTACCAACCGACAAAAACCCTCGACCAAATGCTCCAAGCGATCATTGACAACCAAAAAGCGCAAGCCACCGCAACGCAGTCGATCGACGAGATCGTCTCACACCACGAGGTACAGCGGTCCATCCGATGACCACATAAACGTCCTGCACGCAAACTTCTATGATGCAAGTCGCAAGCGACAGCGCTCCCGGTTTGTCCCTAACCCGTAATTTTCTGTGGACATTCATGGGGAATTCCGTCTACGCGCTCTGCCAGTGGGCCGTGATTGTCTGCCTGGCAAAGCTTGGCAGTGCAGAAATGGTCGGGCAATTTGCACTCGCGCTCGCGGTGGCTTTTCCCATCACATTCATCGCGAATCTTCAGTTGCGCGTGTTGTTTGTCACCGACCAGAGTTCGAAGTACCCATTTGGCCAGATCCTTGGTCTTCGCCTGATGTTGAGTGCGTTGGCGGCCCTAGTTTTGTTGGTGACCTGCAAGATCGCGGGTTACTCGAATCAGACATTCGCGCTCACCCTCATCGTCGCTGCTGCTCAACTGATCGACTGTTTGAGCGAGAGCTACTATGGAATCGCACAGCGCCATGAACGCATGGATCGCATTGCTCGTTCGCAGATTTGGCGAAGCCTGCTCGGCCTCACATTATTGATTATCGCTGTGCACTACACTGGCAATCTGTTGCTAGGCGCAGCGGGCCTGGTTCTGGGGCGAGCGGTAATGCTTTTTGCGTACGACGCGGCGCCTCGGACGTTCAGGCTTTCTGCGCAGCTAACGGCTGACGACACAAACGCACGACGAGCAGGGCGCGCGTGCGTGAGTTTCCTGGAGCGCATTCGCCCATACTGGAACCTTCGCAACCAACTCCGAATGGCATGGATCGCACTTCCGCTGGGTGCCGCGTCCATGCTCATTTCGCTGAACGCAAACATGCCGCGGTATTTCATTCAACACTTTCACGGAAGCCGTGATCTCGGCATCTATTCTGCGCTCAGCTATATCCCGGTCGGATGCATCATGACGGCCACAGCCCTGGGGCAGGCAGTGTTCGCGCGGCTCTCCAGGTTTTACTTTTTCCGCCAGAACCATGATTTCGTCGGTCTGATGAGCAAATCGGCGTCGTTCTGTGGATCTGTCGGCGGAGCAGTTCTGCTCGTCAGCGCAATTGCTGGACACAAGCTTCTCGCGATGTTGTACGGGCCGGAATATGCTGAGCATACGACCCTGTTGCTATGGCTGGTAGCAGGCGCAGCGGTGGGGTGCGTGGCAGCCAGCTTCGGCTGTGCTATGACAGCGACGCAGCATTTCAAAGAGCAAGTCCCCCTGCTGCTTGTTGTTCTGGTGACGTCGGTCATTGCGTGCTTCATTCTCATTCCGCGCTGGGGCCTGCGCGGCGCGGCAATCGCGGCACTTATTTCTATGACCGTGCAGATGATCGGAGCCGGTTCAGTCGTCTACTACGCTTTGCGAAAACAGGGCAAACAACAAAGCGGTACCGTTTCGGCTGTATTCGGGGCGGCGTTCGAAGCTGATTCGGAAGCATAGGACTCACTGACCTAATGCGAAATAAAATTCTTCACGTGATTGGCCGCATGGACCGCGGTGGCGTCGAGACCTGGCTGATGCACGTGCTACGCCACATGGACCACCGTGAGTTCGAATTTCAGTTCCTCGTGCAGACAGAAGAGGACTCCGCTTACGATGCGGAAATCCGATCGCTCGGCGGACAGATTCACTATGGCGGCAATCCCCGAAATGCCTTCCAATATGCCGCGCAGTTCAAGGGTGTTGTTCGGCTTAATGGTCCGTTTCTCGCCGTCCACAGCCACGTGTACTTCTACAGCGGCTGGATTATGAAGCAAGCGTGGAAACTCGCGATTCCAGTCCGCGTAGCACATAGTCATACGGCTCGCAAACGGGGCACCGGATTGCAACGCCAGCTCTACGAAACTCTCATGCGCCACTGGCTTAGCCATTACGCGACACACCGCGTTGCCGTCTCGCCACAGGCGGGACAAGCGCTCTTCGGCGGGCCATTTACCGTGGTTCCCTACGGCATCGATTTCGCCCCTTTCCATAAACCCAGCTCTCAGGCCGACATCAACGAGCTCAAGTGCCGTTATGGCATTCCCGCCGGCCGGAAGGTCATAGGACATGTCGGCCGTTTTGTGCCCGAAAAGAATCACGAGTTCATCGTCGAAACGTTTCGTGAACTACTTAACAAGGGCATCGACGCGCATCTTCTTTTGGTGGGCTCGGGTCCTCTGCTTGGAGTTGTCCAGCAGGAAATCGATGCACTCGGACTGTCAAACCGCTGCGCATTTGCGGGCCTCCAGCCGCTTGTCGTGCCGTTCCTCCGCGCAATGGACATCGTACTGCTCCCATCCCACTGGGAAGGATTGGGAATCGTTGGTCTCGAATCACAAGCCGCCGGCGTACCCCTGCTCGCCTCCATGGGCGTTCCCACTGACCTGGATGTGATACCTGAGTTTGTGGAACACATTCCATTAAGCCAGGGACCCGCATCCTGGGCCTCAGCCATCGAGCGCAGGCTAAAACAACAGAACCTTAAGCGTGGCGATGAACTGAAAAGGTTGGAGAGCAGCAAGTTTGGATTGCAATCCGCAATGCAGTTGCTATTCAAAATCTACACGGAACGGCCGCAACACTTCGCCGCACTTTGATCTCGTACAACGCCGGCGTGCGGCGCCGAGCATATCGCGAATTTGAATCCTTAAATACCTGGGAGCCCTTCATGATTTGTTCTAGCCGCTTTTCGATCCGTATCGCGGATATCTATTTCGACGAACCGAAGCCGAGTTCAGTGGATGTCGATATTTTGCGCTACAACCAAACGGCAGCGCCCGTGCGGGGCGCCGTTTGCACTCCTTTCCCTACTCTGCTCATCGATCTCTCGCTATCACCGGATCAGCTCCTCGCCAATATGAAGCGCGACTGTCGCGAGAAAATTCGCCGGGCTGAAAAAGATGAGGCTGCAGGAAACTTGATCTATGAATTCTCCACAACCGGCGATCATGAAATGTTGACCCGCTTCGGCAATCACTTCGATCGGTGTGCGGCGGTAAAAGCCCTTCCCCACGTAAGTCGCGAACGCCTTTCCATTCTTGCCCGGCATCGCGCTCTCGACATTTCGTTTGTTTCCGATCCCTCGGGAGAAATCCTGGCAGCCCAGGCGTCCGTCTTGACGCCCAGGCGTGTGCGCGGCTTGTACGCAGCTGCTTCTTTCCGTTTCACTGCGGACCAGAGTCGGCGCTCCTTTATCGGGCGAGCCAACCGGTATCTGTATTGGCGGGATCTTCTGCGTTTTAGAGAATCCGGCGCCGAGGTATTCGACTTTGGCGGCTTCTACATCGGGAATAGTGACCACGAAAAAGTGCAAATCAACCAGTTCAAATCGAGTTTCGGCGGCAAACTACAGACGGAATTCAATTGTGAGGAATGCGTCACGTTGAAGGGGCGCCTCGCACGATGGGCGATCCAACAACGCAATTCCTGGGCATGGCGACGCCATCGGCATCACACTCTCGCTCGCGTTCACGAGCACACACACGGAAACACAAATGAAAGCACAGTACCTACTTCGCTTTGACGATATTTGCCCCACGATGAATTGGGGCAATTGGGAGCGCCTCGAAAACATTCTCCGCGAATATGAGCTTAAACCGATTCTCGCCGTGGTTCCCGATAATCAGGATCCGCACCTATCCGTCGCGCCACCTGACCCGCGGTTTTGGGACCGCGTCCGCGAATGGCAAACGCTGGGCTGGACCATCGGTATGCACGGTTGGCAGCATCGCTTTGTCACACACAATGCCGGCGTCGTTGGCGTGACTTGTCGCAGCGAGTTTGCCGGTTTGCCTCGCAAGCTGCAACAAGAGAAGCTTGGCGCCGCGGCCAAAATATTCGGACGCCAGGGAATTCGGTCGGATCTTTGGATTGCGCCCGCGCATTCCTTCGATTACGTCACGATGCGCATCCTCGCGGAACTTGGCATGCACTACATCTCGGACGGCTTTTCAACCTGGCCTTTCTCGGATTCTCTGGGTCTGCTCTGGATTCCGCAACAATTATGGACTTTCCGCTACCGCCCATTTGGGACTTGGACCATCTGCTTTCACATCAATTCTTGGACGGACGCGAATATCGCCGCGTTCGAATCAAACGTTTTGAAATACCGCGCATGCATCTCCACATTTACAGAAGTTGCTACCAGGTACCGCCATCGCCAGAAAACAATTTGGGATTCGCTGGGGGCAAGCGCCTACCTGCATGGGTCCGAAGCGAAAAATGTATTTCTTCGATCAAGCAAGAGCGCTTATGAGTTCCTCACCACACATGCAGACAGTGCCGCGCGCCGGCTCAATTATCGCTAGGCCTTCAGGATGGCTCTCGCGGGTCGAGGCCGACAGCTTCGAGTCGGCGATGATCGCGTTGGCCATCGTTGCGGTGGTCTCTGCAATGTTTCTATTGTCGTCGGATGAGTTTCACCATTGGTTTCTGATTCCGCTTGCGGTCTGCGGTCTTGTTATCGGGACCGACGCCATTCAATGGCTCCGAGGGCGACTTGATCTCTTCGACCCCGCGGGACTAATCGGGTTGTTAGGCTTTCACTTCTTTTTTCTGGCACCGCTGCTTCACGTGCATTGGCAATATTGGATTGCTGATGTTGCTCCGCCTCCCGACTGGCGCGATTGGCTTGGCTATATGGCGATTTTGAACGCCATCGGACTCGGCCTTTACCAAGTGTGTAGGCGCGCCTTCCGTCGACCAGCGGCGTCCCGAACGGTCTGGCATATCGACATGCAACTTTTCGATTGGTTCGTTCCCTTGTGCATTGTTGTATCGCTTTGCGGGCAGATTTGGGTCTATCACCAATTCGGCGGCATTACCGGCTACATGCAAGCACGGATGACCAATCCGCGAGCTTTCGAAGGTATGGGCTGGATATTCATGATCTCGGAAAGCGCGCCCATCCTCGCGGCATTCTTCGTGATCGTGCACGCCAGGCGGAAACAAATGGTAAGTTGGCCGGCAGTTTTTGCAGGGCTGACGGCGCTTTTCACCTTTCAGATGATCTTTGGCGGCCTGCGGGGCAGCCGCAGCGAAACCGTGCTCCTGCTGTTTTGGGTAGTCGGCTGCATCCACCTGCTGATCCGACCTGTTTCTCGCAAATTCGTCCTGCTCGGTTGCGCCTTCTTGTGTGTGTTCATGTATCTCTACGGGTTTTACAAAAATATGGGCATGGAGGCGTCTCAAGTGTTCTCAGCCTCTTCCGACGAGCGCAACGAAATGGCGGAATCCACCGGCCGCACCTGGAAGATGTTGGTGCTGGACGATCTCGGGCGCTCGGATATTCAGGCGTTCATTCTCTTTCGCCTGAAAAATGATGCCCAGGATTTCACGTATGCGAAGGGCCGAACTTACCTCGGAGCCCTTTCGCTTCTCCTGCCGCACTGGATCCTCTCCGAACGCTCTGAAACCGTGGAGAAAGAAGGGACCGAAATACAAACCGGATCCGGCGGATATTTTCACGACATCTCCTGGTCCTCACGCGTCTACGGCTTAGCCGGGGAGAGCATGTTGAATTTCGGCCCGCTTTCAGTACCTGTGGTCTACGGTCTTTTTGGCTTGTTCATTGGGTGGTTTCGGCGCTTTTCCCGCGCTCTCCGTTTGCTCGATTCCAGGCTGCTTGTGATCCCGTTCGCGATCTACATGTCCGTAACAATCCTCAGCGCCGACTCCGACAACTTAACCTATGGCCTGGCAAAAAATGGATTAATGCCAATCCTCGTCATTCTCCTCTGCTCCTCCAGGAGCTCCCACTCCACTCAGCGTCGAAGCAACTCCGTTCTTCCAATCCGTGCCGTCCGTCAAGCACAGGCTCTGCAATCTCACTGACCGCCTACACCGCCCGAACACCACCGATGAAAGTCCTCGTCACGACCGAAGAACGCTTTGTCCGCTGCCCTGATTGCAAGATCTGGTCGGGTGGGTCCGGATCCTACTCCTTTTGGACTCGTTACCTGGACGTCTTCGACGGCGTGCGCGTACTCGCGCGCGTAATCGACAATCCGGCGCCTCCTCCAAGGTGGAAGCAGGCCAACGGACCCGGGGTCACCTTTCATGTTCTTCCGTACGCGATCGGCCCAAGTGGTCATGCGCGAGAGCTGTTTTCCATGCGCCGCGCCATCAAGCACATCTTGAATCGCAGCGATGCCCTGATCCTGCGCGCCTTCTCCGCAATCGCACCGCATATCGAGCAGCAGCTCTCGCCCTTGCGTCCCTTCGGTATAGAACTCGTTGGCGACCCTCATGATGTTTTTGGCCCCGGCTCGCTTGACCATCCGATGCGCCCGTTTCTGCGTTGGTACTTCACAAGACAACTAAAGCGCCAATGCCGAAAAGCATGCGCCATTGCCTATGTAACGCGCGAGGCGCTGCAACGTCGTTATCGGGCGGCCGCCGACGCCTTTTCAACCCACTACTCAAGCATTGAACTGCCTGAGGAGGCTTTTTCCGTCGCTCCACGCGTTTTTCCATCTCCGTTGCGCTCGGTTCGTATCGTGACTCTCGGTTCCCTCGAGCGCCCTTACAAAGGTGTCGACGTCTTAATTCATGCCATCGCCCTATGCCGCAGCGCCCATCCTTCGCTCGAAATCGAGCTAAAGGTTGTTGGTGATGGCCGCTGCCGTCCCGCGCTTCAGCAGCGCACGGAACGCCTGGGCCTCACGCAGCAAATCGCCTTCTTGGGTCAAGTCCCGTCGGGTTGCGCTGTCCGTGACGAACTCGACGCTTCCGACTTATTCGCCTTAGCTTCGCGAACTGAGGGTCTTCCCCGCGCCATGATTGAAGCCATGGCTCGCGGCCTGCCATGCATCGGTAGTTCCGCTGGCGGCATCCCTGAACTTCTCTCAGCCGACGAAATGGTCCCGAGGGATGATTCCGAGGCCTTGGCGAGCTTGATCCATCAAGTCGTCACAGAGCCACGGCGGATGGACGAAATGTCCGCTCGCAATGTCTTCAAAGCTCGAGAATACCAGGACCATCGTTTGGCCAGGCGCCGCCGCCAGTTTCTCGCGGTCTTACGGGATAAAACAGAGTCTTGGAATCGTGCCGTCCACCGGGCCTAACGATCGCAGGCCTAACAATCAGGTCAAGATAATTTCCGCTCAGTCGAAAGAAATATGATTTTTGTCGCTATCGCTGCAGTTTCATTCGCTATCTGTGTTGGCCTTACCTGGCTTGTCCGACACCTGGCGCTGCTCAAAGGCGTCGTTTGTCACCCAGCACTGGAACGGCACGTTCATTCGGTGGCCGTTCCGCGTCTCGGCGGGATCGCCATTTTTGTCACCGTCGCCGCGGTTCCCGTCGCCGAAGAGTTGATGGTCCACGGTACTGGCGGTTTCAGAGACTTCAACGTTCTTCGGCTGCTCGCCATTCTTGGCGCCGGTGCGATTGTCTTCGGTATGGGATTGCTTGATGATCTGCGCTCTGTCAGACCATACTCAAAGCTCGCGGCGCAGGCACTCGCCGGCTCAGTTTTCTTTTTCTCCACCGGTCACCGCATTTGGCACGTGCAGAATTTGGGCGGGCACGGGCTATTGGGCTCTGTGTTGAGCTTCATCGCCGTCGTGGCGTGGATCACGTTGGTCAGTAATGCGTTCAACCTGATCGACGGGCTCGACGGTCTCGCAGCCGGCTCCGCGCTGTGTTCCGCGGTTACGCTGTTTCTCGCTTCTCTATTCGCGCATCATCAATTCATTCCCGTAATCGCCAGTTCGCTCTCTGGGGCCATCGTCGGTTTTCTTATCTTCAATTTCAATCCGGCCAGCATTTTTTTGGGGGACTGCGGTAGCTTGTTCCTCGGCGTAGTGCTTGCCGAACTCGGGCTTTCGGTCCAGGCCGAGAGGCCGGCGTCTCCCGGTCTTCTGCTCGCCGTAGCCTGTTTTGCTCTGCCGTTGATTGACACTGCGCTTGCCATTACTCGCCGCTCTCTCAATGGACAGCCGCTATTCTCTGCCGATAGTGAGCACATTCATCACAAACTGCTTCAGCGCGGGATGTCTCAGCGCCAGATCGTCTTTCTGCTCTGCGGCTTATCAATACTTTGCAGTCTGTTTGCGTTCACGTTCGTGCGCTCCAGTTGGAGCGCCCGCCTTGTGCTGGCCTGCATGGCGAGTATGGGGTTGTACGTTGCGCTTCGGCGACTTGGTTATCGCGAGTTGGACGAACTGCAAAGGATTCTTCGGAGAGTCCTGACCCAGAAGGAAATCGTTCGCAATGACCTGGCGCTCCGCCGCGCCACGGAACGCTTGCAGAAAGAGCCCAACCTGGACGGCATCTGCCATACGCTGGTTCATGCCTTCGAAAAGAGCGATTTCGACCGTTTCACTTTGCAATTGGACGGCATTCCTCCCGACGGCGCCGCTGCCCTATTCTCATTGAGCAGCGACGGTCAGCACATATTCGATTGGAGCCGGCCAAAAACGCACGAGTTGGGAAATGGAAATTGGAAAATCCATCTGGAATTGCGCTCCAGATTCGGCCGCTCCGGCGAGCTTACAATTGAACGGCTCTCAACTCACAGACCGCTTCTCTTGGATCTCGATCTGGTAACGAACGAATTGCGGTGTGCTTTGGCCGATGCGGTTGAGCGAACGTGTATACACCGGCCGCTGCCCCACGGAAATCCCCCAAACTGAAAGACACTTCGAATTCTCCAACCTGCTTCTCATGGCCCGGCATCTCCTTCACACTCTTCACTTCTGATTCGGGAGCTACACGCATGAAGAGAGAAACTCGTCTGGATACGCCAATTCGCGCAAAGGACTTGCCGGCTAACCCTCCAGCCGCAAGGCACAAACGCACGAAGTTTCTCCTGATGGCTACTGCCCCTCAAGCGGTGGTTCTGTTCCTCACCCGGCAAGTCTCTTTTCTCGTATCAAACGGCTTCGAAGTCCACACTCTTGCTGCGCCGGGGATTGAAAATGTTCCGGGTCACACGCCGTTGCCGTGCACGCATCACTCCCTGCCCATGAAACGCACCATTCACCCTCTCGATGACGTTCGTGCCCTGTTTAAGCTCTGCCGGCTCATGCGCACCCTTCGGCCCGACATTGTGCAAACTCACACGCCGAAGGCCGGATTGCTGGGGATGATTGCCGCAACTCTCGCCCGTGTGCCGATTCGCATCTATACGGTCAACGGTCTTCCGCTCTTCACGCAAAAAGGACTCAGCCGCATTCTTGTCGCCGCGACGGACTGGATGGCGTGCGCTCTGGCGACTGAAGTAATCTGTCCGAGCCGTTGCCTTCGCCGCTTCATCGTCAAGAACGGTTTCTGTCGCCGTGAAAAAGCACGTACACTCGGTGATGGCGGCTTTCCAGGAGTTGACCCGGAAAAATATCACCCCGCCCGCCGCTCGTTCACGGATCGCGCCAGCTTCCGCGAGAAAAACGCGATTCCTCAGGATGCATTGGTGTTCGGTTTCATCGGCCGGATTGTTCCCGATAAAGGCGTTGCGGAGCTGATGCGCGCCTGGCGCCAATTGCGCGAAGAATTCCCGCACTCTTACCTTTTGCTGTGCGGTCACCTTGAGGATGTTCATCCTCTCCCCAAAGAGATCATTGCCCAACTTCAACGTGATCCGCGCATCCGCTTGATCGGCTGGAGCACGGATATGCCTCCGGTCTACGCGGCAATCGACATCTGCGTCCTCCCAACCTATCGCGAGGCGATTTCCGGGGTTGTCCTCGAAGCCGGCGCGATGGAGCTGCCCACGGTCACCACGCGCGTGCCGGGTTCAGTCGATGCCATGTGCAAAGGTGTTACGGCATTATCGGTTCCCGCCAAAGATTCCGACGCTCTCGCTGACGCTCTGCGCAAACTCGCGCGCGATCCGCAGTTGCGACAGAGGATGGGTAAAGCAGCGCGCAGGTTCGTTTCCGATCGTTTCAGTCACCAGAGAATCTTCGAGAATCTCCTGAATGAATATCAACGGCTAATGCGACGCCATTTGCCGGCGCCACGCACTGACGCCTAATCATCTCAGCTGCAAAACTTACCTCCCAAATCGACAAGGCTCTGGAATTCAGAGAAACATTTGCCTTATGAAAAATCTAAACATTCATTTTGCTCTTGTGCTACTCGGTGCGCTTTTTCTTACTGCAAATTCCGCGCCCGGCACAAATCTGTTGCAATGGCCGGACTCCAACCAATACTGGGGAGCTCTCGTCAACGTCAACGATTACATCGCCAGCCGGCCTGCAGACTGGTTTACGCACGACAAGCTCGTTACCGATCTCGCTATTTTGAAGGTCAAACCACAGAACCTGACCGAGGCAGAGACGCGCTACACCCAAGTCCGTGGGCTGCTCCAATCTCGCGGTATGTACGTCGGCACCTACGTTTCGGGCACCACTGTTTCCCCCCAATCCACGCGGAACACCTACCCTCCCAATGCCGTTTCTACGGAGCAGATGCCGCCCGACGCTCACTATGCAGGGTCGTGGCCAAATGATCCCGAGCGCAAATTCATTGATGTGACCGATGCCAATACACGCCGCGCCTTTCATGCAAATATCGAAAAGCTGTGGTCAGCGCTTCCAGCGCCTCTTCGCTTCGTGGACAACGCCGCATTTCATCCTGCCGTCGGTGGAAAACAGCCCTGGGCCGCGTTTTGCCAAAACATCGCTGAGATTGGCGCGCTCGCCGAATCCACAGGTTCCCGTGCCGTCTTCAACATCTCCCTGCACGTCGGCATGCTTTCGGATCAAGACGCTCGCGAATTGATGAATGCGGTGGGCCAGAACGGCATCGCTCTGGAGATGCCCTGGTCCCCGGTGATTCAGTCAAACCGCGAAGCAACCGCAAAAGCACAGGCTCGCTATCGTCAGCTTTTGGACAGCGGCATGGCCATCATTCTCATCCCCGTTAATATCGACCAGGAAGCGCTCGCGCGTTGGGTGCGTACCTGGAAGAAGCCCGGCGACCACGTTTATATGGGTCACATTTTCTGGAAGCCGCCCGATGAGCGAGCTTCCATAGCGTTGTCTCGCTGATTGCCGACGACCATTGTCGAATGCCTTCTTTCGTCGTGTTCCCCGT
>Ga0126371_10001766_pt1 | contig 18356 bp, 17 predicted proteins | sample PanSoiMetaPlot_4_FD_110145 | JGI IMG/M metagenome (GOLD analysis project Ga0126371, IMG submission 110145) | Tropical forest soil microbial communities from Panama - MetaG Plot_4 | ecosystem: Environmental > Terrestrial > Soil > Tropical forest > Bulk soil | place: Panama | collected 2016-02-17 | reverse complement strand
GGCGTGCGCGTCGTGGACTAAGCGTTGGACGGAGAATGAGGACACAATCATGAAACATTTCGGTCACGTGGTGTTTTTTGCGTCGCTGGCTGCTCTGGCACCGGCCGCGCTCGCTCAAAGCTGGGAGGTTGGTTTCGCGGGGGGCGGCAGTTTCCACACTAGCGAAAGCGTCCAGAACCCCGCCGGGAACGGCTCCGCGGGTTTGGCGCCCGGTATCGCCGTAAGCGCCTGGCTCGGTAACAACAGCGCCGGAACCATCGGCGGCGAACTACGCTACGACTATGAGCGTTCCGATCTGCGGCTCTCCTCGGGCGGGACCACGGTCAACTTCGGCGGACAGAGCAACGCCGTCCATTACGACGTTGTTCTGCACATGGCCTCCAGTGAATCGCACGTCCGGCCGTTTATCGCGGCGGGCGCCGGTGTGAAGCTGTTCTCGGGCACCGGCACCGAGCAGGCTTTCCAGCCGCTCTCGAACCTTGCGCTGCTCACCAAGACCAACCAGATCGAGCCGGTAATTTCGGTCGGCGGCGGCGTGAAATTCAATGTGAGCAAGTCGGTCCTCATGCGGCTGGAGGTCCACGACTACCTGTCTCCGTTCCCGACCAACATCATCGCTCCCGCGGCGAACTCGAAGATCGGCGGCTGGATATCCGATATCGTGGTCAGCGCGGGCTTGAGTTTCGCGCTCTAACAAATCGCCGAGTGCTCGGAGGCGCTAAATTCTTCCCAGCACCCGGCTTCGATCCTCGATATAGTAAGCGGAAGTGCCGGTTCTAAAGCGGCTATCTGTGCTTCTGGCAGGCTGCGTCCTTTTGCTGGCCGCACAGGATCAATCTTCTCAGAATCCGCCGGCACAATCTCCGCCAGCTCAGACTTCACCAACTCAAACTCCAGCTCCACCAACGCCAGCTCCACCAACGACAAGCCCCGCTGATAGCCAAAGCTCGCCCGCCAAAACGCCGGCCACTCAACCGGGCCAGCCCATTCCGGCTTCCGGCTTGGTCCCGGGGGCGGGCTCGCTCCCAGGGCATTCGTTCGCGGCTTCACCCTTCGTGGGCAGTAACGTCTGCCGCGCCTGCCATCCCGACATTTGGGCGTACTTCTACAAAAACCCGCACTTCAAAAGCATCGCCTCCGGCAAGGAACCACCCGATCACACCGGCTGCGAAGGCTGCCACGGCCCCGGACTGGAGCATATCCGGGCAGGCGGCGGCAAGGCCACCATCATCGCGTTCTCCGAGCTTGCGCCCAACAATATTCTCAACGCATGCCTGCGCTGCCACGCCGAGTCCGTGAGCCGCGCCAATATCCGCCGCTCGTCGCATACACTCAGTGATGTCGTCTGCACAAACTGCCACTCGATACACAAATCGCCCGTGCCGAAATTCCTCCTCGCGGCGCGCCAGATCGACCTGTGCTACGGTTGCCACAACGACGTGCGCGCCCAATTTTCCCTGACTTTCAAGCATCGCGTCAACGAAGGCTTCATGGTCTGCACCGATTGCCACAACCCGCACGGCGCGCCTCCTCCCACCTGGCGAATGGCGGCGCGGCCGCGCATGGTGGACCAGGTCTTCGCCAACGAAGAAGCCTGTCTGAAGTGCCACGCCGAGAAACGTGGACCCTTTCTCTACGAACACGAGCCAGTGCGCGTGGATGGCTGCGAGACCTGCCACTATCCCCACGGCTCGACGAATTCGCGGCTGTTGCGCCGGCCGGTTGTTTTCACGTTATGCCTGGAGTGTCACAACGGCGTCGACAGCTTCGGCCGGCACAACAACGGCATTCTTACCGTCACGCCCACCCACAATCTCGCCTCGCCGATTTATCAGAATTGCACTACCTGTCACGTCCGCGTCCATGGCTCCAATGCCGATGCGCTTTTCATGCGATGAGTTCTCATACGATGATTCGCCAGCCCGGGAGTTTCGTTGCGAACTTCGCATGCGTATTCCTTCTTGCAGGAGCCTCTATGGCGCAGCAGCCCATCGCACCGACCAACGAACCCGTCGGCTCGACGCACGGCGATAACGTGAGCGATTACAACATCGTCAATTCCTTCGAGACCGGCTACCGCTTTGCCACGGTCGGCGGCAGCATCGATCAGTACCGCGCGACGGTCAACTATGACGATGGCGTCCGCCTGCTCTCGAGCTTCCTGACCGTCAACTCCAAAGACGGCCACGGCAAATACTTTGACGAGATCGTGCTCACCACACTCGGACTAGGCAACGACCCTTACCAGAACGCCACGCTCCGAATCCAGAAGAACAGACTTTACCGCCTCGACATGCAATGGCGCCTCAATGATTACTTCAACCCCGGTCTTCGCACCGGAGGTCAGATGGGCCAGCATCTGCTCGACACGTCCTACACGATGCAGGACGATGACTTCACCCTGTTTCCGCAATCCAACGTGAGATTCTTCTTGGGCTATTCGCGCGCCAACCAGAACGGCCCCGCGCTTTCCTCGATTCAGCTCTTCAGTACGCAAGGTAATCAATTTCCTATCTTTCAAAATGTACGGCGCGTCTACAACGAATACCGCCTCGGAAATGAGGTCCGCTATCGCGGGATGCGCTTCAACTGGATGCACGGCTGGTGGGATTTCAAGGAAGACAGTGGTTTTTCTTCGGGCCTGAATGCCGGCAACAATCCGCAAAGCCCGGTCACGCTTACAAACTTTACCCGCATCGAGCCGATCCATGGGACCAGCCCCTACTGGCGCGGAAACCTATTCGCCGAGCGCAAGCATTTCGCTGTGAATGGGCGTATCACCTACAATGCCGGGCAACGCGCCTTCGCGCTCAATGAAAACGCGGTGGGAAACGCGGCCATCGGGTTCATGACGGCGCAGCAGATCCTGACCGAAGGCAACGCTTCGCGCCCGATTACCGCCGGCAATCTATTGCTCAGCCTGTTTCCATCGTCGAAGCTGACCATTACGAACGAAACCACGGTAAACAATATTCGCATCGACGGCAATTCAGTTTACTCGGTCTTCAACAATGCGACCGAGACGCTGAACTATCTCGCGTTCGAGTTTCTGGGCGTGCGCACCATCGCGAACGAAACCACGTTGAACTATCAGTTGAGGCCCTGGCTCAGCATGTTTGGCGGCTATCAATATTCGGACCGCCAGATCCGCTCCAACGAGGCAAGTATTTTCGACGGAAATGTCTTTGTCTCGCCCTCGCAGCAGACCAATATCCTGCATGAGGGCCAGTTCGGCGTTCGCGTGCGGCCTATGAAGCCGCTTTCGATTCTGCTCGATGGTTCAATTGGACGAGCCAACCGGCCGCTCACACCCATCGCGGAACGCAACTACCAGATCCTGGGAGCGCGCGTGCACTACAAGGTCAAGCCTTTTGTGCTGAGCGCTTCGACGCGCGAGGTTTACAACGTCAATTCGGTTACGCTCTCGAGTTACGCCTCGCATGCGCGAACGCATTCGGTCAATGGAGCCTGGACTCCTCGAGAGTGGTTCTCCCTGGACGCGGGTTACACTAAGCTGCATCTGAACACGGCCGGCGGCATCGACTTTTTCGCGATGGGTCAGTTTCTGACCGGTCAGCAGTCGCTCTACATCAGCAACCTGCACGTCGGAACCCTGACCGCGCACTTCGACCTTCACAAGCGCGCGGACTTTTTCATCGGCTACAGCCACACCCAGGACACCGGCGACGGAAGAGCCACGGCCGCCGGACCCGGCATTGGATCAATGCTCCCGGCTTTCCAGGCCGCCCAGACCTTTCCCGTCAGATACTTATCGCCGATGGCACGGCTCTCTATACCAATCACGGAAAAAGTCCGATGGAACGTAGGGTACCAATATTACGGGTACAACGAGTTGTTCCTGAACGGAGAGAACTTCCGGGCCAACACCGGCTACACCAGCGTGCTCTGGTCGTTCTAATTCAACCCGCTCAGGCGCAGGTGTTGTGGGTATGGGCAGTTTCCAAGCTACGCCTTACACGGTCACCACCGCTCTAATGGTCGGGTTCGCGATCTTCGTACTATACGTGCGATCGAAGAACTGGCTGGACAGCAACGTCCCGATCATCTTCTACGTGGTTATGGTCATCTACATGCGTGCCGTGGACGGCCAGGTTCCGCTATGGCTGATCCTGACGGGCTTCGGCTTCGGTATGATGCTGCGGTTCGAGTTCATGAACCCGTTCCTGACGAAATCAATTAGGTTTTTGGAGTTCTGCACGCTGTGCGGCATGATCTACCTGAGCATGCGCATGGTGCTTCAGATCTAATGCGGCGCTCCGGCTGCCGCTATTTTTCCGTCGGCAATCCGGAATTCAGTATCGCGCGCCATCCGCCGTCCAGCGATGTGGCGTTCGAATAGCCCATCTTTTGCAGAGCGTCGGCGGCCAGCGCCGAGCGAAAACCACCGCCGCAATAGAGCACCAATTTCGCGTTCTTGTCCGGGACTTTCGATTCGATATCGCGCTCGATTACGCCTTTGCCGAGATGCACCGCGCCTTTGGCATGACCGGCAGCCCATTCCGATTCTTCCCGCGTGTCGATGAGTACGTGCGGCTCGCCCGAGGCGGCCAAGCGCTTGTACTCATTGATATCGATCTCGCGGATGCGGGACTTCGCATCGTTGACCAGCGCGAGAAATCCGTCGTTATGTGCCTTTGGCGCTCCCATAAAATCAGCTTATCCTTTCGATCCGCGCGCCCACGCGCACTAATTTTTCTTCGATCTTCTCATAGCCCCGGTCGATGTGATAGACCCGGTCGACGAATGTCTCTCCGCGGGCGATCAGCCCGGCTAGCACGAGCGACGCGCTGGCGCGAAGGTCGGAGGCGAGCACTTGAGCGCCCGTAAGCTCTGGCACGCCCGCGACCACCGCTTGCCGCCCCTCTATACGGATATTCGCGCCCATGCGCGCGAGTTCCTGCGTATGCATGAAGCGGTTTTCGAAAATCGTTTCGGTGACGAATGAGATGCCCGTTGCTACCGTCATGAGAGCCATGTACTGCGCTTGCAGATCGGTCGCGAACCCCGGATACTCTTCGGTCGTCACGTCGATTGCGCACGTCCGCTGCGCGGCCCGTACTCGCAGCGCTCCCGGCCGCACTTCCTCCACTTCGGCCCCAGCCTGCCGCATCTTGTTCGACAATGCGTCGACGTGTTCGGGAACGCAGGCGGACACCAGGACATCGCCGCGCGTGATCGCCCCGGCAATCATGAAGGTTCCCGCCTCGATGCGATCGGGGATAATAGCGTGCTCGGCGCCGTGCAGCTTGCTCACGCCCTCGATTCGGATGGTCGAAGTTCCAGCGCCTTCGATGCGGGCGCCCATCTTATTCAGCAGCGCCGCGAGGTCCTGCACTTCAGGCTCGCGAGCGGCATTGCGAATCACGGTCTCGCCGCGCGCCAGCACCGCGGCCATGAGCACGTCCTCAGTGCCCGTGACGGTGATCCGGTCAAAATGAACCGTTGTGCCTTTGAGTCCGTCGGGCGCGAGCGCTTCCACGTACCCGTGCGCCTGGGAAATGCTGGCTCCCAACTGCTCCAAGGCTGACACGTGCAGGTTGATGGGCCGCGCGCCGATGGCGCAGCCGCCTGGCATGGACACACGGGCACGGCCGCAGCGCGCTACAAGCGGTCCGAGCACGAGGCTCGACGCGCGCATGGTTTTGACCAGCTCATAGGGAGCTTCAGGCCGGTCGAGACGTGGAGCCCGCACGGTGATGCTTTCGGCTCCGCGCTCAAGGGACGCGCCCGCGTATTCGAGCAGCTCCTCCATGGTGCCGATGTCCCGCACGTCGGGGATGCGCTTCAGGACCACGGGTTCTTCGGTGAGCAGGCACGCTGCCAGCGCAGGGAGCGCGGAATTTTTCGCCCCGCTCACGGCGATCTCACCCTCGAGCGGCCGGCCGCCTTGAATGCGAAACTTATCCATTTCTCTTCAAAACCTCGGAAATTCTGCCGCCCGCCGAAAGAAGCCGCGCCTCGGCAGCGGCGCGATCGAGATTCAGCCGGGCCATGACGATAGCCGTCTTTACATCGCGGCCGGAATCCCGCAGCAGCTCGCTAGCACGTTCGTCGCTGACTTCCGCCGCTTGCGCGATGATCCGTCGCGCGCGATCCTCGAGTTTCGAATTCTTCGGCTGCACATTCACCATCAGGTTGCCGTACACATGGCCTAGTTTGATCAGGACCGCGGTGCTGATCATGTTGAGCACCAGCTTGGTGGCCGTGCCCGCTTTCATTCTCGTCGAACCGGCAATCACTTCCGGACCCACCAGCGGCGTTATCGCGATTTCGGCCGCGCCCGCCAACTCGGAGCCGGGCGTGCAACTGATGCCAATAGTGAGCGCCCCCATCGCACGCGCCGCGGCGATCGCGCCCAGGACATAAGGCGTTCGGCCGCTCGCTGCGATCCCCACCAACGCGTCTTGCGACGAAAAACCGCGCGACGCCAGATCGCGGCGTCCGGATTCCGGGTCATCCTCGCTCGCTTCAGTGGCGCGCGAAAGAGCGGCTCCGCCCCCGGCAATAATCCCCTGCACCAGCTCCGAAGGCACGTGAAAAGTCGGGGGACATTCGGCAGCGTCCAAGACGCCCAGCCGCCCGCTGGTTCCGGCGCCGATATAAAACAGCCGGCCGCCGTCTCGCACGGTATTGGCGATCCGGTCCACAGCCTGGGCAATTTGAGGGATTTCGCTCTCAACCGCGTTCGAGACCTTATGATCCTCGCGGTTGATGATTTGGAGCACTTCGATGGTTGATCGGCGGTCGATCTCGCCCGAATCCGGGTTTAGTTGCTCAGTGAGGAGGCCGTCGAGCTTCATGAATGCTTCTTAATCTTACAGCCGGACACGAAAAAAGCGTCGGAGCACTCGCTCACGACGCTCTCTCGATCGAACTATGTGTCCAGCTAGACGCTGAACGAACTGCCGCAACCGCAAGTGTTTTTGACGTTGGGGTTATTGAACTTAAACCCGGAGCCTTCCAGGGTTTCGACGTAGTCCACCTCGGCACCGTCGAGGTAGAGCATACTGGCTTGGTCGATAAAGACCTTCAGGCCATCAAAACTATATGTCTTATCAAGGAGATTCGGGGTATTCTCGAAGGCCATCGAGTAGCTGAACCCCGAGCACCCTCCGCCGACCACGGCAATCCGAAGCCCGCTCGGGCGGGGCTCCTGGGTGTCCAGAATCTCTTTTACCTTGGTGACTGCCGTTTCGGTTAGTTGAACCATTGTGTTTATCTCCTTGGACACCTATTTGTTTAGGCGTACCCACGAACCTTCATTATGTATCGAAGCTGTGTCACTGGCAAGCATCTCGCCATCCTTCCGCTGCGCGTTGTCATCCAGGTGTAGGGTGGTTGTGCTTGCCAATGCCTCCAATTTTTCGATGCTACACTCGCCGGTAGGATGCGAGAACCAGTGCAATCCCGTATGAGCGTCCAAGAGGTTGAAACCGCAGGAGCTTGGCGCACGTCAGGATCGGTGTATGAGCAGTCTTGCGGGCGCGATTCCATTTCCTGCATCCTCGACGCGAGCCAAAACGAAGGCTAGAGTGGATCACCGCAATACTGACGAAGCGGCGCTGGTCCGCCGCGTTCAAGCCCGCGATGAGATCGCGTTCCGCGAGATCGTAGAGCGGTACCAAGCCAAGGTCTTCTCGATCATCTACGGCATTCTGCGCAATCATAATGACGCTGAAGATATTGCGCAGCAAGTCTTTTCGAAGATTTATTTCTCGATTCAGAATTTCGACTTTCGCAGCTCACTGCTCACCTGGATTTACAAGATCACGGTGAATGAATGCTACGACTATTTGCGCAAGAAGCGCGTGCGAAAGCTGGTATACGAAAGCGACTTCAATGAAGAGGACGCGCAGCGAATGCAGAACACCGAGGCGGCCACCGATCAGACACCCGCCATGGACACGCATCTTGCGCGCAAGGATCTGGTAGTGAAATTGTTAGCACGGTTATCTGCCGAGGATCGGAGCTTATTGATGCTCAAGGAAGTGGAAGGGCATTCCGTGGAAGAACTCGCCCAGATGACCGGTATGAACGAAAACACCATTAAGGTGAAGCTGTTCCGGGCGCGGCAGAAACTGGTGAAGGCCTCACAGAGGCTCATTCGCGGTTCCGGCAAGCCGTAGTCCCGGGGCCGGCTTCAATGTGGTACAACGGACAGAGCATATAAACGGACGATTCGATCCGTAAAGCAGGGCAGCTAAGCAAAACTTTTTGAGGGAAGAAGTTATGCACGATCCAATCCGGGAGAACCTCGAAGATTATCTGAGGGGTTCCGCAGGCAAAATTCCGCAAGAGTTTCATGCGCATCTCGATGGTTGCGAGGACTGCGCGACCGAGTTGCGGCTTTACGAGCTGCAGTCGGAAATGCTTCGATCGCTTCGGCCCGAGGGAGAGATCGAGCCGCAAGCAGGTTTCTATGCGCGCGTGATGGATCGGATCGAAAACGAGGGCCGCTCGTCGATCTGGTCCGTGTTACTGCAACCCGCCGTAGGCCGGCGAATGGCAGTTGCGTGCGCAACGCTAGTGGTTCTGCTGGGGACGTACTTTGTCGCGACGGAGTTGAACGAGCCAACGGTTGCGATCGCACCGTCGGTGGCCAGCGTGGCGCCCGCAGTTCCCGAGGCAGACGCACCCAGGTTGAAAGTGGTGCGTGAGGATAGCGCTCAGGTCGAGCGTCAGCGGGATGCGGTCCTGGTGAATCTAGCGAGCTTTCACGAGTAGTCGATCATGGTAGCCGCAGAACGCGCATCTTGGCGCAACCCTCGTATTCTCTCTCTGTTGTTGCTCATCTTTCTGTGCGGCGCATTGGCGGGCGCGATCACGGTTCGCGCGGGCCTGCATGAACGTCTTCATCGCGGCGCCGGTCCGCAGTACTGGCAGTCAGGAGGTCAGGAGTTCTCCTATGAGACGCTGCGTAAAGAACTCAGCCTGACCCCAGATCAAGCCGACCGGTTGAGATTGATTCTGGATGATTTCGTGAAATATCACGACGATCTGCAAGCGCAGATCGAAGATGTCCGCGCCACCGGCAGGAACCGGATTATCCAGATCCTGACTCCCGATCAACGCACTAAGTTCGAACAACTCTCCCAGCAATTGTCGGCGCGGTAGCCGCTCGTAGTAACCTAACTGGCTGGCGCTGATCGCGAGAGTGCAGTTGCTTGGTTGAAAGTCTGCTGGACGTGACTTACGTTCGTAGTCCGGGTCAATGCGGTTTTCCTATTGCATCCATCACAATCTCGGTGCTATGCTGTAATTGATACGTGGATTGATTTAGGTTCGGTCGCGAGGCCGGTACCCACTAATTGCAACCACGCTAAAAAGTGCTAAAGGTGAGTCGGTCTTCAAGAAAATAAACCCCTGGCACTTGCCAGGGGATTTTTATTTCGGGGCCCCTCGCCGGTTAGAAGAGGAGACTGACTCTATGACCGTGTTACATCGAGCAGGTGATAGCCTTGCATTGCTCGGCAGCGAAGGCGAGCTGATTTCCATCCGCATTTCCGTTGAACCCAAGCTGCTGGAAGATCTCTTGGAGACGCTCTCGAGCCTCGACTTTCCCATCAATCCGCAGCTCTATCATCACACTGGAACCACAACTGTGGAGTTCCCGGCGTATTCGGCGCAGCTAAGAAAAGTACGAGATGTCCTGGGAAGACACGGATTCGACACCCGGGGCGTCACCCACGCACCCGTTCTCACTCGCGGCCAGACAGCTTAGCGACCATCGGGTCGCCGGCGCCCGATCCGGGCTAATGTAGCTGCCCGTTTTTGCGCTGAGCGAGCATCTTCTCGACGGCTTTGTTAAGCCGCGCGCTGACCTCGCTCGGAATCACCTGCGGTTGCATCCCCTTGTAGACCTGAATGGTCTTTTTGGTAGTATCAAGGATCACGAAACAATTGGGACACTCCGTGATGTGCGCCTCGATATGCGCCCGCAGCTTGGCGTCTACCGCGTCGTCGAGATAGTCATTCAGCTCCTGCAAAAACTCCTTACAGGTAAGCAAAAACGTCGTCCCCTTTCCGCTTGAAGAAGCGTGTAAGCTTCTCGCGTAGCTGGAGCCGCGCTCGTAGCAGCCGGCTCTTAACCGCAGGTACCGAGATCCCCAAGGTCTCGGCGGTTTCCTCCGTGCTCAGTTCTTCGATGTCGCGCAAAACAAAAACGGTTCGGAAAACCGGCTTCAAGCCTTGCACGGCATCGTCCAAAATCTGACCTAACTCATCCCGGGAGTACTTTTGTTCTGGGTCCTCGTCCCATACCGCGATTTCACGCACCACCGTGTCTTCGCCTGTGTCTAGCGGCTCGTCAAGCGGAACGGTCCGGTCCGATTTCCGCTTGCGCAGCTTCATGAGCGACTCATTCACTGCGATGCGTACTATCCAGGTATAGAACTTCGACTGCCCCTGAAAATCGGGCAGATGTTCGAAAGCCTTTAGGAAGGTCTCTTGCAGGACGTCCTCGGCGTCCTCATCGTGCTGTGTGATGTGCTTGGCTAATCTGTAAATCTTCGACGAATAGCGGTTCACCAGCTCGTTATAGGCTGTCGCGTCGCCCTCTCGAGCTTTGGCAACCAATGCCGACTCGTCAAAGACCCCCGTCGTCGTCTCTGTTGTTGCTGGCATTTCCTTTTCATAGTAGCGCGTGGGGGAAGGTGCTAGGTCTTAGGTGCCAGGTGTTAGGTGTTAGATGGGTCGCCGCTGCTCCACCTGTGCGTGGGTTGACACCTTCGCGGGAAAGACGCAACAATTGGCATTTCCTTTATTTCCTTGAAGGAGATTGCCGCATGAGTCGCCGTTTCGCCGTCCTAACGCTCGCTGCCGTTTTTACCGCCAATTTTATTCAGGCGCAGACTAAGAAATCGGTGCCCGCCAGTGCTGAACCTGCCGCGACGAAAACCGCCACGCAGCCGCTCGACGAAGAATACACTCGGCTCATCAAACAATATCTCCAGGACCCACGCGTCACCACCGAGCTTGTCGATCATATGCCGGCGTCCAACACCGTACCTTCGCCGCTCAAATTCTTTGGCCGAATCCCGGGCACGCCCGGCGAACTCACCTACGCAAAAGATATCAATCGATATTACGAGGCGCTCGCCAAGGCGTCGCCGCGCGCGAAATTTTGGAAACTAGGGCAGACCGAAGAAGGCCGCGATCAAGTGGTGCTCGCCATCGCCGACGAAAACACCATCCGGCAACTGGACACCACCAAGGCAGCGCTGGCGTCGCTCGGCGATCCGCGCAAGACCACCGAAGAGCAGGCCCAGCAGATCATTCGCACTGCGAAGCCGATCTATTGGGCCGCCAGCGGCATTCATTCGCCCGAGACGGGCGGGCCGGAGATGCTGATCGAGCTTGCCTACCGGCTGATCGTAGAAGAGTCGCCTTTCATTCAGGCGATTCGCAATAACGTGATTGTATTCTTGACGCCGGTGATCGAAGTCGACGGGCGCGAAAAACAGGTTGACACGTACTACTACGGCAAAAAGACCGGCAAGCAGCGTCCGCCGCTGATGTACTGGGGTAAGTACGTCGCACATGACAACAATCGCGACGGCCTCGGCCAGTACCTCAAGCTGACGCAGAACATGACGCACGGCGTTCTGGAATGGCATCCGACGATCCTGCACGATCTGCACGAAGCGCAGTCATATTTGTACGTCTCCACCGGCACCGGTCCATACAACGAATCGCTCGATCCGCTTCAAGTCAACGAATGGTGGCTGCTAGCCGAGACCGAGATCATGGAAATGGCCAAGCGCGGCGTGCCTGGCGTGTGGACTTACGGTTTCTACGACGGCTGGGTGCCGAATTATCTTTTCTGGATCGCGATGACGCACAATTCGTTCGGACGTTTTTACGAGGTGCAGAGCTATGGGCCGGACATTGTCGATAATCTGCGCTTGCAATCCACCGTGACCAGCCGCGAATGGTACCGGCCCAATCCTCCGCTTCCCTCCATCAAGTGGGGACCGCGCAACAACACCAACATTCAGGAGTCGACGCTACTGATTGCGATGCATCAGGTGGCGCTGAATAAAGAGCTGTACCTCGAGAATTACTGGATGAAGAATAAGCGCTCGGTGGAGAAGGGAAAGTCGGGGCCGACATTCGCCTGGTTGGTTCCTGCCGCGCAACGGCGTCGCGTGGAAGCGGCCGACATGGTGAACGCGCTCAGGCATCAGGGCGTCGAGATTCACAAAGCCAACTTCGCATTTCAGGCGGGCAATGTGTCCGTGCAGGCCGGTGATTACTTGATTCGCGCCGATCAGCCCTACCGCACGCTAGCCGACATGTACTTCAGCGTTCAGAATTATCCGCCGGCCAATCCTCGTCCGTATGACGACACCGGCTGGACCATGCAGTACATGCGCGACGTAAAGCTCGCGACTGTTACCGATAAATCGGTTTTGAGCCAACCAATGACGCTGCTGAACGCGGACGCAGCGGTGCCGGGTGCGATCGCCGGCTCAGGCCACGTCCTGGTTGTGGATCACACCACCGACAACACGTTGATGGCGTTCCGATTCCGCAATCGCGACGTGAAGATGCTGGCCGCTGAGCAGGATTTCGAGTGGAACGGCCACAAATTCCGAGCGGGCGCGTTTGTAATTCCCGATGCGGATCGCGCGCGCCTGGAGCCTGCTATCCAATCGCTCGGGTTAAGCGCATGGGCAGGCTCGTCGGCGCCGGAAATAAAAACGCACAGCCTGGATGTTCCGCGCATCGGCTACGTGCACGCCTGGCAGCGGACGCAGGACGAAGGATGGGTCCGCGCCTCGCTCGATAACTACGGAGTTCCGTACACTTACTTTTCCGATCAGAAGCTGCGCGAAGGCCATCTGCGGCAGCGCTTCGACGTGATCATTTATCCGCACGTCGGCGGTAACTCGCAATCGCATATCAACGGGATTCCCAAGAACGGGCCGGATCCGATTCCTTATAAGAAATCCGATCTGACGCCGAACCTCGGCGCGCTGGACCAGAGCGACGACATCCGCGGAGGTATGGGCATGGAAGGTCTGGCGGAATTGGCGAAGTTCGTCGAGGAAGGCGGCACTTTGATCACCGAAGGATCCACTGCCGCACTCATGGCCGATACCGGACTTGCCTCGAGCGTCAGCGCCGAGCATCCTTCGCAACTGATTGCGCGCGGGACGATTTTACGCGGCGTATTCTCCGATCCGCTCAGCCCGATCGCGTACGGCTACGATCAGCACGACATGCCGATCTACTTCAGCCAGGATCCAGTGCTGCAAGTTTCGACTGGCGGGGGCGGCTTCGGTGGCGGCGGAGGTGGGCGCGGTCCGGGCGGTGGTGGACCGGACTTCGGACAAAACGTGACACCCAATGCGGCGCCGCTTCAGCTTTCTCCGTTGGACTTGAGTGCGCCAGCGCCGCGCCCGCAGCGTGCCACCGAAGCAGACGACGCTGCGGCGCTCCGCCAGACGGCTCGGCAGTTCGGCGTAATTGAAGACGTCGCACCGCGCATTGTGATGCGCTTCCCGGCGAATCCCAACGAGATGCTACTGTCGGGGACATTGGCCGGCGGACAGACACTCTCCAATCGCGCACTCGCAGTGGACACGCCGCTCGGCCACGGCCACATCGTCATGTTCGCGCTGCGGCCCTTCTGGCGCTGGCAAACGCAGGGCACGTATTTTCTCGCCTTCAACGCGATTCTGAACTGGAATCATCTGGACGCGGGAAAACCCGAAGTTGAGCGACACACGAGCAGTCCGACTGCGCAGTAGTTTGCAGCGCCTCGGCACGCCGGCCTTGGGAGCTTGGTCGCGTCGGATTCCCATCGAGGGCGGGAATCCGCACGTTTTATGACGTATTTTCGGTGTTGTCCACGCGTTGTTAGGTGATCGGCATCCGATCGACGACGACCAGTCGCACTCTATTCCGATCCGCAGGTACTGACGGGCCACCAGGAACCGCCCTTGCCTCAGTCCTTCAACACGAGTCGGCGATGCTGACGGCGAAGTTCCACGGCGGAGTTTCATCGCGGTAGGAAGTACAAAAATGCTGCAAGTGCGGCATAGCTGCCCCTAACGGGATCTATATCCTCAACAATCCGCGATTACTGGCTCGGAAACCATGAAGGAAAAACGCTTATCTTAGTAGCTCCGACCGGCGGCCAGCGCTCGCCAATGTAACGCTCGGTGAAACAACGGTGATCGATAACCTGAATGTAATCCCATTGACTTACGGACTGCTGCCGCCTCGATTCCCTCAACTCCCGGGGGCTCGTTCCGAAAATCCAAGCTCCGGGAGTTACGTTTTCGATCCAAGACAACACCTGAAACGCCGGACTACGTGATCGTTATCGCGACTATCGAAACGCAGGACGGCGAGACCAAGAAGTATACCGTCATGCAAAAGTGAGTCGAGAACGAGTATCGATACGGCGCGGTATTGATTCCATTGACTTCCGCTCCGGGTTGCGATCGCCAATCTCGTGATTGCAACTACGAGTAGGGGACAGGTTCACACGGCAAAATAGCCCCAGATAAACAGGCGCGGGGCAGCGACCGTGCGGTGATGCGAAGAATCCTGGAATGTCCAGTCCGGTTTTGTGAGAATGCGGGTATGCAGTTTGGTATGCGCCGAGCCGTCCCGGACGACACTCCCGCGCTGACCGCGCTGATTCAACGTTCGGTAAGGCAACTCCAAAAGTTCGACTACTCGCCGCAACAGCTTGAGGTCGCTCTCGAAGTCGTCTACGGCGTGGACAGCCAGTTGATCGCGGACGGAACCTACTTCGCAGTGATGCCCGAAGATGAGCCGGCGCTGATCGTCGGATGCGGCGGCTGGAGCCGGCGACAGACTTTATACGGCGGCGATCGCTGGTCGCAGCGTGAAGATTCTTTTCTCGACCCCTCGCGCGACGCCGCTAAGATCCGCGCATTCTTTGTCGATCCCGATTGGAGCCGGCGAGGCGTCGGGTCGTTGATCCTGGAAACCTGCGAAGCCGCCGCTCGCGCGGAGGGATTCACGCGGCTGGAAATGGGCGCGACTCTCACCGGCGTTCCGTTGTACGCCGCGCACGGCTACCTGGAGTGCGAAAGACTGAGCGTTCCTCTGCGCAACGGTTTGACGCTGCCGATTGTTCGCATGGAAAAGAATTTCGACTCGAAGGAAGTGATCGCGAACCGGTCCGGTGCATAAGTGCTAAACCACCGTTCGCCGCGACCTGAGCGCCACTGACGCTGTCCAGTGCGCTGCCTGCGATAGAATTTAACGAAGCAGGAGGCCCTCATGTTTTTGAGGCTAGGTTTTGCGACGTCTGTCCTCGCGGCCGCATTTGCGCTCTCTGGGAGCGTTCGGGCCGCCGACGAGCCAAAAACCACGGCGCCGAAAACGATCCCCCGCACGCGTGACGGCCATCCCGATCTCCAAGGGAACTGGCTGAACAACTCGGCAACCCCTTTCGAGAGGCCTAAGGAGCTCGAAACGCATCCGTTTCTCACGGACGAAGAGGTCGCCGAATTGAATCGACGTGCTCAAAAAATCTTTGCTCCCGATTCAGGCAGCGATGCCGCGGCGCCGGACGGGTACTTTATGGCTGCCTTCCGGAACCTGAAAGTTTATAAGAGTGGAGGCGCAACGGACAGCGCAGAGCGGGTGACCGACATGGTGATTGATAATCGCACCTCGATCATTACCGATCCGCCGAGCGGAAAGATGCCCGCATACACCGAGGCCGGACAGCGCCGCCGGGCTGCCTATGGCCGCTCCCGATCGGGCAGTGGCAATCCCAATGGACCGGAGCAGGTCGCACCCGGAGACCGGTGCATCACATACAGCGTGCCTCGCGTCAACGGAGTCTACAGTGCGGGCCTGCATGGTTACTATCAGATCGTCCAAACGCGCAATCACGTCATTCTATTTGCGGAAAACATTCACGAGGGCCGCATCATTTCTTTGGACGGCCGGGCGCATCTACCCGCTTCCATTCGCAGTTGGTCCGGAGATTCCATTGGGCGCTGGGAGGGCGACACCCTGGTCGTCGACACCACGAACTTTAAGGCGCAACTGCATCCTTTGGCCATCTCGGAGAACTTTCACCTGATTGAACGTTTCACGCTTGTCGCGCCGGGTGAGATTCATTACGAGATGACGTTCGACGATCCCGACACGTGGGTGGCACCTTGGACCGCCATGATCCGGCTGAAGCACACGGACGACAGCCTGTTTGAGTGTGCCTGTCACGAAGGCAACGAAGCGATCATGAAAACCATACTCATGGGCGATCGCCTCAAATAATCGTCGCGCGAACAGAGCTTCCGCGAATATCTGCGAGACCGAACCAGTTCGTCGAGCATCCAACGCCCGAGGTACAATTATGAGATCCGACATTATCCCGGGCGCAGTCTTTCCTGACTATGAGCTTTCCGACCACACTGGGAGGCACCGCAAACTTTCTGAGCTTCAAGGAACCGACCCTATGGTTCTCGTCCTGAGCCGTGGAGGCTTCTGTCCAAAGGACCGGCGTCAGGCTGAGGGCCTGCTCCAACTTCACCGTGAAATGGAAGTTGCCTATTGCCGCCTGGTCACGATCAGCACCGACAACATTTCTCAGACCAACGAATATCGCGGTGGTGTCGGAGCGCACTGGCCGTTCCTCTCCGATGCCGGCCGAGTGGTACAAAAAGATCTCGACATCTCCGAATACACCGACCCCATCAACAATCCGATGATCCCGCACGTGATCGTGCTCGAGCCCGGTCTCATCGTTTACAAGATCTACAACGGCTACTGGTTCTGGGGCCGCCCTACGGTGGAAGATCTCCGTCAGGACTTGCGCGCTGTCACCAAAAAATGCCGGCCGGATTGGGACATCGCCACTCCCGAGCTAGGAGCTGCCTGGCGGCAGGGGCGCAAAGATCTTTTCTATCCCTACGGCAAGTCCTACGTGCAGACGCTCGGCGGGCAGGATTAGCCAGAGAGCGCGTTAAACTATGCTTGGATGATTCTGAAGCAGTACTACCTGGGCTGCCTCGCGCACGCATCGTATCTCATCGGAGACGAGGCCAGCGCTATTGCGATCATCGTTGATCCGCAGCGCGACATCCAGCAATACTTGACCGACGCCGCAAAGTTCGGCCTCACCATCCGCCACGTCTTCCTCACGCATTTCCATGCCGATTTCGTCGCCGGGCATCTGGAGCTGCGCGACCGCTGCGGTGCCACGATTCGACTCGGCTCCCGCGCGCAAGCCGAGTACGCCTTCACCGCGATGAAAGACGGCGATTCGCTCCAATTCCCGGGCCTGCGCCTGCAAGTCCTCGAAACGCCAGGCCATACGATCGAATCCATCTCAATCCTGGTTTTCGACCTCGAAAAAGATCCTGCGAACCCTTACGCCGTCCTTACCGGCGACACGTTATTCATCGGCGATGTTGGTCGTCCCGATCTGCGCGCTTCTCTCGGTTGGACCGCGAACGAGCTAGGCGGCCATCTCTACGACTCGCTGCACGGGAAACTCATGCAGCTTCCCGACCGAACGCTCGTATATCCGGCGCACGGCGCAGGCTCGCTCTGCGGAAAGCAGATCTCTTCCGATACCGTCTCAGCGCTCGGCGATCAAAAGCGTCTGAATTACGCCCTTCAGCCCATGTCGAAAGAGGAATTCATCCGCCTCGTCACCGCCGATCAACCCGACGCTCCGCCCTACTTCACTTACGACGCCATCCTGAATACTCGCGAGCGCGCGACGCTCGAAAAGAATCTCGAACAGGTCCTGCATCCCGTCCAGTTGGCCGAGGTGCTGCGCCTGGGCGACGCCGGCGCTCAGATCCTGGACGTGCGGGACCCCGCCGAATACGCCAAGGGCCATCTCGCCGGCAGCATCAACGTCGGACTCGGCGGCCAATACGCGACCTGGGCGGGCACGGTTCTCGATCGCGCCAAGCCGATCGTCATCATCGCCGAACCCGGACGCGAGCAGGAAGCGGCACTCAGGCTCGGCCGCATCGGTTTCGATCACGTGAAAGGCTATCTGCAGGGAGGCATGGCGGCGCTCGCCGATCGCCTGGATTTGATCTGGCCCACCGAACGTGCTAGCGCTCCCATAATCGCCGAGGAATTGGCCGCCCCAGACGCGCCTCTGGTGCTGGATATAAGAAATCCGCGGGAGTGGGAGTCTAAGCACATCGCCAACAGCTTGAACATTCCGCTCAATCATCTGCAAGCGCGCATCGCAGAACTCCCGCGCGACCGCCGCATCGCCGTCCACTGTGCAGGCGGCTACCGTTCGTCCATCGCAGCGCGCATCCTGCACCAATACGGGATTACGAATATGGTCGAGATGGCCGGAGGTCTGGCGG
>Ga0126371_10001765_pt1 | contig 18370 bp, 18 predicted proteins | sample PanSoiMetaPlot_4_FD_110145 | JGI IMG/M metagenome (GOLD analysis project Ga0126371, IMG submission 110145) | Tropical forest soil microbial communities from Panama - MetaG Plot_4 | ecosystem: Environmental > Terrestrial > Soil > Tropical forest > Bulk soil | place: Panama | collected 2016-02-17 | reverse complement strand
GCTTATGACATGGCGGAAGAAGCCGCGGCAAAATTTCCAGGCGCCAACAACTCAGAGGACATCGATTCATTCCTGACCGCGCATCCTGAAATGCCATATGCATTCCTGTGGACGGGAAAAGGCAGTCTTGAATTCCGGTCTCAGCCGGGTCGGATGCACGATCGCCAGTTCTGCGCTGAGAGCCAGGCGGTCTCTTCGGATTTCATGAGTTGGATGGACATCGAGGCGCCGACTTACATAGCAAGGCTGAAAAAAATTGAGGCGCATACCGGGAGACATGTTTATATGACAGACCATTCGGTCACCCGGGGCGACAAGATGCAATATCAGTCTCTGGTGCTCTTTCTTCCCCGCAGCACTGGGCCTGATGATCCTGCTCTTGCAGGCTTCATCTACGACACGGACTATCTGAAAAATACGTTCTTCCCGCAGGCGCTGAATGATCTGCTACCCGAACAGAGTGAAGGCGACACGTCTCATCCCCAGAAGGGGTTCATGGTCCATACGGAGAAAGACGATTACCCCTTCGCAACTTCTGCCTACTGGGACGGCGGAACTCCTGAAGTCGAGCGGCCATTTGAAAATGTCTTTCCCGGCCTAATTCTCGGAATCAAGCTGCGCGGCACCACGATTGCCGACATCAGCGCCCACTGGATACGGACCAACTTCCTCATTCTGGCCGCGCTCTCGCTGCTCATGGGCGCGGGAATGGTTCTAACCTACCGTAACGTCGCGCGCGAACTGGCACTAGCCAAGCTGAAATCTGATTTCGTCTCCAATGTCTCCCACGAGTTGCGCACGCCGCTCGCGCTCATCCGCCTCTATGCCGAAACACTGGAGCTAGGACGCATCTCCAACACAGGAAAACAGCAGGAGTATTATGAGATCATCCGCAAGGAAAGCGAGCGGCTGACCTCGCTCATCAACAACATTCTCGATTTCTCCCGCATTGAATCTGGCAAGAAGGAATACACCTTCCGCGAAACGAATGTGGCCGACCTGGTGCGGACCACGCTCGAATCCTACCGCTTTGAAATCGAGCAGAATGGCTTCCAGTTCGAGCAGAAAATTGACGACGTGCCGCTGCTGTATGTGGACCGCGAGGCGATTGCCCGCTCCCTGCTGAACCTAGTGAACAATGCGGTGAAATACTCGGCGAACGAAAAATATCTCCTTGTCCGGCTCTATCGCCACAACGACGGCGTCAACCTTGAAGTTGTTGACCACGGAATTGGGATTCCGGCCAAAGATCATCTGAAAATTTTCGAGAAGTTTTACCGCGTGGGTGACCCACTGGTGCATAACACCAAAGGCAGTGGATTGGGGCTCTCGCTGGTAGGACACATCGTAAAGGCCCACGGTGGCGAAGTAGCAGTGGAAAGCGTGCCTGGAAAAGGCAGCAAATTTACTATCACTTTGCCGCTGGTCGGCCAGGAGTGAATGGGGTGTTGATATGAAACAACAAGAGAAAACAAAAACGGCTGACGTATCCAAGCCGGCGCGGATTCTGGTCGTCGAGGACGAGCCCAACATGGTGGCCGGCCTGCGCGACAACTTTGAGTTTGAAGGCTACGAAGTCCTTACCGCGCGTGATGGCGTCGAAGGACTGGAGCGCGCGTTGCAGGACTCTCCGGATCTCGTCGTTCTCGACGTCATGATGCCGCGTATGAGCGGTCTGGAAGTATGCCGCCAGCTTCGTGCCAAACGCGCATCCATTCCTATCATCATGCTGACTGCCCGCGGTCAGGAAGTGGACAAGGTAGTCGGCCTCGAACTCGGCGCCGACGATTACGTCACCAAGCCGTTCTCGATTCGCGAACTGCTGGCCCGGGTGAAAGCCATCCTGCGCCGCAGCGCCGCTGTTCCCAAACAGCAGGAACAGCATTCTTTCGGCGATGTGGAAGTCGACCTCCATCGTCGCCGCGTGCTTAAGTCAGGCAAGGCCCTGGACATCTCGTCAAAAGAATTCGAGCTGCTGCAGTACTTCATCTGTCATTCCGGTGAAACTCTGAGCCGGGACCGCCTGCTTGAGGAAGTCTGGGGATACGAAAATTACCCAACCACGCGAACGGTAGATACGCATCTCGTCCGTCTGCGTCAAAAACTTGAGCCCGATCCTGAGCAACCACAGTATTTCCTCACCGTACACGGAACCGGTTACCGGTTCGTTGGTTAGAGCAATAGCAAACACCGGAATGAGGTGGACTTTGAGTGGAGAAACAGTGCTTCCGGAAATGGATGCGAGGTGGAGTGTCAGCGAGAACCGGCGAAACCGCAACTTCTCCTCAACGCCATTGCAGCCGTTGGAAATTCGTCTTCAGAACGAGCTGGATTCGCTCCGCCAGGAGAAGCTCGATCTTTATTCGCAGTTGTTTGAAGCCGGACAAATCCAGCGCAAACTGAGCGGCGCGCGCGAGCTGCGCCACGGCTGCCTTCAATTCGCCAGCGAGGTCTTTGCCGCGCGCTTTCTTTCCGGGGACTTCACCATGTTCCTGCAGCATGGCTCCAGAGTTCTTGCGGCGCACGGAGACATTGCCGGAAAAGGAATTCCAGCCGGGATGTGGTTCACGAACCTGGCTGGACTGTTGCAAAGTTATGGCTATCCGGATTCCGATCCGGCGGAAATCGCTTCGGAAGTGAATCGCCACCTGTGCTATTTGAGACCAGTCGCACCCTTTGCCACTGTATTTCTGGCGCAGGTTGATTGCGAGAGCGGCACTCTCACCTACTGCAATGCCGGCCATTTCCCACCAGTCCTGCTGCGCGGCGATGGGCAGGTAGAGTTGCTCGAATCCGGCGGCCCGCTGCTTGGCGCGATCGAAAGCGCAAAGTTCAGCTCCGCCGAGTTGATTCTTGGGCCCGGCGACACGCTTCTCGCATATTCCGACGGCGTTCTCGAATGCCGCAATGCCGCCGGAGAAGAGTTCGGCATGGAACGCCTAGCGGAGACTCTGCGTCTAACCCGGCAACCCTCACCTCGCGCCACCCTGATGGTGTTGCTGGCGGCACTGCAGGACTTCGCCAACGGCGGCCCCATCTGCGATGACGTCAGTCTCACGGTGATCCAGCGCAATACCCAACCATTGACACTGTCATCCTGACCCTGATTCGGCGCGATGTACAAGTATTGATGCTGTCATCCTGAGCAACGCGAAGGATCTGTTTTATCTTTGAGTGCGGCAATCTTGGGATGAAACGTAGATCCTTCCCTTCACTAGTTCCGGGCCAGGATGACACACCAATTTAACAGGAAGAATGATGAATAGAAGGTCGGATTTGGTGGAGCTAGTCGGGCTCGAACCGACGACCTCCTCGTTGCGAACGAGGCGCTCTCCCAGCTGAGCTATAGCCCCTTTTTCAGGCGGGAACCACTTCCTAAAGTTTAACAGCGCGTCGTGGATTCGCAAAGCCGCTCACGCCATCTCGGATGTTCGCGCAGCAGCTTTATGCACAGCAGCTTCAAGCGCATCCAGCAGGCTGCCAGATTGCTCCGCAGGCACCTGCCCCTGAGCCAGATCAGGCGAGCCGCCGCCGCGCAGGCCCCTGGCCGCAAGCGCTTCCTTCATCAGGTTTCCGGCGTGAAATTCCATATCGCCGCTGCGCGCCAGCACCACAAAAGCCAGCCCCTGCTGTTCTGACACAAGCAGCGCCACCGTCTGCGGGACAGAAGCTACGAGGCGCGACGCCAACAGCTTCACATAATCGGTGTCGCGGTCTGTGAAGACGCGCCGCACGAGCCGCAGATGATCGACAATCTGCTCTTCCACCGCCAGCTTGACCGCGTGATAAGTCGCAGCCTCTTCCCGAAGCTTATGCAGTTCTTTAGCGCTGGCTTTCGCATCCGCAACCAACCGCTCAATACCTGCTGGCACTTCAGAGCGCGGCGCCGAAAGAAACGAAGCGCTGCGCCTAAGGACTGAAAAATCCTGCCGCGCCGCAGCCACCGCTCGAAGACCGCAGGTAAACTCCACACGAACACCCTGCCGGACGCGTTCCACTCCGCGAACGAGCAGACCGCCAATCTGTCCGGTCGAACGGACATGTGTGCCGCCGCACGCGTTCAAATCACAATTGGCAATCTCGATCAGTCGTATTTCGCCATCGCGTTCCGGCAGCTTGCGCAGCGCGCCAGTAGCCAGCAATACCTCAGCCTCACTGCGATCAATCTTCCGCGCTGTTACCGCGCGGTCTTCCGCAATCAGCTCATTTGCGATACGCTCCACGCGCTCCAGGCTGTGTTGAGCAAGCGAGTTGACGGCAAGATCGATTGTCGATGATGTCTCGCCCAAGTGAAATGACACTGTAGGAGCCTGCAATTGCTGCACAAAGATCGCTGAGAGCAAATGCTGCCCGGAGTGCTGCTGCATATGGTCGAGCCGCCGCTGCCAGTCAATCTCACCCTTGACCTCAGTCCCGGCAAGAAGAGGCTTCAGCGTCTGGTGCCACACCTCGCCGTTCTCGTCTTCCTCGACAGCCGTCACCGGAACCTCCAGCACCGCTCCACTGCGGGAAATGGCAGTCAGAACACCGAGGTCATGCGGCTGTCCGCCGCTGGTTGGGTAAAAGGCAGTACTCTCCAGTGCCACCTGCCAGACAGACTGCCCATCGGAGCGTGAAAGCTCGCGGATATCGGTCACGCAGGAAGAAAAATTCCGCAAAAATGAATCGGAATAGTAGAGCCGTTCGGTCATGTTAAATATGCAAGTCGCTCAATTAAATAGTTTAACGAATTATTTATGACTAACCCGCCACGGTGCCGATCTGCCGAACAGCGTTTTATGTGAAAAATCTTGGTTTTTGTGGAGACTTTTCTAGAAAAACGGAGTTTGATAAATCAGGACGCAGTCTATGTTTTTCCGCCGTTGTAGCTACGTGTTGGCTTTTGCCCTGGCCTTTACCTGCGCTTCGGCCCGCGCGCAGCAGAGCGACGACTGGATTCCCCGCAACATGGACGCCGTCGGCCAGCACGCATCCTTCCGTACCGACTTTACCTTCGACCGCTCCATGTTGGCGCTGGCCAACAACTTCATCGAAGACGAGGACACACGCCGCGTCGTCGCCAAGCTCAACGGCATCTCTGTCCACTGCTACAAATTTTCTATGCCTGGCCTCTACGATCCCGGCAGTCTAGAGGCCGTCCGCCAACAGTACCGCGATCGTGGATGGAAGCATCTTGTCACCTCGGTCTCAAACCACGACCCGAGCAATCTGGGCAGAACTGACGTTTGGATACGTTTCGAACATGCCAATGTCGAAGGCGCAGTCGTCATGCTCGCCAGCCCTACCAACATCAATCTCATTGCTATCAATGGCACAGTCAGCCCACTCGATCTGCTGCACTTGCGCGGGCATTTCGGTATTCCCAGGTTTCAGGGCGGCCAACTGCAACAGACGCCTTAAGCCATAATCGAGGCATGTCCTCATCCAGCCCCAAACGTCCTGATGTTCCCCGCAACCTCAAGCCGTATTTTCTCTGCCTGCTCAAAAAAGGTCCACGCTGGAACATCACTGAAGGCAATGAAGACCTGATGCCGAAGTATCTCGCCTGGCTGCGCAGTGAAACCGAGGCCCGCCGCATCCTCTTCGCCGGTCCGGTAACTGACCGCGGCGACATCATCGGAATTGCGGTTCTCGCAGCTGACACTGCCGACGAGGCGTCAGCAATTGCTGATGCCAATCCTGGTATTGAATCCGGCCACTTCCTGGCCGAACTTCACCCATGTTTCCTGCCGGCGCTGGACGGCGTGAAGGTCGAATACTGAAGCAGCTCAATCAGCATTTTCCCAGGATTTGTCCGGATTGTACTCCGTCATGGCTGCGGCAAGCTTGGCTGTGTCCGGCCCAAGATCCTTTTGGTAGACAATCCCGTCCTGGTTCACGCAGAAAGTCATGACCCCGGAGTTGCGGTATTGCGCGGGATAAGCCACAAAGGCGAATCCGCGGGTAAGCTTGCCGTTCACCATGTAGTCGCGCGCACCGCCTTTGGCTGCAGGTCCTTGCTTCGTCAAAATGCGGTAGTAGTAGCCGTGGTATGGCGTTTGCTTGCCTTGCTGCACAGTGTAACCCTCGTTGGTTGCGGACACGAGCAGCGGTCCGATTGGACTCGGACCTTCTGCGCCGCTGGACTGCCAATACAATCCGTTGTGCTTGCCTTCATCGCTCAGGAACTTCAGCGCATAGTGCTTCGTTGTGTCGCCGTCGCGCGGCTCGGAAGCATAGTCATGTTGCGCGTCTACCAGACCATGCAGCGTATCGATTGCGTCGTTCTCATTCCTGCCTACTCGGCGATACAGGATTTCCTTCTTGCCCGCCTCGGAATCGAAATACCATGCGCCGCCGCTGTTCTTAACGATTGGAATAGGCAGTGGCCAGTTTTCTGCGCCAATGTAGAGAGTCGCGGTCTGATCAGGCTCGATAACGACGCGGTGCATCTGGTCATAGCGCTGGATGAAGTCTGTCCGCGCATTTTTGTCAGCAACTTCGTCTCCGGTGTGGATGATATCGTCGGTTCCCGAGCCAAGAATCTCATGCAATGCGCCGTTATCATTGGATTTGGCGGAGTTATAGAGAGCCAGAGCAGCCGCGCCTGGTGTTGCGAAGGTTTTCTCGCTGCCTTGTTGAGCCAAACACGAACAGGCGCTCAACAGAAAGCACAAGACAACAACATCTAATGTGATCCCGCGAGCGCGAGAAAGAAACGAAGTTCGGATTTGTTCCGTAGTCTGCATGAGAACCGTCTCCTGCACTGAAGTTCAAAATCACACTAGCTTGAAACTGTCAGCTACCTGCGCCCTCCGCGGTGAGGTTGCGGGCGCGAGGCATTGCCGCGATTTCCGCCGAAGTTTCCACCCTGCGGAGACCGATTTTCCGCCAGACTCTGCTGTCCGCGAGCGCTGTTGGTCCTGGCGTTGCCTCCTGGGCTGTAATTGCTGAAGGCGCCAGTATTGGTGCCCCGATCCGCTTGCTGCCCGTAGCCGCGCGCCGGATCACGTTGCTGCTGGTTGAAGTTGGGCCGATTCTGAGTTTGGTTGAGGTTCGCACGGCTCTGCGTGGGATTTGTGCCCGGGCGGTTTTGCTGATTCAGACCGCCACGATTCGCGTCATTCAGACCAGCTCGGTTCTGATTCTGATCGAATCTTGGCTGGCTGGCGCCACCCAACTGCTGGCGGTTGTTTTGCCCAGGATTGTTCCGATTGTTCTGAAACTGCTTCTGATCGTATTTCTGGTTGAAAGTCGGAGTACTGAAGTTCGAGTTGCGAGCGTTACTGTTGAAATTGTTGGCGCGGTAATTATTGTGATTGACGTTGTTGCGGTTGAAGTTCGCATTGTTGATGTTGTTCCGGTTGTAGTAGTTATTGCGGTTGACGAAAGTATTTGAATTGGAAATGTAGGTGTTGTGGTTGTAAACCACTGTCGAGTTATGCCACCCGCATCCCCATGAGTTATATCCCCATCCGCAGCATCCTCCGCTCATGGCTGCGCCTACCGCCATGCCAACGCCGAAGGAGATGAGGCTCGTTGCTACGAGATCGCCAGTGGAATAGCCGGGATACGCGGCAACGGGCGCGCCATATACGACTGTCGGATTGTAAGTCGGAACGTAGACTACATCCGGCTGAGACGGCTGAATCACAATCGTTTGCGCTGGAGGCTGCACGATAGTGGTTTGCGGCCCACTTGAAGCTACCTCTGGTGGAGGTGGTGCAGCACCGGGCGCTTGATTCTGAACAGATACGTTCTGTTGCGGTGTGTTCTTCAGGTTGCCGGCCGAGTATGCGCGCTCGCGCATCACCTGCACGGCATTCATCACGCTCTGCGGAACGTTCACGTATGCGTCACCGAGCGCCGATGTCCAGGACAGATTGGAAGACATCTGTTTCAGCACGTCGGGAAATTGTGTCAGGCCCTTGACGCTCGCGTCCCAGGTCTGCTGGTTGACAGCCTGCATCAACTGCTCGCCCTTGAGATTCGAGTTCTGCTGAAGCCACTGGTATGCCGCCGTAATCTGATCCGGGAAAGTGGAACCAGCCAACACCTGCGCCAGAAGATTATCGGGGAAGAGCGCAATCGGCGCGACAAGCTGATAAAGCTGGTCCGCGGTCGGCGTGGCATTCGTAGCGGCCGGCCCCTGCTGAGACTGATTCGGCGCAGACCCCTGCTTATTGCAGCCGTCCAGGCCGATGGTGCTGATAGTTAAACTCGCGCACAGAAGAATAGACAACGCCTCTTGCCAAGTGGGCATGGATGAACTCCTGCCTGACGGCGACCAGCGAATCGGAAAGTGCGTTTTTCGCATTCCGAGGTAGTCGGCGCAATTTTACGCCCCTGCAAGACCATGAAATAGGAATGCTGGCAGGTTGAAAACTGGCAAATGTGACAGGTTCAGATTAAGATTTGCGATTTCACAGACTGTCTATAAGGAGCGTTTGGTTCTTAGACCAACCTTGGTACTAGTGCGACTTATACTGAATGGTCATCCCGACCCGTGCGAAGCGCAGCGGAAGGAATTGCAGGTATAGTCGCTACACTATTCCTAATCCGCTTATATCGTCTATGGAAGAAAAGAGGCGCGCGTTAACGCGCGCCATGCCTCTCTACAAATCTTCCGGCATAGCACTGTGCCAGAAAATCCTACCGCAGAATTAGAAACAACTTATAACGAATTCATATTCAACAGGAACTCATTGTTGTTTCGGGTCTTGCGCAGGTTGTCGACGAGAAGCTCCATTGCTTCAACCGGCGACAGCGGGTTAAGCACTTTGCGCAGCACCCAGATGCGGCTCAGGTCTTCCTTAGGGATGAGCAGTTCTTCCTTGCGCGTGCCCGAGCGCAGGATGTCGATGGCCGGAAAAACACGCTTGTCTACCAATTTGCGGTCAAGGATGATTTCCATGTTGCCCGTTCCCTTGAATTCTTCAAAGATCACTTCGTCCATGCGTGAGCCGGTATCGACGAGCGCGGTTGCGATGATGGTCAGCGAGCCGCCTTCTTCGATATTGCGGGCCGCGCCGAAGAAGCGCTTCGGCCGCTGCAGGGCGTTGGAATCGACGCCGCCCGAGAGGACTTTGCCTGATGGCGGAACGATAGTGTTGTAGGCGCGGGCGAGTCGCGTGATGGAGTCAAGCAGGATGACTACGTCGCGCTTGTGCTCGACCAGCCGCTTCGCCTTCTCGATGACCATTTCGGCCACCTGGACGTGACGGGCTGCCGGCTCGTCGAACGTCGAGCTGATGACTTCGCCCTTTACGGACCGCTGCATGTCAGTGACTTCTTCCGGGCGCTCGTCAATGAGCAGGACGATGAGGACGACTTCAGGATGGTTCGAGGTAATCGAGTTGGCGATGGCCTGCAGCAGCATGGTCTTGCCGGTACGTGGCGGGGCGACGATCAATCCGCGCTGACCTTTGCCGACAGGCGTGAGCAGGTCCATGACGCGGCCGCTGATGTTCTCGCGGACGGTTTCGCTCTTCAGACGTTCCTGCGGGTAAAGCGGCGTGAGGTTATCGAAAAGAATCTTGTTGCGCGTCTCTTCCGGCGACTCGAAGTTGATGGCCTCGATCTTGACCAGCGCAAAGTATTTCTCGCCTTCGTGTGGCGGGCGAACGTTGCCGCTGATGGTGTCGCCGGTCTTGAGGTCGAATTTGCGAATCTGTGACGGTGAAACGTAAATGTCATCCGGGCCGGGTAGGTAGTTGTAGTCCGGCGAGCGCAGGAAGCCGTAGCCGTCAGGCAGGATTTCGAGCACGCCTTCGGCGAAGATGTGGCCTTCTTTTTCGCTTTGCGCCTGCAGAATCTTGAAGATAAGGTCCTGCTTGCGGAGGCCGCTGGCCCCGGGAATTTCGAGCTGGCGCGCAATTTTGCTCAGTTCTGTGATGTTTTTTTCTTTCAGTTCGGAGATGGTCATTGTCACCTGCGGTGGGTAGGTTGTTGTGGGAGGTGTTTCTAAATGGAAGGAATCTCTTGATGTGGCAGAATGCGTCAGTTAAACGGTGGAAAGGAAGGCCACAGCAGGCCGCGCTTATGCTGCGCGGCGCTGCTGTTCAACCTTTGCCTTCTCCTCAACAAGCGGAGTTGCTGCTACAGGGTTCTGGTGGCGGAAGCGAACCATGACATCATTGGTGGTGTCCTGCACGCGCGTGTTCGGCTTATGCAGTTTACGGGTCGCTTTGGAAGCCAGTTGGCACAGCTGGTAGCGATTGGAAACGTGGGTCAGAGCCCCAAAGATCAGATCAGAACGCATAGTATTTCTCCTTCATATTCAGACAATTCCACGACCCGTCGCTTTAAATCCGGCAGTGGATCGTCGGCAAGTCGAAACACCCTTTGTCTGCAAGGGCTGAATTTCGTTTCGCTTCCTTTGGAAACTTCATTACTTAAGACGCATTTGCATGCGCCTTCGGTCAATTTTTTTTGCTCTTTTATTTGTTAGCTTTTCACACGGTGTATCGATTCCACCGGTGGTCTTTCGTGAATTAGCCAATTAAGCAACGTCGTTTCGCCAAGCGACAAAGAACATTTCCAGCCGCCTGGGCCAAAACCAATACATACTTGGATCTGGGATGAAAATGATTACGGCAGACGAGCGAATCAGATTTAAACTGGCTTTTCCCGCAGCCTCTTCATCGAAATCGACACCTATGAAGTTAAATGTGATGCACCCGAAGGTCAACACTTTTTTTCATATATTCAGCGGAGATTTTGTCCAATAAATTGTATGTTTTAAGGCTGAAGATTAGGTTGTCGTCTCTGCAAATCAACAAGCTCCATATATTTCAATGACTTGCGATCAGTTCCTCCATTTTTACGGCCCCTTTGGTCCTCTCGGCATCATAGTGCTCATGACTTTGCCCAGCGCGGACTCCCAATTGGGTAAGGCTACCCCGAAGGTTGACTTCAGCTTTTCATTGCAAAGGACAGAGTTGGCAGGTCGAATTGCTGGTGTTGAGTATTCGTTGGAAGAAATAGGGATAACCTGCGGTACTTTCGTCTCTTTCTGCCAATGATGCTCAGCGAAGATTTCATGTGCAAACCTGCACCAGGTCGTCTCACCGCCACATGTCATGTGATAAACGCCGGATTCAAATCCGTTTGCCAGCGCTTTGTCCACAATAGCGCGAGTTGCGTCGGCAATGGCGTGAGACGAGGTTGGCGCCCCAAACTGGTCGTCTACAATCTTTAACTGCTCATGTTCATGGCCCAGCCGCAGCATCGTGAGTAGGAAATTGTGTCCATGCGGCCCATACACCCAGCTGGTACGGAAGATCAGATACTTGCCGCCCACATCCTGAACTGCGCGCTCGCCTGCCAGCTTTGTCCGTCCATACGTGTTTAGCGGGTTTGTTCCGTCTTCTTCGATCCACGAAGACTTCTTTGACCCGTCAAAGACATAATCAGTCGAATAATGCACAAGGAGAGCATCGAGCTTCACCGCCTCTTCTCCCAGCACGCGGGGAGCATCGCAGTTGATTGTCATTGCCAACTCAGGCTCAGACTCGGCACGGTCAACCGCCGTATATGCGGCGGCATTCAGGATGATTGATGGCTTCACTGTGGAAATGATCGAGCGCAGATCTTCGGGACGAGAAAAATCGGCCGATTTGCGGACTAACGCACTCACCTCCCCGGCATTGGTAAAGCTGCGCTGCAATTCCACCCCAACCTGGCCACTCGCGCCAAAAATCAGAATGACTGGCCTCGGGCTCATGCGAATAACTCAGCCTCTTCGAATAATCGCCCCTGTTGGTCTTTTTCAGAGACAATGGCCTCCTGCAGTGAAACGGGCCAGGAAATTGCGGTTCTTGGATCATTCCATAGCAAGGTTCTCTCATCTACGGGCGAATAGTACTCCGTAACTTTGTAGGCAAAGCCGGCTGTCTCAGTCAAGGCGACAAAGCCGTGTCCAAAACCCTCTGGAATCCAGAACATACGCCCGTTCTCCTCGGAAAGCTCCACACCGAAATGCTTGCCGAAGGTCGATGAAGTACGGCGTAGATCAATGGCGACATCCCACACTGCGCCATGCGTTACGCGCACCAGCTTTCCTTGCGTGTTTTTGATCTGGTAGTGGATACCGCGCACAACGTTCTTCTTTGAGATAGAAAAATTGTCCTGCACCCAGCGCGTTGGCAGTCCGGCCTGCTGCATCAGACGTTCGTTGTAGGTCTCGCAGAAGGCGCCGCGCGCATCCCTGAAGATTCGCGGCTCAAGAACAAGAACCCCAGTCAATGACGTTTCGACGATGTTCATGCTTTAGGCGCCGCCCGAAGGGAAATTGGGTTCGTTGAGGAGTGACATAAGATATTGTCCGTATCCGCTCTTACGCACTGGCTGCGCCAACGCCTCAAGCTGCTCTGACGTAATGTATCCGGAGCGAAAAGCGATTTCCTCTGGGCAGGCGATCTTCAGGCCCTGGCGCCGCTCAATGGTCTGAATAAAAAGCCCAGCCTCGAAGAGGGAGTCGTGCGTTCCCGTATCAAGCCATGCCATTCCGCGGCTCATCAACTCTACATCGAGCGTGCCTCTGCTGAGATAGCAGCGGTTCAGATCCGTAATTTCCAACTCCCCACGCGGCGAGGGCTTAAGCGCAGCAGCAAGGTGTACTACATCGTTATCATAGAAATAAAGGCCAGTCACGGCGTAACGCGACTTCGGAGTCTGCGGCTTTTCCTCAAGGCTGATGGCGCGGCCCCGCTTATTAAATTCGACGACGCCATATCGTTCCGGATCGTGCACGGGATAGGCAAAAACCGTCGCACCCTTCGTTTTGTTCGCGGCTTTCACCAATTGCGCAGAAAGCGATTGACCATAAAAAATGTTGTCTCCCAGAACCAGCGCGCAGGGGTCAGCGCCGATGAAATCTTTGCCGATGATGAATGCCTGCGCCAGCCCGTCAGGGCTGGGCTGCACGGCATAGGAAAGCTGAAGTCCCCATTGCGATCCGCTGCCCAACAGGTCTGCGAAGCGCGATGTATCCTGCGGCGTTGAGATGATCAGAATCTCCCGGATGCCCGCGAGCATAAGCGTAGTCAGCGGGTAATAGATCATCGGTTTGTCATACACCGGCAGAAGTTGCTTGGAGATGACATGCGTGACCGGATAGAGGCGCGTTCCCGATCCTCCTGCGAGCACAATTCCCTTCATCGTGCGACACGCTCCGAGTAATTGGTTTCAATCCATTGCAGGTAAGCGCCGGAGCGCACATTTTCGACCCAGTCCTGGTTTGCGAGGTACCATTCCACAGTTTTGCGAATACCGGATTCGAACCGCTCCGCAGGTTCCCATCCAAGTTCCCGCTTGATCTTGCTTGCGTTGATGGCATAGCGCCGGTCGTGGCCGGGACGGTCGGTCACATAGGAAATCAATTTTCTGCGCGGACCGATGGCCGCGCTCGGCGCAAGCTCATCCAGAAGGTCGCAAATGGTGGTCACGACATCAATGTTCCTGCGCTCGCTGGAGCCGCCGATGTTGTAGGTTTCACCCAGCCTGCCGCGCTCAAGCACTGCTCGGATTGCCGAACAGTGCTCCTCCACAAACAACCAGTCGCGAACGTTTTTCCCGTCACCATAAACAGGCAATTGCTTGCCATTTAGGCTGTTGAGAATCATGAGCGGGATCAGCTTTTCCGGAAATTGGTATGGACCATAGTTGTTCGAGCAATTCGTCGTGAGGACTGGCAGACCGTAGGTATGGAAATACGCACGGATCAGGTGGTCAGAGGCGGCCTTCGACGCGGCATACGGGCTATTCGGGGCATACGGCGTTGTTTCGGAAAATGCGGGATCATCCGGCGCAAGCGAGCCGTAGACTTCGTCCGTGGAAACGTGCAGGAAGCGAAATGCTTTCTTTTCGTCCGCGTTCAGCCCTGCATAATATGCGCGCGCGGCTTGCAGCAGGGCAAACGTACCGAACACGTTCGTCTTGATAAAAGCGTCCGGTTCGACGATGGATCGGTCCACGTGACTTTCTGCGGCAAAGTGGATGATGGCCCTTGGCTTATGCTCACGTAGAAGCCTGCCGACCAGAACATCATCTGCTATGCTGCCGTGCACGAAAATGTGGCGAGGATCGTCATCGAGAGAGATCAGGTTGTTGCGATTCCCAGCATAGGTCAGGCTGTCCAGATTGATGACTGTGGAAGCGGCTTCCTTAAGCCACGTAAGTACGAAATTAGAACCGATAAAGCCGGCGCCGCCTGTTACCAGGATCGAATCGTTTTTGTTCATCATTTCAGGCTGTTTTCTTGGTCCAAAGTGCTCTGCGAAGGATAGCCAGGCGCTGACTTTGCTCCGGGTCTTGCCGCAATCGCGCCATCCCCTCCTGGAAAAAGGCAGCAAAGACACCGATGAGCAATCCAAAGATAGTCGCGATCAAAGTAATCAGGCCGCGCTTGGGAGAGGACTTGTAATCCGGGACGATCGCCGGGTCCACCACTTGAATCAATGCCCCCTCTTTTGCTTCATCCAGCTTGGCAAGTTCGTATTGACGCGCGAGGATCTCAAAGATCGTTTCGTAATACTTTACGTCGCGCAGCTTGCGGACATATTCAATCCCCGCCTGCGGGACCTGCCCCTTGGGGACGATTAACCCAGCACCATTGTCATCGACATTGCCACCAAGCTTGGCTAATTGCGCGCGCATGGAGTCCAGCTCCTCTTGCGCCTGCACTACATCGGAGTTTTGTCCAGTCGCATAGGTGCGCATAGCCTGGAGCTGCACTTCCTTGGCTGTAATCTGTGCGCGGAGCGCGGCAGCAGACTCAATCAGGGCGCGCGCCTGGCTGCTGAGCTCGATCATTCCTGTCTTTTGCTCGGTTGTTTTCAGCGCTTCTTCCGCGTTCCCCAGATTGTTTTTGGCTTGCTCCAGTTGTTGCTCGAAAAAGAGCCTGCGCTGCCCTGCCTCGCCAATGGCAAGGTGTTGTGAGAGTTGACGGTACTCGTCCACATAAGCATTGGCCATTTCCGCCGCGCGTTTAGGGTCTTTGTCCTCTACGGAAATGCGGATCAGGTTGTCCTTCGTGCCGGCCTCCACTGTCGCATGGCTTTCAAAGGCTTTTCGCGCTGTCGACATGTATTTCTGACGGTATTCCGTCATCAAGCCGAACCGCTGGATCATCGCGTCTTCCACTGTGCGGCTCTTGAACATCGCCACATACATGTCGTTCGGATTCTTTATCCCCATTGTGGACCCAGCCAGAGCGCCCAACGAACCAAGACTCCCGATTTGTGACATGATTGCCGAGCTGAGCGACGAATTCTGTTGTGGCGGCAAAACCGTCGTGGTTGCAGTGTAATTTTTGGGCAGCAATAGTGAAATCAGCAGCGCAATTAACCCACAACCCACAGTGATCTTTATGATCAGCCATTTCCGCCGGGCCATGACAATGCAGAGATCAAGCAGCGATATTTCGTCATTCTGCTCTACCTGATCTCTCTCAGATGGGAGGAGCGGCTCTGATTCCACCTGCCGAACATCAGTCGTCGTTATATTCATTCCCTGGGCTTCTACCCTCGGCCTTGCCGCTGGAATCGCGACATCGGCCATGGCTTGATTCTACCCGCAAGGACAGTTTCTTCCCAAGCACGTTCCACGCAATACGACTAACCACACTCAACAACTTAGACGAAAGCGATGCGCGGAGAAATCAGCATCTTAAGACATCTTCCCCGGGTGGCCGGTGACATCGCCATTTCCATCGGCGTCCGAGGTATGGCCGCGCGTGGCCCAGAGAATGGCGACTACGAACACAACGGCAAACAGAACAAGCGCACCTGCAGTACTCGGCATAGTTCGCCTCCTGACCCATTATGAGCGCAAAGGGCGCCAGCGGGGTTGCGTGAATTTTCATCAGACTTCATTCAGGCTGTTACTCTGCTTTCCGCCTTAATCCTATGCGTGCTATCCTCAAGACACGCAGAGATAGCATGCGCACCGACAGGCAGATCACCGTTGTGAGCCCAGCCTTCAGATTTCACTTCTGGAGCCAGACCTTTGCGCGTGCCATTGCTCCCCGCAAGCACCTCCGCGTTCTGCCTACCCGGACGCGACCTAGTCTCTTCGGCAGCGATTAGTCGCCGCTGCCCGTGACGCTCGACCCGCGCTCCCGGCAAAAATCCATCTAAAGCCAGCCGCGTCAGTGTCATGCCGGAAGAAAGACTTCTCCAGCACAGCCCGTTTTGCCGCCCATTTCGCGGCGTTCAGAAATCGAAACCCAGGCTGAAGGCCCTACAAGGATAAAAGATATGCAGTCGAAAGAGATTCTGAGCAAATTTGGCCCGAAACTCAAGAGCGCGCTTCCCGGTCCGAATGCGAAGCGCATTGTTGCGGACGACGACCGCCTCATCTCGCCCAGTTATACGCGCTCCTATCCGATGGTGGCGAAGCGCGGGCGCGGAGTGCGCGTGGAAGACGTTGACGGCAACGAGTTCCTCGATTTTGCCGCCGGCATTGCGGTCACTTCGACCGGCCATTGCCATCCGGAAGTCGTTGCCGCCATACAAAAGCAGGCCGCTGAACTGATTCACATTTCCGGCACAGATTTCTATTACGAGTCGCTGGTTACGCTGTCTGAGCGCCTCTCGGCCATTGCTCCCATGCCAGGGCCGCATCGCTTTTACTATGGCAACTCGGGCGCGGAAGCCATTGAATGCGCGCTGAAAATCGCCCGCTACCATACTCAGCGCCAGAACGTGATCGCCTTTTTCGGCGCATTCCACGGACGCACCATGGGCGCGCTTTCACTTACAGCGTCGAAGCCGCAGCAGCGCCGTCGTTTCTCACCGCTGGTTCCCGGCGTGACCCATGTGCGCTATCCCTATGCATATCGCGGTTGCAGCGGCGGTCCGCAGGAAGAAGAACAATTCGCGCTCGGCTGCGCCCGCTACATCGAAGAAAAGCTTTTCAAGACAACGCTCGCGCCGGAAGAAGTGGCCGCGATCTTCGTTGAACCGATCCAGGGCGAAGGCGGATACGTCGTTGCGCCGAGCATCTTCCTGCAGGAGCTGCGCCGCATTTGCGATAAGCACGGCATTCTGCTGGTTGCCGACGAGGTTCAGTCAGGCGCTGGACGCACTGGCAAGTGGTGGGCCATCGAGCACTCCGGCGTGCAGCCCGATATCGTCTGCATGGCAAAGGGCATCGCTTCCGGAATGCCCCTGGGCGTCTGCATGACGCGCGCCGAGATCATGGACTGGAAACCCGGCTCGCACGCTTCGACCTTCGGCGGAAACCCTGTTTCCATCGCAGCAGCTCTCGCTACAATGAACATTCTCGAGCGCGAAGGAATCGTCAACGCTGCGAACAGCGGCAAGCAGATTTTCGGTCGCCTGCGCGACTGGCCGGCAAAACATGCCGTCGTAGGTGACGTACGCGGACGCGGCCTGATGATCGGCATCGAGATCGTCAAAGACCAGAACACGCGCGAAGTTGCCGGGCAATGGCGCGACCGCATTGTTGAATTGGCCTTTGAGCGTGGACTGCTGATTCTCGGCTGCGGCGAGACATCCATTCGGCTTGCGCCGCCCCTCATCGTAAACGAGCACGAAACCGCCATTGCGCTCGACATTCTGGAAGAGTGCATTTCACAACTTGAAAGTGAACAGAATGTATCGAGGGCGCTCGCTGGTTCTGCCGTGTAAGATGTGAAGCCAGAGACCGCAGGGTCTCTGGCTGTTTTCTCGGTTCAGGCCCGTTTGCATCATCCTTCTCGCTGGAGAAGTCGCCATGATTACACGTCTATGGCAGGGCTACACCACTCCTGAAAACGCTGACGCATATGAGGCCTTCATCCGCGCCGAAATCTTCCCAAAACTTCATGAAGTCCGTGGATTCCTCGGCGGCAAGCTGCTGCGCCGCGAACTTTTCCAGGAAGTAGAATTCGTCGCGCTTACCCATTTTGCTTCACTCGAATCGGTGCGCGCCGCGGCGGGCGAGGAATACGGCTACATCATCATTCCCGAAGCGGGGAGGAAATTACTTTCACGCTTTGACCAGCGCGTTGCAGTCTATGAGGTTGTCGTTGAGGCAGCCCCGAACTGACGCCATTTTATTTTCGCAGCGCCTGTCTTCGAAAAAGTACGCCCGCCGCCAGGAACAAAAGTGATATCGCAATCGCCAGAAGCGCATGCCCGAGCGACCCGGCGTGCAGATGCAGAGCGGCGTCAATCCACCATACCACCGCTCCCACGAACCAGATGATGTAAGAATGCTCCCGCACCTGATTTCTATTTTGATGCAGCAGGCCGAAAGGATGTCGTGCCTGGCTCTAAATCCGCACCAGCTCCTGTTGAATTCGCCCCGTTACTTCCGCCTTGTCGCGCGAGGTCATCATGTTGATTTCGCTGCGGACCCCAAATTCCGGCAAGTAAATGCCCGG
>Ga0126371_10001763_pt1 | contig 18376 bp, 15 predicted proteins | sample PanSoiMetaPlot_4_FD_110145 | JGI IMG/M metagenome (GOLD analysis project Ga0126371, IMG submission 110145) | Tropical forest soil microbial communities from Panama - MetaG Plot_4 | ecosystem: Environmental > Terrestrial > Soil > Tropical forest > Bulk soil | place: Panama | collected 2016-02-17 | reverse complement strand
TCGGTGAGGTGGCGGCTTGTTGCGTGGGGCTCGGCACGGTAGACGTGACCTGTTTCGAAAACGCGTTCAAATCCGGCGACTCCGTGCTCCTTGTAAAATTGCGGGCTCTGCGCCAAGTAGGCGACGCGATTGAAATATTTCACCTCGAAGAGATTCGTTCCGCCTTCGGTTCCAGAAGCGACGAGTTTGGAGGTGAGAATCTCGGTGAAACGCCTCTCGACGAGGAACTCGCGAAAGTATTTTAGTGCGGCGGATTGCACGCGAAAAATATTGCCGATGGGTTCGTGGCGCAACGCAAGAGGCCGGTACTCGACGAGCGTATCGGGATTAACCGATTCCAGGTCGGAATACGAAGTGAAAGGCAGATGCTGCCCCGAACGGTTGAGAACCCGGACTTCCGTGATGTCCAGTTCATAACCGAGCTTCGCGCGAGACTCACGGCGTACCCGGCCCACGATCTCAACTGTGTCTTCGAGTTTGAGGTGATGCTGCTTGACGGCCTCAGGCGCTGCGACGCACTGTACCTGGCCAGAGCAATCCCTCAACACAAGGAAGACGGTTCTTCCGAGGATGCGAATGCGCGAGACCCAGCCGCGCAAGACGATGGTTTCATCGACGAACTGAGGGATGGTTTCGACGAATACGCGTTCGGTGTAGGCAGGCATCCGGCAAAAACCTCCTTCGGGAGAGTCTTTGCTGGAACCACGGTAGCGGCGGTGCCATCCAGCTTCCGGTCGAGGCCGGCACTCAATCAACCGCTGTTTCGTAGCGTGACGTTTCCCCCTATTCAGGCCAACTGACTTGCAGTTTCCGCTTCGGGGGAACCTCTCAGAGGGGTCTATCCTCTTCGACGAGTTCTTTCCTTTCTAGCATCCTATTCCACAGAAACGCAATCAGTTTGCTCAGACCGCGCACCGGCCGACGAGAAAAGGAAAAGGTTAAATATTTAACAGTGCGGAGTCGTGGTCTTCAAACACGGCGCGCAAGGCGGCGGGGGTGCGCTCCTTCATGGAGTGAATCGTCTGAATCATATGATAGATATTCGAGGTCATGACCAGAAGGTAGCGGACCGGGTCGGGGCCCGGGTTCCAATACGTGTGCGGCGTTCCACGCGGAACGAAAACAGCGGACCCGGCGCGGGCTTCCACTTCTTCTTTGCCCACCTGCAAGCGTAACGCGCCCTCTAGGACATACCACGCCTCATCATCCTGGTGATGCAGGTGCAGAGGCGCGATAAGACGAGGCGGCCCCGCGGGGCCCCCTGCGTCTCGCCACTCAGCGATCACAAAAGAATCGCTTGTCGAGCCGATCACTTGCCCGGAAAGAAGAGGCGCGATATTCGGCGTGCTCATTGGTTGCCCTCCTGATTAGAACTGCAGCCGTAATCCAAACTGCACAACGCGCGGGCCGCCGCCGCCAAGGCCAGGATTGCCTTGAGCCACGTCCGGCGTCTGAGTGACGAACCCCGCCGGAGATTGTCCAGGCGTAATGAATGCGCTGGGCAATGCAAAGTTGGGATGGTTCACGATGTTGAAGATTTCCGCGCGGAACTGAAGCGTGGCCTGTTCCCAGAGACGCGTGTTCTTGGTGATGGAGAAGTCCACGTTCCAGAACCCGGGACCGAAGACACGGTCGCGGCTGAGGTTTCCGAAATCGCCTGTCGGAGTGGCGAACGCTGCGGGATTCAGATAGCCCGTCGAGGGATTCCAGTTAGGCAACACAAAGGGTTGGCCAGGCACGACGTCGGGACGCTGGTTGCCGAAGAAACTTGTCAAACCGCCGACAATGTCGATTGGGCGGCCGCTTTGTACCGTGATGATGGTGTTCAACTGCCAGCCGGCGCCGAAGCGCTCACCGAGTTTCACGAAGTTCGGGACCTGATAGTTCATCGCGGTGGTCCAACGGTGCCGCGTGTCGAAGCTCGATGGCCCTTTTTCCGCCCTCAAGTTTGCGGAGTCCTGCGGCAGCGCTACAAAGGCAAAGTCATAGTTGATCCCGTCAGAGGCGCCGTCAAGTGACTTTCCATACGTGTACGTCGAAAAGCCGGACAAGCGGTGCCAATTCTGTAGTCGCACTGTCAATTGCCCGGCGTGGTAGGTGGAGCTGGTTCCGGTCGAGAGATTGTCGATGGAGGAATAGTTTGCGTTGATGCCGTTCTGGTTGATGTCATAGAGGCGCACCAGGCGCGTGCCCTTGCTTCCGACGTAACCAGCTTCGACAGCCACCGCGCCGGCGAATTCGTGTTGGATGTTCAGATTCCAGCTCTGCACATAGGGTGTGCGCAAATTGTGGTCGGTGACGAAGATGCTCGGCTGCACCGGGGGCCCGGCAACGGTGGTGAATACCGGGCCTGCCTGCGTTCCGTTGTAGGCGTCCTGGTTGAAATCCAGGGGCACGACCGCTTCGGGACCGATCGGGTTCTGGCTGATCCCAGCGGAATTGGTGAAGTTGGCCTGCATCAGATGCATGGGAATGTAGTCGTAGTAAAAGCCGTAGGCGGAACGAATCACCGTGTGCGGGCCGACGTTCCAGGCGAAGCCGAGGCGCGGCGCGAAGTTGTTCAGGTCGCGCGTATAAGGAAGAGGCAACTCCGGCGTGCCTACCATTACCAGGGTGCCCGTCGGGCTTAAAAGGTTGGACATCAGGTTATGTGCTTCGCTGACAGGCCCGTAGTATTCCCAGCGGAGACCTGCGTTCACGGTAAAGCTGGGACTGACGCGGACGTCGTCTTGCGCGAAAAAGCTAAGGCCGTTGGTGGCCAGGCTCCGCGCCGTGTTCCCGGTCGACGCTGAGGTGGACCCTAGGCCGAGAAAATAGTTGGCCAGGGTGTGAACGATGGGGTCGCTGGTGGGGAGAGGATTGGGAGGCAGGGTCGAGTCAAAAGAGAATAGGCCGCGGGCGAAATTATCGTTCGAGAAATCCACCAGAGCGCGACGATATTCTGCTCCGAACCTCCAAGAATGGGGGCCATGGACGTAGGTGAAATTGTCGAGGACCTGATAGGTCTGGCTGGTACGGCCGCGCGGAATGCCGAACGTGGTCGCGCCGAGATTTTCGATCGGGCCGTTAAAATCGAATTCAGGCAGACCGGTGAGTCCGGTACCGAAATCGATCCCAAACGCCGTCACAGTGTCCAACTTGCCGTCCGCAGAGTCGAACTGATTGTGGAAACGTGAATAGCCAAAGCGCACTTCGTTCAGAACAGTCGGACTGATCAGCCAGAGCCAGCTTCCGGAAACAACTTGAACACGCGTGGGGGAGATTTGCGCAAACGGCGACAAACGCGAGCCGCTGCCAAATCCACCAAGCGACCCCAATGGAAATACCTGGTCGTCGTTACCGAAGGCGTAGCGGGCGGCGATGGAGTTGGCTTCGTTAAAGCGGTGATCCACCTTAGCGATAAAATTGTCATTGTCATTCTTGTCGTTCACGGTTCCCGGAAGCGTTTTGTTCGCGCTTGTGGGCATGTAGGTATCAAGGATCTTTTCGAGCGCAGGATTGGTACCGTCGGGAATGATCGCGGGATTGAGCAGCGCTTCCTGTTTTGCTTGGGCGATTTCCTCGGGCGTGGGCACCTGCAAAGCAAAGTCGGAGCCTACGCGTTCGCGCTGTCCTTCGTAGGCGAGGAAAAAGAAGGTCTTTTCGGGCAGAATCGGCCCCCCTAGCGAGCCGCCGAAGTTGTTATTGTTGAAATGCGATTGAGGGTTCGGAAGACCGGTCGATGGATCGATCTTAGTATTGAAATAGTTGCGAGCGTCGAAGGCCGAGTTGCGGTTGTATTCATAGAGCGAGCCGTGGAACGAGTTCGAGCCGGAGCGGGTAACGATGTTCACAATTGAGCCGGCGTTGCGCCCGTACTCCGCACTGAATTGCGACTGCAGATTGAACTCCTGAATGGCATCGAGCGGCAGCAACGTTGCGGGCGCGCCGGTAATCCCCACCTGGTTTAACGCCGAGTTGTTGAACCATGGGTCATTGTTGTCGGTCCCGTCCAGGGTGTAGTTGTTTGAACGGTCTCGGTTTCCATTGATATTGAACTGGCCAAAACCCTTCTCCGTGCCCGCAACGCCGGATCCTTCAACGGTTACGCCGGGCGTGAGCGCGACGAGCTTTCCGAAATCGCGTCCGTTCAGGGGAAGCTCCTGGACGAGTTTGCGATCCACAATCTGCGAAAGGGTCGTGTCCTGTGTCTCAACGATGGGCGCGGTTTCCTGGACATTTACCGACTCAGTTTGCGATTTCACCTGAGTCAGCGAAATATTCGCGAGCGTTTCGACGCCGACGTCTACGCGTACGTGCCCTAGACGCGACTCTTCAAGACCCGGCGCGACTGCGGAGACTTCGTAATCACCCGCGGGTAATTCGATGAAGCGATATTCACCCTGATCGTCGGCAGTCACCTCGCGGGTCTCGCTGGTGCCGAGATTTCGTGAGACCACCTTTGCGCCGGCTAGGTGCAGGCCATGCGGATCGGTGACTTCCCCGCGAATGCTTCCGCGGAACGACTGCGCCGTCAAATTCACGAGAGAACCATTGAGAAGGACGATAAACAAAGACAGCAACGCCAACCGCAACCACGAACCAACTGCGTTCCGTACGTTCATGACCTGTTCCTTTACTTGAGGGAATCCATTGGAATGGAGTCCATGCACGGGTGGTTCCGCGCAGCTCGAATTTACTTCCGTCGTTTACCCAGCCAGCCGAAGGAGTCAGCCGGCCAATGCCGTACGGCGACCCCGCCGCGGACCACTACATCGCTTACCCACCACGAAAGACAACACCCGGCCACCCCTGAATCGGTTGGATTTGGTTCGCACCATGCCCGTTACTTCGCCTTCGCAGCCGCCCCTTTTTTCGGAATGAAAATAGTTCCGGGCGGGCTGATTTTATTCACCACGGAGAAATTCCGTTCGTTCAACGCCAAAGCCATCCGGCCGCGGGAATCTACATAGAGCAGTGGCTCGCCGACGGGCACATCCATAAACGTCTTTGTGTACGGAACCGTGAACGGTTTCTTGTTGACGAGTACCGTCACGCGCTCTCCCAGAGCGTACCCGAGCTTCTTGAAGTCATCGCCGGGAATGTCGCTGATGAGCGAACCGAACGGATCGTCGAGGCCAATGATGTCGCCTTCGATGCCCTTTTCGGTGACCGTTGCGGTCTTAGGCGTTAATCGGACCAGCTGCTGGACCTCGGGTCCGACCAGCGTGTAGTCCCAGCCGGCGGCAAGATGCGCGCCGACCGGCGAAAAAATGTCACGCCCGTGAAAGGTGGAAGATACCTTTTCGCCGATCATCCAGCTGGTGTTGGTGATTTCGCGTGCGGAGTCCAATCCATCGCGGTCAATGACCGGAGAGATCAGGCCGTTGTCCGGCAAAACGAAGTACTGGCCCTTTCTTGATTTGACTACGACGGCCTTGCGGTTGGTGCCCACGCCAGGATCGATCACCACCACGAAAACGGTCCCGGACGGATAGTAGGGAGTCACACCGGAAAGAAAGCGCGCGCCTTCTTCAATCGAAAAGGGAGTTACCTGGTGGGTAATGTCCATGATGCGCGCGTCGGGAGCAATACCCAGCATGACTGCTTTGCAGATGGCCACGGCGTCGTTGGCGGAACCGAAATCGGTCATGAAAACCAGAACGGGTCGAGACGCGGCGGTTTGCGCTGCAGTGCCGGTTTCCTTCTGGACGGCGTCGGGGGCGCTACAAGAGGCCAGCCACACCGCGACGGCCAGAATCAGAAAATGACGAGCGAAGCGATGACGACGCGACATCATGAAGGATTGCTCCATTCCTGGTGTCCAGCGAAGGCCACTACCTTCCGGACTTTCTTCATTTGGAGAGGGAACTCGCGTCCCCCGGAGGCGGCAGCCAATGACGCGCCTGCACAGTACGCTACCCAACCTCACCCCGACATTTCTTTCAGTATACGGGTACACAAAAGGGCTGGCCACCCATTCCTTAGTTATTCCAGTAATTGCGAGGCATTCGTGATTTCATTAGACTGTTTGCGCCCGCCCTGGGAGTGCAAATCGCTTTTCGCCGCCCGCGTAAAGCCCTCGGGATTTATGCCAAATCAAGATGTCCAGGAGGACGCAAATGCGCCGCAGTCTGCTTAGTGTCTTTGCGGTATTGCTGACGGCCGCCACCGTGCGAGCGGATCAAGTCACGCTGAAAAATGGGGACCGCTTGAGCGGAAAAATTGTGAGTGGTGACGGGAAGACCCTGCTGCTGAAATCCGACTTTGCCGGGGATGTGACCATCCAATGGGACGCCATAACGGCCATGGAGTCGACCGACAATGTAAACCTCACGCTGAAAGACGGTACGCGCCTGTCCGGCAAGGTGACTACGCAGGACGGGAAGTTTGTGGTTGCTTCCTCGACGAATGCTCCGGCTCCGGCGCCTGCCCCGAAGGAAGCCATTGTGGCGGTTCGCAACGACGCCGAACAGCACTCCTTCGACGTCGAAACCGAAAAAATGGCGCACCCGAAGTTCACCTATTTCTGGAGCGGCCTGTTTGACACCGGCCTTGCACTGACACGCGGCAACTCGGAAACGGCCAACTTCACGATCGCATCCAAGGCCGTTCGCGAAACGCCACGTGACAAAATAACGTTCCATGCGGACTACATTTTCGCGAATAACAGCTCGGTGCCGCCAACGGTGACGACGGCCAACGCTCTCGATGTGGGCGTCCGCGGAGATCTGAATATTGGCCCTCGGCTTTTCGTTTTCGCGCTGACCGATTTCCAGACCAACGAACTGCAGCACCTTGACCTGCGCAGCGTGTTTGGCGGTGGCTTGGGTTATCACGTGATTAAGACGCCGGACACCACTTTCGACGTTTTCGCCGGTATCGACTACGATCGCGACTCGTTCGGTTCGTATCAACTGGTGAACGCCACGCCGCCACCACTCTTTGTTGTTGTCCCGTCCAAATCGCAGAACAGCGCGGAAGCGATCATCGGAGAGGAATTCGACAAGAAACTTTCGAAGCGATCCACTTTGGCTGAACGCTTCTCCTTTTTCCCGAATTTGTCGCACGCGGGCGATTACCGGTTCCAGTTTGATGCGAGCATTGCGACGCAGTTGAAGAACTGGCTGAGCTGGCAGGCGACGCTCAGCGACCGCTATATTAGCTACCCGCCGGTCGGGCTGAAGGCCAACGACCTCCTGCTGTCTACGGGCTTGCGTGTTGTCTGGGGCAAGGCCAAACTATAGGCGCTTTTCCGTCCAATCGAATCCATTGCTCCTCCGGGAGCCAAGGAGGTAGTTCGTATGGGCTTTCTCGCTTGGATTATCACTGGGTTGATCGCTGGTTGGTTGGCCGGCCAGGTCATGAAGGGCGGTGGCTACGGTGTCGTCGTGGATATTGTCCTCGGTTTACTCGGAGGCTTGGTTGGGGGATGGTTGTTTGGAAGGCTCGGCGTGTGGCCGGGGGGAGGGATGATCGGGGGAATCATCGTGGCCTTTGTCGGCGCGGTGATCTTGGTCTGGATTACGCGTCTCGTTAAGAAAGCCTAGACCGGGTTTCTGGAAGTCGAAGGGCCCTCGGGATCCTCGCGGTTTTGAGGGCCTTCTCGGGCCACTGCCGAGCCTACTTCCTCGCACGTTTCTTGCTGCCGCAGGACCTGTCCCCTGTCCTAAGGGGCAGGTTTTTCCACAGGGACAGGACGCGAAACTTGGGCGAACGAATTGTTCTTCTTTTGTGAGCAAATAAAGAGTTTACAATCATATAGTTGAACCTTGATTTGGCGAGCTGCTGAAGTACTAGGAGATTGGTTTATCAGGAATTTTGATGCCACTGTACCATTCACCTGTGGACCCTGCTCCTGTCTAATAGGACAGGTACGCGCCCTAGACCCTTTGGTCAGGGAAATCATCTAAGGTGCGTCGGTCGTTTCCCCGCTGCAGTTTGCGGGTGTTTCGAAGAGAAAAGGGGCGGGCCAGAATGAGCAAGAGGGACAAGGGTCGTAAATGGATTTGGTATTTCTTGGGGACGGTTGCGGCGTTGCAGCTTTACTTCGTCCGTGAGCTTTTGGCGGCATTCGCGATCTTCATGCTGGGCTTTGCGGTCATCGGGGTTTGCATCGCGTCCCTGTATCTGGCGCAAAAAACCTGGGAGGCGGGGGTTGCACAGTTGGCGGGCAGCCAGAACCCAGCAATTCTCGCGATCCGGCGCGGCGTGGCTTCGGTCGAAGACTTGGCTCGGCGACCGATTCGCCGTCCGGGCTCACAGCCGGCTTCATAAAGAGTTTGCTTCTTCTGCTGTCTGCTAGAGCAAACAGATTTGGGAATTGCCCGTAACAAGCAGTTCCCGAATCTACTCAGAGAAACAAAGGGCCAGCCGTCCTGAGAGAGCGGCTGGCCTTTTTTTTCGCTTGCCTTTCAGATCACACCTTCAAGCCCTGGCGCGCATTTCGCCCCGCCTTAAAGTTTGCTATCGTTACCGCGCCCTGGAGGGGTCCCCCATGAAATTTCTCGCCTGCCTGTTTGTGCTTGCGGTCTTATCCGTTCCGCCTGGTCACACGCAGGAAAAGTCCGCGGCAACTCCCAAGAAAATTGCCATTCGCGCCGGACACTTGATCGACGGCAAAAGCGACACACCGATCGCCAATGCACTGATTCTCGTTGAAGGAGACAAGATTACCAGCGTCACGCCTGGTGGTGCTCCACCGGCAGGGGCGGAATTACTCGATCTTTCAAATGCCACCGTGCTGCCAGGATTTGTGGACGCGCACACGCACGTGCTGTTGCAAGGCGACGTCACGCAGGAAGACTACGACGCGCAGTTGCTGAAGCAATCGATTCCATACCGCGCGATCCTGGCATCGCGCAACGCGCAGATCGCACTTGGGCACGGCTTTACCGCCATGCGCGACCTGGAGACCGAAGGCGCTATGTACGCTGACGTCGACGTCAAGAAAGCCATCAACAACGGCGAAGTCCCCGGTCCGCACATGCAGGTCTCCACGCGGGCGATGACGCCGACAGGGATGTACGGGCCGCTCGGCTATTCGTGGGAAATTCAGGTTCCGCAAGGTGTCGAGTATGCCGATGGCGTGGACGGTGTGCGCAAGGCCGTCCGCGAGCAGATCTCCCACGGAGCGGACTGGATCAAGTATTACTCCGACCACGGCTATTTTTACGGGCCCGACGGCCTGCTTCATAGCCACGTGAATTTCACCGATGAAGAAGCCAGGGCCATCGTCGACGAGACCCACCGCATTGGCAAAAAGGTGGCGGCCCACGCCATCGGAAGCGACGGCATCGCCGCCGCACTGAAGGCCGGAGTGGACTCCATTGAGCACGGCGACGGGCTAACCGGACCACAAATGGATGAGATGGTGCGCCGCGGAATTTACTGGGTGCCGACAATCATGGTAGGAGCTTACGTGGCACCGGGACGTGCGGGAAACTGGACCAAGATGGTGGAAACCGAAAAGGAGGCGTTTCAATTGGCGCTCAAAAAAGGCGTGAAGATTGTGCTGGGCACGGATGCCGGCGGCTTTGATTGGCGCGAATTAAATCAGGCCCTGGAATTTGACTACTACGTGAAGTACGGCATGGCGCCGATGCAGGCCATCCGTACGGCTACGACCTCGGCGGCCGAACTGCTCGGCTGGTCGGACAAAATGGGCACGGTTGAAGCGGGGAAGTGGGCCGACCTTGTGGCCGTTTCCGGTGATCCGCTCAAGGACATCAGCGAACTGGAACGCGTGAAGTTTGTCATGAAAGGCGGCAGCGTTTTTAAGAACGAACTAAAGTGACCAAGCATTGGCAGAGGACGGAATGGCAATCGCAGAACTGAGGTTTGGCGGCGGCTGCAAGGCGCAATTCTGACTGTCGCGAAGGGACGAATCTCGCGGGTTCGAACGATTCGACTGACCGAAGGCGGTCTTTCGGCCTTGGTCCTGAGCTCTTCAGTAGAAGGCGGCGCCGCCGTCGACGTTGATGGATTGGCCGACCATGGCGCTTGACATGTCAGAACAGAGAAAAAGGGCGGCCTGCGCGACTTCCATGGCCGTTTGCCCGCGGCCTTGCAGGATCGAGCTCAGGAAGGCCTTGAGTTGCTCTTCCGGGTTGAGGTTCAACTTTTTCGCAAGCGTGTTGCCGAGTTCCTTGCTCATCATGGTTTCGGTTACCGGGCCAGGGCAGATGGCGTTCACTCGCACGCCGTTCCGTGCAGCCTCGGCCGCCATGTAGCGCGTCAGCCCCAGCAGGCCGGCTTTTGCCGCGGCGTAGGCCGAACCCCAGGAAAACGCCGCCTTTGCCGACAAGCTGGAAATGTTCAGGATTATGCCGGATTTTCGGGCGTACATCCCGGGTAACGCGAGCTTGCTCAGCAAGAATGCGGCACGCAGATGTACGGCGATCACTCTATCGAATTCCTCGAGCGGATATTCTTCGACCGGCGCGACCGGCCCGTAATGGCCGGCATTGTTCACTAGAATATCCACACGGCCAAACCTTCCTTGGGCTTCGGCGAAGACGCGCTCGACATCTTGGGTCCTCGCCAAATCCGCACAAAAATAAGCCACCTTCCCGCCCTGGCCGGCAATCTCCTGCGCCACACCCGCCAGTTCTGCTTCGGTGCGGGCGGTCAGAAACACGGATGCGCCTTCCTTTGCAAACAGCAGGCCCATGGCACGGCCAATGCCGCGTCCCGAACCGGTAATCAACGCGACCTTCTTTTCGAGCAGCATCAGTAAACCCTATCAGTACAGGTCTTGGTTTTTATTGCCGGTAGAAAGTCAGAAGGGACAGGTTCTTTGCCGGTCGAGTTCGCTAGAATGTCCCAAGCCGTGAAAGTCACAATCAAGCCCTCTTTTGGAAACACCTGCAGGTTCTGCCCGCCGAACCCGCGGCACATCCACACATAATCTGGCGAATCCGGCCGCTTCGACAACCACCACTTGAAGCCGTAGCTAAACTGTGGTTCGTCAGTTTGGTAGTAAGGCGTCAGAGACTGTTTCACCCATTCGCTCGAGACGATTCTCTGGCCGTCCCACAGGCCGTCGTGGAGATACAAATAACCGATCTTCGCCAAGTCGTTGCCGTTTAAATACAAGCCGCCTTCGGTGTCCACGACTCCCAGATACGTGCGTTTCCATTCATGGCGCATCCCCAGCGGCGCGAACAGATATCTCTGGCCGTAGTCGTCGATATCCTGACCGGTTTCTTTCTGGAAGATATAGGCCAGCAGTTCAGTTGCGCCGCTGCTGTAGTTCCAGACCTTGCCGGGTTCGGCGGCCATGGGCTTGTCGATCACATACTGCACCCAGTCGTCGGTGGCTTCCATCAAGCTGGCATCGCTTCGAGGGTCGTCGTACGGCACATCCTCTTCATGCCACTCAAGGCCGGGGGTCATGGTCAGCACGTCGCGCAAGGTGATGCGGCGCTTGCGGTCGTCCACATTCTTCACTTTGGGCACGTCGAAGTATTTCAATATCGGCGTGCCGAGGTCAGCCTTGAAGTCGCCGCGTTTTATGGCCACGCCGATAATGACCGAAGTGACGGTCTTGCTGACCGATTGCATCGTGTGTAGATCGGTGCCGTGATAATAGGGGTGCCAGTCGGGATCGAAATAGTTGTATCGGCCCGTAAGCCGAGCATTGAGCGGTCCGCGTTCCCTGGCTTGCTGGCTGTAAATTTTCGCGTAGTCGTGCGGGTAGGTGCGTTCGAAAATCTTCTTGCCGCAGCGAAAGACGGCAAAACTGTCGAGCATCTGCGAATATTTCCCCGAGGCCATATCCCTCTCTAGCCGAAGAAGAACCTGCTCATCCAGTCCAACACTGGCAGGGCTGGCGCTCGGCCAGCCTTTGGTTGGCCAGAGCATTTCATCCGCGCGAGGTGTTGCCGCGGTCCCGCCGCCGAGGAATAGGAATGCGCCGAGAAAGATGCAACCCAAAAGGACGGCAACTGCAGCGTATTTCTTCATGATCGCTCCGCTCGGCCACCTTATGGCGCGCAACGATGGGTGTCAAGCCACCCAAGCATCAAATGTTTGATTTGGTGCGTGTGGGCGGTTTCACGATAAAATTGTAAGGTTATGATCTCAGTTGAAAACGTCACTATGCGCTTCGGCGGGCGCGTCTTGTTCGAGGACGTTACCACCACCTTTATGGCGGGACGCCGATACGCGGTAACCGGGCCGAACGGCGCCGGTAAATCCACTTTCATGAGAATCCTCACCGGCGAGTTGGAGCCGACCAGCGGCAATGTCACGCGTCCCAAGCGAATCGGCATCCTGCGTCAGGACCAGTTTGCCTTCGACAAATCCCGCGTAATTGACACCGTAGTCATGGGTAACGCGACCCTGTGGAACGCCTTACAGGAACGCGAAGCGCTTTACGCCAAGCCGCATGACGAATTGACCGACGCCGACGGCATGCGCCTGGGCGAACTGGAAGGCATCGTCGGGGAGGAAAACGGTTATGAAGCCGACGCCGACGCGGGGGTTCTGCTCGATGGCCTGGGCATTGAAGCCGACCTGCACGACCGGCTGATGGGCGAGTTGCAAGGCGGGCAGAAGGTCCGCGTGTTGCTGGCGCAGGCGCTGTTCGGAAATCCTTCGGCGCTGCTGCTTGACGAGCCGACCAACAACCTCGACCTCGATTCGGTGCACTGGCTGAAGGAATACCTCGTCGAGTACCACGGCGTGCTGATTGTAATCTCGCACGACCGTCACTTCCTCAACAGTATATGCACGCATGCCGCCGATATCGACTACCAGACGATCATCATGTATCCCGGCGGATATGACGACATGGTGCTGGCCAAGACGCAAATCCGAGCGCGCATGGAGGCGGAAAATGCCGCCCGCGAAAAGAAGATTGCGCAGCTCAACGAATTTATCGCACGGTTTTCCGCTGGCACCCGCTCGGCGCAAGCCACTTCGCGAAAAAAGGAAGTCGAACGCCTACAGGTTTCAGAGTTGGCCAAATCCAACATCCAGCGTCCCTATATTCGCTTTCAGTTTGAGGTGCCTTCAGGCCGCGTGCCGCTCGAGGTCAAGCACCTGTCAAAGTCTTACGACGCGTTGAAAGTCATTCCAAACTTTTCGGCGCATGTTACGCGGGGCGAGAAGATCGCCGTCACCGGCCGCAACGGCGCAGGCAAAACCACCATGCTCAAATCAATCATCCGCAATGCCGAGCCATTCATCGGTGACTCGGAGCGTGAATTTTCAATCAACTCCGGCAACGTGGTCTGGGGGCACGAAGTTAAAGTCGGTTATTTCCCGCAGGATTTTGGCTATACGATCGACAAATCGAAGGGCATCCATGCGCTTGACTGGCTGTGGCAGTTCAAACCGCAAGCGCTGCAAGAAGAAATTCGCGGCGTTTTGGGCCAGATGCTTTTCAGTGGCGAAGACGCCCTGAAGCCCACGTCGGGTCTTTCCGGCGGCGAATGCGCACGACTGATTTTCTGCAGGCTGATGCTCCAGAAACCGAACTTCCTGGTGCTTGACGAGCCAACCAACAACCTCGACCTGGAATCGATCAACGCGCTGAACATCGCACTGCAGAAATTTGACGGAACCGTGCTGTTTGTGACGCACGACGAAGACGTACTCGACGAAGTGGCTACGCGCATCTGGCACATTCAGGGCGGCAAGATCGAAGACTTCAAGGGCACCTACGAAGAATTCCAGGCCCGCGCAGAGAAGCCAGTCACGGTAGCGGCGAAAGGCCGCAAGTAGGCGTTTGCCATCGAGACCCGCGGCCTCTCGGCGGCGGAGCACAGAATGCCAGCCCAGATGCCCTGAGAATCCGCTTCCTAGGGGTGGATCTTCAGCCCTTTCAGTAAGTGGCTTACCGCTTGATCGGCCTGGTAGGGCGTGATGGTGCGCTTGTTGTTGAGTTCTTTCTGGCTGATGGCGCGATAGGCGAGCTTTCGCGGTTGGCGCAGCGCGATATCGATCACAAAGGTTCCTTCGTGATAGCGGACATTCTGGTATTCGACTTCCGGAGGACCCCAGCCCCATCCGGACCAGCATCCATACGGGCCGCATACCACACCGGGATAGCCACCCGGATAGACGCGTTGAACGGTCGCCGTCTGCGTTTTTACGGCGACGTGGTAGTCCACCCAAAAGTCGGCCGCGTACGGGTCATTCACCGCGGTCAATCCCTTCGACTGTAGGCCCCTTGCGATCGCGGCTTTTAGGGTGTCGCGGTTCGCTTCGGTGTTCCAATCACGATTGCTTTCCAGGCGCTGTTGCGCCTGCGGGGTAATGACGTCGCGCGATACGACCGACCTGCCGTCCGCGCCGCGCCGCGGCGATTCGGGCGCGTTCAGCGGCCGCCACGCCCAAGTCATGCCTTTCAAGATGCGGATGTCCGGATCGCGGGTGATCTCGACGTTTTCGTCACAACCGGAAAGAAGAAGCCCGCCAGCTAACAGACCGGTCATCAGAACTGCGCTTATCGTACGTCTGCCTAGGTTCACCTTGGCCATACCTCCACATTCCTTCTAACACGCCTGCCGACAAAAAGTTGGATGCGAATGGGCAAGTCTCAGGAGGGCAAACCCCAGTCCGTCGGAGGAAACGTCACCGGCCAAAATTTAGGTGCCGGACGGTCAAACTCGAACGCGATGTTGTAGTGTTCGAGCCCGGTCTCATCCACGCATACCACCCGGCAGCTCATCTCGGTCCCGGTCCGCAGGTTCGACAATAAGAAGGGTTGTCCCACGTGCAGGTGCGACTTCATCTGAAGCAGGCCGCCGTGGGCGTTTACGACTTGGGTTTTGACCTCTTCCCGGATCTGCTGGCGCTCTTCGTTTTCGGCAAGAACCGACACCGACACGCGCAACAGGACGCGTTCGCTTCTCCGGCGGTTTTCCTGGGTTTGCGGTTCCATCCCAACCGTTCTCTTACCTCTTACCTTGCATATTTTACGCCCTTTAAAGCCTGGGTCGACTGGCCCAACAGCCAGGTTCTTCAGGTTTTACGGCCACTCCGGGGACCCGCCATGCAGGAAAATGGCGACTTTGGTATGATGGAATCTTGAAATTTCAATAGTTTAGGAGCGAGATGTCGGTTCAAACGGAAAGCCAAACCAAGACGCTTCTTCGCGTGCGTCCACGCGGATTTTGCGCCGGCGTGGTTCGCGCTGTGGATATTGTGGAACTTGCGCTCGAAGCTTACGGCGCGCCTGTTTATGTGCACCATGAGATCGTGCACAACACCTATGTTGTCCAGCAGCTCCGCCGCCGCGGCGCCATCTTCGTCGAAACGATCGAAGAAGTTCCCTCAAATTCCGTGCTGGTCTTCAGTGCGCACGGGGTGCCCCCGACCGTCCGCCAAGAAGCCAAGGACCGCTCCCTGCGCGTGATTGACGCGACTTGCCCGCTGGTTACCAAGGTTCACCTCGAAGCGCTGAAGTTCGCACGTGAAAAGCGCACCATCATTTTGATCGGCCACAAGGATCATCAGGAGATCATCGGCACCTCGGGTGAAGCGCCGGATCACACGCTGGTGGTTGACTCGGTCGCGGCGGTGGATGCTCTGGTCGTGGGAGATCCCGATAAGCTTGCATTTCTGACGCAGACGACGCTGAGCCTTTATGACACGCAGGAAATCGTGGCCCGCCTCCGGCAACGCTTTCCGAAAATCATAGGCCCGGCCAGCGACGATATCTGCTATGCCACACAAAACCGCCAGGAAGCGGTCGAACAAGTGGCGAAGGACGTGGACCTGATTCTGGTCGTCGGTTCGCAGAACAGCTCGAATTCAAACCGCCTGGTTGAGCTTGCCATTCGCCTGAATCGCAAGGCGCAGCTAATTGATTCGGCCGATCACATTGATCCAAAGTGGCTTGAGGGCGTCAACCGCATCGGTTTGACCGCCGGCGCCTCAGCACCGGAAATTCTCGTCGAACAGGTGAGCGAGAGGCTTGGCCAATTCGGTTTTACGGACCAGCAGGATCTGGACCTCATCCGGGAGGACGTGCGCTTCACGCTGCCTCCGGAGGTGCAGTCCATCGCTCCCGCGCCGCGCCGCTAACGCGACCGGAGCGTGTGCGTCCAAAGTTCCTAGTTTTGCCGGGCAGGGAATTTCCCGGCGTGTCTCGTTCGCTTCAGGATGTTCCCCTGCAGTCGGCCATGTAGTGGTGGCCAAACGATTCTCCGCAGCACAAGGAGTCGACCTTGGCGGTTAAAATCGTCCGTCAGCCGAACAAAATCGCCGTCATCGGCGCGCCTTCGAGCGCCGCCGCGTTTCTCCCAGGCAGTGAAAAAGCTCCCGCCGCGCTTCGCGCTGCCGGGATTATGGAGCGTTTGCAGTCGATCGGCTACGAGGTCGTGGATCTCGGGGACTGCGCCTTGCGGCTGTTTGCCGACGACGACGAGCACAAACGAGCCCGCAACATCCCGGAAATTGTCGCTTCTTTGAACGATCTGAAGCCCCGCGCGGAAATGGCTTTGAAATCCGGCGCGCTACTTCTGGTTCTCGGCGGCGATTGCACGCAAATCATCGCCATGCTCACCGGCGCGCGGCGCTATTACAAGCACATCAGCTTATTGTGGGTGGATCGCGATGCCGACCTCAACACACCCGCGAGCACGCCTTCGGGACGCCTGGATGGCATGGGGCTTGCCGGCATTATCGGGAAGGGCTCGCCGGAGTTGGTCCGATTTTGGGGCGAACCGCCCCTGGTGCGCGAGCCGGACGCGCTCGTCTATGGTTTGCTGCGTGTGGACCCGCCGGAGCAGGAATTCTTGTCACATTCCCCCCTGCGCCATGTCTATGCCGCGGACATTCAATTGAAAGGCGCGGAAAAATCGGCGCAAGACGCGCTCGCGCATCTTCACGCCGACACACGAGAGTTCATGTTGCACGTTGATCTAGATGTGGTTGCGCAGGAAGAATTACCGGCGACAAACGTTGCGGGCTCTGGTGGGCTCACTTTCTCAGAGGTACGCACTTCGCTCATCGAATTCGCCAAGCAGAAAAATCTGCTGGCCCTCGACGTGGCGCAATATAATCCGGACAAAGATGCCGATGCTTCCTCGGCCAGGAAGATTGTCGACTTGTTGTCCGACATTCTGGCGGCGAGACTCGCAGCGCTGGCTGGGCCTGCTCCAACGGCGACGCCCGCGCCCGAGGACGCGACTTCCGCGCCCGCTTGATCAGTCCGTTACTGTTTTCCCGCGGTAATGCAAACCGGATTTTCTTTTCCCGCTTTGGAAAGTTCTGCCGTGAAGCGGCAGAACTCGCAGCTTTTCGAATGCCGCTCCAGCCGGTTGTAGGCCCTAGCGTAGTCAGCCTGCAGCCTTTGCAATTCGTCACCGGTTCGCTTGCCGCGAGGGCCGAACTTCGCTAGCTCTTCCCGCCGCTCTTTCCACGCATAAAGAGCTCGCTGGCATTCGATGAGCAATCTTTCATAGTCGGAGCATATGGCGGTCTGAAACTCAAAGTCCTCGTTCATGGGCCCCTCCCCGCATTGAGACTGTTTCGGTGGAGCAATGCATGTGCGATGCCACGGATCTAAGCCGTTGAAATCTCGAAGAGTTTCCAAAATAGATACCTGGATTCCCTTACGTTCCAGTACCCAGGAAAGTTTTGCCGCGCGTGTCTTATTCTGTAATTCTTACTCTCGCTCGAATTCGTGCTGGCCACTTCGGTACCTTGGAAAGCCCGACTCGTTGCGGACATTGCCCGCACGCTGATCTTTGGCATCGAGGAAGCCACGGCCGCTGTTCTTCCAGGCCTCGATTGCTTGGCCTGCTGGTGCGCGCCTTTGCGGTCGCGCTCGGGGGAGGAATCATTCGCGATGTGCTGGCCGGAGCGTTTCTCGTTCGGCGACACTCCCGCGGTATCCAGTCGGGGATTAGATTCCAACCTTAAAGGAGCTCCAACGGTCCGGCGGTGATCGAGGTTTCGTCGCCGAGCTCGATCGTCTTTGCTGGCAAGCCAACTGCGCCGATCGCAAGCACGACGATCAAAAAAAACAGCAAATCGGGCGGAGTAAGAACTCGTGCGGTTCCTTGAGCGATGGGCGCCCGACCCTATGCGGCCGCACCGAATTTGCAAGGCCGGCCCCAAGTAGATACGGCCAGTTAGTCGATGCCGTGGATTCGCATGTTCACCAATTGATCGATGGTCAGATCCTTCAGTCCGCGAGCCTTCATCTGTGAAATATATTCGGGGGATACCCCATGGATGCGCATCGCCACCAGTTGATCCGGGTCGGGATGTTTGTAGCCGAGCGCTGAGAGCTTTTGGATAAAGTCCGGCGATACCCCATGAATGCGGAATGCGACTAGATCGTCCAGCTCCACGTGCTCATAGCCGAGTTTCTTGAGCGCTTCGATCCAGTCGGGAGTCGCGCCATGAATGCGCATGGCGATCAGATTGTCCGCGT
>Ga0126371_10001761_pt1 | contig 18378 bp, 22 predicted proteins | sample PanSoiMetaPlot_4_FD_110145 | JGI IMG/M metagenome (GOLD analysis project Ga0126371, IMG submission 110145) | Tropical forest soil microbial communities from Panama - MetaG Plot_4 | ecosystem: Environmental > Terrestrial > Soil > Tropical forest > Bulk soil | place: Panama | collected 2016-02-17 | reverse complement strand
TATCTTCAGCTCGGTGTAACATTAACATTTTCGCCTCCGCGGGATTCTATGGAGCCCAAGCAAAGTTTTTTGCGACTATGCGCAGGTAAACGGTTTTCATCGCTTTACGGCTAGAAATACTCGTTTGCAGAACCGAGCAACGGCTTGGCCCCTTATTATCGCTCTGCCGGGGAACATTCCTATGGCTTACTCCGTGACCTTACAGATCGCTCCTAATCTCCGCCAAAAACCAAGTCCGCCGCTCGGTCTCGTCGATCCAGTTCTCGATCAAACTGGCCGTGGCGACATCGTTGTGCCGGTCGCAAACCTCGTGTGTGGCCCGTAAAGCTCGCGTCAGCTGCTGATTGTCGTCGCATAGCTCGCCAATCATTTCCTGCGGGGAGACTGTTTCCTTATTGTTGTCCTTAAGCCGTTGGTTCTTTGCGATATCGCTGATCGAACGAATCGTGGTCCCACCGATCTTCCGCGCCCTCTCGGCAATATCGTCCGTCATCGCGAAGATTTGCGTGGACTGCTCGTCGAGCAACAGGTGATAATCACGAAAGTGGCGCCCACTCATATACCAGTGGAAATTCTTCGTCTTCACGTAAAGGGTAAACACGTCGGCAAGCAATCGACGCAAGTTGCTCGAGATCTCCTCAACCGCATTCCCAGTGAGATCGGTTGGCGTTCCCTTGATATTTTTCTCTGCCATCGTTTTTCTCCTTTCGAATATTAAAAATACTTAATCGTTGTTCTTTGGCTTCGCTGCCATCGGGCCCGCCACCTGCCATCGACGCGTTAAGTCATTCGACCTGCTCGTGCGGCGTACTCATGGCACGGCGCGGCCGCGAAGCAGGTTCCTGCCAAAATTGCGGCGCCTAGCAACACCTGTTTGTTCGTCTTGATAATTGCTCCTTAAGGCTAGTGAATTCTTTCCAAGATCAGAGCAAGACGCGTACCGGACCAGAATCATGGCCGGAAAAAATCTGTAAAGGAGCGAAATCAGCGAAGTTACAGATCTTACATTTGGGCCTCGTAAGATTGTAGGGAAAAGGCGTGCCTATTTATCGGCAGGTGACGAAATATCGACTACTTGAGACGGGTGGTCGCGTCAGAACGCGAGGCCATTCAGTTCGAAAGTTCCAATGCATGGATCGCCAGACCTTCGGCAACCGAAGTAAATTCCTGCCCAGCGCGGATTGGCGTTTCGACGCCGAATTTATGCTCAAACAGCCTTCGGATCACCGGAACGAACGATGAGCCACCGGTCATGAAAATGGCGTCAACGTCTCGCGCCGCGACGTTACAAGTTGTTAGCAGACGACCCACGCAGCGGCCGATCTGAACAACCTCGAGATCAATCCAGTCTTCAAAATGTGAGCGCGCCACTGGCTTGTCGATTGAAACCGTTGTTTCTTGGAAATGAAACTCGCCCTGAGTTTCTTTTGACAATGTGCACTTGGTTTGCTCGATGGATTGATACAATCGATAACCAAGGTCGTGGTCGACGAGGTCGATAAAAGCCTCGATCTTTTGCGGTTCGAGCGCTTCGAAACGGATCCGGCGCAGCAGCTCCATATTTTTCCGCGTCTTAAGAAACGTCAGATAATGCCAGCGCTCGAGATGCTCGTAGAGCCAATTCGGCACGGTTAAGACTTTGCCGAATTGGCTTTTGTATTTGGAGCCAAGGCCCAGTATGGGCGCAACCAGATTGCGCACCAGCTTGCTATCAAAAGTGTCGCCGGCAATGCCAACACCATCGGTGCCGATAACCGAGCTCTGCGCTTTTTTTGCGCCGGAGGATTTGGCTTGCAGTTGAACCAAAGAAAAATCACTGGTGCCGCCACCGAAATCGGCAATCAATACCAGCTCTTCATGATCGAGCCACTGCTGGTACTTGTATGCGGCCGCGACGGGCTCCGCCAAAAAGTGCACGTCCGTGAAGCCGGCATTGCCGAAGGCGGCGCGCAGCCGGTTGACCGCGAACTCGTCGTCGGCCTTGTCCTTGGCTCCACTAAAATGTACCGGCCGCCCGACGACCAGCGTTGAACCCAGGTCGCCGAGCTGCTGCTCGGCCGACTTTCGCAGGTAGCGAAGCAAAATGCCGATCAGATCGTCGAGAGCGTAGGTCTCGCCGAGGATCTGGGTTTGTGTGAATAGCCGGCTGGCGAGATAAGACTTCATCGACTGGATCAACCGGCCCGGCGTCTTTGCGCTCAGGTAACTTTGGATCGCATCGGGGCCGGCGACGACGCGGAGCTTGCCAGCCTGCGCGCTGTCGCTTTCTTCGAAATAGAGAATCGAGCGAAACGTCGCGCCGCTTTTAAATTCCGCCAGCTGCACGGTTGTGTCCGGCTTCGCGATCGCGAGAGCGCTGTTGGTGGTTCCGAAGTCGAGTCCGATTGCCTTCCTTAAGATATTTTCCTCCGAGCAAGCCACTGCTCGCCCAACCGAAATTTGCAGTCTAACACCGGGGAAGGAATTTCTTAAGCGAAAGTACCAGACGGAAAAGGTTACGGCGATAATAAGTAGCGCACCACAACTGGTGTTCTACGGAAGAACCTGTCTGCCCCCCCTTAGCGTAGCCTCAACGGGGTGGCTCCTACCGTAAGAGAATCGGGCTCACTGTCAGTGACCTCCGGCTATGGTGTGTAAAACTAACCGGTGTGCCAGATCGAACGAGCCGACTTAAGAAACTGAGCAGAGGTTCATCCTGCCCTACCGCCGGAATGCTGCTGTGACGGCGCGGGAGCCACGGGGCGAAGGTGAGCATTGGGCAAATTGTTCCTAAAATTCGGCGGCCGATTAAATTTGTTGTGTGGAGACCTTCCCACTATTGCAGGTCCTTGCGTCACGCCAACCGCGATGTTGGTGTCACCGTGACCTTGCTGCAAGTTATCTATGACTTCAGCCTGAAAGCGCAGATTTTCGGCTAGCTCGCCGATAGTCTTTTCCAAACTCGCAACCCTATCATCAAGCGCAACGCTGTTCTCGCGGTTCTCGGACTCTGCGATTTGTTGATCTGTCACTTCAGAAAGCGTTTCTTTCTTGACGATCTTGCTGCCTGCGGGCGGCGCGTTGTTTGAGATAACCAAATTACCGTTAGGGTCTTGGTAGGTATAGTAGTCTCCGGCGTAGGCGTCGCAAACCAGCGCCAGAGCAATGAACCAGGAAAAAGAAAAAAGCAGCTTCAAAGTCATACGAGCGTTGATGCTCTTCATAGTTAAGCTCCGGTTACCCGTTTAATTCTTATACTATAATTCTCCTCCAACTTTGTTTTTACTACTTTGACCCCGAAGAACACAAGCGCTCTCATTGTTGTCCTTCTTATCATTGGTAGGCGGAGTTTTGAGTATATTAGGCATCAAGTTTATCCTTTCCTTGCCGGGTAAGGGAAAATTAATTGGCTTTCCCGATTAACATAATCTTCCTGGGAATTTCCCTCCCGGGTTTAGTTTCTATCAATTGGTAGCCAGTCAACCGTGTTGCCTTCTTTTGGTTCAAGGGAGATTCTCGCATCGTTTCAGTTGAGCGGTTTGCGATTTGACAGTCGGATTGGCTTTTTGTTAGAGACACCTTGTCGATGCATCGATCTGAGAAAGTATTTGATGAGACTGGATGACAAAATCGTTTTAATTACCAGTGCACAAAACCCTTGTGCGCGCGCGATCGTTTTGGGATTCGCCCGTGAAGGAGCGCATTGTGCGGTGGTCGATGACGATGCGAGTCGCGCGGAAGAGCTTGCGGGCGAAGTTCGATCCATCGGCAGGCGCGCGCTGGCGCTTCAGACCGATGTCACCAAAAAATCTGACGTCGGGGAGGCGGTCCGGAAAACCGTCGCGGAGTTTGGCCGCATCGACGTCCTGCTCAATTGTTCGGGAATCACTCACGACAGCGACTTTTGGAGTCTTACCGAAGAAGCCTTCAACCGGTGCATCGCCTGCGGTCCCAAGGCCTACTTCCTTGTTGCCCAGGCTGTCGGCAAACAGATGGCTGATCAGCGCTCGGGCAAAATTATCAATCTCTCGACCACCGATGCGCGGCTCGGTTCCGGAGAGTCGACGGCTAGCAGCGTGGCCTACTCGAGCATCGACTCGATGACTCGGGCCATGGCCCAGGCTCTGGGTTTTTACGGGGTCAATGTGAACTCGCTGGTCTGCGGGCCCATAGATAGTTCTTCCATAACCGGCGAAGAAGCGGGAGAGCGCCTGCGGCGTATTCCGCTGGGCCGATTGGGCAAACCGGAAGATCTGGTGGGTGCGGCGATTTTTTTGGCGACGGACGATTCGAACTTTGTCGCCGGCGAAAGTCTTTATGTCGATGCCGGTTATTCCAATGCGGCCGTGACCGAAGATGGCTTTCGTCCAACGTGGGGCCGGACTTGGGGTAGATTCGAAGTTCCACCACGGAACAAGTAGACCCAGCCTTTCTAAGGAGGTCGCTTTTTATGGGAACTAAATTTAAGGAAGTGAACACGCTATCGTTTATTGGCAATATCGGCCCGAAGACCGAGCGCGTCTGGAAAGAGGTGGATGAAGAAGCCGATATCATCGGCTGCAAGGACAAGTTCGACCGGCCCTGTCAGCTAATCGCGCCGCTGAAATTACTGACGCAAGATCTTCCCGGCGACGGCGACACCAAACAAATCCCGGTCTTCATCAACGATGATGTACGAATAGAGTTGATGCATTGCCGATCGCCTAAGGGCGCGGATGGGCGCAGGCACGCAGGGTTCTGCGAAACGCAGATCCAAGTGCAGAACAAACGGGTGACCAAGACAAGCGAAGGCGATTTTGAGCTGGACGTAGGCGACGTTCTCGTCGTGCCGCCGAATATCAGCCATGAAAATAACGGTCCGGGCCCCACCACACGGCTCATTGTTTATACTCGGCGTCCGGTTCAAATAGCCCATACTTATCCCGTCAAGGAAAGCGTTGTGCCCAACAAACAGTGCACGCTGCTGAAACCAACGACGGTCCTCGATAAAGTTGAAGAAGGCGGCTCCGGCGGGAAGCATTTTGAGCTGGTTGAAAACGCCGACATCATGATTGAAACCACGCACCGCTCGGATGCGCAAAGAATCTACCATCGGGGCTTTGGCCAGGACGAGGTTGCCTTTCAGCTCTCGGGCCGGCGCGCAACTCTTACCAACCAGGGAGAATACATGCTCGAGACCGGCGACTTCTTGCTGATCCCGCCGGGAACCTCACATCGCAATGTCGGTGACATGGCGACGATTCGGATCATCCTTTACACGAGAAACCCGGTGCGCTTGGCCGATGAATATGTCGAGCGTGCCAACACGGGCAGGATAGGCGGTCTTATAAGTGCTCCATGATTTTACGCTCGCCCACCGAGAATGAAACTGCGTCGGGAGACATCCATGTCAGCCTGGATTCCGGCACTCCATGCTGGAATGACGCAATTAACCGGCTCTGGTTAAGGTGACGAAGTCTCTGTGCTACCGTATTTTAAAGGAAGCAGTGAAGGTCACGAGGGAATTTAAAATTATGATCAGAAACTTCGTGATGTTTGTGCCCTTCGTGGTGATATTCTCTTTCTCTTCCGCCACCGCGGCCGACACGATCCGCGTGTCCTATGCAACCCTCAGCGCCGCATACATGGATCATATTTGCGCCATGGATAAAGGTTACTTTCGAGAAGAGGGACTCCATATCGAAGTTTTCCGTGCTCCGGGTGGCGTGGCGACCCCAGGCCTATTGTCGGGCCAGTTTCATTTCAGCAGCTCGGCAAGTTCGTCCTTGAGCGCTGCGGTGCGCGGCGGCCCAGTGAAAATTGTTTATACTAATCTTTCGCGCCCAAGCTATACGCTGGTGGCGATAAAACCGGAAATCACTTCGGCAAAGGATTTGGTTGGGAAAAAAGTCGCCATCAATAGCTTCGGCGATACAGGGCATTTATCGACGATTCTTTATCTCAAGAAAATGGGCGTTAATCCTTCATCCGTGCTTTTCATCGCGGTGGGAAGAAACGAAGTCCGTTTTCCCGCCCTGCGTTCCGGCGCCATCGACGCTGCGCCGCTGGTGCCTCGTGACATGGTCATTTTGAAGGATCAAAAACACGTCATCCTTGCCGATTTGAGCAAAGAGATCCAACTGGTGTGGAATGGCGTTTCCGTATCGAGCAGGCTTTTGGCCGAGAATCCGCAACTAGTAGAGCGATTCCTGCGCGGGCTGGCAAAAGGCCGAGAGTTCGCCCGGCGCTACCGAGACGAGACCATCTCGCTTATCAGCAAGCGCGATCCTTCTCCCCTGGAAGCTATCAAGGTCGATTACGAAGTAACCAAAGCGAGCATGACCGAAGACGGGTCATTGCCTGATGATGTGATAAGAGAGGAAACGGCAACCCGCGCTGAGCTTACTAAAGTCACTAATCCGCCGAACATATCGGCTCTGTTCGATTACAGCATTACAAGAAGGAACTACGCTCAACTAAAGGCAACCGGCTGGCAGCCGGTTCGGTGAGGCAATGAAACTCGACGGGAAAATAGCGATTGTCACGGGATGCAACGGCGAATTCGGATCGGCCATCGTACCTGGATTCGCTGCCGAGGGCTGCGACGTTGCTTGCGTCGATTTCAAACAGGCCGACGCCGACGCAGCGGCCGAAAAAGTACGGCAAAAAGGTCGCCGCGCCTTGGCGATCGCCATCGATTTGCGCAAACGCGCGGAAGTCGACGCACTGGTCAATCAAGTGATCGATGCCTTCGGACGCATCGACATTCTCGTCAACACCACCATGGCTTCGCACAACCAGGAGTTTTTAAGTTTTAAAGAAGAAGACTTTGACGATTCCTTGAGCCGCGGTGTGAAGAGTTACTTTCTTAGCTGCCAAGCCGTCGCCCGTCAGATGGTCAAGCAGCGCTACGGCAAAATCATCAATTTGAGTTCTATTGTCGGTGTGCTCGGCCCCGGCCAGGCAGCATCATGGACCGCCGATCGCGGCGCAGTGAACGGTCTTACCCGCGCCGCAGCGCACGCGTTGGGATTCTACGGCATCAATGTGAATGGGCTGGCGCGGGGAAACACGGCGCGCAAACCTTACAGTCCCGGGGTTTTGGAACGAGTGCGCAGGCTACCCCTCGGTCGAACAGAGACACCCGAGGACATGGTCGAGCCCTGCGTCTTTTTAGCCTCCGACGGGGCGAGTTATATAACCGGGACGGTCCTCTATGTCGATGGCGGCTACACTGTTGCCGGCGTCACCGATGATCGCTACCGCCCCGAGTGGGCTCGCGCCAGCGCCGAGGAAAATAAGTAGCTGCTCGCTTCTTAATGTCTTGACGGCGATAGTGAAGACCTGCTCGGCCATGTTAGAAGAGGATTCGTCATGATGTTTCGCCGGCCAATACGCTTTCAGCAAACATCTCTTTGATTTCTAACCTGCGGTCCGTTAATCCAGCCATCTCTGCATAGCGCGCCATGGTTTCCAAGACCAGCCGGTTGTCTTTGATGTTGTAAGGCCACGCGTCACCGCCGAATAGTTCTCTCTCCTCTTCCAGCTCCGCACCGTACCAGGCGAGAAAGGATCGCCGTGTATCACTCACGTGTTTGATGCCCAACTCTTTAGCTTTCGTAAAAGCTTCGACGAGATGGCGTGCCACCCAGGGATGGCTCTCCAGAATAGAATTTTTTAGCACCACGACGTGGCGAATCGGAAAAATCTTGGTGCGCAGATAGTATGCTTTTTCAACTGCGCGAAGGTTTGGCCACAAACGGCGCACTCCCGGCATACCACGCGTGTGCTTTGGTGTAATTTCCGGCAGCATGCAGACATCGATGGTACCGTGAGGCAATACATCCTCTATCTTTTGGCCTTTGGGTAAGCGCTCAATGTCCAGCCACTCCGGTGGTTGCCAGCCGGGAACCTGCTCCTGCTGATTGGTTCGAATTTTCAGCGATCGCGCCGGCACTCCGTATTCGTCCTGCAGAACTCCTCGCATCCAGAGCGACACCGGATTGAAGTGGGCGCGCATGCCGATAGTTTTACCGGCGAGATCCTCCGGCTTTTGAATGCCGCTAGCGCCGCGGACAAGCACGTTGCCGTGGCAGAACTTGCGGTGCGGGAACACCGGGATTGCGCTGAACGGCGCGCCGCGCGCCATCCAGCCGAGAAATACGCCCATCTGCAGTTCGCACACGTCGAACTCCAGATTTTGAGAGAACCGTCGGTGACGCTCTTCCGACGGCAAGGAGACGATATCCAAATCGATTCCCTCCGCCTTCACGGTTCCATCCACCAGAAAGCGTGTTCGATCATACTCGTTGCAGGATAGCGTCAGGCGCAAGCGTTCCATGAATTATCCCAATTGCGGCTTGATCTCGTTTGACAAAAGTTGCGCCTGGGCCGTCACGTCATCGGACGCGATCCGGGCGATAATGGTGGTGAGACCCGCTTCTACATATCCCTCCAGCAAGCGCACGCACTCTTCGGGCGTACCGAAAATGGTGAAGTGATAACTGATTTTTTCTTTGGGTTGCTGAAAAAAATTCATCATCCATTTCCAACCCTCATCTCTCGCCCGGTCCCCATCGCTTTGAAGGTTAAACGTAGCGTACAGGGCGCTTACAGTACATTTACCCGTGCGGTTATGCTCTGCGGCATAGCGATCGACCTTTTGACGCGCCGCGATAAATTTTTCCAACGTCGGTGCAAGGGTAACCCAGCCATCACCCCAACGACCGACCCGTCTGAAGCCGTTCTCGTGTCGGTCCGCGGCGATCCATATAGGAATTTGTGGCTGTGCGGGATGGGGCAGAATTCCCACGTCGTTTAGTTTGTAATAACGCCCATCGTAGTTAATCGCGGTTTCGCTCCACAGCCGGCGCATGATCTCGATGCACTCACCCAGACGTCCGGCTTTCTCCTGGGGCGGGACTCCGCAAGCCGCGAATTGACGTTGGATGTAATCTCTGACCGGCCCTACGCTCACGCCCAGAATAATCCGGCCCTTGGAAATGACGTCGAGGGTCGCGAGTGCGTGAGCCAACAAGACTGGATTTCTTAACGCGGGGAGCATCGGAACAGCGCCGATTTTAATCTTCTCCGTGCGCGCCGCCAGCGCGGCCATCGTAGTCAAACAATCGCCGCGGGCTTTCTCCAAAACCGTGACGCTGTCGCCTAGCCAGATGTGATCGAAGCCCAGCTCTTCCGCTCGGGCGGCATCCGCCCAGAGTTGGTCGAAACTCTTCGCCGCGTCTTCTTGCCGGATGATCTGACGCGTATGTAGCAATAATCCAACGTCCATTGTTGATCGTGCGCTTTGTTTTTTTGGCGTGCCTTCGTTTGTTACAAGAAGCGAAGGAAGCCAAGCGTGAAGAATGAAAAGTTTCGGGACGCCTTACGTATTGCCTTTCACGTTTACCTGTTAGCTTTCAGCGCGCGGTCCCAGCCGATTTCACGCAGCTCTTTGTAAACTTCCCGAACTAAACGAAAATCAAAAACCTGTTCAGGAGGCACTTCCTTTTGAACGCCGAGGGCGCGCTTGCCGATCTCAATATCCGATTTTTGCGTCTCTAGATCCTCTGTGCCATCGGTGGTCATCATTTCCATTGTCGCCTCATAGTCAGCATTCCTAACATCGTCGGGGGCACGATCATATTTCTTACCGAGCGCGAGAGACTGGCTTTTGAAACGCTTCAAGAACTCTCGACCTTTGACCGTAGCTCGAATAAATCGTCGCACGAGGTCCGGCCGCTTCAAGAGCAGATCTTCCGATGTCGCTAGGCCCGTATAGAGCATTTTGATTTCTTTGCCGATGTTAGCGACTTCATGGACCGGATAGCCGCGAGTCTGAAGCAAGCGAGAATCGGCAAAACCCAGGACTGCCGAATCCACCGTCTTGGCGATGAGCGAGGTCACACGACCATTGGTGCCCAGAGCGACCCAAATCACGTCGCGCACCGGGTCCATTCCATATTTTCGCAACAGCAAATTTGCTGAGCCTTCCATCGTATCGCCGCGAGAAGCTACACCGATCCCTTTGCCGCGCAGGTCAGTGACCTTGCGAATATCGTCGCGCCAGGTCAGCAACCGATACAAAGGACGATCGAGATTGACGTAAACCACCTTGAGCTTGATATCACGGAGACTAGCGTTGAGAGATGATCCTGACGAAGTGCTGAAATGAATATCGCCGGAAACGAGCGCCTTTGTCGCCAGACCGCCGGGCATGGCGATCCAATCGACATTAAATCCTTCATCTCGATAAAATCCCAACTCCCGGGCGATAAAATGCGGGTAATAGATAACGCCAAAACTCGCAAACGAGACCCGCAGGTCTTCGAGCTTTGGACTTTGCGCACCACAAGGAACAACCCACAGCGCCACTACGAAAAAAGAGGATAGGACTAAGTTTCTGATTTCTACCACAGCCACAGTGGGTGTTGCATAACCCTTCAGAGCACCAAAACGCAAGGCTGATGGCTCGAAGAACAACTTGTCTGCCTTCTACACCTGAGATATACACGCCAATTGAGGAGAAAATTTCATGTCTAACCTGAATAGCGGAGTCGCCCTCGAACGCATCGATCACGGTGTCCTCCCGTCCAACGATCTGGGTCGGGCTTTTCGCTTCTGGTCGACCCATGCATTACGGCAATGTCTCTCGCTTTGCCGCTAGGGAAAACCGTTAACCAGGCGGCTTTACTTTTCGAGCTATGTTAATGAAGAGATTTCTTCTGCTTACCTGCGCCCTCCTGGCGAGAACTCTTGCGACGCGGGAGCCCGCTATCGCAGCGACAGCGGAAGAAAGGATCAGATTTTCAGTCGCCGCCGTCACCGCAAGCTACATGGACGAGTTCGTCGCTATTGAAAAAGGCTATCACCGCGAAGAAGGTCTCACGGTCGAGATGATCAGGGCCGGCGGCGGCATCGCCACCCAAGCTCTTATGGCCGGCGATCTACACTTCAGTACCTCGGCGGGCTCCGCGCTGAGCGCCATGTTGCGCGGCGCGGAAATCAAAGTCGTCTACACAAATATCGACCGCCCCGGTTACCAGTTATGGTCTGGACAGCCCGCTATCAAGAGCCTGAAAGATCTGGTGGGGAAAAAGATCGGCGTTACCAGCCGCGGCGATACCCAAGAGCTTTCGGTGCGGCTGCTATTACGCAAGCACGGTATCGATGCCAACTCCGTCGTATACGTCGCCGTTGGTTTCGGAGGTACACGCCTTGCGGCATTGCAAGCGGGAACCGTCGACGCCGTGCCGCTGGGCGCCGGTGATTTTGCCCAGCTCAAGCAGCCCAAAGGACATATGTTAGGCGACACCGAGAAAGAGATTCGCTTTGCCTACGTCGGCCTCGCCGTTTCCAGTCGATTGTTGACGCGCCAGCCGCATTCAGTGGAACGTTTTTTGCGCAGCGTAATCAAAGGCAGAGAATACGCGCGGCGCTACCGCGATCAAACGGTTTCGATTCTCGCCAAGTACACCCAGCGTAAGCGCGAATTCAACGAAATCGACTATGATTCAACTCTACCGGTGCTGACCGCAGAAGGTTGGGTGTCCGATGATATTCTAAAGGAAGATGTCGCCATGCGCGCCGAGTTAGTGGGCGCGCCTGTACCCGGCGATTACGCCAAGTTTTTCGACTACCGCATCGCCCAGAAAATTTACCGCGAGTTGAAAACGACGAGATGGAAACCGACGCCTTAAGAAGACAACATTACCGTCTGCAAGCGTTTTCAAATGAAGGAGAGTAATCATGACCACCACCTATGAAATAGCCGACATGATGATCGGCGTGCGCAACATGATCGAAGCCGCGGGCCTGCGCCGCGGTGACCAGGTTTTGCTGTTAGCCGACACGCGGAGCGACAAAACCACCATGGAGGCGCTTACCGCCGGCTTGCGATTTTTCGGCGCGGAACCCATGACCTTAGTGACCGAGCCGATTGCGCGCTACGGCGCTGTGCCGCAGGCAGTGTTAGAGGCGATGCACGCTTCGGACGTTGTGATCTGGGTCTGGCCGGTATTCATCACGTTCACTCCGGCACATCGCGCTATGGGCCGCAAACGGGAAGAAAGCGGCACCCAGCTCCACGAACAACGCATGAAACCCTACCATATTTACTTCGAAGGCAACGCAGGACTTCTCGCTCGCGACTACGCCAAATTCCCCAACAAAGTACTGTGGAAATTGGCCGAAAAAGTGCGCGAAGTGGTCGCCGCCGGAAAAGTAGTTTATATGGAGGATTCGCTCGGCACGAAATTGACGGCAAGCTACGACGGCAAACGTCTTTACGGCATGCAGTTCCGCGCCGGCGATCCCCCCGGTCGCTGCCACTTTCCCTGGGGACGATGCGGCGTGTTTAATGGCGATGGGCAAGCCAACGGCGAAGTCTATTTGACTTGCGTCCAGGGTGTCCCAGGCAAATTGTCCGAACCGATGCGTTGGAAAGTGAAGGATAGTCTGATTACCGAAGTTGATGGTGGCGGCGAAGTGGGTGAGGAATGCCGCAGATTGTTTCAAGAGGTCCCGGAATCGAACCGCTTGATTGAAATCATGTTCGGCTACCACCCGAAAGCGTCCGCGCAACACGGTATCGATGATCCCATGCACTGGGAGCTCATCAGCAAGATGCCCTGGGCCGGGTTGGGAACGCCGCGCAAGCATCCAAACTTCAGGCACATGGACGGTTCGGTGTTCGACGCGCGCCTTTATATAGATGATCGGCTGGTAGTCGATACGCATGGAATGCTTGATCGCGCTTTGCTGCACCATCCGGATGTTTTACAAACTGCATCCGAGTTCGGGGATCCTTACAAAGTTTTGGCGCCGGTGTCTCACGAAGCTCACGGCTCAGGGTCCGCTTGGTAGCGCTCTCCTCTAAATGAAATTTTGGAGAAAAACACACGATGACTTACAAGAGTTTCTTTTTTAATAATACGGCGGGCGTCGCGACAATCCGGCTCAATGATCCGGACCGGCTAAACGCCTTGACATTCGAAACCTACGCCGATCTGGAAAAGATCTTTGCGGAACTCGGCGATGAGGATGCCGTGAAAGTCGTCGTATTGACCGGCACAGGAAAAGGCTTTTGCTCCGGCGGCAGCGTCACCGACATTATAGGCCCGCTGCTTAAGATGAAGAGCGACGAGCGTCATAATTTTACGCGCATGACCTGCAATGTCGTCAAGAACATGCGCAACTTGAAGAAGCCCATCATCGCCGCCGTAAATGGTATCGCCGCCGGCGCCGGCGCTATGCTGATGTTGGCGTCCGATCTCCGGATATTCTCTGACCGGGCCCGAGCCGCCTTTCTTTTCGTAAAGGTCGGTTTATCGGGCGCTGATATGGGGGCTCTCTATTTGCTCCCGAGAATCGTCGGCCTAGGCAAGGCCACCGAACTTGTCTATTTCGGCGATACAATCGACGCTCAAGAAGCGTATCGCATCGGATTGGCTAATCGCGTCGTGCCTGGCGAGACACTGATGGATGAAGCCTATAAGTGGGCTTCACGGTTAAAAGATGGCCCATTGTATGCGCTGGGGGTAACCAAAGAATTGCTCGAAAATGAAGCCAGTGTCGATTTGGAGACGGCCTTGGAAATGGAGGCCAGGGCTCAAGCGCTCTGCATGGGGACGCCTGATTTCGTGGAAGGTTACAATGCGTTTATGGAGAAGCGGCCGCAGCGGTTTAATCGTGCTTGAACCCGAATGTTACGAGGCACGCGCGGCTGGTCCGTCTTGACCTTCGAAGGATCTTTCCACCGAGAAACAAGATCTTTCACTTTGACAGACTGTGAACTTTGAAACTTGAACTCTCGATCATCAAACAGCCCGAATAACCAGCACCGGATCCCCGCCGTGACGCACCACTGTTTCAGTGACGCTTCCCAATACCCAGCGTTCCGCACCGGAACGTCCGTGACTGCACATGGCGATGAGACTGGCCGGGGTTTCACGGCCGATCTTGATGATCTGATCCGCGCTGAGACCTTCTCTCGCAACACAAGAAATCTTTTCGAATCCTTGTGTCTTTAATTCCGCGCGCTTCTTCTCGAGGTAGGTTTGCGCTTCGTCTTTCATCGCATCGGTCAATTCAGTGAAGTCAATGGCGTAATAGCCATCACCGCCCCCATAAGCACTATAGGGAATGTTGTACGCACGAAACAAAACGATTTCGAGATTTAGTTTTTTGGCCAGCTCCACCGCCGCTGGCAGCACGCTCTCAGCCAACTCCGACCCGTCCAGGGGCACAATGACCGCTTTCAGTGGCACCTCACCCTCACTCTTGGTTTGTTCCGAGGCTCTAATCAACAACAGCGGGGTGGTTGCGCCCCGTAAAACTTTTTCTGCTATGCTGCCTAGCAGCCAACGATCGAGTCCCGAGCGGCCATGGGTGGCCATGGCGATGAGAGTTCCTGCATCTAGGGCAGCCTTTTCAAGGATGACGTCTTCGGGTCTGCCTTTTTCAACCGTGCACGCTACGCTCCCACCGGGAAAGGTCGTCGCAATTTTCTTGAGATACTCAAGACTACGTCGCTCACCTTCCTCTGTTATTGTATCGAGATGCCGGGCATGCTCAGCAGAGATATGCGCAGCCATTTCAGCTACATTCAGAGCGCTAATCAACTCTACGCGAGCCTTGAGGTTTTCGGCCAAGGCGCGAGCGTAGGGCAAGACCTTTTCTGCCGTCTTAGATCCGTCCAGCGGTATTAGTATCTTACTATACATTGCCCCCTCCCTGGCCGTTGTTTAACCCTACGCCCGCGTTCATGATTTAATCAGCTAATCTACCTTGACTTTGATTTCTTTCATTTTGGCCTCTTCGGTCTTGGGAAACCTCACTTCGAGGATTCCGTTCTTAAAGCTCGCCTTGACTTTATCTGCATGCACATCTTTGGGGAGCTCTACAGTCCGCATGAAGCTACCATAAGAACGTTCAGAGCGGTAATAATGTTCCTCCTTGACCTCTTCTTCTTTTCTTCTCGCCTTTAATAGTTAAATGATGGTCCGTGAGGTTCACTTCGATGTTGTCTTTTTCCATGCCCGGAAGTTCGGCCTTGACCACTATATCATCCTTCTCCTCAAAAACATCCACGGCCGGAGCGCTAATCTCCATTTCGTCGTTGCCAAACCATCTCTCGGGCCATCTGGGTCTAGTTCTTCTCCCGAAGAAGTCCTCCATCATCCGCTCTATGTCCCTATCCCAACGGGTGAGATTCCTGAGCGGTCTCCACGGCGCCACCGGCTTCGTTTCTTTTTCTTTTCCTTTCTCTGCCATGGCTTTTTCTCCTTTCCATATTTCTCTGCTGGACAATTCTTAGCACCGCAAGCGATATGCCACCGTATCTTATTGAATTTATTCCTTACCTGTGCGCTTTTTTCTTATTATTGAAAAATTTTCTCGCAGTTGTTGCAAGTCTGCGACAGCCTCGGAGAAACCTATCCCATCCTACGCGGCAAGTAGGTGCTGCGCGATTTCAACAATCAGGTAAACGATGAGCGTTGGAGACGAAGGTCACACAAAGGACGCCTGTTTTGCGTGATTTCATATCTATCAATGGAGAGATCTTTTTGCGCTAGGGACCGTGGTTCACGCCACGTCAATAGAGACGACGATTACGTTTCTCCCTCGACGAAATCAAAATCTATACGTGAATAGAGAGTGGGGCTGTTGCCCGCGGTTCGAGTTTTCTTTTCTTTATCCTTTGCGCAATCTATGCACAGGATCGCCGTCGGCAGAGCTTTCAGACGCGCCGGTTTAATTTCATCACCGCAGCTCTGGCAGATTCCATAGGTCCCCCCTGCCACGCGATCCAAGGCAAGGTCGATGGCGCGCAAAGTTTCATGCTCTCGTTCCTTGAGATGGATCGTCAGGTTAGCGGCCCGATCTGCCTGGGTATATTCGTCTATTTCGCTTTCTCGCTCCTCGACTATTTCGGGCGCAATTTCTCCACAGCCTGCGTCAAATAATAGCGAGGACCGTTTGCGTTTTAGCTCCTCGGCGAGTTCGGCAATAAGTTGCTTGTTCATAAATGTTTCTTTCTCCTCAGGAGATTTTCTCAGCCGAAGAGGCAATAAAGATGCCATCTTTGCATCGACTGCCACGATTGGCGCTGGAAGAACTTTTAGGTTCCGCTCCGTTCTCTGTGTTGTATTTAAGATTCGCGAACTACTCTTAATCCATTAACGAAACGCAAGGACGGAAAAAATCATCGCCAGATCGTATCAATTTTATCAGTCAAATATTTCTCAATTCTTCGACATCGGTTGTACCGTTCGTGCGACAAAAACTTGCGCAGTTTGTAGGCTCTCTTTCTGCGATCCCTGTTTTTTAACATTTGGCCCGTTTCGAGTGCGCCGTAGTCGACAACAAACATTTAGCTTAGTGGCATAGGGTTTGCGGCAGCAGATGAATAGGAGGTCTATTATGAAAACCCTTGTCGGTATTTTCGGGTCCCAGGCAGACGCCGCGGCAGCCTATCGGGATTTGCGTTCTTTAAATCTTCGCGGCGAAAATCTTATCGTCCTTACGCCCGAAGCTTCTCTACAGCAACTGGAGGGAGTGCCCACGGAAGAGGGAGAACAGCCGGGCATGGGTAAAGCGATCGGTGGGGTGATCGGCGGCGCCGTAGGGTTGGCCGCCGGCGCAGCGGTGGCTACTTTGCTGCTACCCGGTGTTGGTCCTGTAATCGCGATCGGCCTAGGAGCGGGGTCATTGGGAATTGGCGGTGCCGTAGCTGGAGCTGCCGGTGGTGGAGCTCTCGAAGACTTGCTCACGCGCGGCTTGCCAAAGGATGAAATCTTCTTTTATGAGGATGCGCTCCGGCAAGGTCGTACGGTAATCATTGTCGCGTCCGAGGACGATGATTTGTTGTCCAACGGTCGGCAGATCATGGAACGCAATGGCGCAGAGAGCCTGGACGCAGCTCGCGAGAAATGGTGGATCGGACTTCGTGATGCGGAAACCGCTCAATATGACGTCGCCCGAGACGATGGCGACGACGCTCTGTACCGATGCGGATTCCAAGCGGCGTTGGAACCTGACTTGAGAGGGAAAACCCTTCAGGATGCGCGACACATCCTGAAAGAACGCTTTCCGCTAATCTATCAAAAAGATTGGTTTCAACGTGGATATGAAACGGCCCAGGAGTATTATTCAAGCCTGTGCAAAAAAACACGAACCGAGGAAAGCCATGTCCCAGGAAGATTTTGAAGATCTCAATGTGATGAATTTAACCGAAACCAAATTTCAGCGTGCCCCGACGTCGGAATCTTCACCCCATCCCTTGCCCCCGCAACCCGTAAAAAGGAGTTGGATTCCGGCAATCGTGGTGGTAGGTGGTTTAGCGGCCCTGGTCGCGGTTGCGATCTTGTACCGCATGTCCCATTTTCGCGCCAGCCGACAATAGCAGATTTTTCCGAGACAAAAATCCAACGTCACGCAGTCCTACGCAGCGATGCAGTGATGGGGGAGCAGTAGTAGTTCACTCCCCCATCGAATATCAAACGATTCACCTTTGCTCAATCGTGGACGGATCGAGGTTCTTCAATTGCATCGGTTGCTTGCCTTAAAGATTGGCCATTTGCTTTGCCGTGTGAATATTTCTCCACTTGAGCGAGAAATGTCGGCACTGCTCGGCGCGCTAACTCACTCAATAGCGAAGCCATGGCCCCTATGGTTGCCCCTTTGATAACGCTCAGTTGGTTTGCATAGTCAACGGTTCCAATCTTTCTGACCATTTGATCCACAGAATCGATTCCCTGCTCCACCGATTTGGTGAGTTTGGCCGCAGTATCGCTCCTCTGAATATCTGCATGTTTGCCGCCCGTCAGACGACCCACCGCGCAACCCAATAGCATTGAAATGCCAAACATCGTCCACGGACGCTGCCTAACTTGATAAGGTACGTCGGTGCTTCTTCTGACCGTCGCTTTTACCTTGCCGATGCTATCTCGGAGACGTAATTCGAGCGCCTCCAATTTGTGCGTTAATGCGGCGCGAGTTTGTTCCCGATCTTCGAGGTTTTGATTGATGAACTGATCCATTTGAAATCCTCCTTAATTGCCTCAGCAGATCGCTGAGGGATGAAATCAACTTTTCCGTTCTTCGTTTTGGCCGCGACCACCAAGAGACCTCCCCCGAAAAACGTCAGCCCTCCGACAATGCCAAAGCAGGCCCACAAAGGTAGTTTGAGACCCGCGTTTAAGAGAAGCGCGGCCATGATCAGCATCATGAGTAGCCCCATAGCCGCTATCGCGCCGCCAAAGATCAAGAAGGACAAGTAAGCCTTAGTGCGCTGAAGGTCTTCCTGCAGTTCGAGTTTGGCCAGTCCTAACTCTTGGCCCAATAACTTCGCAACGTCGATAAAAATACCACTGACCAGCTCGGACCAGCTCGAATTTGCAGCGCTAATATCTTCTCCTG
>Ga0126371_10001760_pt1 | contig 18389 bp, 18 predicted proteins | sample PanSoiMetaPlot_4_FD_110145 | JGI IMG/M metagenome (GOLD analysis project Ga0126371, IMG submission 110145) | Tropical forest soil microbial communities from Panama - MetaG Plot_4 | ecosystem: Environmental > Terrestrial > Soil > Tropical forest > Bulk soil | place: Panama | collected 2016-02-17 | reverse complement strand
GCGGCGCGCTGAATTTACCGTACACGTTGTCGCCGGGCCAAACCATGCAGGTCAACGTGACCTTTGCACCGCCAGCCGCTGGAACGGACGGAGGATCCGTGTACGTGACCGGTTACATGCAGGGCTCCCACTACAGAAGGTGGAGGTCTCGCGACACGAGTACCTCGGCAAAGGCTAGGTTGTCGGGGACAGGAGTCAGCGCGGCGGCAGGCCAGATTGCCGCATCGCCCGCGACCTTAAGCTTTGGCAGTATTCTGCCCGGGCAATCACAGACACTGGTGACGAACACCGGCAACGCCAGTGTGACGATTTCAGGAGCCGGCCTTTCCAATTCCGCATTCGCGGTTGGCGGTCTCTCGTGCCGGCGACGTTACCTGCAGGGCAGAGCGTGACATTCAACGTGATCTTTTCTCCGACGACATCTGGAACCATCTCGGGAACTCTCACGATCCTCTCCAACGCCTCGGATGCGTAGTTGAATGTTGCCCTGACTGGCACGTGCGCGACGGCCGGGCAACTCACACTGACACCGACCACATTGAATTTCGGCAGCGTCACGGACGGTTCAAACGCTGTGTTGAGCGGCACGCTGACAGCAAGCGGATCGTCGGTGACCGTATCGTCGGCGACGAGCACGAGCAGCGAGTTCGTGCTAAGCGGCCTCTCGTTTCCGAAGACGCTGTCGGCTGGGCAATCCATGCCATTTACCGTGACGTTCCTGCCGCAGGTGTCGGGGACGACAACTGCGTCGCTATCGTTCGCGAGCAACGCGGGGTCACCGGTGATCACACTGAGCGGAAACGGAGTGGCCCCTGTGCAGCACAGTGCCAGCCTCTCCTGGACGTTTAGTAAGACAACGGGCGTAGTCGGATATAACGTGTATCGGGGAACCGTTTCAGGCGGACCCTATGCGCAGGTAGGCTCCCTCGGCTCGGGATTGACCTATATGGATACCGGCGTTAGTGCAGGGCAAACGTACTATTACGGGGTCACGGCAGTAGATAGCACAGGTACCGAGAGCGTCTTCTCGAACCAGGCGCAGGCGGTGGTTCCGTCACCGTAAACAAATCTCACAACAGAACGAAGTGAAACGCGGCGTTACTTTACCAAGGAATGCCGCGTATCAGTTGTGATCCGATATGTCACTCCTCAGCGCGTGCGCTGGGTCGTCGAGATGCAGCGCACGTTGATGAAGAATCTCCGCATTGTTCATCTTGCGGTAGTGGGAACCAATAACCGCTTCTCCAAGGCAACACGGCTTGCGAGCCTGAGCGGATCATTCCACGAGCTCTCATCCCACAGAATTCACCAACGTGCCGATTCCATCGATGCTGATACGGATCTCGTCTCCCGCAGAGAGTGTGAAATTGTCCGGCGGCACGATCCCCGTCCCGGTCAGCAGGAAGCAACCTCGAGGAAAAGAGTTGTCTCGGTAGAGATACTCGACCAGGGCCTTCGGCTTGCGCTTCAGTTCGCTGAGCGCGGTGCGGCCTCGAACAACAGTCGCATCGTCGCGCATGATCTCCAGACGAATTTCCGTCGAGCTAGGTAGCGCACTCGTTGAAACGAGAACGCACGGTCCGAGAGCACAGCTCCGGTCATAGACCTTGGCCTGCGGAAGGTACAGCGGATTCTCTCCTTCAATATCGCGCGAGCTCATGTCGTTGCCGATGGTGTAGCCAAGAATCTTGCCGGTGGGGCTTAGGAGCAGCACAAGTTCTGGCTCGGGAACCGACCACTTCGCGTCGCTGCGAATAGCGACTTTTCCCCCGTGCCCAACGACGCGGTGCGGCGCTGCTTTGAAGAACAGCTCCGGACGCTCAGCGTGGTACACGCGATCGTAGAAGTCCCCGCCACCCGCCGATTCAGATTCTTCCATCCGCGCATCGCGGCTGCGATGGTACGTAACGCCCGCGGCCCAGACTTCCTGCGATCCGATCGGCGCCATCAGACCCTCTGGCAAAGTGTCCGCAGGCCGATCAATCACGCGAAGCTTTTTCGCCGCCGGCGTAAGAAACGCTTCCAAGTCGTCGCGGGTAACAAGTTCGTCGAACGAGAAATCCGGCGCGGAATACCATCGGTGCTGATATTCCAGCATTACACCTTGCTTAGTGTTGTAGAGCTTCAAGTGCGTGTCCTAGGCGATGCATTGTAGTCTGTTAACGCCAAAACAAAGCATGAAATGCCCGCTGCGTCCCTGTGGTGAACGCTTTTCTTTGCGTTCTTCGCGGCCCTTTGCGACCCGTGCGGTTAAAAGCTTTTTCGCTCTTACCTTTCTCGGCGCTCTCCGCGACATCTCCGCGTCCTCTGCAGTTAAGGTTTCGAGGGCTTCGCCCCTGTTCCGAGTAGCACTGTCATCTCGATCACCGATGGCGGAATCGCCAGATCACCGATAGTCCCAACCGACTGCCCGGTTGTCCTCCTGTCCCAAATCACACCGACCAAGCACCATCACACCGCCTTGTGACGCCTCTCTCCGACTCCATCCCCGTCTTAGCGCATCATACCCGTAGCCCATCTCCATCACGCGGAGGGTATAATGCCTCGGTTTGCCATCATGGAAAACGCCACGCAATACGAGCTTCGCCTCGCCAGCCGCATGGCGCGTCTCGGCACCGAAACCGCCTTCGAAGTCCTGAACAAAGCACGCGCCCTTGAGCGCCAGGGCAAAGACATCGTCCACCTCGAAATCGGCGAGCCTGACTTCGACACGCCACTCAACGTTGTCGAGGCCGCCATTGACGCACTTCATAAAGGATGGACTCACTACGGACCCTCAGCCGGTCTCCCCGAACTGCGTCAGGCGATCGCTGACTATGTCAGCCGCACGCGCGGAGTCCCCGTCTCCATCGACGAGGTCGTCGTCGTCCCCGGCGGCAAGCCCATCATCTTTTTCTCCGCCCTCTCGCTCGTCGATACCGGTGACGAGGTCATCTATCCCAACCCCGGCTTCCCGATCTACGAATCGATGGTCAACTATGTCGGAGGACGAGCCATCCCCATCCGCTTGCGCGAAGAACGCGACTTCGGCCTTGACGTCGACGAACTTGCCTCGCTCATCAACGAGCGCACGCGCCTCATCATCCTGAATTCTCCGCAGAACCCAACCGGCGGCGTGCTCAGCAAGCATGCCATTCGCGACATCGCCGACGCCATAGGCGACCGCAACATCATGATCCTCTCCGACGAGATCTATAGCCGTCTTATCTTTGACGGCGAGCATTTCTCGATCATGTCGATCCCCGGATTCAAAGAGCGCACCATCCTGCTCGACGGCTTCTCGAAAACCTACGCCATGACCGGATGGCGTATGGGTTACGGCGTGATGCGTCCCGATCTCGCGGCACAGATGACGCGCCTTATGACCAACTCCAATTCTTGCACCGCCAGCTTCACCCAGATCGCGGGTGTCGAGGCCCTCCGCGGCGAGCAATCTTCAGTCGATCACATGCGCGACGAATTCAAGCGCCGCCGCGATGCCTTTGTTGGCGGGCTGAATCAGGTCAAAGGCTTCTCGTGCCGGATGCCGAAGGGCGCTTTCTACGCCTTCCCGAACATCACCAAGACGGGATGGCCCTCGAAAAAGCTGGCCAACGCTCTTCTCGAAGAAGCCGGCGTCGCCTGCCTTTCGGGCACAGCATTTGGAGATTATGGGGAAGGCTTTCTGCGTTTCAGCGTCGCCAATTCTCTGGAGAATCTGAACAAGGCCCTCGACCGCATCAACCAATGGACGGCGAAGAACTTGTAGGGGTTTGCGAACGAGCAAGACCAACCACCAACGAAAAGGCCTTGGCGACACCGACCACCGAAAACCGCCCATCCCCCAATACCAAAACCGCTGTCCTGACCCTCCCGCCTGTTAAAATTAAGTTGAATGTCCACTGTGCACCCGTTTCAAACTGACGACCCACGCCTCCACCCGATCAAGGAAAAGGTTCTTGCCGGAGAGCGGCTGAGCGAGCAGGACGCGCTCACGCTTTACCGCACCGGCGACATCCTCGCCGTCGGCTGGCTGGCGAATCACGTCCGCGAACGCATGCACGGCGACCGCGCCTATTTCAACGTCAACCGTCACATCAATCCGACCAACGTCTGTGTCGCGGCCTGCCGCCTCTGTGCCTTCGGCCGCAAAAAAGACACGCCCGGCGCCTACACCATGGGGCTCGAAGAGGCCTTCGAAACCGCAGCCTCCGGATACACCGAAGCCGTCACCGAATTTCATATCGTCGGCGGCCTGCATCCCGACCTGCCGTTTCAGTTTTTCCTTGATCTCTGCTCCGGCCTGAAGCAACGTTTCCCGCAAGTGCACCTGAAAGCATTCACGATGGTCGAGGTCGCCTATCTCGCCAAACGCGCCAAGCTCTCCATTCGCGAGACGCTGGAACAACTCAAAGCCTCCGGAGTCGACTCGCTGCCCGGCGGCGGCGCTGAAATTTTTGCCGACCGCATTCGCCACATCATCTGTGATCACAAGATCGATGGCGACCAGTGGCTCGACACCGCGCGTCTTGCCCACCAGATCGGCCTCAAGTCCAACGCGACCATGCTCTACGGCCACGTCGAAAACGACGAAGACCGCGTCGATCACCTGCTCAAGCTGCGCGCGCTCCAGGACGAAACGCACGGCTTCCAGACTTTTATCCCGCTCGCCTTTCATCCCGACAACACCCCGCTCCAGCATCTGCCGAAGACCACTGGCATGCTCGACATCAAGCAGATTGCTGTCAGCCGCCTCGTGCTCGACAATTTCCCGCACATCAAGGCGTACTGGCAAATGATGACCGCGAAGATCGCGCAGATCGCGCTACGTTTTGGTGCGGACGACATCGACGGAACCGTTGTGGAAGAGAAGATCTATCACGACGCCGGCGCAACCACGCCGCAAGGCATGCGCCGCCAGGAACTGATTCGCCTGATCACCGAAGCGGGCCGCGAACCCATCGAGCGCGACACCATGTATCGCCCCGTTACACGCACGGAGACGTCAGTCACGGTAGCAGTGTAGCGACTCGGTGTTCGGTCTTTGGTGTTTGGTTTTCGGATTCGTCACTCGGGCGGAAGGGAAAGCTCGAGGTAACTCGCTACTAGCCACAAGCCATCAGCCGCCAGCCAATATGACAATCCTCGCGATCATCGCCCTGATCGTTCTGATCTTTGTCGGCATTGCGGTCTTGAGAATGAAAAGCGACCCTATGGAGAAGGAATCCGTCCGCGAACTTCTCGCAGACAAACCGTCCTCTCCCGAGGCCGCGTCTCAAACCGCTTCTTCTCTAACGGCTTCTAACGAATCAAAAGATCCCGGCGCACCGAAATCCTGATGCTCGTAGCGTCAGCCTGCTCTGAGCTGTCGAAAGGTCTTGTCGTCTGTCGCAAGAGCATCTTACCCTCGGCATCATGGAGCGCCTACCCAAGCTCACCGCACCCGATTCCAACGACCGACCGCCGAAAACCGGAAACCGAACGCCGGCTCTGCTACTTTCCCAGCTTCTCAAAGAACAAGCAGATCGACTCGATCCCCCGATGGAAATTCGGAATATGGAACTTCTCATTCGGCGCGTGCAGATTGTCGTCCGGCAGGCCGAAGCCCATCATCACGCTGGGAACTTTCAGCACATCCTGAAAATCGGTCACAATCGGAATCGATCCGCCCGACCGGATGAACACCGTATCTTTCTTGAATACGTCGTGCATCGCTTCCGTCGCGGCCTTGATGTACCTGTTGTCCGTCGACACCACGCACGCCGGTCCCTTGCTCCACACCTTGATCTTCGTCTCAATCCCTTTCGGCGTGAGCTTCTTCACATACGCGGTGTAGCGCTTCAGAATGTCGTCGGGATCCTGGTTCGGCACCAGCCGCATCGACACCTTCGCGGCCGCTTTCGCCGGGATCACCGTCTTCGCACCCGGTGCCGTGAATCCTCCCGGCATGCCGTGCACCTCGAGCGTTGGACGTGCCCACGTGCGATACAGTACTGAAAATCCCGGCTCACCCGTCAGCACCTTCGAGCCAACTTCCGTCTTGCGATAGTGCTCTTCATTAAAGGGAAGCCGCTTCCACGCCTTGAGTTCATCTTTCGTCGGCGCTTTCACCTTCGAATAGAAACCCGGAATCAGCACCTTGCCCTTCGAGTCTTTCAGCTTGCTGATGATCTCGATCAGCGCAAAGAACGGATTCGGCGCCGCGCCACCATACATCCCCGAATGCAGATCGGTCTTCGCTCCGTACGCTTCGATCTCCGTGTATACCAACCCGCGCAACCCAACGCATAGCGTTGGCAGATTCGGCGCGAACAACTCGGTATCGCACACCAGCGCGAAATCCGCCTTCAGCTTCGCCTTCTGCTTGCGCACGTACTCGGCAATCGACTCGCCGCCCACTTCTTCTTCGCCTTCGAAGATGATCTTCACATTGATTGGCAGCTTGCCGCCGTGTGCCTTCATCAACGACTCGAGCGCCTTCACTTCCATCCACAGCTGGCCCTTGTCGTCGACCGCGCCGCGTGCGTAAAGATTGTCGTTGCGCTCGGTGGGCTCGAACGGCGGGGACAACCACTCATCGAGCGGATCCGGCGGCTGCACATCAAAGTGCGCGTACATCAGCACCGTAGGCGCGCCCTGTGCATGCAGCCAGTCGGCATACAGCAACGGATGTCCCTTCGTCGGGATTACCTCCACGTTTTCCATACCGATGCGGCGCAGTTCGCGCGCCACAAAGTCGGCCGCCTTCTGCACGTCGGACTTGTGCTCTTCGAGCGTGCTCACGCTCGGAATGCGGAGAAGGTCTTTCAGTTCACTGACGAAGCGCTGCTGATTTTCACGGGCGAAATCGAGTGCCGGAGAAGCCATAAGGAAGGTCCTTTCCTGCGCGGAACTGCATCATGAAAGTTCCGATGATTGAAAAACGTATAGTATACCCGAGAGTCAAGGAGGTGATCGGTGACGGACGCGTCGTGAAGAGTCGCTTTGCGGAAGCCTGCATTCCTGCGAAACTCGGCCAGCTGCCTGGGGCCAGCGCCGAAAGCCTAGCGCCTCGACCCAGAAGTCACAAACCTCTCTGCCCCAAACGGCTTCAGATCATATTCCGCATTCTTCCCCGACATAATCCGTGCCAGCACCACGGCCGTGATCGGAGCCAGCAGGATCCCGTCGCGAAAATGTCCTGTGGCCACGTAGTATCCCGTGGTCGGCGTCTCACCCAGAATCGGCAGATCGTCGGGGGTCCCGGGACGCAGCCCCGCCCAATCCTCCAGCACTCGCGCCTCCTCAAGCGCAGGCAGCATTTCAATCGCGGCGCGCCGCAAATGTTGAATTGTCTCGGGCACCGTCCGCTTGTCAAATCCGGCTTCCTCCACTGTGGCGCCGGCGAGTAACCTCCCATCACTTCGCGGGATCAGATAAATCTCCGGCGACCGCACCACGTGCCGCAACGTCTCACGCTTCGGCTGGACGAAGCACACCATCTGCCCCTTCACTGGCCTCGTCGGAAACGGATGCGGCCCAATCTGGCCAGCCCAGGCACCGGCACAGTTCACAACCTTCGCCGCACGATAAGAAGTCTTGTCAGTGGTCACGCCCGCCCCCTTACCGTCATCAACCTCCACCGACAGCACCGCCGAACCCGTCGCGAAATCCACCCCGCGATGCTTTGCCGCCTTCCACGCCGCGTGCGAGAGAGCGCGCGGACACACGCTGCGCTCTTTGAGATACACAACATCGCGCCCGGCCGCGTTCAATCCCGGTTCCACGTCCGAGATCGGCACCGCCGGTTCGCTCGCACCCTTAATGTTCTTCGAGGACGGTCGCGTCTGCAAGAAGAGAAGCGTTCCCTGTGATCGCAAATCAACTTTCTCTCCGGACTCGTCCTCCAATTCATGAACGAACTCCGGGTACATCTCCGCGCTCGCTGTCGCCAACGCCTGCAGGACCCGTGGCGTCTCGTCGCCGCAGTTCGCCAGCATCCCGCCCGCCGCATAGGAAGCCTCGCGCCCCGGCTCACCGCGTTCCACCACCAGCACCGACGCGCCCTGTTTGCGTAGTTCTCGCGACAGACTTAGCCCGATGATGCCGCCGCCGATGACAATAACGTCCCAGCTCTGCACAGCCTCATTGTAAAAGAGCGCTGGTGCCGCAGGTTCGCGGCTGTTCTTTTAAAGGGTAACTAGGGTTTCACGTCGTGCACCAATCTTGGTTTGAATTCGAGATTCTATCTTCGAGTCGCAGGACCAGGCTCTGGGTTCACCCGGAAAAGGACCAACACATTTTCACACTGTCATCCTGAGCGGAATGAGGCGAAGACGAACGAAGTCGAAGGACCCCATGCTCGCAAATATCACCGCCGGCCTAAAAGGCAATTCGTGGTAAACCAGTACGTAGCGAATGAAATACTCCTGTCGGTGTCCCAAATTCGCGTCCATCGTCTTTGAACGCTAACCTTGGAACTCCTCTACGATCCCTGTTTCAGCAGTGCATCAACCGTCGCTTCGAGCTGCCTGAACCCGTCATCCGGTGCGGGCGCAGTCTGCAACTGTCCTTTGCGGTCGATCAACACGAACGCGGGGTACCGCACTATGTCTTTATAAAAACTCGGCACTCCAGCGCTAGTGGTAAGCAGCGGAAAAGTGACCGGCACCTGCTGCACAAATTTCCGCTGCAGCGCCGGATCTTCCGTCGAAAACCCAAACACCACAAAGCCTTCGCCCTTGTGCTCCTGATACAAATGGTCGAGCTTCGGAAACTCCTCGCGGCACGGCCCGCACCATGTCGCCCAGATGTTGACCAGCACCACTTTGCCCTTCTGATCTTCGAGCCGCTCCATCTTGCCAGACAGATCGACCGTATCGAATGCTGGCGCGGGCACATCGCGCAATGCCAGGTTGCGTTGTTGCTTGTATCGAATTAGTCCATCGCCGATTGGCTTCCACATCAATCCCAAAGAAAAAACCGCCAGCAGAAATCCCACTTTCGCTGAAGTCGAAAGCGGACCCGCGATCCGATCTTTGTAGGCCAAGAACGCCGTGATCACAAACGGCACCAACATCGCGAGCGCCGCCACCGAAAGCCGAAATTTCCAATCCTTCTCCAGATCGCTGCTCATCTCGGTCAGCGTCATGTAGACCACCGCGTAAAAGACCAGCGCCGCCAAGGGTGAAAGAATTCCCGCGATCAAGACACGATATTTCGAAAGCTTAGACATAAGTCACTCTCTTACCGAAAATCCTATCTATACCGGTGGCCCTGGCGGCACACCGGAAGGTTTCAGCTTCGGTGCGTTCTCGTGCGGATTACTCAGGAACAGCGTGATCTCGTGATCGAGCCGACGACCGGTTGCACTCTGATCCGCATGCACGATCTTCTGTACATTCGTGATGCCGGCCAGGGCCGCGGCCTGCACCTCCGGACTCGCACTTCCATCCATCGCCAGCAGCATCAAGTGATCCGCAACCTGCGCCCGCACCGCATCCGCAATCGGATTCTCGCCACCCGCGCTCGCACTGCCGGAACCCGCTCCCGCAGGCCCCCCCGGCCGCCCGGCGAACGCAGACTTCACCAGCGCCGCCACCACTTCACTGGGTGACAACGTTCCCGCATTCAAATTCGAAGTCACCGCCAGGCGCTGCATACGTTGCGCATCCAATAACCCGCCAGCAACAATATCCGCCACGGCTCTCGCTCCATCCTCTTTCGCGAACAAATATCCCGCCGACGAACTGAATCGCTCCGCGTCTTCGTCATCCGGCTCTGCCGGAGCCAGCAATTTCCATAGGCTCGCCGGAATCTCCAGCTCTTTAGGATCCAGTGCCTTCAACACCAGTCGCAACGCCTCGCGCTGGCTCACATCCGGCCACACCGCAACGGGCGCCTGCCCGTCGCCGATAATCGCTGGAGGAATCTTCGCGCTCCCAATCACGTTGAGCGCCGCGCCTAGCGCGTACCGGTGAAACAAGTAAATCAGCGGAAACCGCGAAGCCAGCCGCGACGCCCGCTCTCCCGGACGCTGCATCCGCTCTCCATAATCTGCCAGCAGCGCATCCCGCACCGGCCACACCCGCTTCAGCCAAGCTACCGGATCGCTTCCATCGTCATAGGCATTCCATCGTGGATCGACATAATTTCCCCACACGATCCCCTGCGCGATCGCCTTCCGCACGATTCCATCCAACCGGGCATGTTCCTGCTCGGCACCGGCCCCGGGCTGGCTCTCGCGGTAGCCCCATTCGATCGCAAACCGGTCATAGCTTCCGGTGCCCTGCATATACGCATCGGAAAGATCAGCGCTTCCGTCGGCCCGGATCTTCACGCGTGGCGCGTAATAATCCATAACCGACCCACGGTCGTACGTGCTCGCCACGAAGTTGTGATTCAGTCCCAGCACGTGCCCCATCTCGTGACATGTCAGAAGCGCGAGCCGGTTGAGCATCACCTGCTCCTCCGGCAACTGCGGATCCATCCGGTCCAGCACCGCGAATCCTTCGAGCGACGGCTCTTCGTTCCCCTTTCCAGAAGGCACCGTTGCCTCCCAGTAATTGTTCACGGTGCGCATCCGATGCGAATCCAACTGCACCACCGCATGCACGATCTCCCCCGTGCGCGGATCCGTCTGCGTCATCCCGACCGACCATCCCCGTCCCGACCGGTTCGTCCACTGAATCGTCGGATAGCGTGCATCCAGCGGACTCGCGCCCTCGGGCAAATCTTCAAGCCGCAGTGCATCTTTGAATCCGGCTTGCTCGAACGCCGCATTCCACCACAGCGCTCCACGCTTCAACGCTGATCGCATCGGTTCCGGCACCGCTCGATCCAGATAAAACACAATCGGTTTCACCGGCTCACTCACCGCGGCTGCCGGATCTTTTTTCTGCAACCGCCATCGCGCAATGAATTTTCGCGTCAGTGACTTGTCATATGGCTGCGAGAAATCCTGAAACGTCTCACCGAAAAATCCCACCCTGGGGTCCGACTCCCGCGGATCAAATCCGGTCTCCGGCAGCGTCACAAACGAATGATGCTCGCGCACGCTCAGAATGTGTGTGTCCGGTTGGTTCAAATCGACCTCTCCATCATTCGTGAATGTAAGCAGCGCCTCCACTTCCGTATTCAGAGGAAAACTTCCCGAAGAATCCAGATCGATCACGCTGCGCTCACTGTCCAACCGCCAATTCGATTCCTTCGACTCCCGCCGCACCATGACTCCATTCATTGCCTGCGTCGGCCGTCGCAACTGCGAAAGCAGATCGGTCGCATCCCGCAACAACAATGCATTCGCATTCACCAGTAGGGCCCCACCCTCCTCGGCCTCTACCGGCAATGCGGCCAGCACCGACGTCGGAAAGCTCAGTTCTACCGACCGCTTGAGATCCGCACTTCCGTTCTGCGCGCGAAAGGAGACGTTTTCTGCGATAACCAGGACCTTCGATCCCACCTGCCGGAACCGGCAGACGGCGCTGGACGCCGTCGTACTGCGATCCGCGAAAACGCTGGTCGACCCGACACCGCTGCCCAGCCCTGTGAAATAAAGGAACTCGCGGTCGCGTGCTGCCGCCGACAGCTCAAATAACAACGCACCCTTCTTCGCGTCCCAGTAATAGGGAACGAATCCATCATGCTTCTGCATTCCGTTGGTTCGCGCCGAGATTGTCTCCGCCGGAGCGGGTTCTTTTGGACCTTGCGCGGAAGCTAAGAGGGAAAAGCTGAAAAGCCAGAAGACAAGCAGCGAAGTAGCGAGTAAGGAAGCGAGTGAGCAGCCTGAGGAACGCATGGATTTCATGAGGCTGCCCTTATACAACATCGGGTGCCCGAGTCCAAAATGAATCCAGCCCCAATCGTTGTTAATGTTTGTCTTCGCGTATTTGTTTCCTTCAAGCCCACATCCTCAAGGACAGATCCGATCCTGCCGATAGAACAAACGAAAGTCACAATCATCAAAGGGGACGGCAACAACCCCATGCACGATGCATTTGAGAGCCGGAAGGCTCTGATCGTGGGCCAAGTTCCAAAACGCGAAGTCACCCCTGACTTCCGGATCGATCTTGAGAGCGATTGCGTCTACGTACGCTTCGCCGGAACACTTACCTCCACCGATATCGCTCGTTACGCCGACGCCTTGCGCAAACATCCAGGCTTTAAAGACCATTGGTCCGAGATCGTCGATTTGCGCTCGGTTGAGGATTTTCAGATTACTCCAGACGAGACCATCGCCCTGGCCGACACGATCGATCTGTTCTCTTTATCATCCCGACGTGCCTTTACCGTCGCTAACCACCTTCAGTTTCACGCCGCCCGCATGCAGCAGGTGCTGCGGAGTCCCAGCAAGAGCGTCGGCATCTGCGAAAACCTCGCCGACGCCGAGCACTGGGTCCGCATGCCCATCTGTCGAGCACCCGCCGCAAGCGCGCAGGTTCTTCCCTTCCCGCTCCGCTCTCGCAGCTAAGCTGGTCTGCGCCCATCGACCATGCGTTGGGCGTCCACACGATTTGATGGGGCAAAATCCTTACGGCTCACCCTCAACATCTCCTCAGGCGACAACAACTTACGATCTCCCCGAAGCCTTCTTACATTTTGCATCTTTCCTGTGCCTTCCCCCGTATATCCGGTAGCATGATCGCCGCACTGCACTACTTCGTGATGAGTATGGAGTCCGAGACGAGCGCCATAGCTCACGGTCTTCGCCGGCGCGATCCCGACCTGCTGGACCATCTGATCGAGCAGTATCAACATCGCTTGCTCCGGTACCTGATATGTCTCACACGAAATCGTGACCTTGCCGAGGATCTCTTCCAGGAAACGTGGATTCGTGTTCTCGAGCGCGGAAGTCAATACGACGGCAAACACGAATTCTCGACCTGGCTCTACGCGGTCGCGCGTAATTTGACCATTGACTACTTGCGAAGAAAAGCTCCGGTCAGTCTCGATGGGCTCATGGACGACGAAGAGCATGTTCCTCTCGAGCCTGCCGATCCCCGTCCCTTGGCTTGGGAAGTGATGGCTCAACACGAACAGGCTGAACGCATCGGTTCTGCCTTAGGTGGAATGCCCGCCGAGTATCGCGAAACCGTCGTGCTTCGTTTTCAGGAAGGCTTGCCTTTGGAAGAAATTGCAACCGTGACCGGGGCGCGGCTCGGCACGGTGAAATCGAGACTCTATCGCGGACTGAATATGCTGATGGACCGGTTGGGGAGAGGACAAGCGTGATGCGAACCGATCACGATAAAGCCCGGGAACTCATTGCTCTCGGCGAAAGCATTTCGGACGCGGAGGGAGCGTGGCTGCGAACACACCTCCATGAGTGCGACGCCTGCCGCGACTACGGTGATGGCGTTAACAGGATGATTCGTGCCTTGCGGACCGTACCCCTGGCTGCCGATGCCCGGCTGGTGCGGGCTACGCAGATGCGGGTACGCTTTCACGCTCGCCGGCTTCGCGAAGCGCGGGAACGCATGTGGCTGGTAGGCACGATCTGTTTTGCGGTGGGACTTTCGGCCACTGTGAGCGCCCCAGTTTTGTGGCGACTCTTCGCGTGGTTGGGAGAACAGGCCGGAGTGTCCCCTGTGATTTGGCAAGCCGCTTTTGTCTGCTTTGGGATTGCACCAGTGCTGGTAGTTAGTGTGTTTTTCCTGGCGCGTGGCACGCATCTCGCTGGCGGAAGTGATCGCTCGCAACCTTGGAAGTGACCTTAAATCGGAAATCATCGGTAAATCGTATGCAGATAAAAAACGAACACGAAAATCAGTCAGTATTTGCGAGAGAGCTCAAGATCGTTCCCGTGTGGGCCTGGGTGCTGGCGGGAATCTGTTTCGTCTGCGCACAGGTCTTCTTCAACGTAGTCTTGGCTCATCATCATCCTGACGGTCCGCCGCCATGGTCCCGCCCTTTGCTGGGCTTGCTCGTCGGCATCGCTGCCGCGTGCTACCTGCTCATCATTGGCTATATCAACCGCGACGCAAAACGCCGCGGCATGAGCTCTGTGCTCTGGACAATCGTCGCCATTGTGATTCCCAACGCCCTCGGCATTCTCCTTTACTTTGTCCTCCGGCAACCATTACACGGCGGCTGCCCGCAGTGTGGACATGGCGTGCAAGCAGGTTTCGTCTTTTGCCCACAGTGCAGTTGCCGTCTCGGTATGAATTGCGTTCAATGCCAGCGCTTGATTGGAAGCGAAGATCGCTTCTGCCCCTACTGCGGATGTTCCGTGCGCAATCCACCGCCACAAGCCACACCTCAGACATCACCTCAATCAAATCTTCCAGGATGACGATCAGACGCTGAAAGTAGGATGGTGCCCCAGGTCCGCGTCCGCTTTTTGGACGCTAACTTGGGATTTTTCGACCTTATACTCCGTTGTCACCTGAGCGGAGTGAGGCGCTGCCGAACGCAGTCGAAGGACCCCCTTTTGCCCGACTGACCACCGACTCCCAACAGGGATTCTCTCTACGAAGGTCTGTGCTCGTTAACAACCGCTCGCGTGCGGAACGCAATCGATGGAGCATCGATCATCCCCCCGCCCGACGCCCCGAAAACGCCTTACAGCCACCCCTTCGTCCTCGCAATCCGCGCGGCCTCCACGCGGTTCGTCGCCCCCAGCTTGCTGATTGCCTCCGACAAATAATTCCTCACGGTCCCTTCCGACAATCCCAATTCATCGGCGATGTCGCCACTCGCGCGCCCATCACCGGCCAGCCGCAACACCTGCCGTTCACGATCCGTCAACGGATCTATTTCCCCCCACGCCTCCGTCGCAAGCTCCGGATCGATCACCCTCAATCCCTGGTGCACGCGTCGCACCGCGTCCGCCAATTCCTCCGCAGGCCGATCCTTCAGCAAATACCCCGACGCGCCTGCATCGAGCGCGCGCCGCAGGTATCCCGATCGCGCGAACGTGGTCACAATAATTACCCGTGTGCCCGTGCGTCGCCGCTTCAGATCGGCCGCAACTTCCAGCCCGGTCATCTTCGGCATCTCAATGTCGGTGATGAAAACGTCCGGCTTGTGCTGAAGAACGGCATCGAGCGCCTCTTGCCCGTCGCGCGCCCTTGCCGCCACGGAAATGTCGCCTTCGATTTCGAGCAGCGCCGCCAACGCCCCCAGCACCATTCCCTGATCTTCCGCGATGACCACCCGAATGGTTTTTCGGCCTGCCTTGGACGTTGGGGTCAAGACTTCACGATCTCCCGTCAGCTGGCACCGGCAACGTAATCTTCAATCGAGTGCCGTCGCTGGTATCGCGTTCGAGTTGCCCGCCCAGCGCCTCCACCCGCTCGCGCATGCCGCGCAGTCCGTTGCCTTCGATCTGCTGCCCTCCGCGCCCATCGTCGTGTACTTCAAGATGGCAATCCCCATTAAGCCGCATCAGTCGCAGCCGGCAATTCGACGCGTGGGCGTGCCGCACTACATTTGTTACTGCCTCCCGCAACGAAAGCGCCAGCACGCTCTCCTGTGTCGCCGGTAACGCCATCCTCGAAGACTCCAGATCCACTTTCACGCCCGCCGTTTCCAGCGTTGTTTTGGCCTGCCGGATCTCCGCATCCAGCCCCTTCGATCGGTATCCTCCGATCGCTTGCCGCACATCCGCCAGCGCTTGGCGGGCCGTCATCTCCACATCGCGGATCTCCGCCTTCGCCTGCGCCACATCGCGGTCAATCAGCTTCCCCGCCAGCTCCGACTTCAGCGTGATCAACGACAGCGTGTGTCCCAAGACGTCATGCAAGTCCCGCGCGATGCGCTCGCGCTCCGCCACCTTGGCCAGATGCTCGATCTCCTCGTGTGCAATGCGCAGCTTTTCAATGTTGCGGTTGCGCTGCGCAAAATAGATATTGGCCGCGCCAATGAATGTCGAGAGGAACGTTGCCGGAAACACAAATCCATTCGTGATGTGCAGGAGCCAGCTTTCAAGTCCGGCAATCGCCACAACCGCGGCGATGATCAATCCCGCGGCCAGTTCCGTTTCGACCACGAATGGTGAGAACGAAGCCGCATAGATAAAGAACGCCGCTGCGCCTCCGTTATACGGTGCGTACAAGACTCCCAGCAGCACAATGCCGACGATGCAAAGCCGGTTCCACGATTTGCAGGTTGAAAAGAACGTGAAGTAGAGCGCCAGAAAAGCAACGAGACCAAGCCCCGTCAGCAGCCATTGCCGAGGGCCTGCATGATTGGCGATTGGCCCCCATAGAAAGAACACTAGGTATACCAGCCAGATGTATGCCACCCAGCCCGGTTCTCTCCCCATTGTCGGAAGCTGCAGCATGTCGTTAGTCTAGGCTATCTCGAGGTCTTTTTTGCAGTCTCGATTCGTGGTGCTGGCGTTGGCATAACCAATGCAATCCACATGAGTACCGCTCCCGGAATCAACAGGCTGTTCCATGCCCACTGCTCATGAAGTGCGATTCCCAGGAAAAACATCAGCGCCGCCGTGCTGAGTGCCCACCTTGTCCGGTATGAATTCATACTGCTTCTCCATCTCTCGCGCCAGTAGGAAATCGAACCAGCGTCCTCATCCGAACGACTTGCCCTCATCCCTCTGAAAACCGATGCGCGCAATGCCCAGACTGATCAGCGCAAATCCCGCTAGCGCCTGCCAATGACCGAGCGCCGGTCCGGTCGTGGGTACGCCCACCACACCCAGCGCGAGTTGTCCCAGGTGACACGGCGGCAGGAATGGCGCCACTCGCTGTAGTAAACGGGGAAGCATATCGATCGGAATCCACAATCCCGACGCGAACGACAGCGGCAAATACAGCAGATTTACAATCGCCGGCGCCGACGTCGGCCCTGCGAAATATCCAATCGCCATGCCCATTGCGCAGAACGTCCCCGAGCCCAGCACCAGCGTTCCAACCAGCTTCAGCGTCTGACCCGCCGCGAGATGGACTCCTCCGAACACGAACCCCAGCGTCAACAGTGCCGAAATAATGATCAGGCTGAAGGCCATGCACACGATCGTCTTCGCCACAAAGTATGCCGACGGTGGCATCGGACTCGCCCGCTTCACCTCTAACCAGCCCAGCCCACGTTCTCCTGCCAGTCCCACTCCAAAGCCAAATAGCGACGCTCCCATCACTCCAAAAGTCCCATAGGTCGCGATCAAGTACGCAGCGACCATCACGCCGTCCTGCTGATGCCCACGATTCAGCAACAGTCCGAACAGCACGTAAAACATCACGGGGAACAAAATCGTCGACAACGAATAGATCGGCAGACGCAACAGCTTCAGGAATTCGTACTTCGCTTCTTTCGCATAAATCGACACCGTGTGACCCATCGACCGCTCTGAAACTGTTGGAGACAGAACTCCGCTCGCCGCGCTCATTACGCCACCTCGCTCTTCGAATTGTCCTGGGTAAGGGCCAGAAAAGCTTCTTCCAACCCGGCGCTAATCACCTCGACTCCCGACAATCTCTCATCGCGCTGGAACAACTCCCGCAACACCGAGTCCGGAACCGCCGTGCTGATCAATATCCCATCACGATCAGCTCGCACTTCCAGCACTCCCGGAATACCGCACACCTCGACCACCGGCAAACTCGAAACGCACCGGATCTGCTTTCCCGCGGTGCGCGACTTGATCTGCGCCGGCGTTCCTTCCGCGATAATCTCTCCCTTGTTGAGCACCACGACCCGATCTGCAAGTGCGTCCGCTTCCTGCAGGTAATGCGTCGTCAGAAGCACCGTCTTTCCTCGCGACACAAGCTTGCGAATCTCTTCCCACAACACGCGCCGAGCCTCCACGTCCAGCCCAACAGTTGGCTCATCCAGAAAAATCAGGTCCGGATCGCCACAGATTGAAAGCGCGAACAGCACCCGCTGCTTCTGCCCTCCCGAAAGCTCCCCGAACTTCCGGTTCGCGATTTCCTTCAGCCCAGCAGTCGCGAGCGTCTCCGCCAGCGGCAACGGCTTCGGATAATAAGAAGAGAACAGGTCCACGTGCTCCTTCACGCGCAAAGTCTCCGGAACGCGCGCCACCTGTAGCATCGCGCCCGTACGCAGTCGGTTCTTCGGATTTCGCGGATCCCCTCCAAACACGTTCACCGTTCCCGCGTTCGCACCCGCCAGCCCCAGCAGAAGCTTCACCGCCGTCGTCTTGCCCGCTCCGTTCGGTCCCAGCACCGAAACCACCTCTCCCGCATGCACGTCGAGGGTCACGTTCCGCAGGGCTTTCACGTCCCCATAGTTCTTGCTCACGCCCTTGAGTTGTGCGACGACCGGTCCCTCCGTCGTCTTCGTTGGCCGCTGGAGTACCTCATCCATCGAAACAATCATTTCCATTCCTCAAAGGCCGGAAATCTGTTCGTCTCCAACCAGTACCGGCATCTTCGCCTCCTCCCGCTTCGCCTGCCAGTGCAGATCATCATCGCGCCCCAATGACATTTGTCATGTTCATCAAACGCCGCCCACCG
>Ga0126371_10001758_pt1 | contig 18391 bp, 28 predicted proteins | sample PanSoiMetaPlot_4_FD_110145 | JGI IMG/M metagenome (GOLD analysis project Ga0126371, IMG submission 110145) | Tropical forest soil microbial communities from Panama - MetaG Plot_4 | ecosystem: Environmental > Terrestrial > Soil > Tropical forest > Bulk soil | place: Panama | collected 2016-02-17 | reverse complement strand
GTGATGAGGTCTTCGGCCTGCCGGAACGTGCGGATGTTGCCGCGGAAGCCGAGGCATTCGGCCGCCAATTCCGACCAGCCCCGCCGCATATATTCGGCGACGCGCGGGTTGCTCGGCTTGTCGATCTGATCGGCGATGCGGAAGGCTTGCTGCACCTGATCGGCGATGCCGCGCATCTTCACGCGCTCGGCCTGATACGCGTCGGTGACGCCGGGCTGGCGGCGCGACGCGAGAATGCGGATCGACATCGCTTCCGCCATCGCGATAGAGCGGCCTTCCATCTCGTCGAAGCCGCGAAACACCGGATCGACGCCCGAGCCCGGCGTGGCTTCGCCGTTGCCGCTGCGCGTCTCCTTCTTCGCGTCGTCTTCGGCGCGCTTGTCGAAAATCTCCTTGCGGAATTCATCGACCGTGATGCCGCGGTTGATCGCGTCTTCGACGACGGCGATGTCGAGCTTCGCCTGTCGGCCGACCATGACCATCTCGCTCGCATAGGTCTTGTCCGGCTTCTTGTCGTCGCGGGTGTTGTTGCCGTTGTTGGTCTTCGTACCGGCGTTGTCCCCGCCGGGCTTCGGCGTATCAGTCATGGCGTGTTCTCCACTGGCGGGCTCCGCCCGATGTTGAAGATGGGCGCCGCGAAAACCAGCGCCCGGTTCGGCTCCGATGGGCACGACGGAAACTTCCATCGGCTCCCAATCGACGGCGCGCCGCGTATGCGGCGACGTGGTTTCATCCCGGATTTCTCGGTGCGTTTTGTATCCAACGGAAACCGGAATCGGGATTCCGTCGTCGAGGTCTTGCGCGACGCGCTGACCCTTCTCGCTTCGAGAAAACTTGACCTTGGCGCGCAGTTGGCCGCCTTCTAGGCGCGCCGAGCCCGGCACGACCGCGCCGAGCATCGAGTCGAGGCCGCCCCAGAACATGTGGCCGTCGATCAGCGACGCGCCGCCGTTGAGGCGCCCGAGGCGGATCGCGCCCGGCGCCATGTCGAGCACTTCGTCGAATTCGCCATCCCAATCGCGCCGCCGCACGGCCGCGCCGGTCGAGAGCATGACTTCGGCGGTGCGCGTCTTCGGATCGTATGTCTTCGGCGAGACGGCGAGCGACATGTCGCGCGTGAGCATGTCGAGCTTCGCGAGCGAGCGCGCGGCTTCGTCGTCGCCGGGCTCGCCGGGCTCGCCGGGCTTCGGCTTGTCGTCGTCTTCGTCGTCTTGCTCGCCCGGCTTCGTCTTGCCGTTGCCGTCCTTGTCCTTGTCGTCGTCGGTGTCGCCGGGCTCGGCGCGCCTCGACATGTCGGCGACGGTTCGGTTCGCGGTCGCGAGCGCCTTGCGTTCGTCCTTGTGTTGCTCATAGGCGGCGTTCGCGGCCTTCGCCCACGCGGCTTGCTTCTCGGGCGTGTCGGCCTTGTCGGTGTGCGTCTTCGCGTCCGCTGCGGTCCAGCCGGGCATGGCGGCCTCCGTTCACTCTTTGAGGGGACTTCCGAGCAACTTGTCGATCCGTTCCGGCGACAAGCCGAGACGTTGCGCGACCGCGCGGCTGACCGTGTTCGCCGCGGCGTGGTCGCCCTCCGCGATGATCGCTTCGTGTATGTCGGCGTCGGCGCGCGCGTAGTGATCGCGGTAGAAGACTTCCGACGCTCTATCCGGCTGCGGGTTGGGGCGGGGCATTCTTTCCCTTTCCGACGTAGGCGGTGAAACGATCCATCGTTTCCTTGTCGTGCAGGTCGAGGCGACCGTACCAATCGGTGCCGAGAAGCAATTCCTTCCCGTGCTCGTTGTCGGCAATCGCCCACACCGCCTTGGGATCGTCACTGTCGGCGAGCGCGCGCAGGTCTTCCGCCGTATCGTGGTCGATCTCGGTGTCGCCGCCGCCGCTGCCTTCGCCTTCGGTGTAACCGTTGCGCTCGGCGTATTCGAAGCGCGCCGTGTCTTCCATCTGATCCCAATAATCGCGCTGATAGTCGCGGACCTGATCGGACATGTCGGGCGGGTCGATGTCGGGCGCGCGCGACTCGGCTTCCTTGTTGAAGACTTCGGCGATGATTTCTTCGATCTGCCCGCGCTCGTCGTCGTTCAACTCGGGCGTCTTGCTCGGCTCGATGGTGACGGTCGGGTCTTCGGTGCCGTCGCCGCGCCGGTCGTCGTATGAAACCGTCGTCGCCGCGAGCACGGAATCGATGTTCGTGTTCTTGCTGTTGAGGAACGCGATCATCGACGGCGCCGTCAGGTCCGCGCCTTCGCCGACCGTCACGCTGTAACCCTTGAGCCCGTCGTAGGCCCACTGCATCTTCGTCCCGAGCACGTTGCCGGGATCGAAGTGGTCGGCCAATTCCGTCTTGGCCTGCGCGAGATCGCCGCCGCTATCGCGCCAGTTTTCAACCTCGCTGTCCATGAATTCGGAGAACGACTCGGACATCCACGAGCGCTCGGCGCGACGCTGCATGTCGTCCGACATCTCGTCCCACGAGCTTGCGGTGTATCCGCCGCCGCCGCCTTCGAGCTTGTCGATGTTCGCAATGATGTCGCTGCGCAGGCCGCGCCACGAATTCGTGTCGGGCACATATCCGTACTTCGCCCATGCGTAGCCGCCGACATCGATGTTCGCGTGCACCTTCACCACGTCGAGGCCGAGCTTCTGATACATGGCGACGTTCGCGGCGAGCATCGTCTTCGCGGTGTCCTTGCCCTGCGCACGGTTGTTGAGCTTGAAGTAGTCGCTCGTCGCGGTGTTGTCGGCAAAATCGATGGTGCGCGTGTATTCGCCGATCCGCGCGCCGTCGTCGTCGAGGACGTAGCCGCGCATCTCCATTGCGTTGGTGATGGGCTCGCCGTCGTGGTCGAGTTGGCGGTCGTCGTACTTGTGCTCAATGAGCATCGTCGTGTTCAAGCCGCCGGTGAATTCGTTTTTGAATTGCGCCGGTGCCTCGCCGACTTTCTTTTCCCATACCTCGACAAACTTCTTCGCCTTCTCGGGATCGCGCGCGATGTCGCCGCGCAGATCGACTTTGTCCTTCGCGAAGTCGGCGGGCTCGACCTTCACGCCTTCGCGGATCGGCGGAAACTTGCCGGGCCACAATTCCTTTTGCTTGGGCTCGCGCGGCGGCGCCGCGGTCGAGGCCGCGGCCGGTGCGGGCGTCGCCGCGGGCGCGGGCTTATTGCCGGGCTTCGCTCCCGACGGCTCGGCTACGGCAGCGGGCGCGCGCGGCGGTCCCTTGCCGCCTTCGTCGCCGCCGCCCTTGTCGGTGAATTTGCCGTCGGGATCGCGCGGGTGCTCGCTTTCGTCGAAGTCGCGCTTGCCCTCGCTGATCTCTTGCAGCGCCTTGTCCTGGGCGGCGAGCCCGGCCCCGTAGTCGGCGACCTGATCGCCGTCGCCCGGCTGATACGGCTTCGACTTCGCCCCCTCATAGACCATGAACACGACATCGGGCCGCCCGCCGTTGTATTGGGCGAAGTGCGCCACGTCCCAACCTGCGGGCTTTTCCTTGTCGTCGAAAGGCAAGCGCGCGACGGTCGTGAAGCCCGCGTTGCCGTAAATCTTCGGCAGCGCGGTATCGAACGCGTCGAGCCGTCGGCCGCCTTCGTCGATGGCGAGCGCGAGCATCGACGCCGCGATCTTCGAGCCTTCCGCGTTGGGATGGCGGAAGACCGAGATGATCTCATTGCCGTGCAGCGCGAAGCCCGCCTTGCCGTCGGCGGTGATGAAGGTGCGCATCTTCGCGTATTCGTTGACCGGATAGACGTGCACCGCGGCGCCGTTCGGGCTCGCGTCCTTCGCGGCCTGTATCGCGTCGTGGAAGACCTGGGCGCCGCCCGATCCAAGCTCGTGGAAGCTCGTCGGCGTGATGCCTTTCTTCTCGAAGGCGTCGCGCGTCGCGTCGGTCGGCGTGTAATCGGTCTTGATCTGCGCCCCCGCTAGAGCCCCGCTTCCTTGAGCGCTTGCAGGGCTTCCGACCGTGTAAGCGTGGGATGGTGCTTCATGAGCGACTTCACCGCCGCTTCCTGATCCGACGCCTTTATCGCCGCCTGCGCTCCCGGAGATAGCTTTGCCGCTTCCGTTCTTTGCCGCCGCCGCGGCCGGGGCTTTGCTGCCATTGGTCACTCCGTCGTGCGGCGTGGCGGCACTGTCCTCGCCGCCGCCAGCGTTGGTGAATTTGCCGTCGGGATCGCGCGGGTGCGCCGACTCGTCGAAGTCGCGCGTCTCGAAAAACGCCGCCAGCGCGCGGCTGAAAGGGCTGTCCGCATCGCCGCCCGCAGCGTCGAGCATGTCTTGCAGGTCATCGGATGTGATCTCGTTCCCGTCGGTGTCGAAAAGCCCGGTGCTGCCGCCGTCGTGGTCGGCGCCATTGCCGCCGCCTGCGCCGTCGCCGTTCGGCTTCCCGCCGCTGCCGTTCATGCCGGGCGCGCCGGTGCCGACCGGCGCCGGTGGCTTCTGCGCGAGGCCCGCGCGCGTCATCTTGCGCGGGTCGATGTCGAAGACGACACCAAGCTCGTCGGCGCGGTCGAAGAACGCCTTGTGATCGTCCTGCATCTTGCGCCAATCGCCGCCCCACGACGCGATGAATTCCTGCGGGCTCATGCGACCGGCGCGCACGCTGCGTTCTTCGGCGTCCTGATCGAATTTCGGATTGACGCTTTCCCACGCGGGCGTCACCCACTGGCACGGGTAGCCGCCTTTGCGCTCGCGTAGCTCGCCGACGAGAATCGCGGTTTCGATGAACCGATTCCAGATCGGCTGGCACATCATCGCGATCAGCGTGTGCTTCTGAAACTTCGAGACGAATTGCTTGAAGTCGAGCTTGCCCGCGCGCAGGCTCGAATAATTCGCCTGCCGCAGATCGCCGCTCATTTGGTCGTAGGTGCAATTCGCGCCCGCGGCCATCGCCATCAATTCGATGAGCATCAATTGCTCGACTTGCGAGGTCGAAGTCGGCTGCGCGAATTTGATGTCCTGCCCGGTCTTCAATTCCTTGAGCAAGCCGGGCTCAAGATTCGAAATCAAAGCCTGCGGATTGTTCGGGTCGGGCATCGTGGTCCCGAGCCCCGGCGTCGTATCCAGCACGGGCTCGAAGTCGTCCGAATTGGTGATGAAGCCCGAGAAGCACGCCTCGACGCGCGCCTTGACCAGCGCGGCATCGACGAAGTCGGCGTAGTCGCGCGACGTGGTCATGATCGGCGCGAACCACGTGACGCCGCGCACCTGTCCCGGCCGCAGCACGCGAAAGACGTGCAGGGCTTCGTCGCGCGCGTAGAAGCGCGAAGTCCACGGCCGCATGTTGTACGTGGTCGTCTCGCCCGGATGCCACGGGTACAGCCATAGGCCGGTGACGGCATCGAACGCGCCGAGGCCGACGCCGAGCCGCGAGCGCTGCGTTTCCGGCGTCAACCCTTCGCCCTTCGCGCCCTGATAGATGCCGTCGCGCGACTCGTCGATGAAGTCGGATTCCAAGACTTGAAGCTGGAATGGCACGCGCGCGGGCGTGTCGGTCTTCTTGCGATCCACGAAGCGGATGACGACTTCGCCGGACTCGACGATGGCGCGCACGCAAAGCGCCTGCATCGCGTCGAAGGTCAGCACGCGCGCGATGTCGGCGTGCTCCTTCCAATCGTTCCAGAGGTCGGCAACCTTGCGGTCAACCGAATCCGAGCCGGTGGTCGAGACGGGTTGCAGGCCGTCGCCGACCGAATTCGACACCATGATCTCGATGAGCCGCCCGGCGTGCGGCGTGTTGCGCACCAAGTCGCGCGCGCGGTCGCGCATCGGCCGCAGGCCCGCGGCGATCTCGGCGTTCGCGCCCGACGACCATGCGCGCCAGGACGACGAGCGACGGCCGACCGACGCGGCTTCGTAGGCGCGCAGCGCGTAGCGGGCGCGGGCTCGGGCGAGCGCGGTCTTCGGCGAGAAGACCGCGATGAGCCGGTCGAGCGGATTCATTCCCCGAAGCCGGTCGAGCCGCCGCCGCCTGGGCCGGGTCCGACGAAGCCGCGGCTGTGCGCCGCATAGACGCTCGCCGATCCGCTCGGCGCGAGCCCGAGCGCGCGGCGCAGGATGTCGCGGATGCGCATCATCTCGTCGAGCGTGCGGTACTCGGTCGATTTGCCGTCATACGACACGCGCGTCACACCGGCCGCGATGGCGTTTTCGAGCGCGTCGAGATGCGTGACTGTGAAGCTCATGCGGATCACCTGTGAAACCAGTTGCGGCGACCGCCGACCCATCCGGTTTCGGCCGGGCGCCAGTAGCGCGGCGGGGGCGTCTGCGCTTGCGGTTGCGGTTGCGGCGCGGGCGGCTCGCCGCGCGGCGCTTCGCTCGGCGCCGTCGGCGTGCGCACGACCGGCACCATGCGGTCGAGCCGGATGTTGATCGACATGCGCGCCGCGAGCGCCATGACGAAGGTGTCGAGCGCTTCGTTGCGCTTGCCCGGCGGCAGAATCCAAACCCGGTACGGTCGGCCTTCCTTCTTGCGCGTCACGACCTGTTCGGACGTGAGTTGATCGAAGTAGGGCTCGTCGAAGCCGTCGCCGACCGGGAAGTGCACGTAGCCGGGGCCGGGCTCGGTGACGCTGCGCAGCCGCCCATAGAGTGTGTCCTTCGCGGTATCGACGCCGAGAAGGTAGAGGATGTCGGCGCCCTTCTTGCCGCCGCGGCTCGGTCGCTTCGGCCATACGGGGCGCGGCCCGGCGGCGCCCTTGATCGCGAAGACGCGGCGCCGCTTGCGCTGGCGGCAGAAGGCGAGCACTTCGTTCGCGTAGTGGCCGCCGCTATCGACGCACACCGCGCGGATGCGAAGCTCGCGCCCGGCGTCGGTGTGCAGCGGTTCGAGCAAGAGCTTGTCTAGCTCGTCCCACACGTCGGGCTGCGCCGGATCGCCGTGCACGATCTCGTAAGCGATGGCCCACGATTCTTCGTGCGCGCCCCATCCGACGATCTGCACTTCGAGGCGATTGCCTTGCGTGTCCACGCCCGCGGTGACGAGCCGCACGTCGTCGGGCAGGCTTTGCGGCCCGTAATTTTCCCCGCGCGAGATAAGCGCCGAGCCCTCGACCTTTTCGGCGGCTTCCTCCCATCCTTCGCCCAGGACGGTGTTCGTCCAAACCTGCAACAGCGCCGGGTCCTTGCGCGCCGCGAGGAATTCCGCCGCCATCTCGGCGAGCGTGATCCAGGGCGACATCATCCCGTAGATGTGGAAGCCCGCGATGCCGTCGAAGCGCCGCGTCGCGACCCATCGACCGTGCAGCACCGCGTCGCACCGCTCGACATCGTTCCACAGCGCGCCGCAATGCTCGCAAACGTAATGCGCCGTCTGCGGAAGGTGCTCGCCCTTGTCGTCCCTGTCCCATCGGACCTGCGCCCACTTCATTACCTGGGCTTCGCCGCAGGCCGGGCAAGGCACGTGATATTGCCGCCGATCCGAGCGCGCGTATTCGCGCAGGATCACGCTCGTCAATTTGAGAAGCGGCGTCGAGCCGAGAAGGGTCTTGCGGTTCCAGTAGGTTTGCTGGCGCTTCGCGGCGAGCGCGAGCGGATCGCCTTCGGTGCCCGCCGACACCGGATAGGCATCGACTTCGTCGGCGAGCACGATGCGGATCGGCCGCGCGCGCAGGCCCGCGGGCGAGTTGGCGCCGACGATGGTCAGCCGACCGCCGGGGAAGACCTTCTGCCGGATCGTGTTGTCGGCGTCGCGCGCCTTCGGATCGTGCACGCGCTCGCGCAGCACCGGCGTATCGCGCACCATCGGCGCGAGCCGATCCTTCGACCACGCTTCCGCCAACTCCAACGACGGCTGGATGACCAGCATCGTCGCCGGGTCCTGATCGATGTGATAGCCGACCGCGTTATTGAGGATTTCGGTCCAACCGACTTGGCTCGGCTTCACCACGACCACGACCGGCGTCGCCGGGTCGGTGATCGCTTCCATGATGCCGCGCTGGTACTCGGCGCGCGCCGTATCCCACCGGCCGGGCTCGGCCGAGGATTCAGCGGAGAGTTGCCGCTTCTGATCCGCCCATTGCGCCACGGTCAGGTTCGGCGGCGGCGCTATCCGGCGCAGGATCGTCGTCGCGATCCGCGCCAGCGTCGGGTGCGTGTTCGGCGGCATCCGCCGCGAAGGTGACGTTTGCAAGCTCGGTCAATGCCTCTGTGATTTCGGCGCGGATGATCGCCTGGGCCTCGACCGCGTTGCGCGCCATGCCGATGCGCGCCGCGACCTTCGACGGGATCGCGAGCAAGCGCGTCCGCATGACTTCGGTCACGGCGCCCCAGGCGGCTTCGATGTCGGCCGCGGGGATAAGCTCGCCCGCAAGCTGGCGCGCCTTCAATTCCTCCGCGTTGGCGCGGGCGCGCGTGAGCCGCGCGCGTTGCGTCGCGAAGCTGTCGGGCGAGTCGCGAAGCTCGGGGCCGAAGGCGCGGTCGCGCAGGTAGCGCACATAGCCGCGCACCGACTCGACCAAGTCGTAGCGGTTGCGATCCGTCTTCGGGATCACGCCTTCGGCGGCAAGCTGTTGCAGCCGCCGCGGCGTGAGGTCGAGCAAGAGCGCCAGCCGTTCGCTCGGAACGGTCGTCGCATAGTTGGCGGCCATGTCAGTGCAGCGCGCCCGCAAGCCCGCCGATCAGTTGGCTCGCGATCCAGAACGCGACCGCGGCCCATCCGAAGTGCCAGCGACCGGCCGTCGGCATATGGACCGCGGCGATGACCGCGAACACAAACGCGAAGACGAGTAGGATTAGACCGATGTTGTGCATCACCGTGACTCCTTGGAAGGGCTCCCCCAATGTCCGACACGCCGACGCCGAAGCACGATCCGTTCCTTCACGACTTCATCGTCGAGCGGATTCACCCGATCCTCGAAGGGCGTGGCCCCGAGGCGCAGGGCGCGATTCTCGCGGAGTTGTTGGCGACGTGGATCGCCGGTCACCATCCGAAGGTGCGCGACAAGGTCTTGCGGCTGCACGTCCGCTTCGTGCGCGAGCTTGTCCCGGTCATGGAAAAAATCCGGTTTGGCGACCGCGGCTTCCCGGCCGACGGCGAGCCCCGCTAAGTGCTTGATCTGGCGGGCCGAAACAGCCCCTTCCGGGCCATTGCCGGACTGTGTTTTTGTCCCTATATTTCAGGGTGTTGGCGCATCCCGCGCCGCTCAAGGGCAGATCGAAGCCCGGAGGGAATGACAGATGAAGACCTTCACCAAGACCAAGGCTCGCAAGTCCGCGCTCGGCGAGGCGCACGAAGTCGCGCGCAAGCTCGCCGCGCTCGACAAGTGCGAAGACATCGCGGTCTTCGGCCCGCGCGTGCTCGACATCATGCGCGGCGTGTCGTCGAGCGCGTGGGTCATGCTCGACGAGAAGCCCGGCTTGTTCGGTCGCGACTTCAACGACCGCTTCTTCATGCTGCGCCGTGTGCGCAACAATGCCGAGTATGGTCGCCAGCTTTTCGACGGCTTGAAGCGCGACTGATCCGTATCGAAGCGGCGCCCCATGCGGGCGCCGTCACGATGCGGATGGTCCGACATCATCAAGGGCAGATAGAAGCCCGGAGGGATTGAAATGACGACCGACTCGAAAAAGCCCTACGCGTTCGGCCTGCACATCGAACGCCTGCAACACTACGGCACCGAATACGTTCGCGCCGTCATCTGCCGTCGCGACCCGGAGCACGAGCATCCGCTTGGCGTTTCGAACCTCTCCGAATTCGACTCGCAGATGCCGAAGCATTTGAAGCGGTTCGCGCTCGACGGGCTCGGCATGTACGGCTTCATCTCGGACTCGTCCGATCTCGCGTACATCGGCTTCGAGCCCGAATTCCGCGACGTGTTCGCGATGCACCTTCCGAAGCTCGAAGCCATGGCGCGCACGTTGAAGCGAGTCGTCACGCACGAGCGCAAGGTCGAAGCCTACGAGCCCGGCGACCGTTTCATGTCGCTGGCGAAGTCGCTCAAGCTGTCCTTCGCCGTCGAGCGCTTGTCGCCGCGCGGCGACCGCAATCACTCGTGGCGTTGGATGTCGGTCGAGGAAGGTCGCAACCGTTTCCGCGACATGATCGATCAGGCGCGCGAGGCGACCGCGGTGCGCAAGGGCATGAAGGCGGCGAGCTAACCCGTTCCGTATCGAAGCGGCGCCCCATGCGGGCGCCGTCACGATGCGGATGGTCCGCGTCCTCAAGGGCAGAGCGAAGCCCGGAGTGCTGAAAATGAGAATCTACGTTGCCGATCTCGCCGCCTACAACAACGGGCGGCTTCATGGTGTCTGGATCGATGCGAGCGCCGATGTCGATGACATGCAGAGCGAAGTTGCGGCGATGCTTCGCAAGTCGCCGTGCCCGAACGTCGAAGTCGAGTGCCCGGATTGCGAGGGCAAGGGGCTCATATCGTCCGAAGCCACCGAAACCGAGCTTGCGTCGGTGCTCGTCTGCAAGACGTGCAACGGCCGCAAGGTCGTGCCGAGCGCGGAGGAATTCGCCATCCACGACTACGATGGCAAATGGCCCGGCTTCGGCGAGCATTGCGGGCTCAAGACGATTGCCGACTACATGGAGATCATCGAAGCCGCGGAAGATCGCGGCATCGACGCCGACGACGTGGCCGCGGTCGTCGATCACTTCGGCGCCCACTACCTCGAAGCGGCGAAGACCGCCATCGAAGACGGGCACCGCGGGCACTTCACCAACCTCGAAGCCTATGCGGAAGACTTCGTCGAGCAAACGACCGATCTCAAGTCGATCCCGGAGTCGATCCGCAATTACATCGACTATGAGCGGATGGCGCGCGATTGGGAATTGTCCGGCGACATCTTCACCGTCGATGCCTCGCAAGGCGGCATCCACGTCTTCGACAACCATTGAGCCCAGGGGAAAACCGATGACCTTCGTGATGATAAACCGCGCGCCGGACGGCACGCACAACCGCACCTTCGAGACGGAGAAGCGCGCGCTCGAAGCGCTCGCCGAAATGCTCGGGCGCGACACCGACATGGGTCAGCCGCTCGCCGTCGGGCGAACCTACGTGAGCGATTGGGGCAACGCGATCACCGTCGAGGAACGCCCGGCCGGTCACACCGCGGCGCTCGAAGACGCGTTGCGCGAGGCGTTCGATGCGCGCGAGTGCGGCACCGCGACCGCGGACCAACTCGCGTTGCTCGAAAAGTGCGGGGGCTGACCATGAAGCGCGCCAGCTACCGGCACGCCGTCGCGTGGATCGCCGAAGTTGACAACGCGGGCGCATCCGACGCTTGCGATGCCGAGATCGTGCACGGCTACATCACGGTCGGCCTTGTCGCCGACCTGTTCGGTGTCGAGCAAGAGCGGGTCGCGCGCGACGTTGTGCGCGCTCGCAAGCGGCTCGGCATCAAGCCCGCGGCCCCGTAGGGTCCGTATCGAAGCGCGGCGCCGCGCGCGCCGCGTCACGATGCGATCCCCGCATCAATCAAGGGCAGATCGAAGCCCGGATGGAGTCGAAGATGTCGAGACGAAAACCAAAACTGTCGGCGCTACGCCGTCGCGAGTTGGCGCAGGACAAGCGCCAGCGCGCGCCGCGCGGCTTCCAGGGCATCGGCCCGCGCGTCTGCATCGAGAACCGCGCGCGCCTTGAGCGCGAGCAAGAGCGGCAATCGATGCTCGTCGCCTACGCGGTCGCGCTCGCACAAAAGCGCGGCGTGCTCGGCGCCGGGCTGCGCGATCTTAACGACGTGAGCGCGATGCTTTTCGAGGCCGGGCTTCCGAGCGGCACCGCGCGCGTCGCGTTCCGCCACTTCGAGTATGTGCAAACCCGCTTCGGCGAAGAACGCCGCCCGCATGGCGAGCCGTTCGCGACCGTCGAGCTACGCAACCTCGATTGGGTGCCTGCCGAGCCCGTCGAGGAAATCGTCGGCGACGACGTGCCGCTCGTGCCGCGCAAGTCGCCGGGGCAGCTTGCCTACGAGACGGACGTGTCGCGCTGCCCGACCTATCAGGACGGCGCGGCGCGGCGCGCCTGGGCGACGCTCGGCGAGCCCGAGCGGGACTCGTGGGAACGCAACCCGACGCCGCGGAGCTACGCGATCAACGGGGGGCGGCAATGAGCGGCCGTCAACGGCTTGCGTCGAAGGTGTCGCCGGTGCGCGCCACCATCGACTTCCTGCGCCAGTGCCAAGCCGCGCGGGCGCAGGGTTGGCCGGTGCGGGTCACGACCGATCCGGCGTGGCTCGTCACCGTGGCGATCAACCGACGCGCCGGTTGGCCGGACGATCCGGGCCATCTGTTCGGCTCGGCGATGCCGGTCAACGGCCGCTATCCCAAGCGCGCCAGCGATCAGGCGTGGCGCGACCTGGGGCACTTCGCCCAGGCGGTCAACACGCCGCGGCGCATCGTGCGCGAGATCGAGTGCCGCCATATCGACCCGCGCATCCGCGCGCGGCTCGCGCATCGGATCACGTCGGAGGGCGAGCTATGAGCGAACGACACATCCGGGCAATGCTCGCCTACGCGTCGGACTTCTGCGCGAAGCGCTTCGCGAAGACGGGCGAGATCGCGCCCATGTGGCACGCCGTCACGTCGGGCGGCGAGCACCTGTACGAGCCGCACCCGCGCGCGAGCGACAAGGACACGGCGATGGCGTTGATCCGCGCGTGGTTCGAAATCCGCGACGTGGTTCGCTACGTGTACATGGGCGAAGCGTGGACGGTCGAGCGCGTGTTGACCGACGCCGAAGTCGCGGCCATGGACCGCGACGGAGTCGCGAGCAATCCCGACGCCATCGAAGTCGTGATGTTTCAGGCCGAAGATTCCGACTTCGGCATGTTGACCGCGCACCGCAAGATCATCCGGCCGCGCGGCGTCAAGGCGTATCTCGCGCCGCTGCAAATGCTCGACGAGCTACCGCACGTTCCGCGCGGGGCCGCGATACAATCCGAAGGCCGCATGGTCGGCCTCTTACCAGCACGGGGAACGAAGCAATGAAACCAGCCACCATGCAGCGTGCCGCCGCCTTCGGCGCGCGCTTCCTGCAAACCGCGGGCGAGGCTTCCGCCTACTCGCGCCAGCAAAAGAACGATCTCGACCTTGCCATCGCCATGCTGCGCGCCGCGCCGGACCTGATCCGGTACGCACCCGTGCTGTGCGGCGCCGCCGAAGCTGGCGACGGCTCCGACGAGACGCAAGCGACCTTGATGCGCGCCGCCGCCAAGCTGCGCGCGGCAATCGAGCGCGCCACCGACCGAAGCGAAGGGGAGAAGATATGAGGAAGCGCGATGCCATAGCGCTATCGCGTCGGCTCGCCGCGGCCTTGATCGAGATCGAGGCCGTGCGCGACGCCTTCGACAACGACGGCGAGCGCGCGCGCAGTTACGAGCACGTGCACGAGATCGCCGACAAGATCACCGACGCCATCACCGATCTCGAAGTCGCCGACGGCATGATCGGCGAGCACTTCAAGATCGAGGCGCCCACGGGAGGAAAGTCATGAAGCAAGCCATCACCAACCTGCACGCGACCGTGCAGCCGCATTCCGACCGCGTCGGGCTCGGCTGCAACCGCGGCACCGTGCGCTATCACGTTTGGGTCACGCGCGGGCGTCCGACGAAGATCGACGGCGACGCGCTCTACGCCAACCCGGCGAAGCATCTGCGCCGCGGCGAGCCCGGATACTTCGGGACACGCCAACTCGACGCGACGGCGGCGAAGAACCAGCCCGTCGTGCGCGCGATGCTCGACGAAGCGCCGCGCCTTATCGCCGAGGCCGATGCGCGTGAAGGCGAGCGCGAGAAGGAACGGCTCGCGAAGGTCGCCGCCGAGCGCGCCGCAAGTCATGCGGTCGATGTCGAGGCGGCGATGAAACTGATCGACGCCCATCTGACCGGCGACCGGCGCTTTCGGCTGGCGACCTGTACCGTCAACCGGGACGCGCTCGCCGAAGCCATCGCCGACGAATTCGCGCGCCAGAGGAATCGGCCATGACGACAAAACCGCCGACCACCCTTTCGTCGATCTTGGTGCCAAGGCTGCGCGCCTTGCTGCGCGACAAGCGGGCAAACCCGACCCAGGTCACGCGCGACGCGGGGCTGCAAAAGGGCGCGGTGCGCGCCATCCTCAACGGCGACGTGAAGAACCCGCGCACCGATACGCTCGACAAGATCGCGCGCACGCTCGGCACCGATGTCGGCTACCTTCTCGGCGAGCACGACAACGTAACCGTCCCGCCACGCGCGGCCGATCCCACGCACGACCAGCAACGCGCGGCCGATCTCGCGCGTGCCTACGGCATCCTCGCGCAACCGCTCGGCGACGCCGCGACCGTCATCGCCGACCTGATCGCCAAGACAAGGACGAAGCCATGAAGCGCAGAACGAAGGCCGACGAAGCGCTCGCCCTGATCGCGGGTAGCCGCGACGGCATCACCGAAGCCTTGCTCGGCGTGCACGGCATCAAGGGCGCCGTGCTCGACAAGCTCGTCGCCGCGCGGAAGGTGCGCGTCGAGGAAAGCGTGCTCGCCAAGCCCGCCGGGCTCAAGGTCCGGCGCTACCATGCGGTGACGCCATGAGCGACAACCTGCCGAAGCCGCCCGACGGCGGCCCCGTCGAGATCACGCCCGAACAGTTTGGCCGCGCGCTCGAAGCGCTCGGCTTGAGCGACACCGAAGCCGGGGATTTCTTCGGCGTCGGCTCGCGCGTCGTTCGCCGTTGGGTCGCGGGCGAAGACGAGACGAAGACGCCGCTCACTGGCATCGTGATCTTGCTCGCGCTCATGCTGCATCTGCGCATGAAGCCAGCCGAAGCGATGATGCTCGCCCGCGCAATCTTCCCGCAATCGGAGAAACGACCATGAAGCTCGCAACGCTGTTGCTGCCGCTCGCGCTATGCGCGCCCGCCGCTGCGCAAGACAACGACGTGCCGACCGAGTCGAAGCCGATCTATGCCGCCGCCGTGATCTTGAATGGCGGCGTTCACGGGTCGGGAAAATTCACTCGGGTCATCTCGCCCGACCGCGCGGCGTTCGGCTTGCGCGGCGACACGTGGACGGTGACCCGCAGCGAGAAGGGCAAGAGCAAGTGCACCTTCCAGGCCAACGCGGACGCGGACGTGAAGATGGCCGCGCTCGTGCGCTTCGACAAGTTGAGCGCGGAATACTCAATCAGCGGTCAGCAATTGACGGTGCGCGGGAAACGCACCGCCGAAACCTGGGACGGCTATCCGTACTGTTTCCAGAACGTGCTCGCGGCGCCGGGTCGCATGTATTGCCCGACCGTCGGCTATCAAGCGGTCATCGCCGACCCGAACGAAATGCAGCGCATCGTGCGCGCCTTCCAATTCATCCAGACTGTGCCGGGATGCGAGCCCGTGCGGCTCGGCTTCTAAAACGGAGAACGCGAACGATGACCAGCTTGAACACCGTTGACCTGCGCGAGCGCATCGCATTGTGCGACGCCTTCACGCCCGCCGAGCGCGACTTCCTTCTCGCGGCGATCACCAACGCCGCCGCGCATCCCTATCTCGTTTGGTCGCACGAGCACGGCGCATGGTGGGGGCCGAACGGCTACGGCTACACCAAGGGGCTCATGACCGCGGGCCGCTACTCGCGCGACGGCGCGCTCGACATCTGCCGCGGCGCGATCCCGACCGCCGGGCACATCGGCGCCATCGCCGAAATCCCGGTGCGCCTTGTGGACGTGCAAGCCTTCCTCAAGGATCAGCGCGTGCCGCGCGAGATCACCGAGCACGTGTACCGATGAAGGCGCCGCGTAAGCCCGAGACGGGCCGCGTGTGCGCGGTGTGCGGCAAGACCCGCAGCCCGAGCGGCGAGCGCGACACCTACGGCTTCCGCACGATCCTCGCGCGCAACGGCATCAAGGGCGACAAGGCGCATCGCGAATGCGTCGGGTCGCTGCGCCGCGCGCCCAGGTCACTAGGAGCACGCAATGCCCGGCCCGATGAAATTCCGTCTTGAGCCCGACGGCACCGCGATCCACGAGACGCGGAACGAGATCGAGCGCATCGAAGAAGTGTGGGCCTACGTCTCGAAGGACGAAGGCGGCGAAGGCATCTGTTCGGTGATCCTGCCGACGCTCGGCTCGACGCCGCTCGTGTACGCGCAGCCGCGCCTTCACGACATGATGCGCCAGCTTGCCACCGAGCTTGCGACCCGCACCGGCACGAAGGTCCGGCACGTGCGCTTCACCCGGCGCAAAGACCTGGGCGTCATCGACGGCGAAGCGTTGAGGCGCAAGCCATGAGCGACCGCCCCTTCTTTTATAAGCTCGTCGGCCACGAGCCGGTGCCGATCACGATCCAAGAATACTTTGCGTTTCAGGAAGCGATGGTGCTCGGCACCGCGTACCATCACGTCGCCTTCGATCAGGTCGGCGAGGTCACGGTCAGCACGATCTTCCTGGGGCTCGCCACCAACTTGTCAGGGCCGCCGCTCGTCTTCGAGACGATGATCCTGGGCGGCGCGCACGATCTCTATCAGCGGCGCACCGCGACCTGGGCGGAAGCCGAAGCCGAGCACGCCGTCGCGCTCCGCGTCGCCGGGCTCGCGCCTCCTACTGATTAGGAGATGGCGCAGGCGTTTCGTTACAACGCCGCGGCCTTTCCCCGCCCTTCGATCCGAAACGCATGAGCGCGCGCCCTATTGGCCTGGGGCTCGCGCGCCTTGCGTGTTTCCCCGCAAACTTCGCCGGTTTTCGCGCTTTAGCCTGGTTTTCGTCGTAGAAACGAAATGTATTTCAATGACTTACGCCTAGACGGGCGCCGGGCTCGGGCGTGACCCGCGCCAGGGCGCACCATCCGCAGGACCCGAGGCCGGGTAGGCGTACCCTGCAAAGGGGGTCGGCCGGTCAGGCGCCGCGCGTTCGCATCTCGTCGAGATCGACGACGCTTTCGTTTTGATCGGCCGCGGAAGTGCCGACGGGATTGCGTGGCATGGCGTCGTCGATCATCTGCGCGCTCGCTTCCATCATTGCCGCTTGAAGGCGTGCAGCGGTCGCCATGAGTCGAAGCGCGCTTGCGGTCACGTCGAGCGGTGCGCGTCGCATGTCGTCGAAGCGTGTGCGTGCGATGTTCATGAGGTACTTCCTTCGAAGGGGCGCGGCTCAACGTGATCGCGTTGCTTGCGCCATCATGTCCCCAAAACCTGTGCGGATCGTGTTGCGCATCACATACTCGAAGTCGTCGTAGAACGGCACGTCTGCGGGTTGGTGTGCGCTCGACTTGAACGAGTAGCGCATATGCAGGCGTCCACCTTCACCGACGAAGATGCCGCGTTGCGTGATGCGCAGCGCGCGCTTCGGTGTTGCGGCGATGATCGCGTGAGGTCGCTTCGACTTGGTGATGCCGTGCGATCCGTAGTCGCGCAGATCGCGCGCAGGCATTGCGAGTTGACCGTGCGCGGTCTTGGTCGCGCCTTTTGCGTGACCTTTGAGAATCGTCATGCTCGCGCTTTTGGCGGCGCGTGCGTCGTAGATCGCGACGCGCAGATTTTGCTTCGTCGAGTATTCGATGCGCAGCGATGCGGTGATGAAGCTCGTGTTGCGCGCCCTCACGTGCTGCGGCCACGTCGAGGTCACGAAGACCTGTCGGGCTTTCGTGGCTCCGTCGTTGAGCAAGCGCGACACGACGAAAGGCAATTGGCGCAGCACGCCGCCTTGGCGCGCGACCATCGCGTCGAATTCCTTCATGTCCATTTTGATGTTGAACATGATCGCGATCATTTAACAGCAAACCGGCGGCGCGCTCGATAGCTTGGCGTTTCATCCGACACCAAATTCGCCAGAGGCTATAGGCCGAGCGGATGCGGCCGGATCGCGCGCGAGCCCGAAGACGACGACGTGTGAGCTTGAGCGCAGGCGAGACGAGTCGCCAGTGATCGGCGCAAATCCATTCGGTGCCGGGCTTGATCGGATCGCGCTTGCGATCACCGCGCCAGTGCGAGCAATGCGGCACGACGCAACGAAGGCGACGCCGTGAGTGAGGCATCACGGCGTCGCGCGCGCATCGGAGGTTGGAAGATTGGGGATATAACCAAAGACTTTCAGGCCCGGCTATAGACCCTGATTTTTTCTCTATGCCCATGGGGTCCCATCCGTCAAGCCTTTTCGAGCGCGGCGCGCATCTCGTCGTCTTCGGCGCGCAAGCTCGGCGTCGCGAGTCCAAGCTGGATCGCCATCATGGTCAGCGACGCGGTGAATAGGAATCCGCGTGTTTTCTTGTCGATCACCATCGGCGCGGTCGCCTGGGCGAGCGTCTTGCGCTGCACGAGAACGCCGCGCGCGATGAACAGCCCGAGCGCTCCGAGATAGCCGAGCAACGCGGAATCGATTTGGCGCAGGCGTCGCGCCGCGAGCATCTGGCGGTCGGTGACGACGTTGCGGCCCGAGAAGTCGCTGGCGTGAAAGCCGCCTGCGGTCGGATCGATTGCGCCGATGTGTCCGATCTC
>Ga0126371_10001756_pt1 | contig 18403 bp, 12 predicted proteins | sample PanSoiMetaPlot_4_FD_110145 | JGI IMG/M metagenome (GOLD analysis project Ga0126371, IMG submission 110145) | Tropical forest soil microbial communities from Panama - MetaG Plot_4 | ecosystem: Environmental > Terrestrial > Soil > Tropical forest > Bulk soil | place: Panama | collected 2016-02-17 | reverse complement strand
GCTGGAGAACTGATACAGCGGCCCGTACGAATCGACCCGGGCGCCCGGATAACAGTTCCAGTACCAGACGCCGCCGATGTCGGACCCGGCCTCGAATACCTTCACGTTGTAACCGAGCCTGCGCAGGTGATCGATTTGGTAGAGGCCGGCGAACCCGGCGCCGACCACCAGCACGTCCAACTCTTCGATCGCTTTCCCGTTCGTCGTCTTTGCAAGCTGCGTTGTACTCATCTGGGACTTCCTTCCTGATTGCTTGAAGCGGTCGACAGCGGGCTTGGAAGATTAGGTCTTGGAGGCGGTCCAAAGAATGGACGGAACGGGCATGTGGTTCGCCGGGCTACCGGCATTTGAAGTGCATTTCATTTCATCGGTAGCTGCTGCTGGTGCGGAAAATCCCGCTGATTGCGTGTCCGTTCCCTGACTGCTCCCCAGTCGGGGATACATAATCCACAGATCGCGGACGAATAGGCAGAGACGTCCGAATCTTGTGTCCGGTCGTCCACGGTGATAGTTAGTAAGCATGGACGTTCTCACCGACGTGCTTGACCGCGTTCGCCTGAAGGGAACCGTGCTGTTCCATTACGAGCTCGGCCGGCCCTGGAGCGTGTCGCTGCCCAAGTTTCCGGATGCAGTGTTCCATTATCTGAGCCGGGGTTCGGCTAGTTTGGCGCTAGAGGATGGTCGGACCGTTCGCATGTCCGCAGGCGACTTCGTTATCGTCTCTCGCGGCGAGCCCCATCTCCTCTCTTGTGGCCGCGGCGCAAAGCCGTTTCCGCTGCTCGATCTCGATCGTCGGCCAGCGCATCTCGGGCCGGTTCGACATGGCGGCAGAGAAGGACCGATCTCGACGATGATCTGCGGCCTTTTCAGCCTGTCGCGCCCCTCGCGTATCGGCGTTCTGGAAGCACTTCCGCCGCTTCTGCACTTGAGGCCGTCGAACGACGGCTGGCTCGAGCTGCTCCTGCAGCGCATAGTCGTCGAGTCCGCAGTTCAGCATCCCGGGCAGCAGGCCGTTCTCTCGCGGATGACCGAAGTGCTCTTCGTCGAGGCGCTGCGCAGCTGGATCAAAACCCTCGATCCCGGTGAGGGAGGGTGGCTTGGCGCAATGTCGGACCCTTACATCGGAAAGGCCCTTCAGCTCATTCACGAACGGTCCCAACGTCCTTGGACGCTCGCCGAACTCGGACGCGGCGCAGGTCTCGGCCGCTCGGCCTTCTCAGCGCGGTTTACGAGGCTGGTTGGCAGGCCGGTGCATCGATACATGGTGGCGCGTCGAATGGACGAAGCCGCCCTCATGCTCGAAACCAGCGACGATGCCATCGATCGAATTGCCGCCCGCGTCGGGTACGAGACGACCACAGCGTTCTCCAAGGCCTTCCGCCAGCACTACGGCATCCCGCCCGGCCGTTATCGGGTCCGCAAACGGCAGTGATGCGTGAGCACCCCGAGAAAATGCCGCGCCCGTATGCTTAGTCCGGGGATCTTGTGCGAGGCGCACGGGCGAGGGCAAGCGTACTTGGGAAACCCCGCCCACATTGGCATCGGCGCTGATCTGCCGTCGCCGAACCCAGCGACTGATTCGAAAAGGAGGCGGGCGCGTTTCCGCGACGTACCCCCAACTCGACCCACCCGAGAGGTCCGGTCCGGGGCAAATCCCGTCAATTATCGCTTCGGGCTCATTCGTGCACCAACGCGCGCTGACCTCGGCCGCTTTGCTGGCGCGCCCATGTACGCTGTTGACTCCGTCCGAACTGTCTCTCACCGTTGGCGAGGCACTTTTAAGCTTCGGACCACACACGCACGATGAGCCCGTCGGACGCCGCGTGGCAACAATTGATCTCCGCATTACACGCGTCCGGCCGCAAGGCTGCGCTTGCGATTACCGGGGGCGGCAGTGGGGCGGTCGGCGAGTTGTTGCGTGTCCCCGGCGGCTCTCGGCTCTTGATCGAGGCGCAGGTTCCCTACGACGCGCTGGCGCTTGCGGCATTTCTCGGCTTTGCGCCAGCACAGGCGTGCAGCTCTGACACCGCAATCGCGATGGCACAAAGCGCACGGGCACGCGCCGGCAGGCTGGCGCCGGCAGGTGCCGATCTGGTTGGCCTCGGCGCGACGGCGGCGTTGGTGAGCGATCGCCCGCATAGAGGCGAGCATCGATTTCACATCGCATTCGCCAACGCCGCCCAAATCGCGCACTGCACTTGCGTGATGGCGAAGGGACGACGTGATCGCGCCGCTGAAGAAGACCTCGTGTCGCGCGCGATCGTCCTGTGGCTGGTCCGCGCCTGCGGGATTGCCGCAGCGTCGCCGCAGAGCCTCCTCGATGCGGATGAACATTATGCGGAGACGGTCGTCGCGGCTGTGGATACGGTCGATCAGCTCTTGGTGGGCGAACTCGATCGCGTCACCGTCCAGCCCGATGGTCAAATGATGCTGTCGGCGCCGCAGCCCGTTGTGCTGTTCCCGGGTTCTTTCAACCCGGTGCACGAGGGACATGTATTGCTGGCGCGGGTCGCCGAAGAGCTCAGGCAGCAGCCTGTGGCGTTCGAAATCTCTGTCACAAACGTCGACAAGCCGCCGCTGGCGGGCGAGACGGTGAGACACCGGGTCGCGCAATTCGCCTGGAAGTCGCCGGTCGAACTCACGAGAGCGCCCACCTTCCTCGAAAAGTCGCGCCTCTTTCCGGGGACGACGTTTGTGGTCGGCGCGGATACAGCAGAGCGGCTGTTTGGGCCGAAATATTATGGCGATGACCAGGTTCGGATGCACATGGCGCTCGAGGAAATCGCCAATTGCGGGGGCAGCTTTCTGGTGGCCGTGCGCATCGACGCGGGCGGCCGCGTACGCGCGCTGAACGACATCCCCGTCCCGCGGCGCTATGCCGATCTCTTCACCGAAATCCCCGAGCACCATTTCCGCTTGGACATCTCCTCATCCGAAATACGCGCACGGGGACGTGCAGTTGGTAATTCATAGGGGAGCCCCAAAAATAATCGGCGTCTTTGCTACGGCAGGTGCACCGTCGAAATGGTCGGCCGCAGCATCGGCGAATTGGCAGGTGCGTCAACCAGGGGCGACTTCTAGTAATGGCAACATTACACTTCATCTGCGGTAAGGCCGCGTCTGGTAAGACGACATTGGCCCGAGAATTGGCGGCGCGTCACGCAGCAGTCATGTTTGGCGAGGACGAATGGCTGACGCTTCTTGACGCCGAGATCAACACTCTGGCCGACCATGTGCGCCATTCAAAGCGGTTGAAAGCCGTCTTAGCTCCGCTTTGTGTCCGGCTACTCCGGTTGGGTGTGCCGATCGTGTTTGATTTCGCCGGAAATACACCGAAAGACCGCACCTGGGTTCGCTCGATATTCGCAAGCGCCAATGCCGACCATGTGCTGCATTACATCGTCGCATCTGATGAATCGTGCAAAGCGCGATTACATCTGCGTAACGAGACCAAGCCGGTGGGACTTTATTTCGGCTTTGTCGGCGAAGACCGGTTCGATGAAGTGACGCGATACTTCACTCCCCCGTCAGATCAAGAAAAGTTTCATGTGATTTACTATGACGCTGACGTTCCTTTGCCAAAGGCATAGATTAGTTTGGCACCCAGACTGCGGCTCTGATCTCGCCGAATTCCCGCGCGATCTTGCGCCAGGACGCGCCGGCATCCTCACTGACGTACACCTCGCCGAACAGGGTAAACGCCACAATGCGGTTGGCGTCAGCAGGATGCGTGGCAAGGCCCCACACAGTGGCATTCGGCTGGGTCGGGAGTGGCAGGATCTCCCAGGTCTCGCCGAAGTTTGTGGTGCGGAGCACGTGCCCCTTTTCACCCGTCGTGGTTTCTCCACACCCGGCGAACAGCACGCCAGGATCGTCGGCCTTGACCACGAGGCCGCGGGCATAGGGCAGCGGCCATTTCTCCTTGATGCCCAAGGCCCGCCAGGTGTCGCCCAGATCGTTGCTGGTAAACACTTCGCGGGCTGTGCTGGCATAGAGGCGCTTGGGCTGCGTCGCCGCGATCGTCACGGCGTGAATGTCCGGATCATACAAACCCGTCTCGAGGTGCGTCCAACTGTCCCCGCCGTCGAGGCTGCGGAAAACGCCGTCAATTTCTACCGCTGCCCACACCATTCGATGATCGTCGGGGTCCGCGATGACGCTGGTTACGAAGGGTGTGCCAATCGAGCACTCGCGGGCGATGTCTACGGCTAATTTCTCCCACCGCAGGCCCCCATCGCGCGAGCGATAGACCCCGGCCGGGCGCGCGCCGGCAAAGAGGATATCGGGATCGACGGGGTCGATGCTCAGCGACCAGATCGTTGGGAGGGCCCCGTTGGCGCTGATGCGCTCCCACCGCGCCCCTCCATCGTGGCTCATGAACAAGCCGGTATCGCCGCCTGCGAGAACGGTATGCGCCTCTGTGGGATGGGCGACCAACGCCTGTATGCGGCTATTGAGCGGGAACGGGGCGCGATGCCGTGTCCACGACTTTCCGGCATCTGGACTGTGCCATACGCCCCAGCCAACCGTTCCAAGACATATGCTGTAGTCCGCTGCCATACGCCGCCTCCCTTCGTCTGCGTCCTTGCGTCACCCCTGCAAGCGGGAAATATTGTACTTCGCCTGACCCTCCCACAACAAATGGGTCGTCGCCCGTCCAGCAGATCCAAGAGCTGATCGCCGAGGTTGCAGCGCGGAAAACGGGATGACCACCGTTCATCCTCCGAAACCCTCGCGGCTGGCTTTAGTCGGTGGGCGAAATGGGGTCAGGTCGCGACCCCACACACAGGTACCGGCCAAAGGTCTCCAAGGCTGCATTACCAAATGGTAATGCGGTGGAAAGGCCGTCGAAAGGTGTCTGCGTCTAGTGATGCCGTTCCAGTGCTCCGATAGAGTTGAGCAGGTTTGAGACGCCCGCCATGCAGCCGCGGATCTTCAATAAAGCCAGACGAGCGCCGCGCGGCGTGCAACTCGCTGCTGTGATTGTGGCGGCGGCTATCGCGGCCGGCGTCACCGCGCTGATGTGGGGGCTGGGCGCGAACCAGCCGGAAAACGCGCCGCCAACTACATCCGCAAGTCCGCCGGGAACCTTCCGGCCGACGCAACAGCAGTGGCGCAGTCTCAAATTTGAGCCCGTGACGATGAGGGCCTTTCGTCCCGAGCAAGTGACGGAGGGGACTATTGCCGTCGATGACGATCTGACGACCCCTGTATTCTCGCACTACTCCGGACGGGTCGTCAAAGTGATTGCGATGCTGGGGGACATGGTCGAGCCCGGCGCTCCGCTTTTTGTCATTCACGCCAGTGAATTCGTGCAGGCACAGAATGACCTGATCACCGCGCTCGCCAATCTGCAGAGCGCCCGTTCGCAGCTGGTGATGGCGCAAACCACCGAGAAGCGCGCGCACGAGCTTTACTTGGCGCAAGGCGGTTCACTCAAAGACTGGCAGCAGGCTCAGACGGATGTGATCACCGCGCAAAATACCGTCCGCGCCGACGAGATCGCGCTGCACGCGGTGCGTCGGCGGCTGCGCATCCTCGGCAAGAGCGACCAGGAAATCGCGTCGCTCGAGGTCGAACCGATGCAAAAGCTCGATTCGGTGGTAACCGTGGCAGCGCCAATCCGCGGCACGATCACGCAGCGCCAGATCGGGGTCGGCCAATACATCAATAGTGAAGCCGCGGGCGCCATGAGCCCCGTCTACACGATCAGCGATCTGTCGACCGTCTATTTGATCGCCAATGTCCGCGAGGTCGATACGCCATTAATGCGTGTCGGCCTGCCGCTCGAAGTGCATGTGCTGGCCTACCCGGGCCGCATCTTCAAGGGGAAGATTTCTTATGTCGCGCCGTCGATCGATCCAAACACGCACCGCCTGCCCGTTCGCGCCGACGTCGAAAATCCCGATGGCGCATTAAAACCCGGAATGTTTGCAAATTTTAACATCATCACCGGTGAGGCGGCGAACGCACCCGCGGTTCCACAAGATGCGGTCGTCTATGAAGGCGAGCAGGCGCGCGTTTGGGTAGCCGGCCCCGGCGATACGCTTGCTCTGCGCGAAATCCGCACCGGACGTATTAGCGATGGCATGGTCGAGGTTCGTTCCGGCCTCTCAGCCGGCGAGCAGGTCGTGACGAGCGGTACGGTCTTTATCGATCGTGCCGCCCGGGCGGATTGAACGGTTGCCAAACGATGCCTTGCCGCACGTCTTGTCATCCCGGCGCAGGCCGGGATCGAGTTGGCCGTGGCGCGGGGCATTCCGAGATCTTGGTGACGCGTTGCCGATTGCTGAAAAGCCCGAAGTGGCGGAAGCCTGGATCCCGGCCTGCGCCGGGATGACATAACTAAAGGCGGCGAAGCAGAATGAACGCCGTCGTCGCCTTTGCGCTGAAGCAACGCGTTCTGATGGTCGCATTGCTGCTGTTCGTGCTCGTCGCCGGCTTCATCAGCTTCATGAAACTGAATATCGAGGCCTATCCCGATCCGGTGCCGCCGGTGGTTGGCATAATTACGCAGAATCCGGGCCAGTCGGCTGAGGAGATCGAGCGGTACATCACGATTCCGATCGAGATCCAGATGGCAGGGATCCCGCATGTCACGGCAGTGCGGACGATCTCCCTGTTCGGTCTGTCGGACGTGAAAGTGCAGTTCACGTATGACTTTACTTATGACGAGGCGGAGCAATGGGTGATCAATCGCCTGTCGCAACTCTCGCCGTTGCCCAATGGGGCGACACCGCAGATCAATCCCGAAAGTCCCACCGGCGAAATCTACCGCTACCGCATCGTCGGTCCGCCCGGCTATTCGGTCACTGATCTGAAGACGCTCCAAGACTGGGTGCTCGAACGCCGCTTCAAGGCAGTGCCCGGGGTCTTGGACGTCAGCGGCTGGGCCGGCATGACAAAGACTTATGAGATCACCGTCGATCTCGACAAGCTGCTCGCCTACGGCCTCACATTGCCGCAGATGCTGCAGACGCTCAACAACAGCAACATTAATGTCGGCGGCCAAACTATCAATTTCGGGCCGCAGGCTGCGGTCGTGCGCGGTGTCGGCCTGATCCACACGTTGGACGATCTGCGAAATACGATGCTGACGTCGAACAACGGTTCACCGGTTTACGTGAAAGACGTCGCCACGGTGATCGTCGGCCATAAGCCGCGCCTCGGCATTGTCGGGCGGGATGATGACGAGGATATCGTGCAGGGCATCGTATTGATGCGCCGCGGCCAGCAGAGCCTGCCGGCGATCCGCCGCGTCGAAGCCGAGGTCGAGAAGATCAACACGACAGGCATTCTGCCGCCAGGGGTGCGGCTCGAAAAAATCTACGATCGCCGGGAGTTGATCAATGTCACAACGAACACTGTCCTGCACAACATGATCTTCGGCATCGTGCTGATCTTTTTTGTGCAGTGGATCTTTTTGGGGAATTTGCGCAGCGCCGTGATCGTCGCGGCGACAATCCCGTTTGCCCTGTTTTTCGCGGTTATTATCATGGTGCTGCGAGGCGAGTCGGCGAATTTGCTGTCAGTCGGTGCGATCGATTTCGGCCTGATCGTCGACGCGACGGTGATCATGGTCGAGAATATCTTCCGCCATCTAAGCGAAGGCGAACAACACCAGGAATATGCCCCCGTGGGCATTGCCCGACGCTTCGGCCTGACCGGCAAGCTGCGGACCATCCTGCGCTCGGCAAGCGAGGTAAACCAGGCGATCTTCTTTGCCGCCGGGATCATCATCGCCGGCTTTGTCCCATTGTTCACGCTTGGCGGCGTCGAAGGACACATCTTCGGCCCGATGGCCAAAACTTATGCCTATGCCATTGCGGGAGGATTGATCGCTACCTTTACGATCTCGCCGGCGTTGGGCGCTGTGCTATTGCCGGAGCGGGTGAGCGAGACCGAAACACTGATCGTGCGCGGCTTACGCCGGATCTATGAACCGGTGCTGAACTTCGCCCTCGCGAACCGGGTCGTGACGCTTGGCAGCGCGGTGGTCCTCCTGGTATTCGCGGTGCTCGGGGTGCGGGCGCTCGGGCTCGAATTTCTGCCGCATCTCGAGGAAGGGAATTTATGGATCCGAGCCACCTTGCCGCCGACGATCTCACTCGAGGAGGCGACACCTTACGTCAACCGCATGCGCCAGATCATCCGCGGTTTTCCGGAAGTCGTCACGGTCATCTCTCAGCTTGGGCGGCCGGATGATGGGACCGACGCCACCGGCTTTTTCAATACGGAATTCAATGTGCCGCTCAAACCGGCCGACACCTGGCCAGAAGGTGTCGATAAAGAGAAGCTGACCCAGCAGATCAACGATGCGCTAGCGGCGGAATTTCCCGGGGTCGATTTCAACTTCTCGCAATACATCCAGGACAATGTCGAGGAGGCGGCTTCCGGTGTAAAGGGCGAGAACTCGATCAAGCTGTACGGCAACGACCTCGAAGCAATCCAGAAGGCCGCGTACAAGATCAAGCAGGTGATGAAGACCGTGCCCGGGGTTGCCGATCTCGCGGTTTTCGATACGGTCGGTCAGCCGACCGTAAACATCGAGATCGACCGCGAGCGCGCTGCCCGCTACGGCTTGGCGCCGGGTGACATCAATACGACAATCCAAGCGGCGATCGGCGGGACGTCCGCCGGCAATGTCTACGAATACGGGAGCGACCGTAATTTCCCGATTGTAGTAAGACTGGCGCCACAATACCGCCAGAACCTCGAGGCGATCCGGCGCATCACGATCGGCGCGCCAAACCCGAGCGCCAGCGGGGTCGTTCAGGTTCCGCTGACCGACGTCGCCAAAGTGAGCCTCGTGTCGGGACCTTCTTTCATCTATCGCGAAAATCAGGAACGTTATGTCCCGATCAAATTCAGCGTGCGTGACCGCGATCTCGGAGGCGCCGTGCTCGAGGCGCAGCGCAAAGTAGCCGAGCAGGTGCCGTCGCCCCCCGGCTCACGTATCGAATGGGTCGGCGAGTTCGGCGAACTGCAGGAAGCCATCGACCGCCTCGCGGTCGCTGTGCCGCTCAGCTTCGCGCTCATTTGCATGCTGCTGTTTTTGAACTTCGGTTCGCTGATTGACACAATGCTGGCCGCGAGCGCCATTCCGATGGCCTTGATCGGCGGAATATTCGCGCTGGTGCTGACGGGAATCCCGTTCAGCGTATCGGCCGCGATCGGCTTTGTCGCATTGTTCGGGATCTCGGCAATGAACGGGATTATTATCATTGCCTATTTCAATACGCTGATCGATGCAGGACTCGAGCGGGGCGCGGCGCTTACACGCGCCTGCGCCGTAAAGATGCGCCCGGTGGCAATGACCTGCATCGTTGCGTGTGTCGGGCTGTTGCCGGCCGCCCTTTCGACAGGCATCGGCTCACAGGTCCAAAAGCCGCTCGCGGTGGTCGTGGTCGGCGGCAGCTTTTTAGCACCGATACTGATCTTGTTCGTGCTGCCGGTGCTGATCGTTTTTTTCTCGCGGCGGAAGCAACCCGCCGGAGCGCCCCAACCCGCACCGGCCGAGTAGAATGCTCGGCCTCAAAGTCGCGCGCGGCGGCTTGCCTGCTGTCGGAATAATACTTGCCGGATGTGTTGTCGGTCCAGATTTTGAGCGCCCGGCGGCGCCTGATGTCGAGGGCTATTCGCGCGAGCCGCTGGCGGCGAAAACCAGCGCCGCGGAGGTCATGGGCGGTGAGGAGCAACGGTTTGTCAACGATCTCGACATCCCTGGCCAATGGTGGACGCTCTTCCACTCCGAAGCGCTCAACGCGCTGATCAAACAAACCCTAGACAACAATCCGACACTGCCGGCAGCCGAGGCGGCACTGCGCCAAGCGTGGGAAAATGTGTATGCGGCGGAGGGGGCATTCTTTCCGACTGCGGTAGCCAGCTACTCGCCGAACCGCAACAAAACCGCGACGGGCGTCACTTTCACCGCCGCCTCGTCCGGCAGCCCATGGTTCACGCTCCACACCGCTCAGCTCGTCGTGACCTATGCGCCGGATGTATTCGGCGGGACGCGGCGCGAGGTCGAATCGCTCATGGCTACGGCCGCATTTCAGCGATTTCAGCTCGAAGCAGCCTATCTGACCTTAACTTCGAATGTCGTCGCCGCGGCGGTGCAGGAGGCCTCCTTGCGCGGACAAATCACGGCGACCGAGGAAATCATCAAGATCCAGACCCAATCACTCGACATTCTGCGCAAGCAATTCGAGCTCGGGCAGGTGGCGGGAGCGGATGTCGCCGCGGTCGAGGCGACGCTCGCGCAAGCTGAGGCGACATTGCCGCCACTACGGAAGCAACTGTCAGTGCAGCGCGATCTGCTGACAGCGCTGACCGGCCGATTTCCAAGCCAGGAACCGGGCGAAAAATTCGAGCTTGCCTCATTGCGATTACCGACGGATCTGCCGTTCAGCCTGCCGTCGAAATTGGTCGAGCAGCGCCCTGACATACAATCGGCGGAAGCGCAGCTGCACGCGGCGAGCGCTTCGATCGGGGTGGCTGTTGCGGCGATGCTCCCCCAGTTCACGCTCACCGCGAATGGCGGCATTGTCGCCAATCAGATCAATCAATTGTTCATGACGCCCGGCACCGCGTTTTGGACTGTGGCCGGCAATGCGGCGCAAACAGTCTTCGATGCCGGCACTTTATTGCACAAAAAGCGAGCCGCCGATGCCGCCTTCGACCAAGCGGCGGCAATGTATCGAGAAACGGTCATCACTGCCTTTCAAAACGTCGCAGACGCGCTGCACGCAGTGCAGAGCGATGCAGACACGTTGAAGGCAGCGTATGCGGCAGAGCGCGCCGCATTGAAGAGCCTCGAGATTGCCCGCCGTCAGTTGCAGCTTGGCGCGATCAGCTATCTCGGGCTGCTCACCGCCGAGAACACCTATGACACCGCACTGTTAGCGCTCGTCCAGGCGCAGGCGGCCCGCTACGCCGACACTGCAGCATTGTTCCAGGCATTGGGGGGCGGGTGGTGGAATCGCGAAGATGCGCCGCCAGCGAAAAAATGGGACATCGAGTTGACCCCTTGATCCAGCCGATCAATACTGGATGTGCAGCCCCAGGCCGAAGACTGACACGGGGCCCCGCTCGCAAGTGTAATACCGGCCTGACTAATTGCTGACCTGTTCGAGCCAGGGATAGGAACACAGGGATTGAATGCGTCCGGTTTGCGATCGGAGGAACGTAGCCGACGCGAAAAGCTCGCGAGACCTTGATTTGCCGTGTCCGGCTTCCGCCACAACATCTTGTCCAGCACCAAATAGGCCCTGAAATTGCTCCCATGCATAGCGGGAGTAGCGTTGCTGCTCGGGTCGGCAAGCGAGCGTCCCAAGCCCTCGACAGGAACATCGCCGACGGCACTACCATCTTGGTAGAGAGAGCAGGCGACGACGGCGCGCCGGACTGGCGCGACTGTCGTTCGGACCTCGGCGATGCCGAGCATATCAATCAAAGATCCGGCGCCAGTGCGTGCTGCGCCCGTGCAGCGCACTGCCGCGGCCCGAGAGACTCGGGTTGGTCATGAAGTAGATGTGCGCGCTCCGCGGGTGGGGGCCGGGGATGACGCGCTGCCATGTGCCGTCGGGGCCGAGCATCCAGCTCTGAGCGTCGTCGCGGAGGTTTGCCTCCATGATCTGGCCGAGGATCTGCTGATGCACTGTCGGGTTCTCGATCGGAACGAGCGCCTCGACGCGGCCATCGAGATTCCGCGGCATCCAATCGGCTGAGGATATGAACACCCGCGCCTCCGGCGACGGAAGGCCTTGTCCTGCACCGAGGCAGACGATCCGGGCATGCTCGAGGAATCGCCCGATGATGCTCTTCACAGTGATGTTTTCGGAAAGTCCCGCTACTCCCGGCCGCAACGAGCACATGCCGCGAATGACGAGGGAGATCGATACGCCGGCCTGTGAAGCCCGATAAAGGGCGTCGATCATACCGGCATCAACGAGCGCATTCAGCTTCGCCCAAATCATCGCCGGCCGACCGGCCTCGGCATGCGCGATCTCTACATCGATCAGTTCGAGCAGCTTCACCCTGATGCCGCCCGGCGAGATCGCCAGCTTCTCGAGGTGGCGGGGTCCGGCATAGCCGGTGACGAAATTGAACAGTCGGGCCGCGTCGCGGCACAGCCCCGGGTCGCAGGTGAAGAATGACAGGTCGGTATATATTTTCGCGGTGACCGGATGATAGTTGCCGGTGCCGAAATGTACGTAGGAACGCAGGGTCTCGCCTTCGCGGCGTGCGACCAGCGAGACCTTTGCGTGGGTCTTCAGATCGACAAAGCCGAAGATGACTTGGGCGCCGGCTTGCTCCAGCCTACGGGCCCAGTGGATGTTGCGTTCCTCGTCGAACCGCGCCTTCAGCTCGACCAGAGCCGTGACGGATTTTCCCGATTCGGCGGCATCGACGAGGGCGGCGACGATCGGCGAATCTTCCGAGGTCCGGTACAATGTTTGCTTGATCGCGATGACGTTCGGATCATCCGCTGCCTGCCGCAAGAATTGCACGACGACATCGAACGACTCATACGGATGGTGAACGACGATGTCTTTCGCACGGATGGCCGCGAAGCAATCCCCGCCGTAGTCCTTGATCCGTTCCGGAAAGCGGGCTGTGAACGGCGGAAACAATAGATCCGGCCGGTCCGGTATGATCAGCTCGCGGACATCCGACAGAGCCACCATGCCATCGAGCTCGACGACATCGGCGGGTTGAGTTGCGGTCTGCTCGACCACAAAATCTCGCAGGCGCTCGGGGGTGCCGGCGGAAAACGTCAGCCGGATGATTTGGCCACGGCGGCGGCGCTTGAGCGCCGACTCGAACATCACCACGAGGTCCTGAGCTTTCTCCTCGATCTCGATGTCGCTGTCGCGCAAAGCCCGAAACACACCGTGGCTGAGCGGCCTCATTCCAGGAAACAGCTCCGACAGGCCGACGGCGAGCAGGACCTCCTCGACAAGAACGAAACGACCCGCTTCGCCGGGCAGCCGGATGAAGCGTTCGACGCGTTCGGGAACGATTACCAGCGCATTGATTTGGGAGCCGTCCTCGCGGCTCAACTCTACAACCAGCGCCAGAGCGCGATTGGGAATGAATGGAAACGGATGCGCCGGGTCGATCGCGATCGGCGTCAGAACCGGCAGCAGACGATCGGTGAATAACTGCCGCAGCCAGGCGCGATCCTCGCTCGCCAAGGCCTCGTGGTCGAGGATCGAGATACTCACTGAGCGCAAACCCTTCTGCAAATCCGCCCAGCACCGTTGCTGTCGCTGAACAAGCCCGCCCGCGACTTCGTCGATGGCGCCAAGCTGCTCGGCCGGGGTCAACCCGTCTTCGCTCTTCACACGAACGCCGCTGGCCGCCAACTCTTTCAAGCCGGCGACGCGCACCATGTAGAATTCGTCGAGGTTGCTGTCGGAAATAGACAGGAACCGCACCCGCTCGAGCAGCGGATGGTTCAGATTGCTTGCCTCTTCGAGAACCCGCTCGTTGAAGGCCAGCCACGAAAGCTCGCGATTGATGTATCGCTGCGTCGCAGGCGCCGGCGGTGCGACGACCGTGAGGCCGGGAGGGCGGCGGTCGACTGCCAGATCAGCCATTTTGTGCCCTCCAATCTATTCGCAGGATCGGGCCCGATATCCTGGTATTAGTAGCCTGGTATCATTTCATCGGAAACCCGGGATACGCCGGGGACGCCCTCGGCAAGCGCAAGCAACGCCTTGCGCTCTTCCTCCGAGGCAACAAGCCCCCATAGATGGACGACGCGGTTGCCAACCGTGACATTGCGGTCGCCAAAACCGGTCCACGGTTGAGCTTTGAGCCGAGACAGCAGCTCGAGCCGGATTTGGCGGTCCGTCTCGTCCAGCTGGTCGATGCGTCCGACCACAGAAGCGAGCGCTTGGATCAAGTTGGAGCGGCTGACGATACCGACAAGCTTGCCGTCTTTAACGACTGGCACGCGCTTGATCCGCCTGCGTTCGAAGCGGGCGGCGATCTCCGCCAGCGGCGTTTCCTCGGTAACCGAAATGACGCCGTAGGTCATAACCTCGCCGACCTTCTTGCCGTGCGACTTGGCGAATTCTTCGGCGAGCGTGCTGGCGCCGGTCATCGCTTCTGACCACCACGGGCGGTGTGTTTCAGTGCCGATTTCGGCGCGACGGATCAGATCGGCCTCGCTCAGTATGCCGACCAGATCGCCGGCTTGGTCGAGGACGGGAAGGGCGCTGACGTCGTGTTCAGTCAGGAGCTTGATCGCCTCGGCCACCTCCGTGTCGGGACGGACGGTCACGACATCGCGCACCATGACATCGATTGCTCGCATAGGACCGGCCTCAGAATAGATGGACAAATAGCGCGTAGAGGCCCGCGGACAGCATCATCGCCATCGGCAAGGTCAATACCCACGCCAGCACGATGTTGCGGATCGTCGATAGTTGAAGCCCCGACCCGTTGGCCGCCATCGTGCCGGCGACACCCGATGACAGCACGTGCGTCGTCGACACCGGCAGACCGTACATGTCGGCCCCGGCGATGGTCGCCGCCGCGACGAGCTCTGCCGCCGCCCCCTGGCCATAGGTCAAATGTGTCTTGCCGATCTTCTCCCCGACCGTGATGACGATCCGCTTCCAGCCGACCATCGTGCCGAGACCCAATGCGATGGCGACCGCGATCTTCACCCAGGTTGGAATGAACTTCGTGGAAGCATCAAGCGACTGCTTGTAGCTATTCAGCGTCGCCACTTCCTCCTTCGACAGATCGCTGTCCTTGTCCTTCATCAGGTTGCGCAGGGCTTCGTCGGCCAGATACATGTCATTGCGCGAATTTCCAACTGCTTCGGCAGGGATTTTTGCGATCGAGCCGTACTCTTTGACTTGCTTGTCGATGTCCTGGATCAGCACGGCGACGGACGGATAGGTTCCCTCGTTGATTTTGTGGTGCGCAACATACTCCATGACAGCGGGGCGCGGATTACCAAGGACGCTATACCCTGCAGCCTTTTCTGCGACGATCTTCGAGGCCGCGGCCGAATTGGCCGAAAATTGCACGATCCCGCTGTCGGGCAGCGCGCGGTTGAGGGCATAGGCGGTAGGCACCGTGCCGATCAGGATCAGCATGATTAGTCCCATGCCCTTTTGCCCGTCATTGGAGCCATGCGCGAAGCTGACCCCGGTACACGTAAAGATCAGCAAGCCGCGGATCCACCGTGCCGGCGGCTTGTCGGTCTCCGGCGAGCGGTATAGTTCGGGCTGCCGGATCAGAACTTTCATCGCGAGCAGCAACAGCGCGGAGGCGAAAAAGCCGATGACAGGGGAAAACAGCAGCGCCTTCCCGACATTGGTGGCTTGCCCCCAATCGACGCCGGAAGTTCCGTCCTGGCCATGCATCAGCGCATTGGCAATGCCGACTCCGATGATCGATCCGATCAGCGTATGCGAGCTCGATGCCGGCAGCCCGAGATACCAAGTGCCGAGGTTCCAGATAATCGCGGCGATTAACAGTGCGAATACCATCGCGAACCCGGCCGAACTCCCGACCTGCAGGATCAGCTCCACGGGCAGCAGCGAGATGATGCCGAACGCGACGGCGCCGCTTGACAGCAGAACCCCGAGGAAATTGAAGGAGCCCGACCAGACGACGGCGAGCTCCGCCGGCAGCGAGTGCGTGTAGATGACGGTTGCCACCGCATTAGCCGTGTCATGGAAGCCATTGACGAACTCAAACCCGAGCGCGATCAGCAGCGCGACAAAGAGCAGCAGGTACGGCAGGAAATTCGTGGTTCTGGCGCCGCTGGCATCCACGTCGGCGTAGAGGCTGTACGCCACGTACAGCAGACCTCCCGCGAGCAGGAGAAGCAAGATGATAGCGGTCCGCGGGTCGAGCGCCCGATCTAGTTTAGGGCGTACTCCGACTGTGCCGCTCCCCGCATCTGCGTGTAGCGCAACATCAGCCATATCCTCCGTCCCCTGGATTTTTTGGTGAGAGCGCGATTATGACGACCCTACTTTGCAGTTCCGTGACAGCGGCGGCGTGATCTCTGCGCGGCTTGGTCGTTTTCGGAGGGGTCGACAAACGCTATGTTGCTTAAGGCGAGCTATTTACAGCGAAAGAAGACGGTGACGACGCGGGTCGCTGCTGTGCTCCTCGCAGTTGTGGTTTTCGTTGCAACCGCAATGGCGGAAGAGCGGTCGGATTGCGCCGCCGCACCGCACGTCTTATGGGGCGACGGCGCGCATGACGACACCGCAGCTCTCAATGCCTGGTTTCGCGGCGAGTCCGTGATCTGGGCGCAGACGCATCAGCCGGTCGGCGCCGAAATTGCCGATCGCACGTTTCTGTTGAGCTCCACAGTTTACGTTTCCGGCGGCACCGCGCGGCGGCTCGAGCGCTTCCGGATGATCTGGCCCTGGCGCAATGAAGTCGTCTCGGGCGGCGCGATCGTCACCGGCAACGATCCCAATGCAGAGCCCCGCGCCGAAGGCATCACAATGGTTGGCGCGGACCCCGACGAGGGCGTTCCGTACAAGGCCCCGGACGCCGAGCCCCGCGAGCACGGCGTCCCGCGGCATTGCCTGACGTCGTAGCAGGCCTGGGACGGATCAGCGCCGAGCCCCTAGGAGGGGTGCCGGAACCGGGTGACAAGGCCGGCCGAGCCCTTCACATGGCCATCAAGGGCTTTGGCCAGCTCGTCCCGGGTTAGCCCCGGCTGCAGCGCTTTCGGGTCGAGGTCGGTGGCGACCAGCGTGAAGGTGTAATGGTGCCAGTCAGTGTTCGGCGGTGTGCCCGGCCCGAAATAGATACCCACCCCCATCAGGTTCTTGCCGCCGACGAATTTGTCGGAGGGCTTGCTGAGTTCGCCCTCGGCCAGGCCCTTCACGTCGGTGGGGAGCCCATAGACCACCATATGCGACACGCCGGCCGGGGGGCGGCCTTCGGGATCTAACAGCAGCAGCGCGAAACTCTTGGTGCCGTCCGGGACATTCGACCAAGCGAGCGGCGGCGAGACGTTTTCGCCGACGCAATTGGGGCTTCTCTGCTTGTCGCTGCAGGCATTTTTCGTCGCCAGGGTGCCGTTGTCCTGCACCGCCGACGAAGTCAGCGTGAACACGTCCGCGGCCCGCGCCGCCGGTACGGCCAAAAGCGACGTGGCGAGGAACCCGCCGGCCGTCAGCAGGGCGGCAATAATGCGTTTCATAATGTTTCTCCCCCTGGTTTGTCAGCGTCAGGACGGCCGAGATTACTCTGCCGCGATCGGCGCGGCGAACGGCGCCGCGACCTCAGCACGTTCTACCCGCGGCATCGGCTGCGGCCACCAGCGGTCCTCCCATCCGGCAAATAGTTCGCGCAGCTCGGGCAGCACGCGCTCGGCGAACAGCTTGGTGTTGTATGCCGCCAGCTCCTTGCCCATGCTGCCGAACTGCATCAGCAGCATCAGATGGCCGACATTGAGATCGGTGGCGAGCTCGGTCAATTGCTCGACCACCTCCTCGGGCGAGCCGATGATCACATAGCCGCGCTCGACGATGTCCTCCATGCGCGTCGTCGCGCGCGCGGCCTGGCGGGCCTGCAGGCTGGCGGCGCGGCCGATTTGGCCGATGATGCCGGCGCGCTGCGTCGCCTCGGTGATGTAGCCGGGCGGCATTGCCCAGCGCGGATCGACGCGCAGGCAGCGGCCGTAGAAATACTCCGCCGGCTCGCGGTAGAGCCGCATCGCCTCCTCGCGGCTCTCGGCGACCCCGACCGATTGCAGAAAGCCGGCGCGGTACGGGTTCCGCTCCTTGCCGAGCCGGTCCATCTCCTCCCAAAAGCCGTGCATCGTCGCGCGGCCGTCCTTGAAGCCGAAATACGACAGGTACGCGTAGACGTAGTCCATCTGCGCGCACCACTGCCAGGTCTCGACCGAGCCGCCCCCCGGGATCCACACCGGCGGATGCGGCTTCTGCACCGGGCGCGGCCAGATGTTCACATAACGCTGCTGGTTGAAGCGTCCATTGAACGCGAAAGTGTCTTTCTCTGTCCACGCGCGCATGACCAGGTCGTGCGCCTCGTAGTAGCGCTCGCGCAGCATGCTCGGGTTCTGGCCGTACGCAAAACAGGTGTCCATCGGCGTGCCGACCGGAAACCCGGCAATGAGCCTCCCGCCCGAGATGCAGTCGATCATCGCGAATTCCTCGGCGACCCGGGTCGGCGGGTTGTAGAGCGCTAAAGAATTGCCCATCACGCAGAGGGCCGTGTCGGTGGTGCGGCGGGACAGCGCCGAGGCGACCAGATTGGGCGACGGCATCAGCCCGTAGCCGTTGGAATGGTGCTCGTTGACGCAGACCGCGTCAAAGCCGCTTTCGGCGGCGAATTCGAGCTCGTCCATGAAGTCGTTGTACATCAGGTGCGCGCGCCGCGGGTC
>Ga0126371_10001755_pt1 | contig 18408 bp, 16 predicted proteins | sample PanSoiMetaPlot_4_FD_110145 | JGI IMG/M metagenome (GOLD analysis project Ga0126371, IMG submission 110145) | Tropical forest soil microbial communities from Panama - MetaG Plot_4 | ecosystem: Environmental > Terrestrial > Soil > Tropical forest > Bulk soil | place: Panama | collected 2016-02-17 | reverse complement strand
TTCGCGAAACTTTTCGCGAGCGAGAGGGCGCGCGGCGCGGATGGTTTTTGCCCCTGAAGACTTTGCCGCGGCTGATACGCTCCTTGGCGCGAACTCCAGCTTTGCGTTTTCGCGCGCCTTTTTTTTCCCGATTAGACAAGCCGCTGCTTCGCCTCCGTGCAAACGAAAAGCCCGGCGGACTTCACCGGGCTTCTCATCATACATCTGCCACTAATTGAACGGTCGCTATTCGGCTTGGATGCGCGAACTAGTGAATCGGTGGCGCAGGCGGCCGATGCTCGGGCCGCATGGGCGTGACCGGCGTCTGCCACGCTTCGCTGCCGGAGAGCGCAATCCGCAAAGCCTCGTCCACGGTGTGCACAAAGTGAATCTTCAATCCGCCGAGCAGATTCTCCGGCAGATCTTCCTTGACGTTCGGCTCGTTTTCCGCCGGCAGAATCACTTCGGCGATTCCCGCGCGCTTCGCACCGAGCACTTTTTCCTTGATGCCACCGACCGGAAGCACCACTCCGGTGAGCGAAATTTCGCCGGTCATGGCCACGCGCGGGCGAACCGGATGTCCGCTCAGCAGGCTGACGAGCGCGGTGACCATCGCCACACCAGCCGAAGGGCCGTCCTTCGGAATCGCGCCGGATGGGACGTGAATGTGCAAGTCCTGCTTGCGAAAAAAATCGGGATCGATTCCGTAGCGCTCGGCGTTTGCGCGAACCCACGAAAGCGCCGCGCGCATGGACTCTTGCATGACCTCGCCGAGGTGCCCGGTCATGGTGAACTGTTTTCCGCCGCGCATGCTGCTGGCTTCGACGAAGACGATGTCGCCGCCGGCGGGAGTCCAGACGAGTCCAACGGAAACGCCGGGTACTGCAACGCGCTCTTCCACTTCGCGCTCGACGTGTATTTTCGGAACGCCGAGCACTTCGCGGACTTTTTCCGGGTTCACAACGAACTTTTCGAGATTGCCTTCGGCGATGCGCCGCGCCTGCTTGCGCACGAGCGTTGCAATTTCGCGCTCGAGACTGCGAACGCCCGCTTCCCGCGTGTAGCCGTGAATGATTTCGCGGAGGCCCTCGTCGGAGAATTCGATTTGTTCGCCGGCCTTGAGTCCGTTTTCCGAGCATTGACGCGGAATCAAGAAGCGCTTGGCGATGTGGATTTTCTCGTCCTCGGTGTAACCAGGGAGCTCGAGAATCTCCATGCGGTCGCGCAACGGCTCAGGAATCGGGTCCATCCAGTTGGCCGTGGCGATGAACAGCACTTTCGAGAGATCGAACGGCACGTCAAGATAATGATCGCGGAACGTGGCGTTCTGCTCCGGATCGAGCACTTCCATCAATGCCGCGGAAGGATCGCCGCGGAAATCGCGTCCGAGCTTGTCCACCTCGTCGAGCATGCAGATGGGGTCGTTCGTTTCGGCGCGGCGGATGCCTTGCATGATCTGGCCGGGAAGCGCGCCAATATACGTGCGGCGATGGCCGCGGATTTCCGCTTCGTCGTGCATGCCGCCAAGCGAGATGCGCACGAATTTCCGTCCCAGCGCGCGCGCAATTGACTTCCCGAGCGAGGTTTTGCCCACTCCCGGAGGCCCGAGGAAGCAGAGGATTGGGCCTTTCATTCCCGGCTGCAGTTTCTTGACAGCGAGGTAATCGAGCACGCGCTGCTTCACTTTTTCGAGGTCGTAATGATCCTCGTCCAGAATCGCTTGCGCTTTGGGGATGTCGATGTCCTCGGCGCCGGAGGATTTTGCCCAGGGCAGAGAGGTCATCCATTCGAGATACGTCCTGGAGACCATGTATTCTGCGGATGCCGGAGTCATCTTCGACAAACGTTTTAACTCTCGCTCGCACTCCTTTTTCGCTTCGGTGGACATCCCTGACGATTCCACTTTTTCGCGCAGCTCGGCTATTTCCGCTTGCGTATCGTCGGTGTCACCCAGCTCTTTCTGGATCGCTTTCATCTGCTCGCGCAGCAGGAATTCGCGCTGCGACTGATTCACCTGTTCCTGGACTTGCTCGTGAATCTTGGCGCGCAGTTCGAGGACTTCTTTCTCTTTGGTCAGTTCGCGAATCAGTAGTTCCAAGCGTTTGCGCACGCTGGGCGTCTCAAGCAGTTCCTGGCGAAGCAGCGTGTTGAGTGAAGGAAGAGTACCGGCGATGAAATCGGCCAACTGGCTGGGAGATTCCATGTTGTTCGCCACGCCCTGCAGGTCATCGGAAAGCTGAGGCGAGCGGGAAACCACGTCGCGGAAGAGTTCTTGCGCATTGCGATAGAGCGCGGTGATTTCGGCTTCGGGTTCCTCTTCGATGTCGGCCATCTCTTGGACGCGCGCGCGCAAATACGGCTTCAGCCCGACCACTTCGATAACGCGCAGCCGGCGAACGCCTTCCAGAAATACCACCATGTTTCCATTGGGCGTGCGTACCATTTTGTGAACTTTGCCCAGCGTCCCGACAGAGTGGAGATCGGTGCCGACGGGGTCCTCAATGCGAGGATCGAGCTGGGCGACGACGCCTAGAATCTTTTCCTCTCCCTGCAACGTATCCAGCAGGGCCAAGGAACTCTCGCGTCCGACAGTCAACGGAATTACCGCCCCCGGGAATAGCACAGTATCGCGCAGGGGCAGGATGGGCAGTTCCGCCGGCAAACTGTACTGTGATTTAGCCATTAGAGTGCCTTTCTTTTGCAAGCCGCCGAAAAAGAGCGACCTCCCATAAGATGCTCCAAGATGAGAAATGGTAGCATATTCATGTCACCAACATTGTCACTAAATATTAGTATATAACACTCAATTTGTCAATGCGCCTTCAAGGTTCATTTTATCAATTACTTGCGCCTCTGGCGGGCCGGAATTCATGCTGCACCAGTAGCCGCGCGTCCTCGGCCGTAGCGATTCTTCCCTCTAATTGTGCATCCTCTACGAAGGCCAGTATTTCCTTAAACCGAGGTCCCGGCTCAAAGCCCATATGCTTTAGATCTTCCCCAGTGAGCAGCCTCGGCGGGCGGACCACCTGTGGCGGGGTTTTGGCCAGAAAGGCCTGCACAAAGTCATAGCTCGAGAGACTGCCATGGCTAGAGAGGCAGTCGAGGCGATGCAGTTCCAGGTGCTCCTCGAAGCGCGTCAGTCGGGCAAAGCGCTTAAGAGTCGAATCACGCATCTGCGGCACGTCCTTGAAGCGCATGTGGTTCGCCACCAGCGCGACGATCTGCTCGGTGTCGTCGTTCGAGAAACGAAAACGGCGGCAAATTTCCTCGGCCATGCGCACGCCGACCTCCACATGCTCATCGAAGCGAATGCGGTCATTCGAGCCGGAAGCGGGGCGAAACGTCGGCGGCTTTCCCACATCGTGCAGGAGGGCGCCCCAAGCGAGCATCCGCGCCGCACCGGCGGGAAGTTTTTCCAGCATGAGCAGAGTGTGTGTCCAAACATCGCCCTCGGGATGGAACTGCGGAGGCTGCGGTACGCCTTTCATTCTGGCCACCTCGGGCAAAAGTTCACGCAGCAAGCCAGTTTCGTTGAGCAACTCGTATGCACGTCGCGCCGCGCCTTCGGTGAGCATCTTCGTTAGCTCGTCGCGCAAGCGCTCCTGCGAAACCTGGAGGATTTTCGGCGCGAGCTCTTGAATTGCCGCGAACGTACGCGGCTCGATCGTGTAGCCGAATCGAGAGGCAAAGCGCACGCCTCGCGCCATGCGCAATTTGTCTTCTTCGAAGCGCAGTTCCGGTTCGCCGATAGCGCGGATGATTCGCGCTTTGATGTCCCCTTGTCCGCCAACATAATCGAGAATGCGGTTGTCGCAAGGGTCCATCAGGAGGCCATTCACGGTGAAATCGCGACGCCGGACGTCCTGTTCCGGCGAGGAGGAAAATTCCACGCGCTCCGGATGACGCCCATCTGCGAAGCCGATGTCCGAGCGAAAAGTGGCTACTTCCACTTGCGTGGAATTTTCGACGACGACGATGACGCCGAATTGCGCACCAACAGCAAGGCTCTCCGGGAAAAGCTGTTGGATGCGCTCCGGAGTGGCATCGGTTGAAACGTCATAATCGGCCGGCTCGCGGCCGAGAATGAGATCGCGCACACAACCGCCATTGAATAGCGCCTGATAGCCCGCTTCGCGCAGGCGCGCGCAAATGCTCTCGGCGAGTTCGCGTGCCTTCATAAGGAAATTATGACGCTCGAATGCGACAGGGGCAAATGCAGGTGCGCAATGTGACGACTGGCCGGGTGGCCGCGGCGGAAATTCAGAGGAAGCGGACGGCCATGCAGGTGATGTCGTCGTGCTGACGCGCGTTGGCGACGAACGCGTCCACGTCGGCCATAATCACGCTCAGCAGGGACGCGGCGGCCTCGCCCGCAAAATGTTCGACGCGGTTCTGCAGACGCACTTCGCCGTATTCTTCTCCGGAATTGTTGACGGCCTCGGGCAAACCGTCGGTGAAAATCACCAGCAAATCTCCCGGCTGAATGTCTACGGCCACCGATGCGTATTCCGCGGAGGGATTGATTCCAAAAGGCATTCCGCCCTCGTTGAGCCGAACGATTTCGCCGGAGGCGCGGCGCAAAAACGGCGCGTTGTGGCCCGCGTTCACGTAGCGGAACTGCCGCGACGCAGGCTGGTGCTGCGCGATGAAAGCCGTAGTGAAGCGCAGTCCAGCCAGACTGTGCGCGCAGGCATAGCGATTAATGTCGCGAGCTAATTCGTCGAGAGTCCCGGGACGCTCTGCGAGCGAATGGATGCTGGCCTGAAACGTCGCCATGAGCAGCGCCGCTGGAACGCTCTTGCCGGCCACATCCGCAACGGCCATCAACAATGATGGTGCGGCATCCTCGGAATTGGGCCGCAGAAAAGCATCGTAGTAATCGCCGGCAACCGTGTTTTGCGGTCGGCTGGCGAAGGCGATATCCATTCCCGGGACAATCGGCGGCTGCTCCGGCACCAGCCAATGCTGAATATCGCGCGCGATTTCGAGATCGCGCTTCATGGTGACACGGTCGGCAAGTTCCAGCGCCAGCAGCAGGAAAAGAATCGCGGAACCGAGACCACCCATGTCGAACGAATAATTCTGGTCTCCGAAATGAAAATTCAGATGGACAATCAGTAGTACGCAGGCGATCAGCAGAAGCACGCGGCGCGCCGGCGTCAATTTCATAAGCATCGCTTGAAAAAACGCGCAAGCGATGCGAAACCCCCGCTTCCACCGAGTACCCTGATTGATCGCTTCCCAGTTCACATCATGCGCGTAGAAGGAGTAGGTGGAGCGCGCGTCCGCCTTCATCTGGCCCCAGAGCTGGCTGACTTGCAGGCCTTCGGTGACGCGCACCCAGTATTCACGAACTCGATTGCGCTTTTTGGCGCGCGACGAGGGCGCGGAGTAGTTGCTGCCGGAGGAGGCCATGCGGGGATTATACGGCACAATCTGTCGCGCAACGGAAAAGCGCGAGCCGCAGAGAACGATGGCTACTTCTGGTCCGGCGCGCGCAGAGACCCGCCCAATTGAATCTTGGAGAATCCGAAGCGGTCACGCAGCTTGTCGGTGGCGCGAGCGAGCCGCTCCATTTTTTCGCGATGTTCGGCGCCCACCAACTCGAGCTGCCCGTTTGCCGTGGACGCCGCGAGGAAGGACGACAACGCCACGCCGACAAGCCGCAGCTTCGCCGAGCCATCCCACGCATTGTGCAAAAGCTCGCGAATCGTGGCGAGAACTGCGCCGTCCAGATCGGAAGGGCTCGCAAGTGTGCGGCTGCGCGTGATGGTCTGGAAATTCGTGAATCGCAAGGTCAGCGTCACAGTGCGGCAGAAAAGCCCGGCGCTCCGCAACCGCTTGCCCGCTTTTTGCGCCAGCAGACTCAGCGTGGATTCGATTTGCTCGCGCTCCGCGGTATCTTCGTTGAACGTGCAATTGTGCGAGATGGATTTCGGCTCGGCGTCAACGAAAAACTCGTACGTGTCGTCGCCGCGAGCCTTGCGATAGAGCGCGGTTCCCCAACGGCCGAAGATTTCTTCCAGCCTTTCGCGCGGAATCAGCGCCAGGTCCGCGACGGTGTGGATTCCGACTGCAGCAAGCGCGCCTTCAGTGACCTTGCCGATGCCCGGAATTTTTCGTACGCTCAGCGGCGCGAGGAAATTCTCTTCTGCGCGATGCGGAACCCACACGAGTCCGCGCGGCTTCGCCTGCTCGCTTGCGACTTTCGCAACCAGTCTCGTCGAAGCAAGTCCGCCTGAGCACGGCAGTCCCGTTGAGCTAGTGATTTCGGTCAGAAGCCGGTGAGCGGCGCCGAGTGCGGAGCCCAGCACCCTCTCTGTGCCGGTAAGGTCAACGTAGGCTTCGTCGATCGAAGCCATCTCCACCACGGGCGAATACTTTGCGAGAATGCGCGCCACGCGGTCGCTCCATTGCGAATAAAGCTCGTGCCGATTGTCGAGGAAAACTGCCTGTGGACAAAGCTTCGCAGCTGTCCGCAGCGGCATCGCCGAGTGAACTCCAAATTTCCGCGCCTCGTAACTGGCTGATGTGACCACGCCGCGCTCAGTGGCCTTTCCTCCGACGATTACCGGCAATCCGCGCAGGTCCGGACGCTCAAGCAATTCCACGGAAACAAAAAACGCGTCCATGTCCACATGCAGAATGGAAACTTCGCGGCTAGCGGGGCAGGGTGCGTTTGCGGGCGAGGCTCCGCCGGGCACCTCTGGTTTCGCGCGGTATTGCGCCAGCTTTGGCATGGGCAGGCGTTCTTTGCGAATGATACACGGTATCGCTGCAGGGAAACCATCGTTCGAAACCGGAACCCAAGTTTCACGAATAGTCCGTGAACCGGAACACACGCGCATGCATCCAATGAGCCTTTATGTTTACAATCGCGAAACTAGTTGGGGGAGGCGGATGATGTTGCCCAGTGCAGAAATAAGGACTCGTGTGTGTGTAGTTCTGTGCGCCGTGATTCTGGCCGTTCTATCACCGCGAGTCCGCGCTGCTCAGGACGACGCGAGAGCGAGCGTGCAAGCAGCCACCCAGGCGATGGGAGGTGAGGAGCGGCTGCGCTCGACTCATTCTCTGAGCTTCAAGGCGATTGGCCAGCGCACCATGCTCGAACAGTCGGAGCGTCCGGAGGGCCCGTGGCTGATGGATTACTTTCAAGTGAGCGAGTATCTGGACTTCGCGCGCAAGCGGCAACGCATCGAGCGCGAATCGCGCGGATGCGGCTCTTCGAGCTGCTGGGACTCCGCCGCCTGGCTGCCTTCGACGTATCTCTACGACAACGGAGCGGGCGCCATGCTCGCGAACGGAAAGCAATCTCCGGTTCCGCAGAATCTCCTGGACGAAAGTGCGGAATTGCTTGCCCTCTCGCCGGACCGTCTCCTGCTAGAAGCGCTCGCGGCGTCAGATCTGCACAGCGAGCTTGACATCGTGCTGCGCGGCTTCACACATCATGTTGTCGGTTTCACGCTGAACGGCACTCCCGTCCGCCTCTTTTTAAGCGCATCCACGAAACTGCCATCGATTGCCGAAATCACCCGCACGCGCCCGTACGACGCGTTTCTCGGTCCTTGGGGCGATGTGACTTCGCGCATTACGTTCACGTTCTGGCAGCTCGAGCCCGGCGGCGTTCGTTATCCTCGCCAATGGAACGCCGAAGTCAACGGACAACCGGACTGGATGTGGACAATCAACGAGCTCAGCATCAATCCGGCGGAGACAGACAGTGACCGCTTCGCGATTGACTCGCAGATTCGTACTGCTCCACCTACCAGAGGCACGCTTGATGAATGGCCGCTTGGATTGAAGAACGCGCCGCCAACCGAAATCGCCCCGGGAATTGTGCAGGTGCGCGGATTTTGGAACGTCGCGGAGGTGAAACAGTCCGACGGTATCGTGATTATCGAAGGCCCGATTTCAAACGGCTACTCCGCAAAAGTCATCGCCGATGCACAAATGCGCTTTCCTGGATTGCCCATTAAGGCGGTCATCACTACTTCCGACTCGTGGCCGCACATCGGCGGTTTGCGCGAATACGCCGCCCGCGGTATCCCGATTTATGCGCTCGATCTCAATCGCGCAATTTTGCAGCGGCTGTTCGCTGCGCCCCACAAGCTTTCTCCCGATGACTTGGCGAAAAACGGAAGACGCCCCATCGTGCATTACATCAGCGCGCGCACCCAGTTCGGCACCGGCTCCAATCGGCTGGAAATTATTCCGTATCGCGAACAGACAGGCGAGCGTCAGATGATGGTCTATTTTCCGGAGTCCAAACTGCTCTACACCAGCGACCTTTTTCAGCGCGCAGCCGGCGAGTGGTTTCTGCCGGAAACATTGTGGGAAGCGCAGGATGCAGTGCATCGCGAAAAGCTGGACGTTGATCGCTCTTTCGGAATGCATTACGCGCCAGTCGCCTGGAGCGAGATTGAGGCCGCGGTGGAAAAACAGGTAAAACCGATCCAGCAGCAATAGTCGAAATTTGACGCTCTGAACGCGCAGTTCGCAAAATCCGGCACAGCATGGCGCGACTCGCTGTGATTTGACTTGCGACCCAGTGAGTGGAAGGAGCAGAGCATGACACCGCCCAAGATAACCGGCGTACTGGAAACCGCCATTCACGTTTGCGACATGAAGCGCGCTGAGGATTTCTATACGAACGTAATGGGTTTCAGGAAGATGGATGGCAGCGAGCGCTTTTGCGCGTTTGATGTGGGTGGACGTGATGTGTTTTTGCTTTTCCGTTCCGGCGGGAGCGCGGAAGCTGTTCAATTGCCCGGCGGACTGATTCCTCCACATGGAAGCAGCGGCGTTTTGCATTTTGCGTTTCCTATTGCCGACGCTGATTGGGATTCGTGGGTCAAATATTTGGAAGCGAACCGCGTCGCGATCGAAAGCGTGGTTCGCTGGCCGCGCGGCGGGCGCAGCCTGTACTTCCGTGACCCAGATAATCATTTGGTCGAGCTTGCGACACCGGGATTGTGGCAGAACTACTGAGGCGACTCAGGCGCGGTTGGCGGAAATGACGCGCGGGATACCGGCCAAGTCTTCCGTTATGCGAATATCGTTCCATGAATTGACGTCGAATATGGCGCGCACGCGCTCAGATGCGCCATAACCTACCTCCACGACCAGCAATCCGCCCAGCCGCAAACATTGTGATGCCTGCGCGATGAATCGTTCATAGATTTCCGCGCCAGTCGCACCGCCAAATAGCGCAGTGTGCGGCTCGTAATCGCGAACCTCCCGTGCGAGTTCATTTTCTTCCGCGCGCGCCACGTACGGCGGATTGCTCACGATTAAATCAAACGCCTGCGATTCACATTCTCGCGATTCGAGCAGATCGCATTGAACAAAGCGGACGCGTTGAGCAACTCCGTGCTTCTCCGCATTGTGCATCGCGATCCTCAAAGCTTCAGCGGAAATGTCCGTCGCGAAGATCTGCGCGTTCGGCAGCTCCTTCGCCAGCACAACCGCGATGCAACCTGAGCCGGTGCCCGCATCCGCGATGCGCAACGATTCGCCCCGATTCGCGCCGGAGCGCTCGTCTGACCGCTGGAGCGCCACTTCAATCACGTGCTCTGTCTCAGGACGCGGAATCAGCACCGCGGGGGTCACTTCGAATTCCATCCCCCAGAATTCCTGCTTGCCAGTGAGATATTGCGTCGGCACGCCGGAAGCTCGCCTCGCAATCAACTCAAAGAAAGTCGTCGCAGACTCCTTGCCCAATTCCGTCTCAGGATGCGCGTAAATCCACGCGCGGTCGTGCCCTATAGCGTGCATGAGCAGCAATTCCGCCGCCAGCGCATGGGAAGGCGCACTTGCCGCGGCAAGCCGCGCCATGCCGTCGCGCAACGCGCTGCGCACCGTTGTTTGCATTTCAATCTCCGCGCACGCGTTCATGCCGCTTTGCCGCCGCTGTCGCCATTGTCGCTCAATTCGTGCTTCAGCCGCTCCGCTTCGTAATATGTTACGAGCCCATCGACCAGCGCCCCAAGTTTTCCGTCCATCACTTCGGTGAGCTGATGAATGGTCAACCCAATGCGGTGATCGGTGACGCGATTCTGCGGGAAATTGTACGTGCGGATTTTTTCGGAGCGGTCGCCCGTCTTGATCTGCCCTTTACGTTCGGCGGCGATTTGCTGATGCTGCTTCTCCTGCTCCATTTCGTACAAACGCGCGCGCAAAACGCGCATAGCCTTGGCGCGATTTTTGATTTGCGATTTCTCGTCCTGCTGTGAAACCACTAGGCCCGTTGGGATATGCGTGATGCGCACCGCCGAATATGTGGTGTTCACAGATTGCCCGCCTGGCCCCGAAGAGCAGAACGTGTCAACGCGCAGATCCTTCGCTTCGATTTTGATGTCGATTTCATCCGCTTCCGGCAGCACCGCAACCGTAGCTGCTGAAGTGTGAATCCTTCCTTGCTGTTCCGTCGCCGGAACGCGCTGCACGCGATGCACGCCGCTCTCGTACTTCAGCTTCGAATAGACTTTTTGCCCCTGAATCGCGGCAATGATTTCCTTCACGCCGCCAATCGAAGACGCCGAGCTCTCCAGCACTTCCACGCGCCAGTTTTGCGATTCTGCGTAACGCGAATACATACGAAAAAGCTCGCCCGCAAAAAGCGAAGCTTCGTCGCCGCCCGTTCCCGCGCGGATTTCGACGATGACGTTCTTTTCGTCATTCGGATCTTTCGGCAGCAGCAGGACTTTCAATTCCTGCTCGACGGTCGCAAGCCGCGCTTCAAGCGTACGCTGCTCGTCATGCGCCATCTGCTTCATTTCCGGCTCATCCGCTTCGGCGATAAGTTGCTTCGCGCCCGAAAGGCCCTTCTCGATGTCTTTCCATTCGCGATATTTCAGAACCATCTGCGACAAATCCGCGTGCGTCTTCGCGAGCTTCTGATAGCGCCCTGAATCGGCCAGCACGTCGGGAGACGAAAGCTCGCGCGTCAGCTCCTCGTAACGAGACTCGACCTGCTCCAGTTTTTGAAACATGTTCGTGTTGCTCATCGCAAACTCCTGTGCAACCTATGCGAATTCCTGTGAAACGCGATCCGGCGCGCCGAGATGAAAATTCTCCGTCGGCAAAAACAGTCGAAAAGAGAAAATGAAAAGGTGCAGCGCAGGCCAGAAGAGCCCCATTCAGAGGGCGCTAATAGAAGGCGGCAAGCATTTCCATTCGATTAGATGCAGGATATCCGCGCTAGACTCTCCTGTCAATCTAACAGGAGTCTATACTACGATACCGCGCGATGAGTGAAATCAGCCAAGCCGAAGCCGGCGCCGCTGGGGCCAGCGATTCTTCGCTCGGCATGTTGTGGGACTTCTGGTATCCCGCGTTGCGTTCGCGTGATCTCTCCGGACGCGCGCTGCGCAAAGCCACTCTGCTGGAAGTTCCTCTGTGCATTGGCCGCGACGCCAACGGAAAGCCTTTCGCGTTGCGCGACATTTGCCCGCATCGCGGCATGCCGCTTTCTTATGGACAATTCGACGGTCAATGCGTGGAATGCAGCTATCACGGGTGGAAATTCGACGGACACACGGGTCAGTGCCGCGAAATTCCATCTATAACGAGCGACTCCAAGCTGCGTCCCGATCGGATTTACGCCGGCGCCTTCTCTTGCGAAGAGCGCGACGGCTACATCTGGGTCTACATGTCCGCGCCCAATTCCTCGCGCACCGAACAGGCGCCCATCGCCGCGCCCGAATTGCCCAAATTCGGCGGACGCTATCGCATCGCGCATCTTTCCGCCGAAATGCCCGTTCACGTAGACCACGGCGTGATCGGCTTGATGGATCCGGCGCACGGGCCATTTGTGCATCAGTCCTGGTGGTGGCGCAGCCGCCGCAGCATTCACGAGAAGCAAAAGAAGTTCGAGCCGATTCCTGCGGGTTTTCGTATGAGCCCGCACGCGCCTTCTTCCAACAGCCTGCCATACAAACTTTTGAAGCTCATCACCGGCGCGCCGGTCACCACCACAATTGATTTCACGTTGCCGAGCTACCGCTTCGAGCAGGTGCGCTCCGGCAAATTGTGGTTCTCGAGCCGCGCCGTGGTCACGCCGGTTCGCCGCGATCTATGCCGGCTCGACTTTTGCGCGGCGTGGAACGTGCTGCCATTTGTTCCAGTCATCAGCTTCATCATTCGCGTTCTCGGGCCGCGTTTCATCGCGCAGGATACCGACACGATGACCAGGCAGGCCGAAGGCCTTCGCTTAAATCCGCACTTAATGCTGATTGATGACGCCGACCGTCCGGCGAAATGGTATTTCCAGCTCAAGGCCGCCCATCTGGAATCCCAACGCACCGGCGCACCCGCCGCGCATCCCATGGACGGCCCCGTGACTCTGCGCTGGCGCTCCTGAGCTGTTTGCGCGCTCGCCAGATTCCTCTCACGGCAAAGCTTTAAGAATATCCACCGAGTCGCCGGTTTCGTGCTCGCGAATCTGGAAGCGCAAGAATTGATGGATTGCGTCCACGGCTGCTTGATTTGACGAGTCAATTACGACCCGTCCGCCATTCGGCAGCTCTGCATATGAATAGTGGATTTCATTCCGCAGCTGCCTCATTTCCGGCACGCCCGGAGCCACTGTGTCGTGAACGAACATGGGAATGTCGAAATCGCCGCGGGCAAACGCCTGAGCGATGTGCTTCAAGTGCATGCGAATCTCGTCGAGGTTCGTTTGGTCAGATACATTTTTTACCTCGACTTGAATCGCGCCTCCATTTGTGGTCAGAAAAAAATGGTGCTGAGTTGCGGTTTGTGAAAAACCCATGCCCTTCTCGCCGCGGGCATTCATGTCCATTTGTGAATGCTGCGAAGCCGCAGCTTGCGTCATGGGACAGTTTTCCATTGCGGTGCCCTCGGGATGGTTACTTTGCGCCATCGGGCAATTGGCCATTGATGCTAGCTTCGGATTTTGTTGTGCAGCGCCTTGCTGCAATGTAGCACCACTTAAACTCAAAACCGCAAATACAGCTGCCAAAGAGAATGCTTTTCTCACAATTGTTCTCATCGCTGCCTCAGCTGTCTCGTGGATTTCCGAGTCAGCGCCCTGAACCGTGTCCCTCGCGCGTGACTCTTCATGTGGGCAGCGAGATTTTCCAGCAAATGGCTTTGTTGATTTCCCGGCGTATTCGCCAGCAGCTTGTCCCAAACGACGAGTTGTTTGCGCAAATCTCGCCGAAGGGATTGCAGCGCCTGAATTCGCTCCTCAATCGCCGCGAGTTTCTCGGCCGCGGCCTTGCGCACTTTGTGACACGGCGCCGAGCCCCTGTCGCGTTCCGCCAAGATTTCGGCGAGTTCGCGCACGGAGAAACCGATGGACAGAGCGCCGCGAATCAATTGCAAGCGGCCAAGCGCTTCCGGAGGAAACAAGCGGTAGCCAGCAGCCGAGCGCTGCGCCGGCGGCATCAGCCGCAAACGTTCATAGTAGCGAAGAGAGTCTGCGCTGATTCCGGCTTGCGCAGCTAGCTCGCCGCAACGCAACATGCCATTCGCTGAATTTCTTGTGCTCACAGAACGATCCTCCGCTTTGGAACGGTTCCAGGGTCAAGAGAATTCTAGCGTGCCGCCGTGACAGCGGCGGATCAGGGCTGGACGTCGTAAACGCGCAGCTCCTCTGGACGGCCGTTCTGGCCCCACACGCCCAGATAAAGTTTCCCAAGCTCCGGTACCAGCAGAGAAGTTCTTCCCCCCTCGGCCGTCTTGAATTCCGTCACGCGCCGATAATGGTCGGTGTCCTCCTGCGCAACCACTGTGATGAAGCCCTGACCGCCCGAAACATAAATGCGTTTGTTCACCGGGTCGTACCAGACGTCATCCGCATGCTCGACGCTCGGAACTTTCGCGAGGATTTTTCCGGAATTCGTATCCAGCGTCAGCAATTCCGCCGGTGTGCGACACACGATGAATAGCCGGTGCTCCGCTTCATCAAGGGCCATCGGGAAATTATCTTCCGCGCCGCCCAGCTTCCATGTCGCAACGATTTTTCGCACGCTGCGGTCAATGACCTCGATGACGTTATTCGCTTCAGGAACATTCACGTAAATCCTTGTGCCCTTCCGCTCGAGTTGGAATCCCTCGGGATGCGCCGGCAGCGGAATCATGCCGAGTTCATTCCCCGTCGCGGTGTCAAAAATTGCCAGCCCCGCGTTTTTTTTGTCACCATATCCCACGTACACCTGCTGCTTTGCCGCATCGAGCCTTGTGTCATCCGCGTCGCTTGCCAGATGAACACTCTTTAGCAGTTGATATGACTTCGCGTCAAAAATCCGCACCATGCCATCATCGCCATTGGCCACAAAAATGCGCGACGTGGCCGGCACAAACGTCACTCCTTGCGGTTCGTGCAATCCGCGAATCGTATGAATGCGGTTATTGGCTGCAATATCGAAAACTTCGACCGTGTTGTTCCCGAGCGCGGACATGAACAGGCGTTTCCCGGCGACGTCTACATCAAAGTGATCGATTCGCCCGTGAACGTCCGGCAAACGCACTGTTGCCGCGAAACGCAATGGCGCGCGCTCTTTCTCTTGCGCCCGCACCACGAAACTAGCGGCCAGCGCGACTCCCACGCAAATCACGAAGACTCCCGCCGCATTCGTGTTTTTCATTGCCTTTGCTCCTGGCCTGCACGCCTTACGGCTGCACCGCCTCGTACACAATCATCCGGCAAACCGGCTGCCCGTTCTCTTCCGCTTCGGGCGTGTAGACGCGATGCGTCTCGGTGTCCACTTCCAGCGTGTGCACGCCCTTCTGCACCGGAAAATCCTCGAGCTTGCGAAAATGATCCGGATCCTGTTCCTCGATCACGGTTATCACGCCGCTCTCGCACGCTACGTAAATGCGCCGCAAACCCGGATCGAACTTCACGTCATCCGCGCCTTCCGGCAGCCGGATGTGCGCAATTGCGCGATGCTTTTCCAGATTGAAAACCGTGAACACGTTATTGCCCACACAGAGCAAAAACGCACGCCGATTTTTCGCGTCAATCACCATCGCGTGATTGAAATCGCATCCCGCCACGCGGTATCTAGCCGCCACCTTGTCCGTCTGCGGATCAATCTCTGCAATCTCGTTCGCGTTACGCAGATTCAGCCAGACTTTTCGGGCCACTTCATCGTACTGCGCCATTCCCGTTTCGCTCTCGAAGCGCAGCGTTTTCACGGGCGCATCGGTTCGAACGTCAATCACCTGGACTTCCTTGCCCAGCGTGTCTGAAATATAGACTTTGCTGAAGCCCTTCGCGTACGTTCCGCCGTTCGGCTTTTCGCTCGATGCCAGCCGCTTGACCACTTTCATCTGCTTCAGATTCACTATGCCAATTTTGTTCTCGCCCCAGTCGCACGCGTACACTTTTTCAAGCCCGGGCGCGTACACCGGCACAGTAACCCCGGGAAGCCCGTGAATGGCCGCGACAACTGCATTTTGCTGCACATCAATCACGTACAAAATGCCCGCCCCGGTCTGCGCGGAAAGCAAGTAATGATCGCCGTAATCCATGTCGAGGTGATCGAAATGCTCTCCCCGTGGCCCGTGCAGGTCAATCGCGGCCAGCTTTTTCAGCGTTGCGCCGCGCGTCGGAAGTACAAGTGAAGCCAGCAACGCGCCCGCGATGAATGCGCCGCCTCGCATTCTTAAGCTCTCCCTCTGCTAACGAAATTATCGTTCATGTTCTCGACGCCCGCCTCAAAAACATTTCTGGTGCCGCTGGTTTGGAAGTAAGCTTTTCCGCCGTGCTTCGATGAGATTCTCCCATGAATCCGCTGCTGCGCCGGTCATTGACGTTCTCCCGCAGATAATGTTCCGCGCCTTAACGGAGCCCGATAAGGAGAGCACAAAATGTTTCAACCCGATTTGCTGAAAGGCCGGGCAATTTTCATCACCGGCGGCGGCACCGGACTTGGCCGCTCGATGGCTTTGCGTTTCGCCGAGCTCGGCGCAAATTTGTTTCTCACTGGCCGCCGCGAAGAGCCGCTGGCGAAAACCTGCGCGGAGGTTCGCGCTAAGCACAGGCGCGCCGTTTACGCCTGCTGTGACGTTCGCGATTTTGCCGCTGTCGAAAAAACAGTTGCAGCCGCCGAGAAAGAATTTGGCCGCATCGACACGCTGGTCAACAACGCTGCCGGAAATTTCATCGCGCGCACCGAGAAGCTTTCGCCCAATGCGTTTGCGGCGGTTACCGGTATCGTTCTTCAAGGGACCTTCCATTGCACGCTGGTTCTGGGGCGCAAATGGATCGCCGCGCGCCAGCCCGGCAACATTCTGAATATCGCCGCGACTTACGCCGCCGTCGGCTCCGGCTCGGGATTTGTGGTTCCCTCCGCATGCGCCAAAGCTGGCGTCCTGGCGATGACGCGCTCGCTTGCTATTGAATGGGCGCGCCAAAAAATCCGGCTGAACGCGATTGCCCCCGGGCCGTTTCCCACCGAAGGTGCATGGTCACGCCTGTTGCCCACAAACGATTTGGAGGAGCACGCCCGCCTGGCGCATCCGATGAAAAGATTCGGTCGCCACGAAGAGCTTGCCAATCTCGCCGCTTACCTCCTAAGCGACCTGTCCGAATACATCAATGGTGAATGCGTGGTGATCGACGGCGGCCTCTGGCTTCGCGGCGCAGGCGAGTTCAATGACTTTGTGGATTTTCCCGACGAGGCGTGGGAGAAGCTGGAAGCGGCCCGAAAAAAGTAGCGGAGGAATCTACGCAGCCGCCGCAAGCTTCGCGCGTATCTTATCGGTCGAGAGTTCAGAAACCGGCAGGGCGAGGGTGCTGTGGGTCACGGGGTGATTGAACAGCACCAGATCCTCGCCCCAGCCGGTCTGAAAGCCGCAGAATGTAGCTCCGGAGAGCTCCACGGTCTCCATCATTAGCCGGAGATAATAATTAGCGAGCGGCTCGAGATTCTGCCTGGGTGATTCCTTTTTCATGCGCAAGAGATTTGCACTGGTGCGCAACCAGTGGAATACACCGTCATCTCTACATGTGCAGGTGAAATATTGTAGGTTGGCTTGCCGCTCGGGATTGCTGCGCCCTGCTACCCGGATTCTCCGGAAGTCGAATCCGCTTGGCAAGTTAGGTTTCGCTCGCCAGTTGAAGCAATGGCGGTGTGCCCCGCCCGCGGCCCTTTCTAATCGCAACAGCAAAAATTAGAATTGCCCGTAAGTCATTGAAAACAAAGCATGGACCATTTCTAATCGATAACTTTTGAGGCGCTTTTTGCTGTTTCTCAACCTTTCCCAAACACTTATTTCGCTGCAAGTTGACGCTGCCTATCGCACACGCTATTCTGAGCATCTGCAAGGAGGAACAGCCCTCGGGGCTACCGGCGGCATCCACGTAAATCATGTTTGAGAACCTCACCGAAAAACTTCAGCGCGCATTCAAAAACCTCCGCGGCCAGGGCAAGCTCACTGAAGAGCATCTGGATGCAGGGCTGGCGCAGATTCGCGAGGCGCTGCTCGATGCCGACGTCAATTTGGGCGTCGCGGACGAGCTGATCGTGCACGTCCGCGAGAAGGCGCTGGGCTCGGAAGTTCTGCTGCAACTTTCTCCCGATCAGCAGGTCGTGAAAATTGTCCGCGACGAACTCGCCGAACTGCTCGGCAAAGAGGTTCGCATGCAGTTCGCGTCGCGTCCGCCGTCTGTCTGGATGATTGTGGGATTGCAAGGCTCGGGCAAAACTACTACTACCGGAAAGCTGGGCAAATGGCTGGGCGAGCACGGGCATCGTCCGGTAGTCGTTTCGACGGACGTTTACCGCCCAGCAGCGCGGGAACAACTCGCGCAGGTCGCCAAGGCCACGCATACACCTAATTGGCCCGGCAATGACAACGATAAGCCGCTCGAGCTCGTGCGCGGCGCGATGCGCGAAGCAAAACTCTCTGCCTATGATGTGGTGCTCGTGGACACTGCGGGTCGGCTGCACATTGACGATGAATTGATGAACGAACTTGGCCTGCTGAAAAAAGAATTGTCGCCCGCGGAAATTCTTTTCGTAGCGGACGCCATGATTGGGCAGGATGCGGTGCGCTCGGCCGGTGAATTCCACAAGCGTCTGGGAATTAGCGGCGTGGTGCTCACCAAACTGGACGGCGATGCGCGTGGCGGCGCGGCGCTTTCGATTCGGAAAGTTACCGGAGCGCCCGTGAAATTTGCCGGAATCGGCGAAAAGTACGACGCCATCGAGCAGTTCCATCCCGACCGCATCATTTCGCGCATTCTCGGCATGGGCGATGTTCTCACGCTGATTGAAAAAGCGGAAAAAACGATCGACGAAAAGCAGGCGCGCGAACTGCAACGCAAGCTGACGCATGATGAATTTTCTCTCGAGGATTTTCGCGATCAGCTCAAGCAGATTCGCAAGATGGGTTCCATCGAGCAGCTAATGGGAATGCTGCCGAAAATCGGGCCCTTCGCCAAATTGCCGAAGA
>Ga0126371_10001754_pt1 | contig 18418 bp, 22 predicted proteins | sample PanSoiMetaPlot_4_FD_110145 | JGI IMG/M metagenome (GOLD analysis project Ga0126371, IMG submission 110145) | Tropical forest soil microbial communities from Panama - MetaG Plot_4 | ecosystem: Environmental > Terrestrial > Soil > Tropical forest > Bulk soil | place: Panama | collected 2016-02-17 | reverse complement strand
CTTGCCGCCGTGCAGGCGGCCGCTGTCTTCGACGAACACCGTCGCGGGCAGCACGGAGACGATGCACTTCACCACTTGGTCGCGCGGGACCGCGTCGAGTGCCTGCCGCAGCGCCTGTTCTAGCGCGCTGAGTTCAGGCGGCGATTGCGGAGCGCTCCGCGCCTTGTCCGACCGAGATTCCTCCGTGCCCATGCGGTTATCCTACCGCCGGTAGCAACAACTCTCCGGACGCTGGAGCCCGGAGGGGAGATTCGATCTACTGTGGCTGCGGCGTCTGTGAGTCTGTTGGCTGGCCATCAGCAGGATCTGCGTCGAGCTGCGCATACGCGTGGCCAAGTGCCAGGGCCAGGCTGCCCGCAGCGAAGTGAGCGGTCGCCCTGGTGAAGTGCAGGCCCTGCTCCTCCATTGGCACAGCCTCCGGGTAGTTGAGCAGGTTCTCGCCCTTGCGGTAATGGGAGAGCGCGGCATCAAAGGCCCGCTGAGCGTCCATAGTTCCACCATCCGTTCATCCCTGCGACAGCAGGTATCCCACGCTGTCGCGGCAACATTGCCACGAACGACAGCAAGGTTCCCACGCTGCGGGCCTTGCCGGCGCGGTCGCAGCAGCAGCGGCGCCCGGGTCGCCATTGCTGAACCGGCGGCCGGGGGGAGGGCTACCTGATGACGGATTCGAGTTGGTCGATGGCCCAGTCGAGGTCGTCCTGGCTGATCACGAGCGGCGGCGCGAGCCTGATCGTGCTGCCGTGGGTGTCCTTGGCCAGCACGCCCGCCGCCATCAGCCGCTCCGACACCTCGCGGCCGCCTAGCTCGACGAACTCGACGCCGGCCCAGAGGCCGCGCCCGCGTACCTCGCGCACAATGCTGGCGGGCAGAGCGCTGAGCCTGTCGTGCATGTGGGTGCCTAGCTTGGCCGACTGCTCCTGAAACTCCCCGGTGCTGAGCATCGCGATGACCTCGCGGGCGACGGCGCAAGCGAGCGGGTTGCCGCCGAACGTCGAGCCATGCTGCCCTGGCTTGAACACGCCGAGTATCTCCGACGACGACACGACCGCCGAGATCGGAACGATGCCGCCGCCGAGTGCCTTGCCGAGTATGTACATGTCAGGCACGACATCCTCGTGCTCGCAGGCGAACGTGGTGCCGGTGCGGCCAAGGCCGGACTGGATCTCGTCGGCGATCATCAGCGCGCCCCACTCGGTGCAAAAGTCGCGAACCCTGCGCAGGAACCCCGCTGGCGGGACCACGACTCCCGCTTCTCCCTGGATCGGCTCGACGAGAACGCCGACCACGCGGTCGTCCATGGCGGCCGCGAGCGCATCAGCGTCGCCGTAGGGCACGAGACGGAATCCAGGGGTGTACGGGCCGTACGAATCTCTGGCGTCCGGGTCGGTTGAGAAGCTGACGATCGTGACCGTGCGGCCGTGGAAATTGCCGTCGAAGGCGATGATCACTGCCTCGTCGGCGGGCACGCCCTTGACCTCGTAGCCCCACTTGCGGGCGGTCTTGATCGCAGTTTCGACGCCCTCGGCGCCGGTGTTCATCGGCAGCACCATTTCCATGCCCGCCATCGCGGCGAGCTCGGCGCAGAATGGCCCGAACTGGTCGTGCTCGAACGCACGGCTGACCAGGGTGACGCGCTCGAGCTGATGCTGCGCGGCCGCGACCAGGCGCGGGTGCCGGTGGCCGAAGTTAATGGCCGAGTACGCGGCCAGCAGGTCAAGGTAACGGCGCCCTTCCACATCGGTGACCCAGGCGCCCTCGGCGCGCGAGATCACCACAGGCAGTGGGTGATAGTTGTGCGCGCTGTACACCGCCGCCTGCGCGCTGAGCTGCTCCGATGTCAAGTGATCAGCCGACACGAGCTACCTCCAGTAGTTACCTCAGTTCCAGCGTGCAGCACTTCGGCCCGCCGCCCGACTTCTTGAATTCCGACAGGTCGACCGGCACGACGTCGAAGCCCGCGGCGCGGATCTGATCGGCCAGGTCCTTGGCTTGCGCGGGCATCACAACGTTCTTGCCGTCACTCAGCCCGTTGAGGCCGAGCGCCTCGGCGTCCTCGTCGTTGGCCTCGATCAGCTCGGTGAAGTGAGCGGCAAGCGCGGCTCTTGACTGCGCGTCGAAGGCCGCCGGGTAATAGGCGGCGGTGCGCCTGTCAAGCACGTTCAGCGCGGTGTCGACGTGGTAGTACCTCGGGTCGACTAGCTTGACGCTGATCACGGGCAGGCCGAACAGCGCCTCGACCTGATGCCGCGTGTCTGCCTCGGTGCGGAAACCGTGCCCGGCGATGATCGCGCTCCCAGCGAAGACGATGTCGCCTTCGCCCTCGTTGACGAAGTCCGGATCGACGACCTTGTAGCCGTTGCGCCTGAACCAGTCCATGTACGCGGCGCCTTCCTGATGCCGCTCAGGATGCTTGAACTTGGCGCCGAGGACTGTGCCGCCGATGACCGTGGCTCCGTTGGCGGCGAACACCATGTCTGGCAGCCCAGGCTCGGGGTCAATGGTCTTGACGGTGTGGCCGAGCCTTACGTAGGCGGCCCTGAGTTGCTCCCACTGCTGCCGGGCCAGCCGAAGATCCACTGGATCGTCGGGGTTCATCCACGGGTTGATGGCGTACTGGACCGTGAAGTAGTCGGGCGAGCACATCAGATACGTTCTGACGTGCGTGGACTCGCGGTGAGCGGCGCCGGCGGGCGTCATCTGGCCTCCTGTAGCAGGTCAGCACCAGCCTAAGAGGGTCAGGCACAATGAGTCCCACCTGGCTCATGCGCATCAGCAGCGATTTGTTGCGCAGATTAGCCCGGGAGCAGCGATTCGTTGCGTGTCGTGCGGCGGCCTCGTTAGTCTCCGAAGCAGCGTTTCTTACAGTTCCCCGAGCCGGCTCACGGCGGCCGCGATCCGCTCGTCCGTCGCCGTGAGCGCCACCCGGATGTTGCGGCTTCCGGCCTGGCCATAAAACTCACCGGGCGCGGTCAAGATGCCGACCTTCGCGAGCGCATCGACCGACCCCCAGCAGTCGTAGTCGGGGTGCGCAGCCCAGAGGTACAAGCCAGCCTGCGAGTGGCTGACCTCCCAGCCCGCCTTCTCGATGGCAGGCCGGAGCAGAGCGCGGCGGCGGGCGTACCTGCCGTGCTGTTCTTCGGCGTGCTCGTCGTCACCAAGCGCGGCGGTCATCGCGGCTTGAACCGGGCCGGGCACGATCATGCCCGCGTGCTTGCGCACCTCGCGCAAGGCGCTGATCAGGTCCTGGTCGCCCGCCACGAAGCCGGCACGGTACCCGGCCAGGTTCGAGCGCTTCGAGAGCGAGAAAACGGAGAGCAGTCCCTCATGAGATGACCCGCAGCAGTCAGGGTGGAGAACCGACTTCGGCGTGCGTTCGAAACCGAGGTCGATGTAGCACTCATCCGATGCCAGCACGGCATCGCTGCCGCGGCTCCAGGCAACGAGCTCACTTATCCGGTCCTGCGGAAGCACGCGGCCAGTCGGATTCGATGGCGAGTTGAGCCACGCCAGCCGAACCTGCGACCCCTCGAGCGCGTCCGGGTGATCGGTAGCGGCCGGTCGCGCCCCGGCCAGCCTCGCGCCGATCTCGTAGGTCGGATAAGCCAGTTCTGGATAGCTGACCGTGCTGTCGGGACCGCAGTCAAGCAGCGTCGGCAGCCAGGCGATGAACTCCTTGGTGCCGATGACAGGGAGCACGGCGTCCGGGCTGACCGTGACGCCGTGCCGTCGGCCTAGCCAGTCAGCCGCGGCCTGCCTGAGGTCGGCAGTCCCGGCGGTCAGCGGGTATCCAGGCGAGTTCGCCGCCGCCGCGAGCGAAGCGCGGATTAGGTCGGGTACCGGGTCGACGGGCGTCCCTATGGACAGGTCCACGATGCCATCGGGATGGGCGCTGGCAGTCGCCTTCGCCGGAGCCAGCACATCCCATGGGAAGGCCGGCAGCCGAGAAGCCAGCGTTCTGACTGTGCTGGCCCTGGGGGACGACCCCCTGGACCCCCCGACCGGCATCGCGATGCCGGTCAGTGCTCGGTTTCCTGCGGGGGAAGCGCCGCGACCGTCGGATGGTCCTTGCCAATCTTGCCGGTCTTCGATGCTCCACCCGGTGAGCCAAGATCTTCGAAGAAGTCCACGTTGATCTTGTAGTAGTCCTTCCACTGCGAGGGGACGTCGTCTTCGTAATAGATGGCCTCGACCGGACAGACCGGCTCACAGGCGCCACAGTCGACGCACTCGTCAGGGTGGATGTAAAGCATGCGCTCGCCCTCGTAGATGCAATCGACGGGGCACTCTTCGATGCACGCCCGGTCAAGCACGTCGACGCAAGGCAGGGCGATGATGTAGGTCACACCAAACTCCTCTTCCAACCGCGGCCGGATGCCAGTCAGCGGTACCCGACCCAGTATCGCGGATCGGACTAGTATCCCGAAGCCGGCCCGGCGCCATGACAGTGCCTCGCTGACACGCAGGAATCGCAGGCTATCAGCCAAACGCGACCGTCAGTCGGGCCGCTGGCCAGTGGCGGCTTCGACCGACCTTCCGCCAGCCTTTCTGGCCAGCTGAGGCCCGCCACTGGTAGCCGGAGAAGCGCACCGTGTTGATCCGATAGCTGCTCGCGTGCGTCACCAGCCAGGACGCCACCGCCCAGCCGACCGCGCGGTCTGGCACCCTGACCGCCATAATCGGATCGCCCACATGCCGGACGCCGAGCCGCCCGAACGCCGCCGTCAGGTCCCGGTCGGCCGCTGCCAGCCGGCCACGGCCAGTGATCTTCGAGCCGTACCAGCACCAAACCGATCTTGCCGTCGCGCCAGTGAAGCCAGTGGCCATGACCGCGCCCTGCGGCGCGTATTGGCTATACGCGGACCCGTCGGCGCTGTGTTGCACGTCCTGCGCGGCTTGGTAGATAGGGAGTCTTAGGTAACCGGGAATCGCGGCGAGTGCGGCGAAGAACCTCGATGTCGCGTAGATCGGGTTGAGCAGTTGCTGCCTGGTGCCCCAGCCCTGCGACGGCCGCTGCTGGAACACGCCGACCGAGTCCCTGTCGCCGAAGGGGAGGTTCTCGAGGTCAGATTCCTGCAGCGCGGTGGCGTAGGCGATGGTGACCGCGCGAACTGGCATGCCGCGGTCCCGCGCGACTCCCGCGATCGTGGCGGCGATGCCTGCCTGGCCGGTAGTGAGCGGCACATCGAACTCGTCCCTGTGGACCAGGCAGCCGTCGCCGATCGAAGGCGTGATCGGTATGTGGTTGGACTTGGCAAGCGCCAACGCGACTATCACGAGCACGACGACCAGAACGGCTCCTGCCCCCACCCGGCCAGAGCGAGCTTTTGCCACCAATAGAAGGTACCCGCTGCATCGGCGATGAGATGACGCACCGCTAGGCTCGCTGCGCATGGACCACAGTTCAGCCTTGCCGGCGGAGATCGACGAGTTCTGGGAGCACCGAGCTGAGCTAAACCCCGGCGACACCGAGGCCGCCAAGGTGATCACTGCTGCCGTCGACCTGATCGACTCCGGTGAGGTGCGGGTTGCCGAGGTAGACGCGCAGAGCGACCAGGTGGTGGTCAACGAGCGGGCAAAGCGGGCCATCTTGCTCGCGTTCCGTGTCCTGCCGATGGTTCAGTCGCAGGTCGGCGACTTCAGGTACCACGACAGGGTGCCGCTGACCTCGCACCTGGACGGCGTGCGGACCGTGGCTGGCGCGATCGTGCGGTGGGGCGCGCACGTGGCACCCGGCGCGGTGCTCATGCCCTCGTTCGTCAACATCGGCGCGTACGTGGACTCCGGCACGATGGTCGATACCTGGGCCACCGTCGGATCGTGCGCCCAGATCGGCAAGAACGTCCATCTGTCCGGCGGTGCCGGCATCGGCGGCGTGCTCGAACCACCGAACGCGGTACCGGTCGTCGTCGAAGACGAGGCGATGATCGGCTCTCGATCCATGGTCGTGATGGGCGCCAGGGTCAGGACCGGAGCCGTGCTCGGCGCTGGCACGATCCTGACACCGACAACCCACGTGATCGACGTCCAGACCGGCGAGGAACTGCCCAAGGGCGAGGCCCCGGCATGGTCGGTGTGCGTGAGCGGCAGTCGAGACAGGCAGTTCCCCGGAGGAATTTTCGGAATGCAGTGTGTGCTCGTGCTCAAGCGCCTGGTCGAGGGGGAGCGACACGACAAGTCCAAGCTCAACGAGGTTCTTCGCGATCACGGGGTGGACGCGTAAGCCCAGTTAGCTGGTCCGATCCGGGCATTCCGCGCGGTGAGTGTGTAAGCATCGCCGCGAGCATGGCACGATTCAAAGTGTGTATGTGGTCCTGTTGCTAGCCGCGGGCGCGATCCTGGGCGGCGTCATAGTCGTGGCCATGGGTCGTGGCGGCGAGATGGTGATGTTCATGCGTGACCTCCCGGTCGCGCTGCACCGTCCGCGCACGCCCGGTGAAGTGGCGACGCAGCGCCTGCCGCTCGGGCCGATCGGCTACCAGGTGCAAGCCACCGAGGAGGCGCTATTCGCCGCCGCCAACTTGCTCGCCGAGCGCGAGCATGAGATTGCCACCTTGCGCAGCGAGATCTGGCTCCTCCGCGGGCGAGACCACGCGCCTGCCCCCGACCGGCCGCTGGAGCGCGATGACCAAGAGGAGGACGCCGCCGACGCGGCGACTCAAGGCGGACTCGCTGGCAGCGAACAGTCGCGGCAATGACAGAGCCAACCGGAGCGGTTCCTGGGCCCGACGGCGAGTTGCGCTGTCCGTGGGCCCTCAGCACAGCTGACTACCTCAGTTATCACGACGACGAGTGGGGCAAGCCGGTCCGCGATGACATCGGCATCTACGAGCGGCTCTGCCTCGAGGCCTTCCAGTCCGGGCTCTCCTGGCTGACGATCCTGCGCAAACGGGAGAACTTCCGCGCCGCGTTCAAAGGGTTCGACCCGGTCGTAGTCGCCGAGTTCGGCCCAGGCGACGTCGCTAGGCTGCTCGCCGACAAGGGGATCGTCCGCAACCGGGCCAAGATCGAGGCAGCGATCAGCAACGCGCGAGCCGTGCTCGAACTCCCTGACGGCCTGGCGGCGACCGTGTGGACCTACGCCGACACAGCCGCCGCGGCGCCGCGCACGATGGCGGACATCCCGGCGTGGACGCCAGGGTCGAAGGCGTTGTCCGTGCACTTGCGGCGACACGGCTTCAGGTTCACCGGGCCGGTCACCGCCTACGCGGCGATGCAGTCATGTGGCCTCGTAAACGACCACCTGATCGAGTGCTTCCACAGGTAGGCGTAGGCTGAATCTGCGCCCGATATGATACCGATCACCGCTTAGCTACTGGCCTGCGATGGTTAGGTCAGTCGGCGGAGCACCACAATGGACTCCGATCGGCGGTACGCGAATGGCACCAGGAGACCAGGCAGCCACCCGGCGCAAGCCCAATCCGCGCAAGTCCAATCCGCGCAAGCCCACGCTCGCCGAGCTAGGCGTCGATCAGGCCCAGCTCGACTGGCAGCGATCGGGCACCGATGCGGGGTCACTCGAAGTGGCCTTCGTTGGTGGTAAGCCCGGACGAACCGGTGCTGGAGCCGAGTGGGTGCTGCTGAGGGTGGCAGGCGATCCAGCGGGCCGCGTCCTGGTCTACGACAGGAGCGAGTGGATGTGCTTTCTCGACGGGGTCGGACGGGGTGAGTTCGGCTAGGTCCGTCCGAGCCTGGCCAGGCGCCGCTTGCCGGGCTGGCCAGCCACCGCCCGTTCGGATGTCCGATATAAGTGGTATAGCTATCGGAGCAACTAACTGGTAACGATGCAGCGCCATCGTCGGGCTTCGCATAGTTATGGACTGCATAACAATTGAGGATGGGACTTGTGAATCACAAGTTAAGTCACGCTAAGGTGGCAATGGCAAAACCCGAGGAGGCCGCGTACCCGAGGAGGCCTGACGGTGAGCGATGAGGCGCACGGTGCGACCATCGCGAAACTGCTGCTCGCTCGCAAACTGACCGAGATGCGCGTCGAGGCTGGCTACACGGCCAACCACGTCTGCGACATGCTGAACTGGGGCCGCGGCAAAGTGGGCAGGTTCGAGGCCAATCAGTGGAAACGCCCCGAGATGAGCGACATCCGGGACCTGCTGAGGTTCTACCAGGTCGACGAGGAGGCCAGCCGGGCGATCGAGGACCTCGCCATGCAGGCGAGAGTCAGGCCCTGGTGGCGGGACTACCAGGACATCTTCGACAACGAGTTTCCCGGGTTCGAAGCCGACGCGACCAGGATCAGGATCTTCACCCCCCTCGTCATTCCGGGCCTGCTGCAGACCGCCGACTACATTGACGCGCTCATGCGATCGAGCGGCAAGCCGCCTGCGTGGCGCCGGCGGGCCACCGAGGCCAGGCTCAGGCGCCAGCAGATCCTCGATCGCGAGCACGGTGCGCTGACCCAGCTCGAGGCCGTCATCGCCGAGGCCTCTCTGCTGTACCGGTGGGGCAGCAGATCAGAGCGCCGAGATCAGCTGTTGCACCTCGTCGACATGGGCGAGCGTCCCAACGTCAGGCTCTATCTGCAGCGTTTCGCCGACGGCCCGCCGCCCGGCATGTTCTCGGCCGTGCAGATCTTCGACTACGCGGCAGCCGGGATGAGCCTTGTCTTCACCGAAACCGACCACGGAATCCAGGAGGTGAGCGATGCCGAGTACGTAAACAGCTACCTCGAGGCGTTCGACCGGGCTGTGGACGCGGCTCTCGAGCCGAGGGACACGGCCCAGTATCTGAAACAACTCGCGGAGCGACTGGAGTAGTGATGACTGACCTGTCTCGTGCCGTCTGGCGCAAAGCCCAGGCGAGCTATGCGAACGGCGGCTGTGTGGAGATAGCCGCCAATCTGGGTGACGTGATCGCGGTCAGGGATAGCACCCGCCCGGACGATGGCGCCCACGTGGTGAAGCGGTCGGCATTCGACGCGTTGCTTGCCGATCTGAAGAGGGGTCGCTACGACATTTAGCGGCCTGCTGTCCCGGTCGGTCGAGCCGGCCGAGGCCCTCGTCAAGCCGGAATCCCCCCGAGGAGGGACCCTCGGGGGGATTCCTCTGTGACTGCGCCTGTCTCGAGGCGTCTGGCGGCACGGCTGTAACAACAACACCGCCAACGCAACTGTACACGGGAGCATTCAATGCTAAAAGCTTACAATCATCAATAAACATCGATAGTGTGCTTAAACGGACATCCTTCGGGTTGGCCGCCGACCATGAAACGGACGATGCCCAGGGCAACCTTGGCCACGACAAAGGCCGACGTTGCTATTTACCTCAGAGTCGTTGCACGCAAAGGTAATTGACTCGTAATCTGTGCATACCAGCTACGGACGTGGGAAGGCGGGGCCAGAATGTTTCTGTCACCCGCCGAACCCGGCCCAGATGCGGCCAGAGCGCCCGTAACGGCCGGGCCCGCAGGCCCGTACGACGGCTGGATGGCGGCCCCGCTCGCTGACGCTCCGGCGTTTCAGCCTGGCCCTGGGCGTCTCGCCCGTGCGCACTCAGTTGCCGGCACAGTCATTGACGGCAGAACGCCCAAGGTTGGCCTGGCGCAGGCCACTGTGCGCGCTGGCGGATGCTTCATCAGGCCGCTGCCACTCGACAGCACGTGCGCGAGCGCGGCCAGGAGCTTCTTCCGGGAGTCGGTAGCCGGAGCCGGCCTGCCAGGCGACCTGATCCACGACGGCGTCACTATGGCCAGCGAACTCGCCGCCAACACGCTAAACGCGCACGGAAACATTGAATATGGCGGCCACGGTCATCGGCCAGTAAGCGGAATACCGGAATTCTGGCTTTATGTCAGGAGTGCGGCGGGATGTGGCATTCCTGGACGTGAAATAGTCTGCAAGATCTTCGACTCGGAACCAGGATGGGACGCGGGCGAACCAGTGCCGATTGGCGCCGCCGTACCCGCTGGGCCCGACTCGGTGCGCGGTCGCGGCCTGCAAATGGTCGCCGGGCTCTCGGCAGGCATGTGGGGCCACCATCTGAGCCGAGGCAGGCTCGGCGTATGGAAGGTCCCCGGCAAGGCGGTCTGGTTCGCGCTCAGGATTCCGGCGACGAGCGAGCTGGCCAAGACCGAGCGGCTGGCGCCCCGGGGATCAGAGGCGATCGAAGAGCTGGCGGCTGCGCTCACCGACCGCGGTCTGGGCACCGGGCTCGTGCCGGTCACCGAGCCCGGCGGAGACCTCGCGGTCCTGTCCATCAGCCACGGGCTGACCGTCTGGTGCCAGAACCAGGTGATCTGGTGGCGTGAGCCCAGCGGCGACTACGACCGGCTGTCGGTCACCGATCTGGTTGAGGCGACCGAGCGGATCGTGGCCGCACATGAGGAGCTTCTGGCACCCCGCCAGCCAGGGGCGGATCGTTCGGTCCACAATGCGGCGGCAAAGCCGAGCGATGAGGGCGGCGACCAGGCCAGCGCGGTCAGTGAGGCCGATGAGGTCGAGATGCTGCTCGACCAGTTCCCTGATCCGTTCGATACTTAGCGGACTGCTCCGCTCGCGCGCGTCGTCGAGCGCCTGCCGTTGCCGGTAGCTAGCGCCCAATCGACGAATCGGCTGGCTGCTGGCAGCAGCCGGTCTGCCTCCCGGTGGAACAGTTCGGTCGCGTCGACCCCTGGCCAGCCCGCCGGCAGTAGTTCGGCAGGCAGCCCTGGGTCGATGAACAGGAACTTGCGCCACTCGTGGACGAGTTCGCTGCGGACCGCGAAGTTCACGTCGTCCGGCTGGTCATCGCCGCCTCGCAGGACTATCTCGTTGGCTTGTGCGATCCACCGCTTGTATGCGTGCGCCAACCCGTCGATGTCCCACGCCCTGGCGGCGAGTCCGCGCTGGTCACCGTCGTAGGTCGCGTAGAAGCGCTCGGCCCGCACGTGCTCAGCCGCGATGACCTGGTCGAGTTCGACCGACGGCCGAGGGCTGATCCAGGTACACCCATCCAGGCTCGCGTAGCCGAGGTAGCCGAGAGCGGACTTCAGCCGGTCCCTTCGCGACCGCTCGGTGACACGGTCGGTGACGACTACGTGCCACCGGCCGTCCCACAGTGGTGACTCGCGCCGGTAGATGCGTTCTGCTGCCTGGGCGAGTCGTTTGACCGCGCGCGGTGTCAGCCGGTAGCCGGGACCGCCAGCCAGCCGCACCGGAGTCAGCCAGCCTTGCCTCGCCATGCGGGAGACCGCCGTCCTGACCGCCGCTGGCGATATCGCTGCTGGAGCCAGCAGCCTGACCAGCGCTGCCACTGGCGCCTGCTCACCCCTGGTGAGCAGATGATCGCCGTACAGGTCGAAGAGAGCCGATCGCGCGTTCACGCACCTAGTGTCGCTCGCGAACCGCCCGTGATCGACCGCACCTTGATCGACGGAACCTTGATCGATGCCACCAAGGCAAAAGAACTGACCGATAATAGAGGTACTGATTGATGTCGATGTGGCTTGACGGTACTGGGGCAGCAGGCCGAGCGACCGTGGCGGTGCGGTCGCATCGCACTATTGCGCCCGAATACGTGAGAGACGAGGAGGCAGGATGGCGGCGATGAAGCCGCGGACTGGTGATGGTCCGCTTGAGGTCACCAAGGAAGGCCGCGGAATCGTGATGCGTGTCCCGCTTGAGGGTGGTGGCCGGCTTGTTGTCGAGTTGACGCCGGATGAGGCGAAAGCATTGAGCAACGCGCTCGAGTCGGCCGTAGGCTGAGGACGGCCAGGCCGGATGCCCATTACGACCGCTGTCACCCTGCTGCACACCGACGGTGTCGGCTCGGCCGGTGACTATTTGCGCGCCGTAGAGGCTGGTCGTTGCGACTCGGTCGACTTGCTTGCTGTCGCGGTTGGGGCCGGCGGCGCCGTAGCAGTTGATGAGACGTTGGACGCGGTACTTGGCGTCAGCTTGGCCGAGGTCGTCGCCGCTGCGCAACTGAGCGGCAAGCCTGGGCAGGCTACCAGCGCGGTCGCCAAGCTGGGCGACGCGGTGCTCCGCGTGATGTTCGTCGGCGTCGGCGACCGATCGGCCAGCGATCTGCGCAAGGCTGGCGGCGAGCTTGCGAGGCAGGTGCGGCCGGGGGAGTCTGCCGTAGCCGACTTGTGCGCCGGGCTGACAGATGACCAGCTCAGCGCGCTAGCCGAAGGCATAATGCTTGGTTCGTACCGGTACAGCGAGAAGTCGGCCGATGCGGAGGCTCCCGCCAAGGGCACCGACGTACGGTTGCTTGTGCGCCTGCAGGCAGACAGCGCCGATGACGCGGTCTCACGCGCCGCCGCGGTCGCAGCGGCTGTGGCGCTCGCCAGAGATCTGGCCAATACCCCGTCGGCACGCAAGTGCCCGCAGTGGCTGGCCGAAGCCGCAGCCGAGGTCGCTACGAGGGCGGGCCTTGAGATGAGGGTCTGGGACGAGCAGCAGCTCGCGCAGGCCGGCTTTGGCGGTATCGCAGCGGTTGGATCAGGATCGGCGCGACCGCCAAGGCTGATCCAGCTTCGTTATGCGCCACCCTGCGCGCGACGACACGTAGTTCTTGTCGGCAAGGGCATCACGTTCGACAGCGGCGGCCTCTCGCTGAAGCCGAACGACGGCATGAAGCTGATGAAGACCGATATGGCCGGTGGCGGCGCGGTGATCGCGGTGATGTCGGCGCTAGCCAAGCTCGGCGTTGCTGACCGGGTGACTGGCCTGATCGCCGCTGCCGAGAACCTTCCTTCCGGCTCGGCGTTCCGGCCGGACGATGTCATCACCCAGTACGGCGGTACGACCGTCGAGGTGCGTAACACAGACGCGGAAGGTCGGCTGGTGCTGGCCGACGCGATCGCCTATGCCGATGCCGAACTCGCACCAGATCAGATCGTCGACGTCGCGACGCTCACCGGCGCCTCAAGGATCGCGCTTGGCGGTGTCCGGGCGGCGTTGTACTCGACCTGCGAAGAACTAGCTGACGGTTTGCTGGCCGCGGGCGAGGCGAGCGGCGACCGGCTGTGGCGGATGCCATTGCCCGACGACTACGCGGATCTGCTGGATTCGTCCGTCGCCGACCTAGCGAACGTCCCAGCGGGTGACGAAGGTGGCGGGTCGATCACCGCGGCGTTGTTCCTGCGTAATTTCGTCGGCGGCCGTCCGTGGGCTCACCTCGACATCGCCGGACCGGCGCGCAGTACGTCGGACGAAGGAGACGTGACGGCAGGCGCGACCGGATTCGGCACCAGGTTGCTGCTCAACTGGCTCGCTTGATCGCGGTCAGCATGCCGCAGCCGATGGGCAGCAATAGCGGCACCAGGTTGGCCGCGGTGCCGACCTGGTCGAGCAGTTCGCCCATTGCCGCAGTGTCAGGGTCGCGATGTGCGACGTTCTGACCTTGGTCAGCCCACAATGCGTTGTCGAACGCGACGATGCCGCCGGACCTTAGCAGTCGCAGCGCTGCGGTGAGGTACTCCGGGTACTCACGCTTATCGGCGTCGCAGAACACCAGGTCGTAGGCCCCGTCGGCCAATCTAGGCAGCACTTCGAGCGCTCTGCCGGTGATCAGCCGGTACCTGTTGGAGCCGAACCCGGCGGCGGCGAAGACGGCCTTTGCCATCGCGTGGTGCTCGGGCTCGAGATCCACGCTGGTCAGGACCGAGCCTGGCCGCATGCCGCGGAGCAGCCAGATACCAGACGTCCCATAGCCGGTACCGATCTCCACGGCCGCGCGTGCGCCGATCGCGGCAGCGAGGAAGCGCAGCGCGGCACCGGTAACCGCTGACACTGGGACGGCTCCGCCCATCCGCTCGGCGTTGCTGCGCGCGGTCAGCAGCGGCTCGTCCTCTGACGCGAAATCGTCAAGGATTTCGGTAACGTCTGAGCGGAAGATGGCGACCTCCGGAAGCATTGATGAATGTACTCGCGCCGCAGCCTAGCGGCAGCCGGCGTCAGGCGGGAACAGGCTGGCCTGCCCGCTCGTTGATGGTGTGCAGCGTGAGTCAGGACACCCTGGTTCATGGTGACTTCAGTGGCGGGTTTCAGCGGTGGGTTTGAGCGGGCAAGGGGAGGCTGATGCAGACTGAGTCGGTTGACGAGACCGGTTCGGCCAATGAGCAGGTCGTCCCTTGGACTCCGCCGACCTGGGAAGAAGTGGTGCGCGAGCATTCCGGCCGGGTCTACCGGCTGGCCTTTCGCCTCACTGGCAACAGTCACGACGCCGAGGACCTGACGCAGGAGGTCTTCGTCAGGGTCTTCAGGTCGCTGCCGAGCTACACACCGGGAACGTTCGAAGGCTGGCTGCACAGAATCACCACGAATCTTTTCCTCGACATGACCAGGCGGCGTCAGCGAATCAGGTTCGAGGGCCTCGGCGAGGAGACCGCTGCCAGGCTGCGTGGTGCCGAGCCGACGCCGTCGCAAGCATTCGATGAGCGGCATTTCGACTTTGATATCTCGGCCGCGCTTGCTGATCTGCCACCCGAGTACCGGGCAGCTGTGGTTCTGTGCGACATCGAGGGACTGACCTACGAGGAGATTGCTGACGTGCTCGGCGTCAAGCTCGGAACGGTGCGCTCTCGCATCCACCGGGGCCGCGCGCAACTGCGAGCGGCGCTAGAGCATCGCAGGCCCAAGCGAAGCGTGCGAGCGGAGGCTGACACGGCCGGGATCACCGATCGCGCGGGTAGCGCGCTGCTCGGCGAGGTGAGCTAGCGATGAGCCACCTAGGGCGGTGGCTGTCTGCCCAAGTCGACGGCGAACTCGAGGGCATCGAACGCGACCGCGTACTCAATCACCTGGCCGGGTGCGAGGCATGCCGGGGCGAAGCCAACGCGCTGCGCGCGCTCAAGCGCCGGATGACCGCTCTGGGTGACTCGGCCGCGGACGCGGCTATCGCGGGGCGGCTGATCGAACGCGCCAAGTCGGAGTCCGACCTTGTGGCTGACCTGCCGGGCGGGGCACCATGGCCGCTGCCGCGGTCCGTACCTGACCTGCGGCCGCGGCAGCCCCGGCCACGTCAGGTCTGGCCAGGCTGGCGGATCGCGACGGGAGGCGCTGGCAGCGGGCTGGTGGCGGTCGGATTGCTCGCCTTCCTGCTCGGCGGTGGTCCAGGCGCGACTCCGATACCCAGTGTGAGTCCGGCGGTAGACAGTTACTGGGTACAGCACAGTTACGACACCGGCCAGAAGCCTGCTACCGGCGCGGTGCTGGTCCAATCGCTGCTGCCGAAGGCGCACAAGCCCAAGACGTCCAGGCCCGCGCACGCGAAAGTGCGGCGGCACCACAGCTCCAAGTAACCGCCATGCTGTGGTTCTACTGGCGGCGCGTCCGACTCAGTGTCCTGATAGCAGGGGTGGCGCTTGGCTCGATCGCCGTCCTCGTCATAGTGGCCGGCGCGGTGAGCCCAGAGACCGGCAGCTACGTGCCGAGAAAGACTCTCGCCAGCAGGGCATCGAGCGCGCATCTGCGCACGGCTGGCCAGGCACCGGCTACAAGCATCCGTCGCGGCGTGACGCTGATGGCCGCCGCCGTGGCCGCCTGCAACACCGTTTCCTACACCGGTGTCCAGATGGTGGCTTGGTGGGGAGCCGGTGACTCGACCGCCTACATGATCGGCGTCTGGCACAAGTCTGGCGAGCCTGAGGTCTCTGATGGCGCCCGCGACGGGGCGGGGGACCCAGCGCTAACGCCCATCGGCCGGTCAGGAACACCGCGTGCCGGGCATGCGACCGCGGGCGTGCTCAGCGTTTCTCCGTGGATGTTCAGCCTGCTGCGCGCCAACTTCCTGATCGAGTACTCGGGCGCGGGGACCGCGGCCGGCCGAGTCGCAAGGATCGTCGAGGTGCGCAGGCACGACGGCAGCCTCGCCGCGCGGTACTGGCTCGACAGTGTCACCGGCCTGCCGCTGCGCAGGGAGATGTTCGACGAGGGCGGGAACCTCGTCAACGAAGGTGCGTTCATCAACCTGAGCGTCGGGCAGCCCGCGCCAGGACCGGCCCCATCGCAGGCGGCTCAGGCGTGGAGCGCCGATGCGGCTCGTATGGCAGCTCTGCCAAGCCTGCGCCAGGAGGGCTGGCCGCTGCCGGCAAGAGTCGACGGCGACATGTCGCTGGTCGGTGTCAGTCGCGACCAGGCTAAGTCGGGCGTCGTCGTCGACGCGTCGTACTCGGACGGACTGTCGGTCGTCTCGGTGTTCATGCAGCGAGGTCAGCTCGTCGGGGCGCTGCCTGGCTGGCGCGCCGCCCAGGTGCGCGGCCTGCCCGTGTACTCGAGCGAGCCGGATCACCGCAGCCTGGCCTGGTCAGCCGACGGCGTCGTCTACACCGTGATCTCGGACGCGCCGCCCGCCTCGGTCGATCTGATCGTCGCGCAGTTGCCGCACGACCGCGACCTAGGGCTCTGGCAGCGAGTCGGCCGGGGCTTGGAGCGCATCGCCTCCTGGTTCAACCCCTTCGGCTGACAGCGGGTGCCGCCAGTGCACCTGCGGTGTCAGGCCTTCTGCCGGATTCTGTCGAGGCCGTCGAGGATCAGATCGAGCGCGAACTCGAACTCGGTCTGGTCGTCGCACCAGCCCAGAGTGGAGTCTGGGTCGTCATGGGCGACTTCCATGAGCATGCCGGTGAGGTGGGGGAACTGGCCGGCCATGCTCTGGAGCGCGGCCGTGGCATCCTCGCCGCTAACCCCGTCGCCGGGATCAAATAGCTCCTGCGCGAAACCTAGCGCCCGGCTGCCCAGTGCGTGCAGCGCATGGTGAGCCAGGTCGTTGGAGAAACCACCGTCTCGCATCAGCCCGAGCAGGCCTTCGTAGTACCGGATAATGGCCATGCTTGTGCTGGAACGTGTCTCGAAGAGCCCCGGCGCCCATGGGTGCCTAAGGAGAACCTGTCGAGCGGACACGATCCGCAGGCGCGCGGCGGATTTCCACGCCGATCCCTTGGATGGCGCCTCGATGCGGTCAACGACGTCGTTGATCTCACTTGCGATGACGTCGACCATCCCGCTCAGGATGTCTTCCTTATTGGCCACGTGGTAGTAGAGCGACATAGCCTCGGCGCCGAGTTCTTCCGCGATGCGGCGCATCGTGAGCGACTCGGTGCCGCCGTCGTCGGCAATCTTGACCGCGGCCCGCAGCACCCGCTCCCTGCTCAGTGGTGTGCGGGTCGTCGGCCTGGACTCGGCTGGGGTGGCCACCTGCATCAACCCTCCTCCGCACCCGATCGTAGGAGGTAAGCCGGGCTGCGGGCGCATCTCGCCGCGAACCAGCATGCGCGGGTCGAAACGCTGTCCCTTGACAATCTTACGCTGTACGAATAATCTTACAGCGTAAAACTTATGGCGTAAGGCAGCGTGTTCGCCGAGCAGCCCGACATCTGGAAGCGAACGAGGGAACGACGATGAAGGCATTTGTCTTGCCCAGGTACGGCTCGCCCGAGGTCTTGGAACTCACCGACACCGAGACGCCGGTGCCCGCCGACGATGAGGTGCTGGTGCGGGTGCGCGCCACCTCCGTCAACCCGTACGACTGGCACTTCATGAGGGGCGAGCCCTACTTCGCACGCCTGATGCCTGGCGGCATGGGGCTGCGTGGCCCGAGGCTGCGAGTTCTCGGCTGCGACATGGCAGGCCAGGTCGAGGCGACCGGCAAGGACGTGACGCAGTTCCGTGCAGGCGATGACGTGTTCGCGCTGATGGAGCAGGGCGGCGGCTTCGCCGAGTACGTCACCGTCAGGGAAAGCCTGCTGGCACAGAAACCGAAGAACCTGTCTTACGAGCATGCGGCGGCAGTGCCCATGGCGGCCGTTACTGCCCTGCTGAGCCTTCGCGATACGGGCCAGCTCAAGCCCGGCCAGAAGGTCCTGGTCAACGGGGCCTCCGGTGGTGTCGGCACATTCGCCGTTCAAATCGCGCGAGCTCTCGGCGCCAAGGTCGCCGGTGTCTGCGGCCCGCGAAACCTGGACCTGGTCTCCTCGATCGGCGCGGATGAGGTCATCGACTACAGCACCGACGACTTCACCCGCACCGGGCAGCGCTACGACCTGATGCTGGACATCGCGGGAACCCGCTCCGCAGCGGGGTGCCGACGGATCCTGACCCCGAAGGGGACGCTTGTCGTAGTCGGCGGTCCAGCCGGCCGCTGGCTACAGCCGGCCGGTCACATGTTCTCCACGCTTGCGGTGGCGCCGCTGGCGTCCCAGAGGATGGTCATGGCGAACGTGGCCGGGTCCACCGAGCACAAGCAGAACCTGATGACGCTGACCCAGCTCATCGAGAGCGGCCAAGTCACGCCGGCTATCGACCGGACTTATGCGTTCGGAGAAATCAGGGCGGCCATCACCTACCAGGAACAGGGCCACGCCCGGGGAAAGGTCGTAGTCACAGTCTGAAAGTGGCGTAGCTGTCCCCACCACTGCGTTGAACCCTTGCTGTCGTTGGCGGCGGCGCAGGAACGACAGCGTTGAACCCTTGCTGTCG